>Ga0308161_1000046_pt1 | contig 376314 bp, 334 predicted proteins | sample PhyFR2_FD_201034 | JGI IMG/M metagenome (GOLD analysis project Ga0308161, IMG submission 201034) | Phyllosphere microbial communities from UC Gill Tract Community Farm, Albany, California, United States - DLSLF.R2 | ecosystem: Host-associated > Plants > Phyllosphere > Unclassified | place...
ATGCCGAACTCAGAAGTGAAACGCCGTAGCGCCGATGGTAGTGTGGGGCCTCCCCATGCGAGAGTAGGGAACTGCCAGGCATCAAATTGCGATAACCCTCAGCGAAAGCTGAGGGTTTTTTGCGTTTAAATCCCCGCCAAATTCCTTCCCCTAACCCCTCTGACTTCACATAAACTCAGGTAAATATACAAAATATTTACTTAACAATCGTCGAAATGCTTTACTGAACACTTTGGCGCTGAGGATCAGCAAGGAAAATAAGAGGGCAGTAAATATGGCTGAGGTAATAACAGAGCAGGAAAAGCAGCCGGAAACGGCAGAGCAGACAAAAAAACGCATCTGGGCGATTGTTGGCGCTTCATCGGGGAATCTGGTCGAGTGGTTTGATTTCTATGTTTATTCATTCTGCTCACTCTATTTTGCGCATATATTCTTTCCGGCAGGAGATACCACCACTCAGTTAGTGCAAACCGCCGGAGTATTCGCCGCTGGCTTTCTGATGCGTCCCATTGGCGGCTGGTTATTTGGCTATATCGCCGATAAGCACGGGCGTAAAACCTCAATGCTGATCTCAGTTTGCATGATGTGCTTTGGCTCACTGGTGATTGCCTGCTTACCGGGTTATGCCACATTGGGGATTTGGGCACCAGTATTGCTGCTGCTGGCACGACTATTTCAGGGACTTTCAGTGGGTGGTGAGTATGGCACCAGTGCCACCTATATGAGTGAAGTCGCGGTTGAAGGGCGCAAAGGTTTCTATGCCTCATTCCAGTATGTCACGCTCATTGGTGGGCAGCTGATGGCACTGTTAACGGTGGTAATCCTGCAACAGGTTCTGTCTGACGAAGATCTTCGAAGCTGGGGCTGGCGTATTCCTTTTGCGATAGGTGCGGTGCTGGCGATTGTCGCGCTGTATCTGCGTCGTTCACTTAACGAAACCTCCGATCATAAAACACGTGCGCACAAGGATGCCGGTAGCTTACGTGGTCTGTGGAAGCATCGTCGTGCCTTTATTATGGTGCTGGGATTCACGGCTGGCGGTTCGTTAAGCTTTTATACCTTTACCACCTATATGCAGAAGTACCTGGTGAACACGTCGGGAATGGATGCGAAGACCGCCAGTGCATTGATGACGGCAGCGCTGTTTATCTTTATGTTAGTGCAACCATTGATTGGCGCTTTATCGGATAAGATCGGTCGCCGCAGTTCTATGCTGATCTTTGGTGGCTTTGCGGCGCTGCTGACGGTGCCGATCCTGACGGTACTGCAAAGTGTTAACAACACCTGGATCGCCTTTGCGCTGGTAATGATCGCGCTATTGATCACCAGTTTTTATACCTCGATCAGCGGTATTCTGAAGGCGGAGATGTTCCCACCGGAAGTGCGGGCACTGGGCGTGGGCTTATCCTATGCGGTGGCGAACGCCATTTTTGGTGGCTCAGCGGAATATGTCGCGCTGTCACTGAAAGCGGCGGGCAATGAAACCAGTTTCTTCTGGTATGTGTCGGCGATGGGCGCGGTGGCATTTGTGGTGTCGCTGATGCTGCATCGCAGAGGTAAAGGCATTAAGCTCTGATTATTGCCCGATATTCCATAATGCATAGCCGGTGGCAGCACCGGCTACATCCCAGGCAAAATCCTTCCAGCTCCAGCCGGTTCCTGTTGCACGGCTGTCATACAACTCTTTGGCGGCACCGAGACTGATGGCAAACATCAGGCCAAAGCTGTTGCTGCGCGTATCGCTCCAGTGCTGTTTCTGACCATACTCGTTGCCGGCGGCAGAGATCACCGCCGAGGCAATAAAGTGCTGAGCTTTATCTTTACCGGTCCACTCGTCCTGCGCCATATGGCTACAGCCGGTGCAGAAAATAACTGGCAGAAGCAGATATTTAACCATTGATAGCCCAATAAAAAGCCCCGTCACAGTGCGGGGCTTACAGCATTAATCAGAGTATACGGCTGATCAGCCGGTCAATACGGATGCGGCGTAAGCGTCGAATCAGCTTGCGCACTTTAACCGGGTATTCAGCGATACTGTCTAAATCACGGAAGTGTTTTACCACCGTGGTATGGGTTCGAATTAATGCCAGTTCGCGTTCGCGCTGTTCTGTCAGCTGTTGCAGCGGATCATGAATCAACACCGCATTTTCCAGATCCAGGCGCCATGCGCGCGGATTAAGGTTATTGCCGGTAATCAGCATCCATTCGTCATCTACCCACATGCCTTTCAGGTGATAGCTGTTTTCACCATCTTTCCACAGTCTGACGGTAAGCTGGCCACTGGTAACATAGTATTGCAGGCGACTCAGGAAACGCCGCAGATTGATTTCGTACAGATAAGGCAGCGCGCCGATAATCTTAAACGGCTGATCTTCCGGAATATAGAAGTCGTTGGCGGTCTTGTCACCAATGATAATTTCCACTTCTTTACCCTGGCGCAACAGATAAATGATGTTGCGCACCAGCAGGGCTGGCAGGTTGAAGTAAGGGGTGCAGAGCGTCAGTTTCTGCTCGGCGCACGGCATCAGATGGTAGATGGTTTTGTTCAGCAGACTGCGTTTGCCGAGGCCAACTAACGGAGTAACCGCCAGCTGTTCATTATTGGCATCGCCGGTAAAGTGATAATCAAAACCCCGCAGATCCTGGCGGAACTGACGGGTTTCATTTTTAATTTCCGGGCTTTTCGGGCGTTCGTGCTGATCGAGGCGATGAACTGCTTCTGCCGCTTTAAGATTATTGTCGATCCAGGCCAGCATGGTGTCGGTCAGTCGATCATTGCGGATGAGCTGGTAGCGGTCATAGCGATATTTGTCATGCTGATGCAGATAGACATCGTTGATGCTGGCACCGCTATAGAGCAGAGTATCATCAATGATAAACCCTTTCAGGTGCAATACGCCGAGCGCCTCACGGGTATTGACCGGAATGCCATAGACCGGAATCGCAATCCCCGGATTCTGATCGGCCATCTCACAGTACCAGTCAGCATTGGTTGCCGCTGCTGCTGCGCCAATACGCCCGCGTTGTGCACGATGCCAGTCAACCAGCACACTGACCTCAAGCTCTGGTCGTGCGCGTTTCGCGGCATAGAGCGCCGACATAATGCTGCGCCCGGCATCGTCATTTTCCAGATAGAGCGCCACAATGCAGATGCGACGCGTTGCACCGGCAATTTTTTCCAGCAACGTTTTGCGGAAATCAGCCGGTGAAAACAGCGTTGTCACATCAGCAACTGACTGAGACAGTTTTGGCAGTTGTGCAAGGTGTTGTTGGTGTTTATTGCGCTTAAATTTGGACAACATCACAGTGCGCTTCTTCTCTATTCATTGAGTGGCCTTTTGCCATTAAATCATGGCTGTAACCAACAATATTACCATCAACTGTAGCGGAAGGCGTTAATTTTACTTTTCTCTACAAGGTCAGACAATTGTTGGCGCCAGTGGTAAAGCCAGGCTGACAATCCCGTCCTCCAGCTGAACATCAATGGAGAATCCCAGCTTGCGTGCCAGGGTAATCATGCCGCGATTACCTGGCATGGTAATACCATTCAGCTGTTGCAAGCCATGTTCACGGGTGTAGCCGATCATTTTTTCCAGCAGACGACGCCCTAATCCAAGACCTTTAAGATCGGAGCGTACCAGTACCGAAAACTCGGCATCAATATTGTCCGCATCAGAGATCGCCCGCGTGACACCGATGATCTCGCTCTCGCCCTGATACTGACGTACTGCGACGATCGCCATTTCACGATCGTAGTCGATCTGCGTCATATTGGCTAAGTCATCGTGAGTGAACTCGTTGATCTCGCTAAAGTAGCGATAGTAGAGATCCTCTTTAGTCACCTGAGCAATAAAGCGCTGTAGCAGCGGCTCATCTTCCGGCAGGATGGGACGAAACAGACAGCGCTGCCCATCTTTCAATTCGACCCACTCTTCCAGCGCATGCGGATAAGGACGAATGGCGAGGCGATCTTCGACATCACCGGCAAAAGGCGCCAGCTGCATCGTGACATCAAGCAGGGTGAATTCGTCACCGGCTGCCAGCAGCGGATGAATATCCAGTCGTTGGATATCAGGGCAATCGACAATCAGGTTGGATACCTGCACCAGTACCTGACTGACACCGGCGATATCCAGCGGACGCAACGCGCTGCGCCCGCGAATTTTGCCGCTATTAATCGCCTGGATCACCAGATAGCGTGCCAGCGTCATATTCAGCGGCGGTAGCGCGACCACCGCCTGACGGTCGGCATGCCACTCGATGCCGCCTTCGCCCAGCATAATAATCGGGCCAAACAGCGGATCCTGCTCGACCACAATGCGTAGCTCCTGCGCACCGGCGCGATTAGCCATGCTTTGCACCAACAGGCCATGGATGCGTGCCTGCGGCCAGGCCAGTTTCACACGATCAATAATCGCATCGGCGGCCTGCTGCACTTCACTGGCGGTGCGCAGATAGAGCATGACACCCTGAACTTCTGACTTATGCGGAATATCCGGTGAACGCAGCTTCAGCGCCACCGGATAGCCAATTTGCCCGGCGATATGCACCGCCTCCACACTGTCATTAGCGATCCAGGTCGGCAGGGTAGTCAGCCCATAGGCCTGGAGAATCGCCTGGACTTCATGGGTATCCAGCGTGGTTGGCCCGGCGTTTAGCGCCTGCTGAATCAGCTGGTGCGCGTAAGCGGTATCCTGCTGCAAACTTGGCGGTAATGCTGGTGTTTCGCGCAGCTGCTTCTGGTTACGCCGGTATTCCACCATATGCATAAAGGCGGTGATGGTGCCTTCCGGGGTGCGATAGGTGGGAATACCGGCATCGCTGAACGCCCGCCGCGCTTCCAGTGATGAGTACTCGCCGCACCAGTTAGTCAACAGAGTGACGGCATTGCCACGCGGATGCTGTTTGATGCCCTCAATCAGTCGCTGTGCCGTCACGGTGGCGGGGGCCACGGCGCTCGGGGCGTGGACGATCATCAGCGCATCAAAATCATGACTGTCCAGCAGTAAGCTCAGCGCGTGCAGATAGTGCTCTGGCGTGGCATCGTCTTTTAAGTCGAGTGGATTACCCGGTGTGATGTCCGCCGGTAGCCCGGCAGCTAAAGCGGTGAGCGTGCTGTCGCTGAGATGAGCCAGTTTCCCCTTGCGCGCATCAAGCGCATCGAGCGCCAGCGCGGCCGGCGCGGCGCCGTTACTGACAATCATCAGGCGTTCGCCGCGCAGCGGGCGCATATGGCTCAGGGTTTCGACCGCAGAAAATAGCTCATGAGTATCCTGCACGCGCAATAATCCGGCGCGCTGGATCGCAGCATCCCAGGCAGCATCAAGTCCCGAATGGGTTTTCAACAACGCTTGCGCCTGCGCGCTGCGCCCACTTTTGATCACCAGAATCGGTTTATTACGTGAGGCGCTGCGGGCTGCTGAGACAAACCGGCGTGCATCGCTCAGATGTTCAAGATAGAGCAGAATGGCGCTGGTTTTACCGTCGCGGGCGAGAAAGTCGAGCAGGTCATCGGCATCGATATCCAGGCTGTCACCCAGCGCGATAAACCACGAGAAGCCCAGCTGGCGCTGTTGCGCCCAGTCGAGAATGGTGTTGGAGACCGCCGCCGACTGCGAAATAAATGCCAGCTTACCTTTCTCAATCGGTACCGGAGAGAAACTGGCATTCAGCCCCTGCCAGGGAGCCAGCAATCCAAGGCTGTTCGGCCCCAGTAAGCGGATTTGCCACTGACTGGCGCAGGCTTTCAGCTCGGCAAGCTGGCTTTCGGGGGCAGAGAGAATGATGCAGGCTTTACAACCGCGCTCTCCCAGTTGTTGTAATAAGCTCAGGTTACGGCTGGCGTTAGTGCAGATCACCGCCAGATCGGGAGCCAGCGGCAGGCTGGCAATATCCGGCCAGGCGAGCACGCCGCATACCGCTTTATATTGAGGCGTAACCGGCAGAATCGGGCCGCTGAAATTGCCATCGAGCAGATTACGCATCATCAGATAACCCGCACGTTGCGGTTTGGTTGATGCGCCTATCACCGCAATCGATTTAGGACGTAACAGCGCTTCCAGCCCACGTTGGCTCATTTCCTGCTCCCGAAAACATTGAATAGCCTGATTCTAAACGCTTTCGGTTACTTCTGCCGTGAGATGGATTGGATGATGAGGTTTTCCCGCCAGATAACGTTGCCGGAACAGGCTGAAATGATTGGCCAGCGCCTGGGCTGCTGAGCTGTCACCGGCCTGCGCTAATAATTCGGCAGCGACTTCGGCGGTGCAATGCTGTCCGGCACCATGAGCTTCGCGCAGTGTGTAGTTAGACGGTGTGGTCAGCGTCAGCGACATCACCGGCAGGGCATCGAGCCACGGGCTTTTGCGAAACATCTTCCGCGCTTCGGTCCAGGTGCCATCCAGCATGATAAACAGCGGCGGCTTCCCGCTTAGCGGCGGCGTATTCAGTACCGGACGTCCGGCATCGGCATAGGATTCGGGAAATACCACCATCGGTTGTACGTGCGGATTCTGCACCGCGGCAAGCAGCGCCGGGTCTGGCTCGGTGCGCGACCAGCCAAAAGCCTGGGTGTCCGGCAGAATATCGGCTATCAACCGCCCGGTATTGCTGGGTTTCATTGGCTCAGTATCGAACATTACCAGACAAAAACGGCTGCGTGCGGGCTGAGGCGCGAGGGTGGCACACAAACAATTTTTTTGCGGCAGCAAACAGCGCTGACAGCGAATGATGCGATTTCCACGTGCAAGAAAAGGGCGGGTGGCGCGGGCGAGACGCTCAGCGCGTAAACGGAGGACGGCGTTTTCGTTCATAAGGCGGTATCTGAGGAAAACTCTATATTATCCGAAAATCCTCGACAAACGTAGGGCGGTATTTTCACCGCCCTTTTTGCTGCTTCAATCAAAGTGACTCATCCAGCCATGCAGAGAAGGGGGCTTTTGGCATTGCGCCGTTCAACATATCCACCATCTGACCCTGCTTAAACAGCATAATGGTCGGAATACTGCGGATACGGAAACGGGCACTCAGCTCGGGTTGCGCTTCCGTGTTAACCTTTATAAAGCGCACCTTACCGCTGCGCTCTGCCGCCACATCTTCATAAACTGGCGCGAAGTTAAGACAAGGGCCGCACCACGGTGCCCAGAAATCAACCACTACCGGCAGATCATCCTGCAGGTATTTATCAAAAGTCTCGGTTGTGGCGTTAATCACCTCACCGTCGAATAACTCGCTACCGCAACGACCGCATTTCGCCTTGTCACTGATACGATCTTCCGGAACGCGATTCGTTGCCTGGCATGATGCACAAACCGTATTCATTGTTCACCTCAAAAAGTCGGTTATTGGTGAGCGTTTACTTACCGCTCTGCACATTTATTTAGGCTAATTATCGATCGGGCTTGCCACATCAACAACGTGGAATCCTCAATGGGTATAATAGTTAATAGCTTTTGGTGGAAGTTAATAGCTTAGCGTGGTCACATCAGGTAATCTGCGCGCTTCGCGCTCAGCCAGGTGGAGGAAAAGATGAACGACGAATTTAAAGGTAAAAGCGGCAAAGTCAAAGTGATGTATGTCCGCGGTGATGACGAGAATGAAAAGCGTGGAAACAGTAATCCACGTACCGGTAAAGGTGGCCGTCCGGCCGCATCTCGTCAGGATGGCAATCGTCGTCCTTCCCGAAATGCTGAAGATAAGCCCCGCGGCGGGCGCGATAGCGGTCATAGTGACTCGCCATGGCGCACGGTTTCACGTGCTCCAGCAGATGATAGCAAGCCCGATCACGGTGGTATCAGCGGGAAAAGTTATATTGATCCAGAGCAGCTGCGTCGTCAGCGCATGGAAGAAACCCGCGTGTATGGCGAAAATGCCTGTCAGGCGCTGTTTCAAAGCCGTCCTGAATGCATCGTGCGTGCATGGTTTGTTCAGGAAGTTACACCACGTTTCCGTGAAGCGTTGCGCTGGATGGCGGCCAACCGCAAAGCCTACCATGTGGTAGATGAAGCGGAACTGGCAAAAGCATCCGGTACTGAGCATCACGGCGGCGTTTGCTTCCTGATTAAGAAGCGCTCCGGCATGCCGGTGAGCCAGTGGTTATCGACTGCGGGCGAAAAAGATTGCGTGCTGGCGCTGGAAGATATCGGCAACCCGCACAACCTCGGTGGCATTATGCGTAGCTGTGCCCACTTTGGTGCCAAAGGTTTGCTGGTGGACGATGCTTCACTGCTGGAATCCGGTGCGGCTGTTCGTACCGCCGAAGGTGGCGCGGAGCATGTGCAGGCGATTAGCGGCGAAAGCTTTGTTGCTGGTCTGGATGCATTCCGTAAAGCGGGTTACACCATTGTCACCACTTCCAGCCATAAAGGCACGCCGCTGGCGAAAGCACAGCTGCCGGCTAAAGTGGTACTGGTGCTGGGACAGGAACGTGATGGTCTGTCAGACAGCGCATGGCAGCAGGGTGACCTGAGCGTGTCGATTGGCGGTACCGGCAAGGTGGAAAGCCTGAACGTTTCCGTTGCGACCGGTGTGCTGTTGGCAGAATGGTGGCGTCAGAATAGTTAATTGACTATTTTGCTGCCACAATAAAAAACGGGCTTTCGCCCGTTTTTTTTATCCCTGAAAATCAGTGCGCGCCACCGCCTCCGCTGCCGGAACCAAACGGCGGACGGGCAAACCATACCAGCACCAGCAGAATCACAAACACCCCCGCTGAAGCCCAGAAGATCTCATTAGCCGAAATAATCAGCCCCTGATTGGTAATCTGCTGCGCAATATATGCGGAAGCCTGCTGCTGCGTCATGCCGAGCTGTTCCAGTTGCCGGTAGGTTTCCTGCGAGTTGAGATTAAACGGCGTAATCGACTCGGTCAGATAGCTGTGGTGCATCGACTCACGGTTAGTCCACAGGGTGGTGGTGATCGAGGTACCAATGGAACCGGCAAGGGTTCGGGTAAAGTTCGACAAACTGGATGCTGCCGCCAGCCGCTCAGGCGGTAAGCCCGAAAGGGTGATGGTGGTCAGTGGCATAAAGAAGCAGGCCACGGCAAAGCCCTGAATAAACTGCGGCCACGCGGACGCGGCGAAATCCATACCTGGCTCGAAGGTGTAAGCACGCCAGTAGAAGCAGACGGCATACATAATAAAGCTAAAGGTGACCAGCCGTCGCATATCCAGCTTATGGGCAAAACGACCAATTATCGGCGACAGGATCACCGGGATAATCCCTACTGGTGCCGATGCCAGACCCGCCCAGGTCGCGGTATAACCGTAGACCTCCTGCAATAGCTGCGGCAATAGCACTATCGAGCCAAAGTAGAGCATATAGGCAAGGCTGATCGACAAGCAGCCGATAGTAAAGTTACGCGACTTAAACAGCGACAGGTCGACTATCGGGTTGTCGTCGGTTAACTCCCACACCAGCAATGCCAGTAGCGATATTACCGCCACCACCGTCAGGATGATTATCTCGGTCGAGTTAAACCAGTCCAGCTCTTTACCCTGATCGAGCATCACCTGCAGGCAGCCGACCCCCAGCACCAGCAGCACCAGACCGACAGTATCAATCGGCCTGATTTCGGTTTTGGTTTCGCGGCTCCGCAGCGTTTGCAGTGCCAGCATCACCACCACCGCACCAATTGGCACGTTGATAAAGAAGATCCAACCCCAGTGATAGTTATCGCTAATCCAGCCGCCAAGTATCGGGCCGCAGATTGGCGCGACAATCACCGTCATCGCCCAAAGTGACAGGGCGATACTGCGTTTGGCGGGCGGATAGTTGCTCAGCAACAGGCTCTGAGACAGCGGAATCAGTGGGCCGGCAACAATACCCTGAAGCACGCGGAAAAAGATCAGCATGCCCAGGCTGTCAGCCATACCGCATAACCACGAGGCTACCGCAAACGCGGCGGTAGACCACAGGAACAGTTTGACCTCACCGACCCGTTTCGCCAGCCAGCCGGTAATCGGAATCGAGATAGCATTGGCGACGCCAAACGAGGTGATAACCCAGGTGCCCTGAGAGTTAGAGGCACCGAGGTTACCGGCAATCGTCGGGATTGCCACGTTAGCGATGGTGGAGTCCAGAACCTGCATAAACGTCGCCAGTGATAAGGCGATGGTCATCAGGACCAGCTGGGCTCCCTCAAGCGGTTTTTGTGCCATAACAGCCTCCCGCTTTCTTAGCCCGCATTGGCGCGAATAATATCGGCAATCATCTGGTTAGCTGGCGCTAAATCCAGTGCCAGCGCATTACTTTCATAAGCCGGCGTCTGACGCACGCTATTCGCCAGCACCATACCGTCGGTATTCTGGGTATCCACTTTCACCAGCGTGGAGAGGCCAATCCGCAGCGGATGTTTCTCAACCTGTCCGGCATCAAGTTCGATACGCACTGGCAGACGCTGGACGACTTTAATCCAGTTACCGGTGGCATTTTGTGCCGGTAGCAGTGAGAAGGCGCTGCCGGTACCCATATCCAGGCCGACAACTTTACCGTGATACACCACGTCATCACCGTAGATATCGCTGACCACCGTTGCCGGTTGGCCGATGCGCACATTGGCGAGCTGCGTCTCTTTAAAGTTGGCGTCGACCCACAGGTTTTTCGCCGGGACGACCGCTAATAAAGGAGTAGAAGAAGTGATCTGTGAGCCGACCTGCACACTGCGACGCGAGACAAAACCGTCCATTGGACTGACGATTTCGGTACGCTGCAACGCCAGCCATGCATCACGCAGTTCTGCCGCGCTTTGTTTCACTGCCGGCTGGTTTTCCAGCGAGGTATTCATGATCATCGCCTGGTTGGCATTGTACTGCTGAACCGCGACGTCAAGCTGGGCTTTGGCGGTGGCCACTGCATCACGCGAGTGTTGCAGCTCTTCACGGCCAATTAAGTTAGCACTTCCTAACGGTTCACGACGCTTCAGGTCTGCTTCAGCCTGCGCCAGTGCAGTTTTTTGCAGTTCAATAGTGGCCTGATACTGTTTACCGTTGATCATCAGCTGATGAGTCTGACGGACGCTGGTGGCCAGTGCGGTCTGCGCTTTTTCAAACGCTTGCTCAGCATCGGTTTTATCCAGCGTAATCAGCACATCGCCTTTTTTCACATAGTCGGTATCATCGAACCACACTTTATTGACGCTGCCTGAAACCTGCGCCATCACCTGCACCTGATTACCGGCAACATAGGCGTCGTCGGTTTCCTGATAATGACGTAAAACCAAAAACCAGTAAGTCAGATATGCAATACCAATCACGATAAACACGACAGCCAGAAAAATCAGCGCTGTTTTACGCTTTTTCTTTTTATTAGCTGGCTGCTGCGGTTGTTGCAGCTCCGCATTTGCACTCATGGTGTTCTCCACGTTGTTCACGTATTACGGGCTCACGCACGTCCCTGCACGCAAGGTCCCGAGCCTAAAATGCCAGCGGGATTAGCGCTGGCATGGATAAATGGGGGGTTAAAATAGCGGTTTACTGGCGTGATTGTGTCGCAGATATTGCTATTATCGGGAAAGCGAGGCGATAACTTGTTCTTCGTCCATTTGATCCAGACGGTTCAGCAACTTACGGGTGATTCCTTCCAGCTGGCTCTTTTCTGAAGTGCTCAGTGAAGACCACAGATGTTGCAGGCTCTGATGCTGTGGCGGCAGCAGCTGAAGCAGGAACTCTTTACCCTTTTCGGTAAGATGCAGGTACAGGCAGCGGCGGTCGTTGTCGCTTTCACGGCGCTCAATCCAGCCGCGTTTTTCCAGTTCGTCGGCAATACGTGTGGCGTTGGTGCGTGATGAACCGAGCGCAGAGCTCAGCTCAGACGGCTGAATGCTGTGGTTTTCCTGCGCATCGAGCGTAATCAACGCCATAAACAGCGTCTCGTTAATCCCTTGAGCTTTCAGCATTTTATTGCGGTTATCCAGCAATTTGCTTTGCATATGCATGCACAGGCGCGTCAGCATAATTTCCTGCAAAGGAAAATCTTTCTGGCGATTAGCGCGAAAATTTAGCATCTGTTCAATGGGAGTAAACGAACTTTCCATCTTGGGGGAACCTCACTAGTTGCAACTGGTATAGTAACGATGGTGATTTAATAAGTGTATACACTTTGAGAGTGGTAACCGTTTTCAGGTTCACATAATCATCATCAACAATTTCCAGGTCATTCCATAACCCAGGGCGTACAACAGCATGACAAATCCAGTGCTGTTGGGCAGAAAATTGGCCGCATTCGACTTTGCCGCGAAAGTACAGAGATTGACGACAGGTCGGGGCGGCAGGAACAGAATGGCGGGAGATGTGACTGTCAGCATGCGGCAACGCATCGCAACCTGCCAGTAGCGTGTCGGACACGCCACCAGAGATCATTGCTTTCCGATTGCTTAATAATTGCATGCGTAAAAATAACCAGCCTGAATAAGTAACGTTAAACAATACCAGAGAGGGGAAGGGCTTAATACCCCGCATTAGCTGAAAATTCCTCAATTTACTATATGCAGGCTAATTACTGTCATCTTCGTGACGGTAACCGCTCCACCAACTGAGCAGATTCAGCAGCGTCAGTACCACGCCGGCTGCACAGACACCGTACCAGCCCGCGTGCTGGAAGGCGCTGGCAGAGACCAGTGAACCGACGGCACCGCCGATAAAGTAGCTGGTCATATAGCCGGAAGTCAGGCGATTACGTGCTTCCGGCATCCGGCGGTAAATAACACTCTGATTGGTAATGTGCACGCCCTGTACCGCCAGGTCGAGCAGAATAATCCCAACTATCAGCGCCAGAAGTGAGTGAGCACCAACTGCGGTGATTCCCCAGGACGCCAGCATGATCAGTAAACCCAATGTGGTGGTGATGCGGGCTTTGCCCTTATCGGCCAGGCTGCCCGCCTGACGTGCAGCTAACGCACCGGCCGCGCCGACCAGACCCAGCAGGCCAATCATGCCTTCCGAGTAATTGTAGGGCGGCGAGGCCAGCAAAAATGCCATTGAGGTCCACAGCACGCTAAAGTTGGCAAATGACAGACATCCGACCATTGCACGGGTGCGCAGCACGCGGTTACCGCCATACAGTTGGAAAATCGAACGTAGCAGCTGCGGATAGTTAAGCGGAACCGACTGACGGTAGCGCGGTAACCCGCGCCACAACGCCAGCGCCATCAGTACCATCAGGATGCTGGCGACCCAGTAGACGGTGCGCCAGCCGCCGAGTTGCGCTAAGCCACCGGCAACGGTACGTGCCAACAGGATGCCCAGCAGCAGGCCACTCATCACGGTGCCAATCACTTTGCCGCGTTTTTCCGGCGCGGCCAGCGTGGCCGCCAGCGGCACCAGAATTTGCGCCACCACCGAAAACAGCCCGGTTAATACCGTACCCAGCAGCATCATAGCCAGGGAAGATGACAGCGCGGTGATCACCATTCCCCCTGCGGCCAGCAGGCTCATCACCACAATCAGACCGCGCCGTTCCAGCATATCGCCAAGCGGAACCAGCAGCAGTAAGCCCGCGGCATAGCCGAGCTGAGCGGTGGTGACAATAAATCCGGCCTGATTGACCGATAAATCAAAATTGCGGGCGATAGTTTCCAGCAGGGGCTGAACATAGTAGTTACAGGCAACGGAAAGACCGGTCGCCACGGACATCAAAGCGACAAGCGCCGGGCTAAGCCCCTGTGGTGCGGATTTCATAAGCAGTTAACAACATTGATAAGTGGAATAAGCTAATAGTAACCTAAAAAACTATTTCATTGTTGTGATGATTAACAGGACAAACCAGTAAAACGCAAAAAGCAGCCCGCAGGCTGCTTTGGAATTTCATCGCAGGAGCAGCTTTTCGCCGCCCCTGATGAGAGTGAATAATTACTTCGCTGCTGCGGCGGCGTCAGCGACCCACTTATCAAACTGCGCCTGGTGGGCTTTAATCCAGCCATCAACATGGCGGTTGATATCGCTCTCTGAGGCTTCACCGGCATGCATGCGCGCATTCTGCGCATTGATATCAGCGATAGGCAGCTTCATTTCAGCAAACAGTTTGGCGGCTGCGGGGTTTTTCTCTGCCCACTGTTTATTAGCAACGATATGCATGGTATTAACCGGGAAGCCATAGTTGGCACCGTTAGGCAGTTTGGTATCAACATCTTTCTGCTCCCCTGGCAGGGAAGAGAACGGCACCTGCAACCAGACCACATCTTTACCCGGAACCAGCACGTCACTCAGCCAGTAAGGCGTCCAGGTGTAATAGATAACCGGTTTACCCTGCTTAAAGCGCGCCATGACATCCGCGATCATCGCAGAATAGTTACCCATATTGGCTTCGACTGTCTGGGTGAGACCGAAGGCCGGCATCTGATGATTAATCACCGTTTCACAGCCCCAGCCCGGTGAACAACCGGTCAGGTCGGCTTTGCCATCCCCATTGGTATCAAACAGTTTGGCAATTTTTGGATCTTTCAGCTGATCGATACGCGTGATGTGATACTTCTCAGCGGTTTTTTTGTCGATCAGATAACCCTGAGCCGCGCCTTCAACGTAATTACCCTCGCGATAAAACTTTTTGTCACCGCCCGCCGCTTTATACATATCGTCATGCAGCGGCTGCCAGTTGACGGCAGTAAAAGTGGCATCGCCAGAGGCAATGGAGGTGTAGCCAACGTTGTAATCCACCTCGCTGGTGCTGTCCACGGTGTAACCCAGTTTTTCCAGCGCGCGGCTGACCAGCAGCGTCTGAAAACTCTCTTCGGTAATGGTGCTCTGTACCGGTTTCACCGTAATGCCTTTACCCGGCAGGTCTGCTGCGGAAACCTGTGTCGCGGCCAGAGTGGTTAAGGCGGCTGCCAACATTGCTGTCTTGCGCATAGTGATTCCTTATTAGTGGTGTTATTGCGGGTCTTGCCGGCGGTGCGACTGGCACACCGCCGGAAAAATTATGACTTGATAAACGGACGGGTCAGCAAGCCAATCGGACCGCTGGCGTACCAGCGGCGGCTGCCACGGCTGCGGCTGTCACGGCCCAGCGACTGCGTCAGGCGATCGAGGATGATCGCCAGGATCACGATGCCGACGCCGCCGACGGTGGCGAGGCCCATATCCAGACGGCCAATACCGCGCAGTACCATTTGTCCCAGACCGCCAACGGCGATCATTGAGGCGATCACCACCATCGACAGGGCCAGCATCAGCGTCTGGTTAACCCCGGCCATAATGGTCGGCATCGCCAGCGGTAGCTGAACCTTAAACAGCATCTGGCGCGGGTTGGCACCAAAGGATTCGGCAGCTTCGATCAAATCAGCGGGTACCTGCTTAATCCCGAGAATCGTCAGGCGCACAATAGGCGGCAGGGCAAAGATAATCGTCACCACCACGCCTGGCACGTTACCGATACCAAATAGCATTACAATCGGTACCAGGTAGACAAACGCGGGTGTGGTTTGCATCGCATCCAGCAGTGGCCGAATGATTTTCGCCGCCCGCTCGCTGCGTGCCAGCCAGATCCCCAGCGGCAGCCCGATAACAATACAGAACAGCAAAGCGGTAAGAACCAGCGCCAGCGTCACCATTGCCTGCGACCAGGCGCCAATCGCACCAATCGCAATCAGTGAGACCAGCGTGGCGATCCCCATACCGAAGCTGGAAAGCTGCCAGGCAATCAGCGCAAAAACAATGATCGCCACCGGCGCGGGCATGCCCAGCAGCAACTGCTGGAAGGCGCTGAGGATATAATCCACCGGTACGCGAATACCCTGGAACACCGGGCGGAAATGCGTGACCACCCAGTCAATGCCTTCGGTGACCCAACTATCCAGCGGGATCAGGGTTTTGTGGAAGGGATCAAGAATATTGAAGTGTTCTGCCTGGGGCGCAGGTGCGCTGCTCAGCCAGTCGCTGCTGCTGTTGGCCGCATCGTGACCGCCGCCAGACGCGGGTGAACCCCAGGCATCACTGCCAGCGCTGCCGGATGTGGTATCCGCAGGCGCGGCACTGCTGCCGGTATCGGCAGACGTTGACCAGGGATCGCTGGCCGGAGCAGCACTGCTGCTGTCAGCTGCCGCAGTTGATTCAGTCTGCGCGGGTGCGGTTTCCCACGGATTCGCCGTTTGATTACTCATTGTTAGCCCCCTCGCGATCTAATGCCTGTAGTAACGTGCCTTTGGAAATAATACCGATGTACTGCTGGTCTTCGCCGACAATCGGCACGGCACAAGGTGCTTGCGCCACATGCGACAGCAGCTCATTCAGTGAGGTATCACCCGGCACGGCGACAGGGGAGGCGAGCAGGGCTGAATCCAGTCCTTCACCGGCGGCCAGCGCCGCTTTTAGTGAGTCGACAGAGACGATACCGACAAATTTCTGTCGCTCCAGCACATAACCGTATTCGCGATCGGCATCCTGCAACAATTTGATGGCAGAGCGTGGCCCGAGACCAGGCGCTTTACGAATCAGCGCGCCTGCGCTGCGACGGGCAATATCTTTGGCGCTGAATACATGACTGATATCGACGCCGCGGAAGAAGGTACGCACGTAGTCATTGGCGGGGTTATTAAGAATTTCGTCGGGCGTGCCGACCTGCACCACTTCGCCACCCTGCATAATCGCAATACGGTCGCCAATACGCATCGCTTCATCAAGGTCATGGGAGATAAACACGATAGTGCGCTGATGTTTTGATTGCAGCTTGACCAGCTCGTCCTGCATTTCAGTACGGATTAACGGATCAAGTGCCGAGAAAGCTTCGTCCATCAGCAAAATATCCGGATTAATCGCCAGCGCGCGGGCTAATCCGACACGTTGACGCATGCCACCAGAAAGTTCATCAGGATAAGCGTGAGCATAATTATCCAGCCCGACCTGACGCAGTGCATCGAGTGCTTTTTCCTGACGCTCCTGCAACGGTACGCCGGCTAATTCCATGCCGAATGCGGCATTATTTAATACCGTCATATGTGGCATCAGAGCGAATGACTGAAATACCATGCTGATTTTATTTCGGCGTACCTGACGCAGGGCGCTGTCAGATATTTTCGCGATGTCGACACCATCAATTATGACCTGACCGCGAGTCGGTTCTATCAGACGATTGAGAAGGCGAACCATGGTGGATTTACCGGAGCCGGATAATCCCATGATGACAAATATCTCGCCTTCTTCAATGGCCAGACTGGCGTCTTTTACCCCGAGAGAGAGGCCGGTTTTCTCCAGCAGTGCCTCTTTGCTGATGCCTTTCTCGATGTGCTTAAACGCACGCTCGGGATTTTCCCCAAATACTTTATATAAATTCTTAACTTCTAATTTAATTGCCATGCAAAAATTAAGTTCCCGTTAGTTGATTAATTATCTTATATTTCTTCTTATATCCTGGTTAAATAAAAGCGGCATATACCCTAACACACTGAGAGTATCTGACAACCCTTCACGGGCGTGCGAAGAATTGATATGAGACAGTGATCTCTGTTAATGCCAGAGCGCATAAGGGATTGAGGGGGATCAAAAAAGTGAAAAACAACTTGATATTTACATAAGAATGTAATGAATCAGGGTTGAAATAGTGGCGTGAAAAGGTCACGATATTTTATCAAATCAGCAGAATATGAAGGGTTTATTATAAGTAAATAATCTGGCTTGCTGGCTGAAATTTGGGGAATTAACCGGAATTAATTTGAAATACGGGGCGCCTGAGCGGCACCCACGCGATAGCGGTCAGAAATTCCAGTCATCATCCTCGGTATCGACCGCTTTGCCCATCACATAGGACGAGCCGGAGCCGGAGAAGAAGTCATGGTTTTCATCGGCATTTGGCGACAGCGCTGAGAGGATTGCCGGGTTCACTTCGGCCATTTCCGCCGGGAATAGCGCCTCATAGCCAAGATTCATCAGCGCCTTATTGGCGTTGTAATGCAGGAAGGCTTTCACCTCTTCACTCCAGCCCACCTCGTCATACAGCGCTTCGGTATAGGCCAGTTCGTTTTCATACAGCGCCAGCAGCAAATCATAAGCAAACTGTTGCAGCTCTTCGCGCCGCGTATCGTCCACTTTCTCCAGCGCTTTCTGATACTTATAGCCAATGTAATAACCATGCACCGCTTCATCACGAATAATCAGGCGAATCAGATCGGCGGTATTGGTCAGCTTGCCGCGGCTGGACCAGTACATCGGCAAATAAAAGCCGGAATAGAACAGGAACGATTCCAGAAACACGCTGGCGATTTTCTTCTTCAGCGGATCGTCATTGTGATAGTGCTCAAGAATAATATCGGCCTTGCGCTGCAACGGCTGATTCTCTTCACTCCACTGATAGGCGGCATCGACATCGCTGGTGTGGCACAGCGTTGAGAAAATCGAGCTGTAGGAGCGTGCATGCACCGCTTCCATAAAGCTGATATTCGACATCACCGCTTCTTCGTGCGGCGTAAGCGCGTCGGCCATCAGTGCCGGTGCGCCCAGCACATTTTGGATGGTGTCGAGCAGTGTCAGGCCGGTAAACACCCGGATGGTCAGCTGCTGCTCCTGCGCATTCAGGCTGTTCCATGACGGCAGGTCATTGGATAACGGCACCTTCTCCGGCAACCAGAAGTTCGCGGTCAGACGGTTCCACACTTCCAGATCTTTATCATCCTGGATCTGGTTCCAGTTGATAGCTTGTATGCGTTTTAATGTGTTCATGTTTTCATCTTTAACGGTGAAAAGGGCGGCTTACAGCGAGCAGGAGACGCAGCCCTGCACTTCGGTTCCTTCCAGCGCCATCTGACGCAGACGGATGTAGTAAAGGGTTTTGATCCCTTTCTTCCAGGCGTAAATCTGCGCTTTATTAATATCGCGGGTGGTGGCGGTATCACGGAAAAACAGCGTTAACGACAACCCCTGGTCGACATGGCGCGTGGCCTCGGCATAGGTATTAATAATCGCTTCCGGCCCGATATCATAAGCATCCTGATACAGCGCCTGGTTATGATTATTCATAAACGGTGCCGGGTAATAGACGCGGCCAGTTTTGCCCTCTTTGCGAATCTCAATCCGCGAAACGATCGGGTGAATGCTTGAGGTGGCGTGATTGATATAAGAGATCGAACCGGTCGGCGGAATCGCTTGCAGATTCTGGTTATACAATCCGCTACTCATCACCGCCGCTTTCAGCGCACGCCACTCCTGTTGCGTTGGCAGAGTGATACCTGCGTCGGCGAACAGCGCGGCGATACGGGCGGTGCGCGGTTGCCAGCTCTGCCCGGTATACTGGTCAAAGTATTCGCCACTGGCATAACGTGAGTCGCTAAATCCGGCAAAGCTTTGCTGACGTTCGCGTGCCAGCAGGTTCGAGGTGCGCAGCGCGTGGTAAGTGACGCAATAAAAGTAGATATTGGTGAAATCCAGCGCTTCTTCCGAACCATACAGCATGCCTTCGCGCGCCAGATAGCCGTGCAGATTCATCTGGCCCAGACCGATGGCGTGCGACTGGGCATTACCCGCGGCGATTGACGGCACCGACGCAATATCACTCATTTCCGACACCGCCGTCAGGCCGCGAATGGCGACTTCCACCGTGCGGGCAAAATCTTCCGAGTCCATCGCATGCGCAATATTCAGCGAGCCGAGATTGCAGGAGATATCCTTGCCGATCTGACGATAGCTGAGATCGTCGTTATAGTCGGTCGGCGTATTGACCTGCAAAATCTCGGAGCAGAGATTGCTCATATTAATCCGCCCCTTGATCGGGTTGGCGCGATTCACCGTGTCTTCATACATGATGTAGGGATAGCCGGACTCAAACTGAATCTCCGCCAGCGTCTGGAAAAACTCGCGCGGATTAATAAAGGTCTTACGGATACGCTCGTCCGCCAGCATCTCGTCATATTTTTCACTGACGCTGATATCAGCAAACGGCAGGCCATACAGGCGCTCGACATCATAGGGCGAGAACAGCGCCATGGGCTGATTGGCTTTGGCCAGCTGGAAAGTGATATCCGGGATCACCACGCCAAGTGACAGCGTTTTAATACGAATTTTTTCATCAGCATTTTCGCGCTTGGTATCGAGAAAGCGCAGAATATCCGGATGGTGCGCATGCAGATAGACCGCGCCCGCGCCCTGGCGTGCACCTAACTGATTGGCATAGGAAAAAGCATCTTCCAGCATTTTCATCACCGGAATCACGCCGGATGACTGGTTTTCGATGCGTTTGATCGGTGCGCCGGCCTCGCGCAGATTCGACAGCAGAAATGCCACGCCGCCGCCGCGTTTTGATAATTGCAGCGCTGAATTCACCGAGCGGCCAATCGACTCCATATTGTCTTCGATGCGCAGCAAGAAGCAGGAGACCAGCTCACCGCGCTGCTGTTTGCCGCAGTTCAGGAAGGTGGGCGTGGCTGGCTGAAAACGCCCGCTGAGCATCTCTTCCATCAGCGCCGTTGCCAGCGACTCGTCACCGCGCGCCAGCGTCAGCGCCACCATGCAAACGCGATCTTCGAAATTCTCCAGATAGCGTTTGCCATCAAAGGTTTTTAGCGCGTAGCTGGTATAGAACTTATAAGCGCCGAGAAACGTGCGAAAGCGGAAGCGACGCTGGTACGCGCGGGCAAACAGCGCTTCGATAAACTCAAATGGCCAGGCGTTCAGCACTTCTGCTTCGTAGTAACCTTCTGCCACCAGATATTGCAGGCGTTCGGCCAGCGAGTCGAAGGCGACGCTGTTGGGAATCACATGTTGCAGGTAAAACTGGCGCGTCGCTTCGTGGTCCTTTTCAAACTGGATATTACCGTCGGCATCATAAAGATTAAGCATCGCGTTCAGCGCATGATAGTCGAGCGCAGTGGCGGCGGGTTTTATGACAGTGCTGTCTGTTGTTGCCAAAATTGGGTTACTCCCGATTTTACGTTAGCAATATCGTCGGCGGTTCCCAGCAGCTCGAAGCGGTAGAGGTAAGGAACCTGACATTTTTGCGCAATGATGTCGCCCGCCATGCAGAACGCGGTACCGAAGTTACGGTTCCCGGCGGCAATCACGCCGCGGATCAGGCGGCGATTGGCTTCATCATTAAGAAATTGAATCACCTGTTTGGGCACCGCACCGCGAGCGGTGCCACCCCCGTAGCTCGGCACCACCAGGATAAAGGGGCAATCAAGCTGTAAGCGCTGGCTGCCGTCCAGTGGAATCCGCCGCGCCGGTAAGCCCAAACGGCTGATAAAACGGTGCGTGTTTTCCGACTGGCTGGAAAAATAGACCAGTGGAAACATGATATTAGCCCTGTGCCATCGCCATCTGGCTCAGTGCGGAAATTTTGTCCGGGCGAAAACCGCTCCAGTGCTGGTCGGCGGCCATCACCACCGGAACCTGGCGGTATCCGAGCGATTTCAGGGTTTCCACCGCACCCGGTTCGCTATCGAGATTGACCAGCTGGTAGTGGATGCCTTTTTTATCCATGGCATTTTTTGTCGCGTTGCACTGGACACAGTTATCTTTAGTGTAAATAATAATGCGCATGATTCGTATTTACCTTGGTTATTAGAAACACGGTGTTATGCGAATCGTTTTTACTGTCGATTCGCGCCAGCCTTGCCACCATCTGTAGTGGTTATTTAATGGTGGTAATACTAGATGTAGTGTCTGGTGAAATCAACCTGACTATATATAGTGTTTTTGACTTTGCAGATGCGCAGGGCGGCTAAAGCCTGATGCCACGGGCTTTTTGCGACAAGAATATTTTTTTGGAATTTTTGACAAAAAAATCCCCGCCGCTAAGGCAGGGACAGTACAGGGGGCAGAGGGGGGTTAGCGGCGGGAAGCCAGCAGAGCACCAATCACGATACCGACCGCAGTACCAATTCCCACGCCGTGCCATGGCTTATCATGGACATAGCTATCAACATGATCGCCAGCATCTTTCGCCGCCTGAGTCACACGATTACGGCCATTCAGTTTGGCGCGTGTCTCTTTTAACAGCGATTCAGCTTTACCGCGTGCGGAGTCAACCTCTTCCTTTGTTTTGCTGCCGTAAGATTTCAGCAGATCATCAAGCGTATCAGCCAGCAAAGAAACGTCCTGATTGATATCGGTATCATCATTTTTCGTCGTTCTGTTAAACATTTTTCGCTCCCTTCGCGTTAATAACTAATACTCAGTGTAGACCATCATTACTCTGCGCAGTGGTTTTGACCCGGGATTGCCACCTTTATGGATAATTCCGAATGCCCTGAGCGCGTGGCCTGATGTAAGGTTGCGGGGCTTTGAAAGACTAAGAGGATCGAGCATGTATTTACGACCTGATGAGGTGGCACGCGTACTGGAGAAAGCCGGATTCGAGATGGATGCGGTCACACCCAAAACTTACGGATATCGTCGCGGTGAAAACTATGTTTACGTCAATCGCGAAGCACGTATGGGTCGTACTGCATTGATTATTCATCCGACGCTGAAAGAGAAGAGCCAGAGCATTGCTGAACCGGCCTCGGAAATTAAAACCTGCGACCACTATGTGCAGTTTCCGATGTATCTGGTCGGCGATACGCATGACCACTACGGCATTCCCCACGGTTTCAGTTCGCGTGCGGCGCTGGAGCGCTATCTCGACTGCCTGTTTGATTAAGCGCTGTTCCCCATCGGACAGGCCTGTCTGCTGGGGAAGTGCTTACCCGCCTGCCGTAATGGCTTACATTTTGCAACGTTGCATTCTGGCGATGCGCCCTGTATAACATTTTTCCATATAGCAGTTTAGACGTCCATATGGTTAAACACGATGCAGTCAACTCAAGAAAATCTCCCCTCCGGCCAGTTTAAACGCACCATGAAAGCGCGCCATCTGGTGATGCTGTCACTGGGCGGCGTAATCGGCACCGGACTGTTTTTTAATACAGGCTATATCATTTCCACCACCGGCGCGGCGGGCACCCTGCTGGCGTATCTGATTGGCGCGCTGGTGGTGTATCTGGTAATGCTGTGCCTCGGCGAACTGTCGGTAGCCATGCCGGAGACCGGCGCTTTCCACGTCTATGCTGCCCGTTATCTCAGCCCGGCCACCGGCTATACCGTCGCCTGGCTCTACTGGCTGACGTGGACGGTGGCGCTGGGATCCAGTCTGACCGCCGCCGGTTTCTGTATGCAGTACTGGTTCCCGCAAACCCCGGTGTGGGTATGGTGCCTGCTGTTCTGCGTGATTATCTTTTTGCTGAATGTCGTGTCATCGCGCTTCTTTGCCGAAGGGGAATTCTGGTTCTCGATTATCAAAGTGGTGACGATTCTGGCGTTTATCATTCTCGGTGCTGGCGCGATGTTTGGCTTTATCCCGATGAAAGATGGCTCCAGTGCGCCGTTCCTGCACAATCTGACCGCTTCTGGCTGGCTGCCGCATGGCGGGCTGCCGATTCTGATGACCATGGTGGCAGTCAACTTTGCTTTTTCCGGCACTGAGCTTATCGGCATTGCCGCCGGTGAAACGGAAAATCCGCATAAAGTGGTGCCCATGGCGATCCGCACGACTGTGGCACGGCTGGTGATTTTCTTTATTGGTACCGTATTTGTGCTGGCGGCGCTGATCCCGATGGATCAGGCTGGCATCGTTAAAAGCCCGTTTGTACTGGTATTTGAAAAAATTGGTATTCCGTATGCAGCCGATATTTTCAACTTTGTGATTCTGACGGCGATTCTGTCGGCGGCCAACTCGGGTCTGTATGCGTCGGGGCGGATGCTGTGGTCACTGTCGAATGAGCGCACGCTGCCGCGCTGTTTTTCGCGCATGACCAAACGCGGTATTCCGCTGGTGGCGATTTCGGTCAGTATGCTTGGCGGCCTGCTGGCGCTGTTCTCCAGCGTTATCGCGCCCGATACGGTGTTTGTTGCGCTGTCCGCGATTTCCGGTTTTGCCGTGGTGGCCGTCTGGCTGAGTATCTGCGCCTCGCACTACGCTTTCCGTCGCCATCATCTGCGTTCAGGATTGCCGCTGTCCGACCTGAAATATCGCGCGCCGTGGTTCCCGCTGACGCCGGTTGTCGGTTTCGTACTCTGTTTACTGGCCTGCATTGGGCTGGCATTCGACCCTGAACAACGCATTGCGTTATGGTGTGGCCTGCCATTCGTTGCCATCTGCTATGGCGCGTACTATTTTACTCAATTGCTGAAAAAGCGTGAACTTGCTAAGGAAGCCGAACATGTCGCTTAATAATCCCGTTGCTGAAATCCTGAAGCATCATGCCACTCTGGTGCTTGATGGTGCGCTGGCCACTGAGCTGGAAGCGCGCGGCTGCGATCTGGCCGACAGCCTGTGGTCGGCTAAAGTGCTGATGGAAAATCCTGAGCTGATTTATCAGGTTCACTACGATTATTTCAACGCCGGGGCGCAGTGTGCGATCACCGCCAGCTATCAGGCGACGCCGCAGGGCTTTGCCACGCGTGGGCTGGATGCCGCGCAGTCGCAGGCACTGATTCGCCGCAGCGTCGAACTGGCCGCACGGGCGCGTGCTGACTATCTGGCTCAGCATCCGCAACGTGAAAAATTACTGATTGCCGGTTCGGTCGGGCCCTATGGCGCTTACCTGGCCGACGGCTCCGAATATCGCGGTGATTATCAGTTGCCGCAGGCTGAAATGATGGATTTCCACCGCCCGCGCATTGCGACGCTGGTGGCGGCGGGCGTTGATCTGCTGGCTTGCGAAACGCTGCCGTCATTCACTGAAATTAAGGCGCTGGTGGCGCTGCTACAGGAATTCCCGTCAACCCCGGCGTGGTTCTCCTTCACCCTGCGTGACAGCGAGCATCTTAGCGACGGCACGCCGTTATCTGCTGTGGTGGCGTTGCTGGCCGCTTCGCCGCAAGTGGTGGCAATGGGTATCAACTGTATTGCGCTGGAGAGTGTCACTGCCGCGCTTCACACCCTGAACGCACTGACCGCCTTGCCGCTGGTGGTCTACCCCAACTCCGGTGAACATTATGATGCGAGCAGCAAAACCTGGAGCAACGACGCCGACGGCTGTTCGTTAAGCGATAAATTGCCGCAGTGGCAAGCCGCTGGCGCAAAACTGATTGGGGGCTGCTGCCGCACCACACCGGCGGATATCGCCGCCATCGTAAAATGCTGCTATTAAAGATAACCCACTGAAAATTTGCGTTATTACGCCTGGCTATACCGGGCGTGAGTAATGAAAAGCCAGCGCCTGGCGTTTAGACTAACGGCATAATTTATTGATTCAGGAAGCATGATGAAATCGATTCTGCTGGCACTGGTTTCGCTGGTGATGCTGAGCGGTTGCGCCACAATAGTCGGTGATGACGCGCAGGCAGTACATATTGATTCACGTCCACAGGGTGCCAGCTTTGTGGTGCAGGATGAAACCGGACGCGCGGTGGCGCAGGGCAGGACACCACAAACCGTGATGCTGGAGAAATCGGACGGCAGTTATTTCGGCAAAAAGCAGTTCCGGATCATGCTGGAAGCGCCAGGTTATGTGCCGCAAACGCTGGCGCTGAAACAGCATGTCAGCCTGTGGTACAGCCTCGGCAATATCCCGCTCGGTGGCTTTATTGGCTGGCTGCTGGTCGATCCTTTCCATGGCGGCATGTACTACATTGAGCCGCAAGCAGTGCAGCCGATCATGAATCCGGTCGGTGCACGCAGCTAGGGGGCTGATGGTGTAGTGTTGCATCTTTGTCATGGGCGGCGAGAACGCCGACCCTGCAAATATATGTTATTGCTGTGATTTTTCTGTGCGACTTACTGTGCGGTGGGCTTAACCATCGAGCCTTGGGTTTTGTATTTTGCCAGATACTGTTGCTGGAAAATGCACATGCGGATGGTGTTGCGGTATTCGCCATTAATAAAGAACTCGTGGATCAGTTCCCCTTCAATATCAAATCCCAGCTTGGTGTAGATATGGATCGCTTTTTCATTCTCTTTATCGACAATCAGATAGAGTTTATAGAGATTGAGCACCGAAAAACCATAATCCATCGCCAGTTTTGCCGCCTGACTGGCTAAGCCTTTCCCCTGATGTGACGGGTCGATAATAATCTGAAATTCTGCGCGTCGGTGGATATGGTTAATCTCGACCAGCTCAACCAGTCCAACTTTCACTCCGCTGTGTTCGACCACAAAACGGCGCTCGCTCTGGTCGTGAATGTGCTTGTCATAGAGGTCTGACAGCTCAACGAAAGCTTCATACGGCTCTTCAAACCAGTAGCGCATCACGCTGGCATTGTTATCCAGTTGATGAACGAAATGGAGATCTTCGCGCTCCAGCGGGCGTAGTTTAACCGCAGTATTGGTGACCATTCTGGCATCCTTGTTATGCTGATTTGCCCGGATTATAGCGCTAAACCCCCGACCAGAGGCAAATTGGCGGTGTCGCCCGCAAATAACTGCAGAATAAGCGGCAAAGTGAACAGCGCCATCAGCAGTGAGATAATAATCGCCAGTGAGACCACTTGCTGATTACTGCCATACTTACTGGCGAACACATAGACCCCGGCACCAATCGGCTGTGCAGCCATGACCACCGCGGCAATTAACCAGATATTGTCAGACCGCAGACCAAAGACTAGCATGGCGACCAGCAGGGTGATCGCTGGCTGTATCATCAGTTTTAGCAGCACCATCGGTGCAATCAGCCTGAGAACGCCGGGATTAATCTGTTGCCACAGATGGCAGCGGGCCAGCCCTAAACCCAGAGCAAATAATGCCGTCGGACCCGCAGCATTGCCAAGAAAATGGCAAAAGCTGACCAGAAAGGTGGGTAGCGGCAGGTCAAAAATCACGAATATCATCCCGGCAATGACCGACAACGTCAGCGGGTTGGTCAGCGTCACGCGCAGCGCTTTGAACAGGCTTTGCCGGGCTGAAAGGCGGGTTCCATTCGCAGTAGCAGAACAGAGATCGTGACTAATAATTACCGCCATCATCGCCGGAATGTTATGCAGAATGGTGGCAATTGCCGCAGGCAGCGCGGCTGATTCGCCAAATACTGCCAGGAGAATCGGCACCCCCATATATCCAGTGGTACCATAACTGGCGCCCATACTGAGGATCGCGCTTTGCGGCAGATCAATCCGCTGGGCTTTTGCGATAAAGCTGGCGATAATATAGACCACCACGATGCCCGACAGAGTGGCGAAAATAAAGCCGGGTTGATTGAGATCGCTGCTGTCTGCCCGTGCAATAGCGAGAAACAGCAGGGCAGGCAGCGCCACATACAATACATAGTCGTTGATAAGTTTATCTGCCGCAGTGCTCTGCGCGTATTTACGACCAAACAGATAACCGATCATTATCACCATAAATATCGGGGCAACGATAATAAACATGCTATTCCCTCATTTTATACGCAGAAAGACGCAGTGTATGTTTTAACTCATTAGTTCTTTGAGCATTTTTTTCAGGTCGTCACTGTACAGAATATCTGTCCTGTAAAACTTCTTAATGGATTCTTTAATTTTTTCGTATTCCTTTCTTTTTCTGGTAGCGGTGTTATTTAGCTCCACTTCAAGCTTGTGCTTAAATTTTTCAATAAGTAAGGTTTCTTGTTTATCGTCTGGCATGCATTCGTCGACTATTATTTTTCTGATAGTTTCATCATGTAAACCCACGTCATTAAGAAAATAAAGGTCATTTCCCGTCACGCCCAGATAGGAAGGAATATTAGCGACCCCCATATTCTGTTGTTCAACCATATAACCACTGACAGGCCGATAAAGGTCAGGCACGGAAAGAAAAGTACTTTCTGTTAAACATGCGGCAGTCAGCACTTTCTTACTGTCAAAGTACTTTCCTTTAATGGTGATTTTCTTTTCTTTGAAAATATAATCCAGGATTTCAATTGCGGGCAAACCTGAGCGATTTCCAGTCCCTGCAAATCCCCCTTCAATCAGATTAAATCCATTGTAGATTGATGTCAGCGCGTTCTGAATCCCCAAGCCACGATCATTATGCGCGTGCAAACAGAAGTTTAATGCGGGATAGTCGTAACGGAGATTAGCTGCAAGGATGGTGACCATCTCCGGATAAAGTGTGCCAAGTGAATCATTTATGCGAACGATATCTATGCCGGCCGCAACGGCACGATTAATTTCTTCGGTGATTCTGTGATAAGTTGTCTCATCAACACCTGAGTTGAAATTATTGAGCAAACTTACACGAAAGCTATCAAATCCCCATGCACGCAAAGTCTCAGCCGTTTTTTCGAAGATATTTTTATTGGCCAGGAAGGAAATCATGCCGAAACTTATTGTGATATGTTTTTTCAGATGCCTCGGAAATTTTTTGAACTGTGGCAGAATAGGTTGATGACAATTTAGCAGCATAATAAATGAAAATCGCAGGTCAGGTGCCAGACGATTTTGCTGTTCCAGTTGATTAAGTATGCGGAATAAGTCCTCAGGATCTTGAGGTCCGGAGCCATAAACAATATCCTTTATGCCCGTATCCATAATAGCATTTACCAAAGCGGACTTTTCTTCCGCTGGCACTGAGAATGGGCATCTTTCCGCACCTTCTCTTAGTGTTTCATCTAAAAAACAATCTATTGAAAAGTGATCAAATCTGGGAGTATGTGATCGGGGTATTGTTAATAAAGGCATGGCGACTTTCCTCTTATCCAGTGGGTTTTGCGCGTCAACAGTCAGCGCCAACCCTATTCACGGTTAGCTAAATATTTGCAGCGTTTGTGGCCTGAATCGCTTAATGCTTGACTCAGACCGGATTAATTTTATCTTCAGCAGGCTATTATTTTCATCGGCAGAGCAGGCGTTTAAGAATTAACAATTTCCTCTGCCAACAGGCTGGCGCGCCGTAGCTCCTCCAGGTTATCAATTCTGATCCACGGCCGACCTGCCGTATCAATATAAGTGGTGGAAAACAACATAAAAGCACGCTGTAAAATCTTATACAGTTGAATTTCTCCTTCGTAAGGCTGAATCGCCAGCTGCTCAACGACAAACTGGCGCGCGGCAGCACCCAGCTTCACCAGCGCAATAAATCCACCACAGATACCGTTTTGCTGCGGCGTAAGCTGCCAGGCGTTTGCACCAATCCCCTGGCAGGCTGAGTCCATAGCAACGCAAATCTCGTCCGGATGGTTGTTAACCTCTTTTAACAGCGAGGAGGGTATCAGCAGGTCGCCTTCGTAATAGATTACCGGCCCGTCGTCCTGATGCAGCGCCAGCCAGGCACTCCAGTCAAGATTAAATGAGTGATAGAGAGGATTGTTTAACAGCGAAAAGTGGCTGTTTTGTAGTGATTCGAACAGCACTCTGGAAAGCTCGACTGCACCATGGCCGAGAACAAAGGTTTTATGGCCTATGCCTGCCCGCTCAAAAGTGCTGAGCTGGTAATCAATAATTCTGCGCTTATCCAGCTGTAAACAGGCTTTATGGTGTAACGTCGTTAACGGCATCAGGCGGCGTCCGGTTCCTGCCATCAGACATGCAAGGCGCATAATTGATCTCCTTTTCAGCGGCGTGGATACAGCAGCCACGCCCGTTTATAAACCTTGGGAGAGATTAACCCGAGGGTAACTCACTGAGGGTGGACTCGCTGCACTCGGGCCAGGTCGCGAAAGGCGGCCACCAGACTGTCGATATCGGTAAGACTGAATTCACCCATCACACTAATCCGGAATGACCTCGGTTCTTCACCGGGTGTGACACGCAATGCCAGCTGGCGCTGGCGTATGCACTCGTTTAGCTGACCGATATCAAATTGCTGCCCACCGCGTGCGGCCAGCGTAACTAACAATGGCGCACAGTATTGCGGCTCAATGCATGGCCTGAACCCCAACGCAGCCATTCCTTTCAACAGATGAATCATGCGCTGGCAATACAACTGATAGCGCGCTTCCCGGCCGCCTTGCTGCAGGTAGCGCTCTATCGCCTGATGCAACCCCTCCATCATCGACAGGCAGGGCGAGATACGCCACTGTCCCTGTTGCTCCAGTGCGCGATGTTGCGCTTTAAGGTCGAGGCTATAGGTGCGTGGTGGCGTCCGCTGTGCCAGTTCGCTTTTGCATACCAACACAAAGGCGATACCCGGCGGTGCATGCAGGCATTTATTGGAAGAGAGTGCGACAGCGGCCAGGGATGGAGCCGTGTAATTGAGGGGAAGTGCGCCAAACGTATACACTGCATCGACCATCAGGCGACAGCCATGCACCCCTGCCAGTTGCGCCAGGCCGTCAATATCGTTCTTCACCCCGTGCAGCTTCTCAAAATGCGCTGCAGCGATGTGGGTAATCGAGCGATCCTGTTCCAGTGCCAGGGCTACCTGATTCAGTTCAATGCCGCGCCGGGGATCAAAATGCAATACCGAATGGCGGATATGATAGATATGGCAAATCTCTGCCATACGGTAGCCGTAACTACCATTCTCAACGATTAACAGATGGTCGGTGGCGGTCAGCAGTGAGCAAAGCATCGCTTCTACGGCAAAGCTATCGCTACCCTGCAGTGGAATTGCACTCCAGTGTCTGTTGCAGCCGGCGATCTGCAATAAGGCTTTGCGCAATGAGGTACTTAAGCTTCTGAGGTAATTTAGATTTTTACACGTCATCGGAATAGGTGACGCGGAATTTATCTGTGGACTGTGTTGCTCCGGATAATTATCCCTGTTATTCGGAACCACGGTAAGATTGCTCTGTTGGGAACATCCCTGAATATTCATGAGTCCATTCTCAGTTGTCGTGTTGCAGGCGAAAGTGGGCCTGATCCGCAGGCCCGGGATTATAAGTCGTCAGCACAGGCTAAACGACAGATAGAGCCAGGTATAAAAGGAATCGTCGCTTGCATTAAAGCCATGGCATGCTTGTGTCACGGTCTTTTTATGCATCAAAAAGCCCCGGCATTCACCCTGAGGGAGTGCCGGAACTGCATATTTCGCCTGGTATTCAGAATAAAACCTGTTAGTGCATTCCGGGAATGAATTAGTCATTATCGACGTTGCTGCGTGTAAAATGTTTTTATCGCCAGCTAATTTATTTTTTTTACTTCTTCAAGTAAGTAATCGTAGTATTTATCGACAGTATTAAGTCGCAGATTGGCACCAATCCAGATTTCTGTCATCGCTGCCGGTGTTTGATAAACGACAGGGGTGATAACGTTTTGTAACCAGCCATTGGCGTGAATAACATCCACATCAATATGTTCAGTATAGTAGTGAAGCTGCTGATCGCTCAGTCCCAGCCTTTTACTGCCATAAACCAGTTTCTGATACTGGCTGGGATCGAGCAGTTCGGTAATCGCCAGTGCACCAATCAGTTTGAAGTAGTGCTCCCGGTTTATGCCGCCAAGTAAAAATAGGTTATAACCGGTCAGCCCTTGCCAGCCTAACAAATGGACGTAATTATCGTCCGGCAGAGGAATCAGGTTTTCTGCCAGCAAGGATTTATACAGATTCACATGAGTGAAGTAATCGCTTCCCATACCCGACTCATCCCACATATTCCGGCTCAGTTCACCGCGGGTATCCGGACGTGCTCCGACCAGCGCCATGGCTATCAGGTCGAAAAATAACAGATTGAGCGCACTGTCAGATTTGAAGAAATAACTGAGTTGTGCTCTTGATGCCTGATGTTGTAGAAATTCATAGATCGGATGCTCAGACGCGCGATGATTAATCCATAACTGTTGTAAATGCTGGGAAAAAGAAGCGGGTGAAACAGTTAAGGGCAGCCCAGGCATGCAACAATTTTGCATTTCGTACGCCAGCCAGGTTTTTTCAATCATTCTTCGTAACGTAACCATCACCGCGTTATGTTGGTTTTTACTTTCCGGTGCCAGTGGGTCGACGAGTGTGGTCTGATAAAGCCAGAATAAAGTTTTTTGTATTGTTTTACGGCTGTTATCAGTGCTGCTGTCGCCATAGGCTGATGTCAGTTCAGTTTCTACCGCTTCGGTCAACTGGGCAACCAGTGACGGATAATGACTAAAAATAGAATCAAGATGCATGGTACCCAGAAGAGTGCATATATATTCATCTAAAGCCGCAGGTAAAAATCTCCCCGAGAGAGATGAGGCGTTATGGCTGACTGAACTTTCCATAGAGTTAATCCCTGAAGCTCCTTTATAAAAAAGAAATTAAAGTAAACAGATCTGTTTTTCAATGAAAATATTAAATAATTGTTTATATTTAATCTATCCTGTTGATTTTGTTTGAAGCGTTTTTTTATAAATTCAGATAAACCCTATATTGGATTGCGCTAATTATTGATAATAATACCGTACGGTCTGTATGGATATGAAGTTAAAATACGTATTATTATAAATTTTATTATTAGTGTGTTATTTTTTAATATGTAATTAATTTATTAATCATTTATATTGGTTTTTGTTAAAGCCAGTCGACAGCAGAGTAGCGGCTGTCAGAGGATAATGGTTTCACCCTCTCTGACGGATTTTAATGTCGCTGTTATTGAATAATAATCCCTTCAGATTCAAGAATGGTTTTGGCGGTTGACCATGCCACCAACGCGGGCGAGTATTCATTTTGATCGCGCCATGTCAGCTCTGCTGTAATCGACCCATCAATCAAAATAATAAAAATATAGGCAATGCGATGTGCTCTTTCGCCTTTAACTAACGGTGATAAAATTGTCATTAATATTTGCATTAAATGCCGCTTTATCTCTTGATTAATTTCCGCTACGGCTGTCGATTTACGACCAAACTCTGAAAGTGAGTGGGTAAACATACAACCGTAAAAATCTTCATGTTTAAACCAATTATGATAAAAGTAAAAGAAAGAAAAGAGCTGATCTTTTGTAGTCTTATGGTGTTGAATCACTAATGAAAGGTTTTGCAGAAAGTCTTCTTTGCGCTTGCACAACACTTCATTAATCAGACGCTCTTTCGAAGGAAAATGACGGTAAAGTGTCAGTTTAGAAACCCCGGCTTCCGCCGCGATTTTATCCACGCCAACCGACTGATACCCCTCCTTATTGAAAAGAGTGGTCGCGACATCCATGATAATCTCTTTTTTTAATGACATGATAAGCACTTTACTTGTTATTGATTTCTGAAAAACGGTAGTCTGGACAGCATTTATATTAAATTGGAGAGTGAAGCATTAAGCTTGTTTCTTCCATGTTTAATATAAATGACGAGCCGCTATTTGTTTAATCGTTGTAGAAATGAAACGCCAGAACACTCATTATTTTAAAGTAACTTAAAGCAAAAGCAGGTCTGAGTGTTTCAAAACCCGCCCTAATGCGGAACCGTTTTAGAAAACACGTTTACGATGATGACCCCAACAATAATAAATGCCAGTCCGATAATTGCTGCCAGATCCAGCTTCTGACCATTAAGCACCCATGCTGCCAGAGAAATCAATACAATACCGACCCCAGACCAGATTGCGTAGGCAATGCCGGTAGGGATATGTTGCAGGGTTAAAGACAGACAGTAGAATGCCACACCGTAACAGGCCAGCGTTGCCACGGTGTATCCGGGTTTAGTGAAGCCCTCAGCGAATTTCATCAGTGTGGTACCAATGACTTCAAATATGATGGCAATAAACAGCGGTAAATAGATAGTGTTCATGTATAAACCTGAAATAATGGAGGAGTTTTCTTGCCGACTCATCAGGCAGCTCAACCATGCCTGGTCGACGTTATTCAGTAAGCGGCAGTGAATCAGTGAACAGCTTAACCTTACTTTATGGCAAATAACTATTAAAACTTAAGTTATAAGATGAAAAATGAGGAAATTTAATTTTGTTAATAATATTAAATGAAATTATTAATATAAAAACCAATATAATAATACTTAATGAAAAGTGATATCTTCGCCATGAAAATGGCGATGCTAATTTGACTTACTATCTGATGTAAATCAGTAATATGTCTGTTCTGTCGCGCCATCCCTGTTCCGCGGTGTCATTTTCGCATACACTCGAAAAAAGCCTGATCGCTCAGTAGCATGGCGCTGCGGGTGACAATAATCTTTGATTGTTAACAGCAGGAGTGTGGTTAATGAATGGTAAGTTTCCTCAAAATTTTTTATGGGGTGGTGCAACCGCCGCAAACCAGGTTGAAGGGGCGTGGGACGAAGAGGGGAAGGGGCCATCGATTGTCGATGCGATACCAGGCGGCAAACAACGGTTAACTATCGTCTCCTCGCCAGAGTTCGACTTTTCACTTGACCCGCAACGGTTCACTTACCCCAATCACAAAGGCATTGATCACTATCACCGTTTTAAACAGGATATTGCGCTGTTTGCGGAGATGGGTTTTAAGTGTTATCGCTTCTCGATCGCCTGGACGCGTATTTACCCGAATGGCGTGGAAGAGACGCCGAATGAAGCCGGTCTGGCGCATTATCAGCAGGTGATTGATGAGTGCCTCGCTTATGGCATCGAACCGGTGATCACCCTTTCGCACTATGAGATGCCGCTAAAGCTGGCAACGGAGTATGGCGGCTGGAAGAACCGTGCGCTGGTAGCATTTTTTGAGCGCTTTGCCCGCACGGTGCTTGAACGCTTTGGTGATAAGGTCAAATACTGGATGACCTTCAACGAAATCAACAGCGCGGCCCACTTCCCGATCATGAGTCAGGGGTTGATTGTTAACAGCGGGGCGCTTGAGCCGCAGGCGAAATTCCAGGCCTGGCATAATCAATTTGTTGCCAGCAGTACCGCAGTGAAAATCGCCCGCGAGGTGAATCCGCAAATCCAGATGGGTTGCATGATCCTCTATGCCACGACTTATGCCTGGGATTGTCATCCAATTAATCAGCTAACGGCATTGCAGTCCCAGCAGGCATTTAATCTTTATTGTACCGACGTGCAGGCCGGCGGCAAATATCCTTACTACGCCAAAAGCCTGTGGAAAAAACTCGGGGTGGAACTGTCGATCGAGCCGGGCGATCTGGCGCTGATTGCCGACTACACCGTCGACTATATTGGCTTCAGCTACTATATGTCGACCACCCTTAATAAAACCAATCCGGATGTGGATAGCGCGCAAGGTAACCTGTTGGGTGGCGTGCGTAACCCGTTCCTCGAAGCCAGTGAGTGGGGCTGGGAAATTGATCCGGTTGGTCTGCGTATCGCGCTTAATCAACTCTATGACCGCTACCAGAAGCCGCTGTTTATTGTTGAAAACGGACTCGGTGCCATCGATAAGCCGGATGAAAATAATTACATCGCTGATGATTATCGTATTAACTACCTGCGCAAACATATCGAAGCGATGGCTGAGGCGATTGACGACGGCGTTGAGCTGATGGGGTATACGCCGTGGGGATGTATTGACCTGGTCAGTATGTCGACCGGTGAGATGTCTAAGCGTTATGGTTTTATTTATGTCGATCTGGATGACAATATTGCCGGCAGCGGTAATCGCTACAAGAAGAAGTCATTTAGCTGGTATCAGCAGGTGATTGCGTCAAATGGGGCTGATTTGAGTTAACCGCCTGCATCGACTTTTCTGTAACCCGCGATGCTGAATCACGGGTTACAGGATTGGGCAGTTTCAGGAAGTAATCGAGCTTTTAAGCGCTGATTCCTGCTGATGACGTTCCAGCGCCAGTTCAATCAGGCGGGTAATCAGCGCTGAATAACTGCGTCCGCTGGCTTGCCATAGTTTCGGATACATACTGATATTGGTGAAGCCAGGCAGCGTATTGACCTCGTTGACAATAATTTGATTATCGTCAGTCAAAAATACATCTACCCGCGCCATCCCGCTGCACTCCAGCGCGAGGAACGCACGTATGGCCAACTGGCGAATCGCATCGCTAGCCTGCGGCGAAATATCAGCAGGCACCACTACGCGTGCACCATTTTCATCAATATATTTAGTCTGATAAGAGTAGAAGTCGTCACTTAACACCACTTCACCACACAGGCTGGCTTCAGGATTTTCGTTACCCAGCACTGCACACTCTATCTCACGCCCGTTAATCGCTTTTTCAATCAGCACTTTGCGATCAAAACTAAAGGCCAGATCCAACGCCTGTTCAAATTGCTCAGCATCATAAACTTTGCTTACGCCGACCGAAGATCCCTGATTGGCCGGTTTAATAAACATGGGTATGCCGAGCTGCGTTTTGATGTCATCAAAATCGGCATGCTGGCGTCGGGAACAGGTCAGGGTGACAGAAGGTGCGACGGTGATACCGGCATCACGCAGCAGGCGCTTGGTAAAGTCCTTATCCATACAGACCGCAGAACCCAGTACGCCAGAACCGACAAAAGGCAGATTAGCCATACGCAACATGCCCTGCAGCGAGCCATCTTCGCCGAGAGTACCGTGCACAATGGGAAAAATCACATCCAGCTGGGCAAGCTGACCCGCGCTGGAGGATTCGATGAACTGATGGTGAGTTTGTCCGGGGATGAGCGCGACATTTTTTCCCGACTGGTTAAGGGCAATCAGCGAGGGGTTTTCTGCGTTCAGCAGAAAGTCGGAAGCTTCATTCAGATGCCACTGCCCCTGTTTATCAATACCCAAAAGCGAAATGTCAAAGCGGGATTGATCAATGGCATCAATGATATTTTTTGCTGACTGTAAAGAGACTTCATGCTCCGCTGACTTACCGCCAAACACAATGCCAACCCGAAGTTTTGTCATTTTTTACCGCACCTTAACGTGAATTAACCCACGACATAATAGGGAGTTAACGGCAGGGGAGCACGTGAAATTTTTGGGCGGGGAAGTGAGAGTGTGTTGATCATCTGGTATCTGATATTGGAACTTTTAAGGCACAAAAAAGCCCGCAGGGCTTTCAGGACTTCTGCGGATGGCCTGGCGGAGTCTGAACATAATCCGCAAGCTCATGTATTTAGGTGACTTTATCTAATTCAACTTTGTGTTGTGTACCTAAACGTGTACCAATTATTAGATCTCATACCCCGGAACGGCAGGGCAATGATAACGAATGCACGGCACTAAATCCAAAATAAAATGATTTTAGAGAAAAGTGTTCACAGTGTTCACTTTTTGTTTTTATCCATTAAATTCATTTAGTTAGATGGTGAATGGTTTGAGGCGGGATGTGCATTAGTGTGCACGAAGGGTGATCACTTTAACCTGAGCGATAAAAAAACCGGCCAAAGCCGGTTAGTGAGTAGGATGATCGATTTACTCAATCTTATTACCATTAAATGAAATCACTCTACTGCTAGGGGGCAACTGCTGATTTGGCACCTATGATTGCTTTAAGATCTTCGATATTCATACAACCATTTTTATTAGTGCTAGTTTTATTGTGAACGACACGATGGCAGTTTGCACAAAGTAATATTAAATCTGAAAGTGTCGTTTCTGTCTCACCTGAATGGGCCAGTTGATTAATGTGGTGGCATTCAATGTAATCATTCTCAATTCCGTAGAAATCACTGAAAGAGAAATTACAAACCTCACAAAAGAATTTACCGTGTTGCGATCGGAATCGTGATTTTTTGAGTTTTGCCAAATTTGAATTGCGTTCAACATGTTTAGTTATGCGATAGATTGCATTTCCTTCTTTGGCTATTAAATCACTCTCTATTGTTGAACTTGGTTGCAAAGTGTATGAAACCATAGTTTCTAATGCAGCAACATCCCCTTTACTGTGGAAAGATAAGAGTGATTTTTTTACAAAATCATGACCTCTGAAATCGGCAGTGAACAAAGCATCTGATTCTATGTATTCAATCTTAAAGTTGAATCTGTGCTCATATGCTTCATCATTCCATAATTGATGCTGTGAACTGTAATAATCACTGGTAATTACTCCATAAGCAATTTCTTCGGCAACACCTTCGAATCGAGTATATTCATCACTCTTCACTCTTGGGAAACCGGGAGCAGGTTCAGGAAAAAGATTCTTTGGGGTTGTGAGGTTAAAAATGAATGTTATTTTGTCGCCAGTCATAATTGATTGGAATTTAGAGTTCTTTCTTAAATTCTTTATCCCCCATGTTCCATGCTCTTTACCTAAAGAATAATTTTTTGATGCTCTTCCATTTACATAAATCACCCAGCTATTCAATTATTTTTCCTTCTTATTATAGTTGCTATGTTTTTTACTGTGTCAATGCCAATATTAATGGTTCATGTAACTTGCTTCAATACAATTAAACCGGCCTAGCCGGTTTAATTGTATTGTGTTATCAAGCACTACACGCGGGTAGCCAATCTGCTTCACTATCCTCATGTAGCGTGAGGTTAGTCTGAATACCGTTATTCGTTCGGCGCTTGAGCAATACGCGCTCATACTCTTTCAGCGTCTGCGGTACTGCCTGGCCGAAAGCTGTCAGGCTGAGCGGGTGCTGATGCCCGCGCGATTCCATAAACGAGAGATACGCATGATAGAGATAACGCTTCGGGTTTATTGGGCGGATGTTGGCGTTACCGATAAACAACCCGTTCGGTGTGCTCAGTGGCATCAGATAGCCACAGAAATCTACCAGCGGATCGGCCTGTCGCTTTATCTCAAGCGCTTCACCTGAGGATTGCTGCGCCTGCAACAGCTCGCGCGCTTCATCATCTGACGCAAAGCGCTGCATCAGATGACGAACAATGACGGCCAGCTCGGCGCTGATTTTTTCCAGCAGCAGCGGGTCGCGCTCTTTTGCCGGAATTACTTCCGGGAAGGTCAGGATTACCCGGCGACGTGACACGCCGCCGCTGCGATCGCTAAAACGCATAGGGTTGTTGTTCACCGCCAGAATAACCGCCGGGATGTGGGTTGAATAAGCGTCGCGATACTTCGGATCGATGGCTACCGCATCGCCTCCGGTAATCGCCTTGATGCCTGCGCCGTCGCCGCTCCATTTCTCCTGATCGGGCAGAATAATCAGCGAGAATCCCACCACACTGGCGCGTTCACGTGATGATTCCAGCGTGTCGATAGTGGCTGACGTTGTGTTATCGCGGCCAGCGAGCAGCGTGGCGATCGAGGCTAATACGCTTTTCCCGCTTCCACCTGGACCAGTTACCTCAAGGAACATCTGCCAGTCGTAGCGGTTTGCCAGCACCATAAATAACGCCGCGAGGATGCGCTCCTGCTTGTCGTCATTATGTCCGGCCGCCCGCGTTAACCAGCGGTAGAAGTTAGGCGCGTGGTCTGCGAGATTTTCACCGGGGCGCGGCGCGGAGTATTCAACGCTGTTTACCGTGCGCAGCCAGTTCTCGCGACGATGTGGGCTGAATGTGCCGTTAGTTGTATCAAAAACGCCGTTACGGAAACCAATCAGGCGGCGCGCCGGTTCACCCATTTGCGGCACCATCAGCTTGAGCGTATCGAGTACGCTGCCGATTCCGGCTGCTGAAAACGGTGCGCGCGCCTTCTGAAACAGCGCGGCGATCTCACGGCGAAGCATCTGCACCGGCATCACCTGCCAAGCGCCGTTATCATAGCGGCAGATTTCCTCGCCTAAAGGCGGCACGGCCAGCGCCTGCCCGTAGTGATCGACCAGCAGCTCAGCTTTTTCGCTGGCGCTCATGGCTTTGAGATCGGCCTCACTCACCGACTCAAATGGGCTTGGCTTGTGAGGTTGTGTGAAGGCGGTAAGTAGAGCCTGCGTCGCGATGTCGCCCTGTGCCTGCCAGACGTCGTTCCAGTCGCCGGTTTCCGGCGGTAAAGCGGCTTTGCCCTTGCAGGCTTTCGCGGCTTCCTCGGCCTTAAGCTGGCCTGTGCCGTTTTCGTCGCGATCGGCGGCAACCAGCATCAGCGCATCAGGATTGGTTTTGCGTAACTGTGCGGCAAGCGCCGGCAGATTATTGGCGCTGAGCGCCACATAAACCGGTTGTCCGGTCAGGCGCTGAACCGTCAGGCCGGTTGCGTAGCCTTCGGTAAGCCACAGCGTTTTGCCGTCAGGCTCGCCTGCAAGATGATAAGCGCCTTTCACCTGTCCGCCGGGCAGGGTGCGCTTGTCGCCAGCGGCGCTGATTAGCTGAATGTTAACGGCGTTGCCGCTTTCGTCGGTTAGCGGCACAAGTAGATCGCCAGCCGCAAAACTGATTCCGCCGCAGCGCAGACCGGCAGCCAGCGTTAACGCTTCAGTGCTGTGCAGCCCTTTCGATAAAAGGTAGGCGTTATCCGTGCGGCTGACGGCGGCGGCGAGCAACTTCTGCGCCCGCGCGGCGGCCTCAGATTGTGCGACTGCTTTATCAACTGTGTTCACCGGTGCTTTTGATAGCGGTGGCAGCGCGCCGAGCGTATCGGCGATTTTGATTGCCGCCTCTTTGGCGCTGACGTCGAGCGCCTTTTCGACCAGATTCAGGCCGTCACCGGCTCCGCACTGGTTGCAGTGCCACGTACCGCGACCGTCCTGGTTATCAAAGCGGAAACGATCTTTATCGCCGCAAACAGGGCATGCGCCGTGCTTGCCGCTGGCGTGAATGCTGATGCCGAGTGCGGGCAGTAGTTGCGGCCAGAATCCGGCGGCCGCTTTTACCGTGTCAGAGACAATGTGTTTCATCTGCTGGATCTCCCTCAGTGCAACGTGGCGCGGCGAGTCGCGGCAAGCTGGCTGCAGAACAGCTCATCCATCATGGTCGCGCCAAGACGGGTCAGGCGCGGCGGTGCGGTCAGCAGATCAGGCTCAACCATATCGCCCAGCATGGTGCAGGCCATTTCCATTCCGGCTTCTGCGCCGTGGCGACGCACGTAGAATCCTTCCAGCTCAAGCGCGATGGTCATCTGTAGTTCGTCGAGCGTTGCCGAAACGGTGATGCCCAGCGTTTTGCAGGCGTTGAGATAACCCTGCGCCAGTGCGCGACGGTAAACGGCAGTGCGGACTTCAACAGGTAAGCAGGAATTATTAGCGGTCATCATGGCGAGCCTCTGTGGCAAGAATCAGGGAATCACAGGTTTCAACGACTTTACCGAGCTGGTCGGTAAGAAGGGCGACGACAGAAGCTAGCGCGGCGCTGTCTGGCACGCAGCTTTGGGCGCTGAGGCAATGAACGGAATCGAACATATCAAGCACTGTTACGCCGACGGAATGAGCATGCAGCAGGCGTAGATAATCGGCGTGTGGAATTGAATAGGTGCTATTGCTGTTGGTGCGAGCGGCAAGATTATTCATGCAGCCACCGCCTGTACCGGCACGCGGCCAGCGAAGCATAGGACATAGTCACGAATGAAGTTGGCACGGGCTGTGCGCTCGTCTTCTGCCGCATAGCGCAGCATGCAGGGACGGGTAGCGTGATCGGTGCGGCGCACGGCAGCGAAAATATAAGTGAATTTGGGGCGAGTAATAGTTAGAACCGTTGCCATGATGACAATCTCCAATGAGTAGCGGTTAACGCCACCACCGGAGCTGCAAATCTCATGGGTGGTGACCCGAACGGGGTTTGCAGTACCGGCCTCAATGGATACCGGCCAGCCCGAAGGCTGCCCCGCCCGAGCCACCATTATTTGACAGAGGCTGCGGATAAAGAACCACAGCCCGAAAAATAGGTATGCCTGAGCAATGACACAAAAAAACACGCGTGGCGCGTGTTGTGTCGCCATTGAGTTACACGGGCTGCAAATCCCGTCTACCGATTTTGCGGCAGCGCGAAAACTGTATAACGGCCGCTCGCCAGAGAAAAGGCTTTTTTCGTTCATTGGTGCGTTTTCCCTAGCAATCGGTCAGGACTTGATCGGACTGCTGCGGATTTGATCGGCGTTTGCTGTCAGCTTTGCCCGTTATGTGATTTCTTGACTGCGCTTTATTGTTCAGAACCGAAATATGACCGTGCATCCCGCTGTTAAAGGAAGGTGAAGTAGGTGGCTTATGACTAAGCGCGTTAGTGAGGCTTTCAGCTATGAAGGTTGCCTCTTCTTTAGTTAACGGAAATGAGCGGGTATCGAAATTGAGTGTGATCATGCTGTACCTCCGGCACGATGAGCGATACGCGACTGCATCCAGCCGTCGATCTCTGATGCCAGCCAGGCAACGTTTTTACCGCCAAGGGAAATTTGCGTAGGAAACAGTTCACGACTGATTAAGTCATAAATAGTTGAGCGGGACAGGCCGCAAGTGTTGATCACTTCCGGCAGGCGCATAAAGCGATCACGGGGATAGGAAACATCACAAGTGATAGGTGTTGTTGGGGATGAAGCGGATGAAACAGCGTGCATGGTGTTACCTCATAATAAATCCGGCCGGTGCTGCCCGGTTCCGGGTGTGTCTTTAGGTAACTCGCTATTTTGAGAATATTTTATCTAATGTAAACAACCCCCTGTTTGCCGGGGGATGGCAAAGCTTGCCCTTTAATAGCTAACGGTAATTGAAATTAACAAATTAATAGGAATAAATTCTATAAATAGCTAGCCAGAAAAAGGCTGCTATTTGAAAGACGGTGAAGACTAGTGAACACTGAGTGAAGACTTAATATCTAACTGTTCATTACTTTAATTACTGTATTTACTATCTTTTTTCCTTTAGTGAACAGTGGTGAATAGTTTTATAAGAATTAAAAGCCTAAGAAGTATGTTCCCGTGGCAATTTTGGGTTTGTTTGCTGAGCGACAGACAGAAAGCAATGAAATGATTTGTCCGTTGGTGCACGACAGAATGTCTTCATCCTTTACAGACGATGCGAGACCACGATGAGCACTACAGAAAACAAACCAGCCTCACTGATTCGATTTGAAAAAGCGCGCGCAGAACACACTGCGCAGATGACGGAATTTAATGGAGTTGTCGCTAACATCACACGTTGTGAAAAAGAGCGTCAGGCCGCTATCGAGGCGGGTAAGGAAGCTGAGAGTAACTGGCGCACTAATTTTCGAAAATTGCGGGGTAATCTCACGGAGGAGCTTCGTGCCGAGCATACTCAGCGCATTGCCAACCGCGAGCTAGCAGATGAGTTCGCGGGACTGTTAAAGGAACTTGAGCTGGATAAGCAATACGCCATGCTGCGCTGCTGTACTACTGGTAAAGAGTTAGTCGAGTCACACAGTGCAGCCTTTACGGAATTTGCAGATCTACACTGGCAGTCGGCAATGCGTAACGTAAGTCCATCATTGCTATGGGCGATCAAGTTGCGCATCCAGCGTGAAACAATCGCACCGACATTTGTTGGAGATGATCGCAATACGATGCGCGACATAGCTTGGCTTGTCGGCGAGGCTCTGACGCATGCTGCTGCGGCATTGCCCGATAATGTAATGCATGATGCCCCACTTCTGGAAAATATTGGTCTTTACCGACCTGCACTGACGGGCGTCGATATGGAACTCTATAACTCTACTATGCGTCGTAGCAAATTGGCCGAGTCAATCCGTGATCAGCGTTCTGAACTGCAGGGAGGAGATTAGAAATGATGCACTGCCCTTACTGCAAAAGCCCGGCGCACGCGAAATCCAGTCGCTATATGTCCGAGCAGGTAAAAGAGCGTTATCACCAGTGCACGAATCTGGACTGCTCCTGCACCTTTAAGACGAATGAAAGTATAACGAAAGTCATAACCTCGCCGCCAACGCAGGAAACTGTTGAGAAAGTTGCGCCAATGCCGGTTAAAGAACGGCAGACGCTAGGCCGATACGGCTCAGCATTTCGAATTACTCACTAACTCTCAAAGCCGCTAATCAAACAGCGGCTTTTTTGTATCCGCTATTCGCCATTCGAAAGCCTTTTTACTGGCAAGCCGGTTTGTAAAGAGCCGTGCATACATAAGGTGCATGGATTTGCATGCAAAGTTATGCGTCAGCGGAATGTGTTGAAGCCATACATGGCGTGGCGTAAGTGGCTTTATGCACCAGCATGAAAAGCGGTGCATAAAGCGGGCAGGCGAGGGGGGGGATAGCATTGCGCGCGGTGATATGATTACCAATAGGCATCAAGATCAATTGTATCGCTTTCTGGTGAAAGCTCTTTTGAAAGTCTTTCGATTTGAATAACTACAGGAGTGTGGAAGGCCGTTCCTGTAAGCACGCATGCTCCTGAGGATAGTGAAGGAATCAAAGCTCTTGAGGAACTATCAAGATTATTTAAGGAGTTCTTTAATAAAAACAAATCATTGTCATTAACAAGACGATGCAAAAAATAATTATGAATCTGTGAAACTATGGTTGGAGAAATGTCAGCAGGCCTTTGACTTGATATTGTTATAAAATACCCAAACTTCCTGCCTTCTTTAATTATTTCTTCAAAAAGTTCCAATCTATAATCCTTCCATGTTTCTGACTCGCGGCTAGAGCTTTCTGATAATATGTTATGAGCCTCGTCAATTATTAGATGAAAGCTACTTTTCTTTTCCACATTCTTTTTATGTTCAAGAAAGGAACATTTAGCAATCATCATTGGGATTGTCTTTTTTGTATCTTGATTGCAGTTTTTTAATGATATGAATGTCAAGGCATTAGTGCGCATGTCTACATCAGCTATTATCTCAATAACCTTTTCCAATGACTTAGATGACGAGTTTATTTTTCCTATCAATGGACTGATGTGTTCATACTGAACGTAGTTTCGAGACACTGACTGTATCAATTGTAATGTCGCACGAAGTGTCAATTGATCAAATGCAGAAAGTTTCTTGATTTTAGTTTCTCTAAGTATGGGCATATGTGCTAAGTACCCTTCCGGAGAATTCGGAAATGTTGAACCAAAATAGTATTTGTTGTTTTCGCCTTTAGAGAACCAACTGAACTTCGATAGTTCAGCGTTGATTTCGGCATGGTGCAATGGGTTAATGATTTCTATAACTGAACGGAGTACGCTAATGGTTTCCCTATGCTGATTTGGTCCAAACATAATTTGGAGTGTGTGGCGAAAGTAATCATTCAAATCTTCTCCGTACTGAGCTCTATTTCTAACAAGTATATTAAGAAAAGGTTTTTGTGTTTTTTCTGTTGCTGAAAAAAGAACTGAGAGAAGTTCGGAATCCCAAAACTCCGCGCTTCTGAGGAATAATTTATCTTTCCCTTTTTCTGTATGCGTATTAAGTTCAACATAGGAACTTGATTTTTCGAATCTAGTATGAAGAGGCTTGTATTCGCCATTGAAATCAATAAAGATAAACTTGGAATTTTTGAATATTTTCTCATGAAATGAGCTAAATAACTCAATGTATAGCTTTGCAAGCGTATTGGACTTACCACTCCCTGTATTTCCAAAGATCCCTAGGTGAGAGTTGAATACTCCATTTACTGGTATTTCAATAGGTATATCCTCTAATAAAGATTTGCCAATCGAGATTGATTTTGATTCAATATCGCCATGAAAAGTATAGATGGCTGAAATCAAACGATCTGATGCAAGAAACAATCCATCTTGGATCATAGGTAAGAACTTTATCCCTGACTGAAACTTTCCATTTTGTATGTAACCGATTATTTTTATGTCGATGAATCTATCATATTTGTCAGAGTTGGACTTCGCTTGATCGGGTAGTTTTTTTTCAATGACTTCCTCACCTTCAATCTTGCCTACTATTTCATGAAATCCTTTTTTAATGACTATAAACTCATTAATTGAAACTCCTCGGTAGAGGTTCCCTTCAAATATATATGTTGTTTGATAAAGGTTAGGGTTTATCAATGCGCGGACTGCTGTACCTTTTACCGCAGTCACATTTCCAATCATAAGCTGCATGTTAATCCCTCCAAACTATTTTTATATTTAATAGGGAAGATGCAATTTATAAATCTTTTAAAACTTATCCGGTTGTCTTCATCATTTGAGTCTGGGGAAATGAAAACTATCTTTTTACTGTTGATGAGTTTTTTAATGCTAAGTCTGTCGCTCATTTTAAAGCAAAAAATATAAACCATTAATGAGGGATTGCTAAGAGAGCGTTGTATTATCTCTCTAATATGCTCATCTTTAAATGAAAAGCCAAAGCAAATTAAAATGGTTTGAGGTTTCTCTAATTCATAACTTAGAAGTCTGAGTGACTGGTAGTAATGTTGTTGGAATACGGTTTCTTCAAATTTTGCTTTTGTAGGGTTTACAATTGCAAGTTTACTGTAATTTTCCCTAAAGATTTTTAGCTTTGATTCATCATTTTCTGATAATCCAATTGCTGTCTTTGAACCGTCGAAAAAATATTCATCTTCTACTATGTTAACTGTCTCAATTATGCTTTTATTATAGTCAATTTTAATGGAAAGATCTTTTGGTAAATTATCATGATAGTTTATTCTAACTGTATCTTCGCTTGATTTATTCCAGGATATTGAACCATGCATTTTAATGAGGTTGATTGAAGGTATTTCAAATTTATATAAATCATTTGTTCCTTGATGCCAAGTTGAAGTATGAAAGTTACTAATGCTTAAATGTCTTGTGCTTAGTCCTCGGCCTCCGTCGTTAAAAATAAAACTTGTGTTTGTTTTTAATAGTAAGTCAGAAGATCTTTCAAAAAAAAGATCGTAGTTAGTAGTGAATATATTGGCTCTACGTATTTGATTAGAGCTTTTTTTATCAACTAAGTCAGCCAGGTTTTTTACGAACCTCAAGTAGTTAATAAATGTTTTCTTATACCTTAACCTTTCCTCTTTTGATTGTGGTTTAATACAAAAGCTTTTAGATAAAATGTCATTATAGTAAGAATAGTAAAGGACATTCTCTATTTCATTGTATTTTTCATCAGTGAGAATATCTTCATATGTGACTCCATCTTTTATCCATAATGTGGGGATATAATCTGCTGATGCTCCCGAACCAAGCAGGAAGTTTATATTTTTATCAACTAGATCAAATGATTTAAATGCTTTTAAAATGTCATTATTCATTTCAATCTTATCCTTTGTTGTTAATGCAAAAATTACCCCACCAATCCATGAGTTCTTTTCGCTGCTTTAAATAAGTCGAGCGATTGTAAGCTTTCCTTACCTCATTTTTATCGCTGTGTGCTAAAGCGGCTTCAATAACATCGGCATTAAGTCCGGCTTCATTCATTGCTGTGCTTGCTATGGAGCGCAAACCGTGTGCAACCAATCTACCACCATACCCAATACGCTTTAAGGCTGCATTTGCAGTTTGGCTATTCATTGATTGTTTGGGATCATTTCTACTTGGAAAAACATTCTCACGATGAGCGCTTAAAGGCCTAAGAATTTCTAGAATGTCCAGTGCTTGAATTGATAGTGGAACGACATGTTCACGTTTTGCCTTCATTCTTTCTGCGGGAATAACCCAAAGCTTTGAATCAATGTCTATTTCTGCCCATTTTGTACCCGATGCTTCTGAGGGTCTTACTAGTGTAAGAAGTTGCCACTCAATCAAACAGCGAGTCGTGACTGAGAGATTGGACATAACTAATGAGCGCATTAGTTTTGGCAATTCCTCCGGTCGGAGCGTGGGCATGTTTTGTTTTTTTGGCTTTTCGAAAGCCATCCCAACACCAGAAGCTGGGTTTGCATCGATCAAGCCGGTATTAACCGCGTAAATCATAATCTCGTTAATGCGCTGCACTAACCGGCGAACTGTCTCAAGCGCACCACGAGCTTTAATTGGCTCAAGTGCTTCAACGATCGTTCTGGCTTTGAGTGTTTGTACAGGAATCTCACCAATAGAGGGGAAGATGTCTTTCTCCAGCGATCGCCAAATATCCTTCGCGTAATCCTCGGTGACGCTTTTGCTTTTAAGCAGAAACCATCTCCCGGCCACAACCGAGAAAATACTATCCAGCTCGATTTGTCGTTGCTCAGAAACTTCTTCTTGCTGCTTCTGCGGGTCAATCCCTTGCGCAAGCATCGAAAGATATTGGTCACGCATTTGGCGTGCTACAGCGAGCGTTAGGGCAGGGTAAGAGCCAAGGCTGAGATTTGTGCGACTGCTGCTATTTGGTCGCTGGTAGCGAAAACGCCACAGCTTTTTACCCGATGTTTTGACGAGCAGGAAAAGGCCGTCGCCATCATGCAGTGTGAAGTCTTTTTCTTGAGGTTTAGCTTTGAGGATTTCGTTGTTGGTGAGGGGGCGTGTAATCCGCGCCATGACTAGTTTCCGTCCATAATTGGTACACGAATTGGTACACATTATAGCGTGTACCAATTCGTGTACCAATTATCTCTGGATTCAGGCGGATCGTCTCGGAAGGTTAAAGACACAAAAAAGCCCGCAGGGCTTGTGCCGTGCGGGCTTTCAGGACTTCTACGGATGACTCTGGAATCATCTTCGAAGGATTTTGGTGGAGCTGGCGGGAGTTGAACCCGCGTCCGAAATTACTACACCGTCGGCACTACATGCTTAGTCCAATCTTTACATTCGCCTGTCAGCTGCGGATGGACACGCCACTAACAAACTAGCCTGATTAGATTTAACGCTTCAACCCCAGGCAGGATATTCACGCGATCTCTTTTGGATTTGACCTCTCTTGATCCCCGTCCTAAGAGCGGAGGCTAGGGAGAGAGGGCTCTGAGCAGGTTATTAAGCTGCTAGTGCGTAGTTTTCGTCGTTTGCGACTATTTTTTTGCGGCTTTTAACGAGGCAAACCGCCCCTCGGCATGCTCCTTGGGCTTCGCAAATCCCGTCGAATCCAGAATCAGCCCCAAGTACTGTGAAGCAGTATATCAGAAAAAGCAGGCGCTACACCAGAGGGTTAGCGATTTGCGTGTTTCATAATACGTGCTTTGTCTAACTTCCATTCGCGATCTTTGATGTCATCGCGCTTGTCGTGCTCTCTCTTACCCTTCGCCACGCCGATTTTCAGCTTGGCCCAGGCATTTTTCCAGTACAAAGAGAGCGCAACGACCGTATAGCCTTCGCGATTGACGCGGCCATACAGTGAATCCAGCTCGCGCTGTTTCAGCAGCAGCTTACGGCTGCGGGTTGGGTCACAGACCACGTGCGAAGATGCCACGCTCAGGGCCTGGAATGTTGAGCCAAACAGATAAGCCTCTCCATCGCGTAGCAGGATATAGCTGTCGCTGATGTTAGCCTTACCGGCGCGGAGTGATTTGACTTCCCATCCTTGTAACGAAAGTCCTGCCTCGAACTCTTCTTCAATGAAGTATTCATGGCGGGCACGTTTGTTCATGGCAATGGTAGCGGAACCGGGTTTATTTGCTTTTTTCTTTGTCATAGTGCGGCTTAGTCTACATCAAGCAGTGAATAATGGCATCCCCTGACCAAAACCAGTCGAGGAAATGCGCTATTTTAGCACGCCATTGGCGGTAGAGAATTTTTGTTTGATCGCCGGGAATGATATTATTTACATGTTTTGAGATTAACAGGAATCGTTATGGCCCAGATTAGCCGTTCAGCACTTGTGCCCTATAGCGCTGAGCAAATGTACCAGTTAGTGAATGATGTCGATGCCTATCCCGAATTTCTACCGGGCTGCACCGGCAGCCGCGTGCTGGAATCCGGTGATCATCAGATGACGGCAGCGGTTGATGTGTCTAAAGCGGGCATCAGTAAGACCTTTGTTACCCGCAATACGCTGACTGATAATCAGAGTATTCATATGCAACTGGTGGACGGGCCATTTCGCAAGCTGACCGGCGGCTGGCGCTTCACTTCGCTCAGCGAAGATGCCTGCAAGGTTGAACTCAACCTTGAATTTGAATTCACCAATATGCTGGTTGAGCTGGCTTTTGGCCGCGTCTTTAAAGAGCTGGCCAGCAGCATGGTGCAGGCCTTTACCCAGCGGGCGAAAGAGGTTTATCGTGCCTGATATTGCTGTTGAAGTGGTGTATGCGCTGCCGGAAAAGCAGTATCAGCATTCGGTAAGGCTGACCGAAGGCAGTACGGTAGAGCAGGCGATTCAGGCATCAGGCATTCTTGAGCTGCGTCGCGATATCGATCTTAGCGAAAACAAAGTCGGCATCTTTAGCCGGCCGGTAAAACTGGCCGATGAGGTGCATGATGGCGATCGTATTGAGATTTATCGGCCATTGATCGCCGATCCCAAAGAACTACGACGCCAGCGAGCGGAACGTGCAGCAAAAAAATAAAGGCGCCGGTTGAGCGCCTTTTTTTTAACTCGCAGCTGACAATCAGTCTTTAGACGTGGTCAGCTTCGGCTTGTTATCAATGTTGGTCAGCGTACCGTTGCTGTCAAATGTCAGCGTCAGGGTTTGCTGCTTGACCGGCTCGTGGCCTGGCTGTTCACGGAACACGTAATACCAGGTATTGCTGCCAAACGGATCGCGCATCATCGGGGTACCCAGCGTGTAAGCAACCTGCTGTTGCGTCATGCCGGTATGAATTTTTGATACATCGTTAGCAACCAGGTAGTTACCCTGGTTGATGTCTGGACGGTAAACCACTCGCTCCAGAGTGGAACAGCCAGCGGTCATCATCAGAAGTACCACTGCAGCAGCAGTCAGCGTTTTACAGCGCATTAATTGATTCCTTATTGGGGCTTGACGCCTTGCATGAGGCGACTTCACCCGGGTCACTAAGCCTTTTTAAGCTCTGGTTTCGCACATCGATAAGTTGCCGATGATAATAAACCTTACCGCAGTTTGAAACCTTTACAGAGCAAGCTTATGACCACAGGAATGTAAAAAAGTGCTGGGTCAGGCCGCTAAAAGCTCTTTTGCGTTTGCCAGGGTATTGCGTGTGACCTCGCTTCCACCCAGTAAACGCGCCAGTTCCTGCAGACGTGCACGTTTATCCAGCGCCTGCATATGGGTTTCTGTTACTGCACCATCAGTTTCTTTACTGACAAAGAAATGATGATGGCCGCAACCGGCAACCTGCGGCAAATGCGTCACACACATTACCTGAGTCGAGTCACCAAGCTGACGCAGCATCTTGCCCACAACCGCAGCGGTAGGTCCACTGATTCCGACATCCACCTCATCGAAAATCAGTGCCGGCGTATCCATTTTCTGGGCGGTAATCACCTGAATAGCCAGCGCAATACGCGAAAGCTCACCGCCGGACGCCACTTTCGCCAGCGGTTGCAACGGCTGACCCGGGTTAGTGCTGACGCGAAAATCGATGCGGTCAGCGCCTTCGGCGGTCAGTTGCTCCGGGTTGAACTGGACATCAATCGCCAGTTTACCGTGCGGCATCGACAGGGCATGCATACTTTCAGTAATCAGCTGGCTGAGTTCACTGGCAAAATGTGCGCGGCGCTGATGCAGTTGCTGCGCCATTTCCAGCGCGGCCTGATGGTGCAGGGTGACCGCGCCGGACAGCTCTTCCTGATCGCTTTCCTGCTGCGACAACTGTTGCTGCTCGGCCAGCAGCTGCTGATGGAACACCGGCAGCTCTTCCGGCGAGACATGATGTTTGCGCGCCAGGTTAATCTGACGTGATAAGCGCTGTTCCAGTTCATACAGACGATTAGGATCGAGATCGAGGCGGTCACAGTAATGACGCAGTTCGTCGCTGGCTTCACTGATTTGAATCGCCGCTTCTTCCAGCATAGTGAACACGCCGCTCAGTTTGTCATCCATGCTAATTAATTCCCCCATCATCTGACGGGCGTTATACAGCTGACTTTGCAGGTTGCTGTCATCGCCGTCGGCCAGCAGTTGCAGGGTTTGCTGACTGACAGACAACAGCTGGCCGCTATTGGCTAAGCGCTTGTACTCTTCATCGATATTTTCATACTCACCGGCTACTGGCGCGAATTCATTCAGCTCTTTCAGCTGATATTGCAGCAGTTCACGACGAGCTTCGCGTTCCTGCGCCAGCTGCTGATGACGTGCCAGTTCCCGGCAGCTCTGATGCCACAGGCGATAACGTGCCGCCATGGCTTGCGTCAGCAGGCTCTCATCGGCATAAGCATCCAGCAGATGTTTCTGATGGTCGGGTTTAAGCAGCAGCTGATGGGCGTGCTGACCATGAATCTGAATCAGCAACTGACCGAGGTCACGCAGCTGGGAGAGGGGCACGGAGGTGCCATTGATAAAGCCACGGGAGCGACCATCGCTGCTGATCACCCGGCGCAGCAGGCATTCATGGCCTTCATCCAGCTGATTTTCTTCCAGCCAGCGCTGCGCTGAGGGGGTGTCTTTAAGTGAGAAGCGCGCACAGATATCTGCACGCGCCGCCTCCTGGCGCACCATATCTGCTTCGGCACGACCACCCAGGCAGAGACCAAGCGCATCGATGGCAATCGATTTACCTGCGCCGGTCTCACCGGTAATCGCCGTCATGCCACGTTGAAAATCAATCTCCAGCTCACGAACGATAGCAAAGTTACTGATGGTCAGTTGTGCCAGCATAATTATTTTCCTGTATACAAACACAGATATGGGTTTCCATACAGTATAAACTGGTTTTATATACAGTAAAGTAGCTGGCAACGATTTTTAGAACAATTTTTTCGACCAGCCAAGTTTTGAGCTAAGTGTATTGAAATAGCTGTAGTTTTTAGGGTGTATTAAGTTAAGGCGATAGTCGCTGCGGCGAATCAGCACATCTTCCCCTTCCTGAATCGGCAAGGCAATCTGGCTGTCACAGCTAATCTCCAGGTCGCTGCGCATATGGGAAAAACGCAGGCGGATAGTGCTGCTGCTGTTGATCACCAACGGGCGCGCCGAGAGGGTATGCGGAAACATCGGCACCAGCGCAATGGCTTCCAGTGACGGGGTTAAAATCGGGCCGCCCGCCGAAAGCGAATAGGCGGTGGAGCCGGTTGGCGTCGAGATAATCAGGCCATCCGAGCGCTGCGAGAAAGCGAAGTTTTCATCAATATAAACTTCGAACTCAATCATATGCGCTACTTTACCCGGATGCAGCACCACTTCATTAATCGCGGTGCCGATGCGCGGATCGTTATCTTTTCTGCATACCTGCGCTTCCAGCAGAAAGCGGCTTTCGACGATATACTGGCCTTCAAGCACATCGGCGAGCTGTTGCTGGGCGTTATCCGGATCGAGATCGGTGAGAAATCCTAAGTTGCCGCGATTTATGCCGATCACTTTGATGTCGTATCGCGCCAGTACCCGTGCAGCACCCAGCATATTGCCGTCGCCGCCGACTACTACCGCCAGATCGGCGCGTTGACCGATTTCCGCCAGCGTGCCGGTTTCCACATCCTGTAGCGCCAGTTCACGGGCAATCTGCTGCTCGATTATCACTTCATAGCCTTTTGCCGTGAGCCAGCGATAGAGCATTTCATGCGTCGTCAGAGCGGTTGGATGGCGCGGATGGCCGACAATTCCAATGCAGTTGAAATGTTTGTTCATTATGCTGGTATTCCTCTTGGGGATATTCTGCCCCGACAATGTGACTGGCTTCCCTTGAAACCGCGATTCTGATCCCCATAATAAGCGAACCAGCGAGATGAATGTGCAAAACGCGGAGAAATTCATGAGTAGTAAAGAACAGAACACACCAAACGAGCAAGTCTCAGATGAGATTGAGATGGAGCAAGTGAAAAACCAGGACGCGGAGACAGCAAACGAGGTGGATCCGCGTGATGAGCGTATCGCTCAGCTCGAAGCTGAACTGGCGATCTCTCAGGGCGGCGTGCGTGAAGCGCAACTGCGTGCGCAGGCTGAAATTGAGAATATTCGCCGTCGCACCGAGCTGGATGTTGAGAAGGCTCATAAATTTGCACTGGAAAAATTTGCTAACGAATTATTGCCGGTAATCGACAGCCTTGAGCGCGCGCTGGAGCTGGCGGATAAAGCCAACCCTGAGCTGACGGCGATGATTGAAGGTATCGAACTGACGCTGAAGTCACTGCTTGATGCGGTGCGTAAATATGGCGTTGAAGTGGTTGGCGATATCAATGTGCCGTTCAACCCGGAAATCCACCAGGCAATGTCGATGATGGAGTCAGAAGATGTGGCACCTAATCACGTGCTGATGGTGATGCAACGCGGTTATACCCTCAACGGTCGTTTGTTGCGTCCGGCGATGGTTGCCGTGGCGAAAGCCAAATCCTGATTGCTGTAAATGGCTGGCTCCGTCGGCCATGATGATCGAATGAAAAAAGCACCGTTGCCGGTGCTTTTTTTTATTCTGGCAAATAAGGCGTCCAGTCGATGGGCGCTTCACCGCGTTCGCTAAGATATGCATTGGTTTTTGAGAAGTGGCCACAGCCAAGAAAACCGCGATGCGCCGACAGCGGTGATGGGTGAGGGGCCTGCAACACATGATGGCGCTGACGATCGATAATGCTGCCTTTTTTCTGCGCGTGTGAGCCCCAGAGTAAAAACACCACCCCTTCACGATGCTGATTAATTGCCGCAATGACGTTATCGGTGAAAGTTTCCCAGCCAAAACGCGCATGTGAATGTGCTTTGCCGCCCTCGACGGTCAGAACCGTGTTGAGCAGCATCACCCCTTGTTTCGCCCAGCTCTCAAGAAAACCGTGTTCAGGCCGCTCAAAGCCTGCAATATCGCTAACCAGCTCTTTGTACATATTGACCAGAGACGGCGGAACTGCCACGCCAGGTTGTACCGAGAAGGCTAAACCGTGCGCCTGGTTCGGGCCGTGATACGGGTCTTGACCCAGAATCACCACTTTAATCGCCCCCAGCTCCGTCAGGCGAAACGCATTAAACACATCTTTTTGCGGTGGATAGATGGTTTTACCCGCCGCCCGCTCGTTCGCCACTGCACTGAGCGTTTCGATGAAATAAGGCTTCTGTTTTTCCTCTGCCAGCACATCGTGCCAGGTTAATGCGTTGACCATAACACTCTCCCTTAGGGCCTGTTCGAACAGGCTGACTCCAGTTTGATGGCGTAGTTTAACGTTTATCGGCAGTGGGCAAAAATTTAAAAATTAGTTGAATTTTACAAAAATACCCACAAATCACGCATGAGTTTATAGTGAAGAAAATCAACCGGTTAACTATGCCTTACGTTGGCGGACAGGCCAGAGATTGATTTATATCAAGGCTGCGTAGTGCCACAGTTGATATATATCTTCACTAAATCAATTTAATCAAACCGTCGCTGGCCGCGATGCCAGCGCTGATACGCCTGGGAGGCACCGACATGATTAGCGGAATTCAAATTACCAAAGCCAACAACAGCGCACTGCTGAACTCTTTCTGGTTACTGGATGAGGAAAATGCGCAGGCGCGCTGCGTTTGTGCTAAAGCCGGGTACAGCGAAGATCAGCTGGTACCACTAAGCGACCTTGGTCAGATTGAGTATCGCCAGGTTCCGCTGGAGATTAAGCCGGAAGTGCGTGTTGAAGGCGGTCAGCATCTGAATGTTAACGTGCTGCGCCGTGAGACGCTGGAAGATGCGGTTAAGCATCCGGAAAATTATCCGCAGCTGACAATTCGCGTTTCTGGCTATGCGGTGCGTTTTAACTCGCTGACGCCGGAGCAGCAACGCGACGTGATTGCGCGTACTTTTACCGAAAGCCTGTAAATAACATAAATAAAAAAGGAGCCTGCTGGCTCCTTTTTTTGTCGTCCGGTATAAATTATCATCCGCGCGACTAAGACTATTTATTGATTAAAATCATCAGGGTAAAAGTTAATGAACGCTGCGGTTAGTACAAATCCTGGCTTTATACTGCTTTAAGCTATTCCTGCGCAGACAGCGATTAAATCAACACTTATCCATAAAGAAAAACCGCCTGGTGAGGCGGTTTTTTTGTTATGCGGTGCGATTATTCAGCATTATCAGTTTTTACTGCGCTGCTTGGTTTACGGCGCTTACCGATATTTTTAGTATCACGATGACGCTGCTTAACCCGCGGTTTCGTCTCTTCGCTGGCTTTTTTCTCTTTACGCTTCTCTAATACTTTTTTCGATGGCTTGCCGTTCAGTTTTTCACTTGGCGCACGCGTTGTCGGGCGTAACTCATCAATGGTACGTGATTTCAGCGGCTCATCGATATAGCGGGCGATTTTACCCAGCAACAAGTGATCGTGTGCTTCAACCAGCGAGAGCGCCGTGCCTTTTTTACCGGCACGACCGGTACGGCCAATACGGTGCAGGTAGGTATCGGCAGTACGCGGCATATCAAAGTTGAACACGTGGCTGATATTATCGATATCAATGCCGCGCGCAGCGATATCGGTGGCAACCAGCACGTTAACGCGGCCTTCGCTGAGACGCTTAAAGGCTTCGTTACGCTTCGCCTGAACCATCTCACCTTCAAGGTAGCTGGTATTGATACCGGCTTCACGCAGCCAGCCGCACAGCTCATGCACACGGTCACGTTTACGGACGAAGACGATCGAGCGCGTCACTTCCGGTTGCTTCAGCAAATGGATCAGCAGCGCGGTTTTATGTTTGATATCGTCGGCGCGATAGTACCATTGCAGGATTTTTTTGCGCTCACGACGCGCCGGATCGGCTTCGACTTCCACCGGCTCATTCAAAATACGTTTGGCGAACTCTGTTACCGCCTCGCTTTCCAGCGTGGCTGAAAACAGCATGGTCTGTTTGCGCCAGCGAGTTTCTGCCGCGATGGTTTCGATATCCTGCGCAAAGCCCATGTCCAGCATGCGGTCGGCTTCGTCGAGGATCAGTGTTTCGACCGCGCGGCAGTCAAAGTTCTCTTCTTTGATGTATTGCAGCAGGCGTCCGGTGGTAGCGACCACCACATCCTGGTTTTCGCTGAACACTTCTGCGTGGTTCATAAATGCCACGCCGCCAGTGATGGTAGCAATATCCAGATGGGTATTTTTCGCCAGCTCACGTGCCTGTTCGGCAACCTGCATCGCCAGTTCACGCGTTGGAGTCAGCACCAGAATACGCGGTGGACCCGATTTTTTGCGCGGGAAGTCGAGCAGATGCTGCAGTGCCGGCAGTAAGAAGGCAGCCGTTTTTCCGGTGCCGGTAGGCGCCGAACCTAATACGTCACGGCCTTCCAGCGCGGGCGGAATTGCTGCTGCCTGGATCGCGGTTGGGCGAGTGAAGCCTTTTTCCTGCAGGGCACCCAGCAGGCTTTCATCAAGTTCGAGTTCGGAAAAAGTGGTTACAGTCATGGTCTACCTCAGTTTGGGGCGCTGATTATAGACAGATTGAACACGATCTTCATCTGTTTGTGTGCAGTTGATGACTTTTCTCAAGTCTCATATTGTCCTATGCTAGCGCCGTTTCCACTTCAGGTCAGTGTTATGTCTCAACAAAAGGCTACTTTGCGCGCCAACGGTTTTACTTTTAAACAATTTTTTGTCGCTCACGATCGTTGCGCGATGAAAGTCGGAACTGACGGCGTTTTGCTGGGGGCCTGGGCGCCGGTGGCTCGCGTTAATCGGGTGCTGGATATTGGCTGCGGCAGTGGTCTGATTGCTCTGATGCTGGCGCAGCGTACTGAAGAGAGCGTGCAGGTGGATGGCGTGGAGCTGGATGCGGAAGCCGCATCGCAGGCGCAGGAAAACTGCGCGGCGTCGCCGTGGGCCTCGCGCTTGTCAATATATCAGCAGGATATTCGTCAGTGGGCCAGCCAGTGTCAGTGGCGCTATTCCCTGATTGTCAGTAATCCACCTTATTTCGCGGCCGGTTCGGCCTGCGCGTCGCCTCAGCGGGCGGCCGCGCGTTACACTGATACGCTCGATCATCAAACGTTATTAAGCTGCGCCGAGTCGTTAATCGATGAGGAAGGGTTTTTCTGCGTGGTGCTGCCTGCCGATGTTGGCAACCGCTTTGTGGAGATGGCCTGTGAGCGCGGCTGGTTTTTACGCTATCGTACCGATATCGCGGATAATGAGACTCGCCCGCCGAATCGGGTAATGCTGGCACTGTCGCCGAAACCGGGCGAAAAATTTTATGACAGCATGGTGATTCGCGGGCCAGACCAGCGCTATTCGGAAGCGCATTGCAGCCTGACCCGCGATTTTTACCTGTTCAGATAGCCTCTGGCTGTAAAATAGTCGGCAGTGCTTGCGCCAGTTGTTGCGGATAGTCGAGGGTGAAATGTAAGCCCCGGCTCTCTTTTCGTGCCATCGCGCAGCGCACCATCAGTTCCGCCACTTGCACCAGATTACGCAATTCCAGCAGATTGTTGGAAATGCGGAAATGAGCGTAATACTCGTCAATTTCCTGTTGCAGGGTAGTAATACGTCGCAGCGCGCGCTCCAGCCGTTTGCTGGTGCGGACAATGCCGACGTAATCCCACATAAACAGCCGCAGCTCATGCCAGTTATGCTGAATCACCACGCGTTCGTCAGAATCATCAACCCGACTCTCATCCCATGCCGGAAGCGCGGTTACCACGGCGGTTTGCGGCAGGCGCTGCATAATATCTTCTGCCGCTGACCAGCCATACACCAGGCACTCCAGCAGCGAGTTGGATGCCATACGGTTAGCACCATGCAGGCCGGTATAACTCACTTCTCCAATCGCATACAGCCCGTCGAGATCGGTGCGGCCATGCTGATCAACCATCACGCCGCCACAGGTGTAGTGGGCAGCAGGCACGATGGGAATCGGCTCTTTGGTCAGGTCAAAGCCAAGCGTCAGTAATTTTTCATAGATGGTCGGGAAGTGTGAGCGGACAAAATCGGCCGGTTGATGGCTGATATCAAGATACATACAGTCAGCGCCGAGACGTTTCATCTCATGGTCAATCGCGCGCGCCACGATATCGCGCGGCGCCAGTTCGTTACGGGCATCAAAGTCCGGCATAAAACGTGTACCGTCCGGGCGTTTCAGGTGCGCACCTTCGCCACGCAGTGCTTCCGTTAGCAAGAAGTTGCGCGCCTGCGGATGGAACAGACAGGTAGGGTGGAACTGGTTAAATTCGAGATTGGCAACCCGACAGCCAGCGCGCCAGGCCATGGCGATACCGTCACCGGAGGCAACATCAGGATTGGTGGTGTACTGATAAACCTTGGCGGCCCCGCCGGTGGCCAGCACCACTGACGCTGCGCGACAGGTTTCCACTTTTTCCCGGTTACGGTTCCAGATCCAGGCCCCCACTACCCGACGCGGACCCTCGAGGCCGATTTTATCCGAGACAATCAGGTCGACCGCATTGCTGCGCTCGATAATATGAATGTTCGGATGACTGAGTGCCTGACTGACCAGCGTGGTTTCGACCGCCCGACCAGTGGCGTCGGCGCTGTGCAGAATGCGGCGATGGCTGTGGCCGCCTTCACGCGTCAGATGGTAGTGCTTTTCACCATTGGCGCGGGTTTCTTTATCGAAGGTAACGCCATTGTCGATCAGCCACTGCACACAGTGGCGCGCGTTAGTGGCGATAAATGACACCGCCTCGCGGTCGCACAGGCCGTCACCGGCAATCAGCGTATCTTCGATATGCGATTCAATGCTGTCGGTTTCGTCAAACACGGCGGCGATACCGCCTTGCGCATAGAGGGTCGAGCCTTCGTTGACGGGTCCTTTGCTCAGCACGGTAACCTGGTGCTTGGCGGCCAGCCGCAACGCCAGTGAAAGCCCGGCAGCGCCACTGCCTATAATCAACACATCACAGTGATAATCGATCGAATGGGTCATGGTGTTTAATTTACTAAACAGGTTGTTTGCTGAGCATAACACTCCCTTTCAGCAGGAAAAAAGCTTTTTTTCTGAGCGGTTAAAGCGTAATGCCGATGAGCCAGACGTTCAGATGTGTTTATATCGGCGGTTTTACATCAGGTTTTGTCTGGCTCTGTTTAATATTACGAACTTTAGCGAATAAACGGCTTTTAGAGATGAAAAGCGCGGCTTCATGCGTTACTCTGCGGGCGTCCGTCGGGATTCATATCGACTTGTGGTATGAAAGGAATGGTGGTGGCATACACTTCAATGAGAAAGCAAAATAACCATCCGAAGTGTTAAAAATCCCGTCGGTACGACAAATATAATGGCGTAAATGAACTTACGACAGAATGACCACTCTAAGCGAGTGCTTGCTCAGAAAGTTGAGTCATTGCTGGTTTTTCAGTTACGCGTGGAGACAGATTTGGGGAGACATTACCTCGGATGAGCGAGCAGTTAACGGATCAGGTTCTCGTCGAGCGAGTGCAGAATGGAGATCAGAAGTCATTCAATTTACTGGTTGTTCGTTACCAGCATAAAGTGGCAAGCCTGGTTTCGCGCTACGTTCCATCGGGCGATGTGCCTGATGTGGTGCAAGAATCATTCATCAAAGCGTATCGCGCACTGGAGTCATTCCGTGGCGATAGCGCATTTTATACCTGGCTGTACCGCATCGCGGTGAATACGGCTAAGAACTATTTGGTTGCTCAGGGGCGTCGTCCGCCATCCAGTGATGTGGATGCCATTGACGCGGAAAATTTCGAAAGTGCAGGTGCGCTGAAAGAAATTTCGAACCCTGAGAACTTAATGTTGTCTGAAGAATTGAAACAGATAGTTTTTCGTACCATTGAGTCACTCCCTGAAGACCTGCGCATGGCCATAACGCTTCGCGAGTTGGATGGCCTGAGCTATGAAGAGATAGCGGCTATAATGGATTGTCCGGTGGGTACGGTGCGTTCACGCATTTTTCGTGCGCGTGAAGCTATCGATAATAAAGTTCAACCGCTTATCCAACGTTAGCGATAACGGACACAGGAAGGGTACTAAGGCATGCAGAAAGAAAAACTTTCCGCTTTAATGGACGGTGAGGCTTTGGACAACGAAGTTTTATCCGCATTGTCTAAAGACGCCACACTGCAACAAAGCTGGGAAAGCTATCATCTTATCCGCGATACTTTGCGTGGCGATGTCGGAGAGGTCGTTCATTTTGATATTGCAGCACGTGTTGCTGCGGCCATCGAAAATGAGCCTGTTCGTAAAGTCACCACACTGATTCCGGAAGTGCAGCCCAAGCCTGAACGCTGGGAAAAAATGCCATTCTGGGCCAAAGTGCGTCCGTGGGCTGCGCAGATCACTCAGGTGGGGGTCGCAGCATGTGTTTCACTGGCCGTTATTGTCGGTGTTCAGCACTATAATCAACCCCAGCAGGATGGTAGCCAGCAATCTGACTCTCCGGTATTCAATACCTTGCCAATGATGGGTAAAGCTTCTCCGGTCAGTCTGGGCGTGCCGTCCGACAGCGCGAACGCGACTAATGCGCCGCAGCAGGTGCAGGAACAGCGTCGTCGGGTTAACGCATTGTTGCAGGATTACGAATTGCAGCGTCGTTTGCATTCGGAACAGCTTCAGTTTGAACAGAACTCGCCACAGCAAGCGGCGGTTCAGGTTCCAGGAAATCAGTCTTTAGGAATTCAACAGCAGTAATGAAGCAATTCTGGTGCGCCGTCAGCCTTATGGCTGGCAGTCTGTTGTATTCATCTGTCGCCCCGGCACAAACCACGTCCGGGGCGCTGTTACAACAGATGGAGCAGGCTAGTCAGTCTCTCAATTACGAACTCGCCTATATCAACGTCTCCAGACTGGGGATCGAATCGTTACGTTATCGCCATGCGGTTATCGACAGTAAAGTCTTTGCTCAGCTGTTGCAGATGGATGGACCACGTCGTGAAATTATTCAACGTGGTAACGATATCAGCTATTTCGAACCTGGCCTTGAGCCTTTCACCCTGGCAGGCGCGCATATTATCGACTCCTTGCCGTCAGTGGTGTATGCCGATTTCCAGCAATTAACCGACAACTACGATTTTATCGCCGTAGGCCGCACGCGTATCGCCGACCAGATGTGTGAAGTGATTCGCATCGTCGCGCGCGATGGCACGCGTTACAGTTATATCGTCTGGATGGATAGCGAAACCAAGTTGCCACTGCGGGTTGATTTGCTCGATCGCGACGGTGAGACGCTGGAACAGTATCGCGTAGTGAGTTTTGCCGTCGATGAAGGCGTGCGTAACCTGATGCAGGGGCTGGAAAAAGCCAGTTTGCCGCCGTCGCTTTCAGTTCCTCCGGTAGATAAAGTGACGCTGGAGTGGAAACCCGAGTGGTTGCCGGCCGGCATGAAGCAGATTTCCCAAAGCCGCCGCAATATTCCTTCGCTGAATAAACCCGTCGAATCACGGCTTTACTCTGACGGCCTGTTTAGTTTCTCCATCAATATCAGCCCGGCCGATAAATCCAGTTCTGCGCAGCTATTGCGCACAGGACGTCGTACGGTGCAGACTGTTGTACGCGATAATGCTGAAATTACCGTGGTCGGCGAGCTTCCGCCGTCAACCACCAAACGCATTGCTGACCGTATCGATTTTGGAACCAAACGATGATGAGAGAATGGGCCACGGTGGTTTCGTGGCAAAACGGGATTGCGACACTGCATTCCGAAATTAAAACCTCATGCAACAGTTGCTCGGCGCGTAAAGGCTGTGGCAGCCATATGCTGAATAAGCTTGGGCCGAAAAATGCCCATGTGATGCAGATTGCCAGCGAGAAACCGCTGCAAGCGGGTCAGCGTATTGAACTGGGCATCAAAGAGAGCAGCTTGTTGGGGTCGGCACTGCTGGTGTATATGACGCCATTACTGGGGTTATTTGTGCTGGCTGGCCTGTTCCAGAGCTTGTTCCACAGCGATCTGGCGGCTGCGGCTGGCGCTCTGCTGGGTGGTATCGGTGGTTTTATCATTGCGAAGGGCATTTCAAGCCGTTTTGGTGATCGTGAAGCTTTCCAGCCGGTTATTTTAAGCGTTTCTTTACCGCCTGATGTGCTGCGCGTTGAGAGTGAAGTTTAACTGGTCAACGCCGCAATCGCGGCGGCCAGTTATCGATTCAGACCTGCAATTTTCCCCCTGATGCTGCTAAAAAAACCTCCACTTGCTTTTTCTTACGTTTATCGCTTGCTGACGATGATTCCACGACTCTGATATGTAGTGTAGAATGCAGCCTTTCGGACAAAAGTCCGCCTGTGAAATGATGCTCTCCGAAATTTTCCGTCGCGAGAGTCCCAGAATTTGTAAGGCAGAAAAGTCTCTATAATGAAGCACATACGAAATTTCTCCATCATCGCCCACATCGACCACGGTAAATCGACGCTTTCTGACCGTCTGATTCAGATCTGTGGCGGTTTGACTGAGCGCGAAATGGCTGCGCAGGTTCTGGATTCAATGGATTTGGAACGTGAGCGTGGCATTACTATTAAAGCGCAGAGCGTAACGCTCGATTACAAAGCGCTGAACGGTGAAACTTACCAGCTCAATTTTATCGATACGCCGGGCCACGTTGACTTCTCTTATGAGGTTTCACGTTCGCTGGCCGCCTGTGAAGGCGCGTTGTTGGTGGTTGATGCAGGGCAGGGTGTGGAAGCACAAACCCTGGCAAACTGCTACACCGCTATGGAAATGGATCTGGAAGTGGTGCCGGTGCTGAATAAGATCGATCTGCCAGCGGCCGATCCCGATCGTGCAGCCCAGGAAATCGAAGATATCGTCGGTATCGATGCCACCGACGCGGTGCGTTGCTCGGCGAAAACTGGCGTCGGCGTACCGGAAGTACTGGAACGCCTGGTGCGTGATATCCCGGCACCGGAAGGTGATGCGGATGCCCCTCTTCAGGCGCTGATCATTGACTCCTGGTTCGATAACTACCTTGGCGTAGTCTCGCTGGTTCGTATTAAAAACGGCACCATGCGTAAAGGCGACAAAATTAAAGTGATGAGCACCGGTCAGGTGTATAACGCCGACCGTCTGGGTATTTTTACTCCGAAACGTGTCGATCGCGATGTGCTGAACTGCGGCGAAGTGGGCTGGCTGGTCTGTGCGATTAAAGACATTCTCGGCGCGCCAGTGGGCGATACCCTGACTCAGTCGCGCAATCCGGCGGATAAAGCGCTGCCAGGCTTCAAAAAAGTGAAGCCGCAGGTTTATGCCGGTCTGTTCCCAATCAGCTCTGACGATTATGAAGCCTTCCGCGATGCGCTGGGCAAACTGAGCCTGAACGACGCTTCACTGTTCTATGAGCCAGAAAGTTCTACCGCGCTGGGCTTCGGCTTCCGCTGTGGCTTCCTCGGCTTGTTGCATATGGAGATCATTCAGGAGCGTCTGGAGCGTGAATACGACCTGGACCTGATCACCACCGCACCAACGGTCGTGTATGAAGTGGAAACCACCAGTGGCGAAACGGTTTATGTCGACAGCCCATCGAAGCTGCCTGCGCTGAACAATATCGCTGAACTGCGTGAACCAATTGCAGAGTGTCATATGCTGCTGCCGCAGGAGTTCCTTGGCAACGTCATTACTCTGTGTATTGAGAAGCGTGGCGTGCAGACCAATATGGTTTATCACGGCAACCAGGTGGCACTGACCTACGAAATTCCGATGGCGGAAGTGGTTCTCGACTTCTTTGACCGTCTGAAATCCACCTCACGGGGTTATGCGTCACTGGATTATAACTTCAAGCGTTTCCAGACTTCTGACATGGTGCGTGTCGACGTCCTGATTAACGCCGAACGTGTTGATGCGCTGGCGTTGATTACTCACCGCGATAACTCGCAGTACCGTGGTCGTGAGCTGGTGGAAAAGATGAAAGATCTGATTCCGCGTCAGCAGTTTGATATCGCCATTCAGGCGGCGATTGGCACGCATATTATTGCCCGCTCAACCGTTAAGCAGTTGCGTAAAAACGTGCTGGCGAAATGCTACGGCGGCGACGTCAGTCGTAAGAAGAAACTGTTGCAGAAACAGAAAGACGGTAAGAAACGTATGAAGCAGGTCGGTAACGTTGAGCTGCCACAGGAAGCGTTCCTCGCTATTCTGCATGTCGGAAAAGATAGCAAATAAGGAAATCGGTTAATGGCTAATACTTTCGCCCTGATTCTGGCGCTGGCAACTCTGGTGACCGGCATTATCTGGTGTATCGATAAGTTCAAATGGGCGCCTGCGCGCCGTGCGAAGCAGGCTGAAGTTCGGGCACAAACCGGTACTGCCGTTGATGATAAAACGCTGGCCAAAGTGGCTAAACAGCCGGGTTGGGTCGAAACGGCCGCCTCGGTATTTCCGGTGCTGGCAGTGGTCTTTATTGTGCGTTCGTTTGTTTACGAACCCTTTCAGATCCCTTCCGGTTCAATGATGCCGACACTGCTGATCGGTGACTTTATCCTGGTGGAGAAATTCTCCTACGGGATTAAAGACCCGATCACCCAGACCACGCTGATCCCAACCGGGCATCCTAAACGCGGCGATGTTGCGGTGTTTAAATATCCGAAACAGCCCAGTGTGGATTATATTAAACGCGTGATCGGCGTGCCTGGCGACCGGGTCAGCTACGATCCGGACAGCAAAACGCTGACGATTAATCCGGCGTGTGACAACGGTCAGGCTTGTGACAAAGCGCTGGCGGTAACTTACACCGATGTTCAGCCAAGCGGCTTTATTCAGACCTTTAGCGGTTTTGATGGCAACGAGTCCGGCAGTGGATTCTTCCAGGTACCGCAGGGCGAATCGATGAAAGGTGGCCTGCGCCTCGCCACGCGTGATGAAACGCTGGGCGACGTGAAGCACCGCATTCTGATGACCCTTGAAGTGCCAAGCCAGCCGGGCGCGTACTATCGTCAGCCAGGTCAGCCACAGTCAACGTGGGTGGTGCCGCAGGGCCAGTACTTTATGATGGGCGATAACCGTGATAACAGCGCAGACAGCCGTTATTGGGGCTTTGTTCCGGAGAAGAATCTGGTCGGAAAAGCGACAGCAATCTGGATGAGCTTTGAGAAGCAAGAAGGTCAGTGGCCGACCGGCGTTCGCTTAAGCCGTATTGGCGGTATTCATTGATCGCGCCCGCAGTGATGCGGGCAACGAAGATTTAAAGGTTGGCTTCCTGCGGGAAGCCACTGCAAACGAAACTGTTTAGTGTTGGTCATTCAGTCAGCCCTGTTCCGTGTGCAGAATAATTGACGCATTCTTGAAATTGGTAACGCATGAACCCCATCGTAATTAACAGGCTGCAGCGAAAGCTGGGCTACACTTTTACTCATCAGGAATTGTTGCAGCAGGCCTTAACCCACCGTAGCGCCAGCAGCAAACACAATGAACGACTTGAATTCCTGGGTGATTCCATTCTTAGTTATGTGATTGCCAACGCCCTTTATCACCGTTTCCCGCGGGTGGATGAAGGTGATATGAGTCGTATGCGCGCCACTCTGGTGCGGGGAAATACCCTGGCGGAGATGGCACGCGAGTTCGATCTCGGTGAGTGCTTACGCCTGGGGCCGGGTGAACTTAAAAGCGGCGGCTATCGCCGTGAGTCGATTCTGGCGGATACCGTCGAAGCGCTGATTGGCGGCGTATTCCTGGATAGCGATATTCAGACCGTCGAACAACTGATCCTGAACTGGTATCAGTCGCGCCTTGACCAGATTAGCCCGGGCGACAAACAGAAAGATCCAAAAACGCGTCTGCAGGAGTATCTGCAGGGTCGCCATCTGCCGCTGCCATCCTATCTGGTGGTGCAGGTACGTGGCGAAGCGCATGACCAGGAATTTACTATTCACTGTCAGGTGAGCGGAATGGCAGAACCGGTGGTGGGCACCGGATCAAGCCGTCGCAAAGCAGAACAAGCAGCGGCCGAACAGGCGCTGATCAAGCTAGGACTTGAATAGGTGAATAACACACAAAAATCAGCAGCCACACAGGCGCTGATCAAGCCAGGACTCGAATGAGCGAACAACAGACCCATTGCGGCTTTATTGCTATTGTAGGCCGCCCAAACGTTGGTAAATCGACACTGCTGAACCAGTTACTGGGGCAGAAGATTTCCATCACCTCGCGTAAACCGCAAACCACCCGTCACCGTATTATGGGTATTCACACCGAAGGCGCTTATCAGGCGATCTACGTGGATACGCCGGGCTTGCACATGGAAGAGAAGCGCGCCATTAACCGTTTAATGAACCGCGCCGCCAGCAGCTCCATCGGTGATGTTGAGCTGGTGATCTTCGTGGTTGAAGGCACGCGCTGGACCGCTGACGATGAAATGGTGTTGAATAAACTTAAAGATGGCAAAGTGCCGGTACTGTTGGCGATCAACAAAGTTGATAACGTCACCGATAAAAGCATTCTGCTGCCCCATATCCAGTTCCTCTCTCAGCAGATGGACTTTATGGATCTGGTGCCAATCTCTGCCGAAAGCGGCAAAAATGTCGATACTATTGCCAGCATCGTGCGTAAACGTCTGCCGGAAGCGATTCATCACTTCCCGGAAGACTACATTACCGACCGTTCGCAGCGCTTTATGGCCTCTGAAATCATCCGTGAAAAACTGATGCGTTTCCTTGGTGCTGAACTGCCGTACTCGGTCACGGTTGAGATCGAGCGTTTTGTTACTAACGAACGCGGTGGCTATGATATCAATGGCCTGATTCTGGTAGAGCGTGAAGGCCAGAAGAAGATGGTGATTGGTAACAAAGGCGCCAAGATCAAAACTATCGGTATCGAAGCACGTAAAGATATGGAAGATATGTTTGAGGCGAAAGTACACCTTGAACTGTGGGTGAAAGTGAAGTCTGGCTGGGCGGATGACGAACGTGCATTGCGCAGCCTGGGCTACGTTGACGATCTGTAAACATTAAATGGAAGGCTGGCAACGTGCGTTTGTCCTGCATGGACGACCTTATAGCGAAACCAGTCTGCTGTTAGACCTGTTTACCGAAAGTCACGGCCGTGTGCGGGTACTGGCCAAAGGTGCCCGCTCAAAACGCTCCAGCCTTAAAGGTGCCTTGCAGCCGTTTACCCCGCTGCTGATCCGCTGGGGCGGACGCGGCGAAGTGAAAACGTTGCGCGGTGCCGAAGCGGTGTCGCTGGCGTTGCCGTTAAGCGGCATCACGCTCTACTGCGGCCTGTACGTCAATGAACTGGTCTCGCGCGTGCTTCAGCACGAAACCGCCTTTTCTGAGCTGTTCTTCGATTATCTTCACTGTATTCAGTCTTTAGCCGCATCCAGCGGTTCACCTGAACCCGCACTGCGTCGCTTTGAGCTGGCGATGCTCGGCCATCTTGGCTATGGCGTCGATTTTCTTCACTGTGCCGGCAGCGGGGAAGAGGTGGCCGATGAGATGACTTACAGCTACCGTGAAGAGAAAGGTTTTATCGCCAGTATGGTGATTAATAACCGCAGTTTTACCGGCCGCCATCTGCGCGCGCTGTCCGAGCGTGAGTTTCCCGATGCCGACAGTTTACGCGCCGCGAAACGCTTTACCCGCATTGCATTAAAACCCTATCTTGGCGGCAAACCGCTAAAAAGCCAGGAGCTTTTTCGCCAGTTTGTGCCGAAAAAACGTGCAGACGCAGCGCCACCCGCCGGGGAATAGTAGCAGGTCATACCGCCTCAGGCGCTGAACGTTGTAAACTGCATTTAACGTTGGCAAAAAATTTGAGGACTGTCATGGCTGAGTTGTTGTTAGGCGTCAATATCGATCACGTGGCTACCGTGCGTAATGCGCGTGGCACCAACTATCCCGATCCGGTTCAGGCGGCTTTTGTTTCCGAACAGGCTGGTGCAGACGGTATTACCGTGCATCTGCGTGAAGATCGTCGTCATATTACCGACCGCGACGTGCGCATTTTGCGTCAGACCATCCAGACGCGGATGAATCTGGAGATGGCGGTCACTGGTGAAATGGTCGATATTGCCTGTGAAATCAAACCCCATTTTTGCTGCCTGGTGCCGGAAAAACGTCAGGAAGTCACTACGGAAGGCGGGCTGGATGTTGCCGGTCAGCTGGCAAAAATCACCGCCGCCGTGACGCGTCTGAATGCAGCTGGCATTCTGGTTTCGCTGTTTATCGATGCTGATAAAGCGCAAATCGACGCCGCTGTCGCCTCTGGCGCGCCCTATATTGAGATTCACACCGGTGCCTATGCGGAAGCCGAAGAGGGCGCGGCGCGTGACGCTGAGCTGGCCAGAATCAGCGAAGCGGCCACCTATGCGGCAGGTCAGGGTCTGAAGGTGAATGCCGGACACGGTCTGACCTACCACAACGTGTTGCCGATTGCTGCGCTGCCGGAAATGCATGAACTTAATATCGGCCATGCAATTATTGGTCGGGCGGTAATGAGTGGACTGGCGGATGCGGTGAAAGAGATGAAGCAGCTGATGCGGGAAGCGCGTCGCTAATGGCTATTCTTGGCCTTGGCACCGATATCGTCGAGATTGCGCGCATTGAAGGGGTGATCTCCCGTTCTGGCGATCGTCTGGCTCAGCGCGTGCTGAGCGCGAACGAGTGGGCGCAATATCAGGCGCATAAGCAGCCGCTACGCTTTCTTGCCAAGCGTTTTGCCGTCAAAGAAGCCGCCGCCAAAGCCTTTGGCACCGGTATCCGCGGGGGTTTAGCGTTTAATCAGTTTGAAGTGTATAACGATGAACTGGGCAAGCCGGGGCTGCGTTTTTTCCAGCATGCGGCGGAAGTGGCAGAAAAGCTTGGCGTCAAATATGTACATGTGACGCTGGCGGATGAGCGCAACTATGCCTGTGCGACGGTGATCATCGAAAACTGACTGCAATCTCTGGAGCGGCGTTCGCGCCGCTGTTGCTAAGCCATCAAACCGGGTGATGCATCACCACAAACTTCTCCCACAGCGCTTCCCGGGCTTCGATATGTTGCGGATCGATAATAATTGTGTTGTCGATCGGACACACCTGCTGGCAGGTCGGCGTATCGTAATGGCCAACGCATTCGGTGCAGCGATCGGCATCGATCTGATAGATCTCATCTCCCATCGAGATCGCCTGATTCGGGCACTCCGGCTCGCACATATCACAGTTGATACAGCGCTTGGTTATTAATAAAGCCATTTCAGTTCATTACGCTTTAATTTATTTAAAATCAGTGAGTAGATGGTGAACTTCCTGTTGAAAAAACTTCTGTAGCAACCCACACGGAAAAATCTCGTCGGGTCACCTTTATGCGTGAGCACAATGGTTAAGCCGGCAAAGAACAGGAAGTTTCTATGTTGCGAACCATAACACAAAAAGAAAATGTCCCCCAATGATCCCCGTCATAAGGCAGCGACTTCACGCCGGGATGAGTGTAAGCCCGCAAACACAAGCAACGAAGATGTTTTATGTCTGCCAGACGAATTGAACATATTTTACCCACCAATGAACTGTGCCAGGGTCATTACATGTCAAACTGAATGACAGGTTAGGGAAAATGGGCTCCACTCCAACCCCGCATGATGCTGTATTTAAATACTTTCTTTCTGATGTAGAAACGGCGCGTGACTTTCTGCAAATTCATTTGCCTCCGGCACTGCTGCAGCGTTGCAATCTTGATACGCTGCAAATCACCTCTGGCAGTTTTATTGAGGATGATCTGCAAGCGTTTTGCTCGGATATCCTGTATTCACTGAAAGCGGGTAGCCGCGAAGGGTATATTTACTGCCTGATTGAACATCAGAGTTCCGCCGATAATCAGATGAGCTTTCGTTTGATGCGTTATGCCATCGCGGCCATGCATCAGCACCTCAGGGCCGGGCATAAACAGCTGCCGCTGGTGATCCCGATTCTTTTCTATCATGGGGAAAAAAGCCCTGGCCGTATCCGATGAGCTGGCTACAAGGCTTCAGCGCTCCGGAGCTGGCCGGACAGGTTTATGGCGGCGACTTTCCTCTGGTGGATCTGACGGTTATTCCTGATGATGAAATCATGACTCACCGCCGTATGGCGGCGCTCGAGCTACTACAGAAACATATTCGTTTGCGCGACCTGTCGGAGTTATGCAAGCCTCTGGCAACGTTGTTTTGCAGCTAATACACTACTAACAAGCAGCTGGACGTGTTGATAAATTACATGATCCAGGCAGGAGAAACGGCTGACCCGAAATCTTTTCTCCGGGAGCTGGCAGAACGTTTACCTCAACATAAGGAAACACTGATGACTATCGCAGAGAAGCTTCAACAGGAAAGCCGCCAGCAAGGAAAGCAGGACGGAAAACAAGAAGTGGCGCGTAAGATGCTGGCGAAAGGGATGGATTTTTCGGTGGTTCAGGAAATGATCGGCCTGACAGCAGATGAGCTGAAACAGCTTCACTGATAAATAAGCCTGGCGGACTTGCTAAATCAGCACAATAGTACTGCGCGATCTGCTCAGCATGCCCCTCAGCGCAAAGCGCGCCCAGATCGTCGGCAGTTGTTTATTATTTTTATCAATAATTAAAACCCAGGCACGCAGATATCAAAGTTGATACATTTTTTGGTGATCGGCAGCGCCATAACTTTCTCAATCGATAACCGGATAAATTGCGTGGGTATTATGCGCCGCATAACTTATCAGACCAGCTTTTTCACCAGCGCTTCGCTGTGCCGAATATGGCTGGAGGCTCGCTCCGGATCGTTCTGGATCAACGCCATAAACAGCAGATCGGTCAGCGCCAGCTGAGCCGTGGTTGACGAAATGGCCGCGCTGCGCGTGCTTTGCTCTTCCGCCACGGTATACAAACAGTGGGTGGCGCACTGTTGCAGGGTATTGGGCGTAAAGCCGGTAAACGCCAGTACACTCGCCCCGGCACGCTGGGCTTCCTGGGCGGCAAGATTGATTTCACGTCGTTCTCCGGTGTAGGAGATCGCCAGCAGTAAATCGCCGGTTGTCAGCGCCTGCACGCTGGCCAGCAACGCGTGCATATCCTGCTCCGCCACCGCGCTGATACCAATTTTCATCAGCTTCCATGAAAAATCCTTTGCCACCAGGCCGGACGCGCCGATGCCGACCAGCACAATACGCTGAGCCGATTTCAGCAGCCGCAGAGTTTCCAGCAGCTTCTCTTCACTGTTGATATCCAGTGTGGCACGTATCGCCGACTGCTTTTCAGCAAACAATTTTTCGCCCACCACTTTCAGCGGGTCATCGCTCAAAATCTGATTGTGTACGGTAATGGCATCTTTATCGGCCAGCGATTCACTTAGCGCCAGTTTCAGCGCCGGAAAGCCTTTATATCCCAACTTTTGTGCAAACTTCACCACGCTGGACTGGCTGACGCCGGACTCTTCCGCTAATTTTTGCGAACTGAGATGACGTGCGCGATCCGGCTGTGACAGCAAAAAATCCGCCAGCCGCCGTTCGTTCAGCGCCAGTCTGGGATACAACTGACGAATGCGCAGCAGTGAACTCATTCTGTTTTCCTCTGATTGATGCTACGTGATGATAATCATGATGCCCTGAATATGAATAACTTAGTCTAACGGGCCACACTGTGCGATCCATGATTAAAGCAGGTAAAAAGCTTCAGTGGTATGGAAAACATCATCGGCATAAACCCCGGCCAGCTTTACGGCTTCTGACTACACTTGTTACTGTAACCCTGGCGACGGCAACGCAGATTGCCCGATTAATGGATTCATTATCCTGAGGAGAGATGCTTGACTAAGGGAACACCAAGGCGCGTAGTATTTTTTGATTTAGATGGCACGCTACATCAGCAGGATATGTTTGGCACCTTTATGCGCTACTTGCTGTGGCGTCAGCCGATTAACCTGTTGTTAGTGGTGCCTTTGTTACCCGTCATCGGTCTGGCGCTGTTAATTAAAGGTCGTGCGGCCCGCTGGCCGATGAGCCTGCTGTTGTGGTCGATCACTTTTGGCCATAGTGAAGCACGATTACAGCAGCGTGAGAAAGCCTTCGCGCAGTGGTTCCGCCAGCGCGTGACGGCCTTTCCGGTGGTACAACAACGCCTGACGGACTATCTTAGCAGCGAAGATGCCGATGTCTGGTTGATTACCGGCTCACCGCAGCCGCTGGTGGAGCAGGTTTACTATGATTCGGCGTTTCTGCCGCGAGTGAAGTTGATCGCCAGTCAGATGACACGCGGTTATGGCGGACGGGTACTGTCAATGCGCTGTTTAGGCCATGAAAAAGTTGCCCAGCTGGAAGATCAGATTGGTACACCGCTACAGCTTCACAGTGGTTACAGCGACAGCAAGCAGGACAACCCACTGCTGTTCTTCTGCCAGCATCGCTGGCGCGTCACGCCGGAAGGTAAGCTGCAACAGCTGGAATAAAGAAAACTCCCGATGGGCGGCGTTCTCGTCGCCCGTAACAGGTTTCAGTCAGTCTCCCCGCCGTTTTATGTATAATGCCCCGCGCTTTTTGCCCCACTGGAGACTCAGGTGACCGATTACAACGATGAATTTTGGATGCGTCATGCCTTAACGCTGGCACAGCGTGCCTGGGATGAGGGCGAAGTGCCGGTCGGCGCAGTGTTGGTGCAGGGCAATCGGGTGATTGGCGAAGGCTGGAATCGTCCTATCGGACATCACGATCCTACTGCGCATGCGGAAATTATGGCGTTGCGTCAAGGGGGGAAAGTGCTGGAGAACTATCGTCTGATCGATACCACGCTGTATGTCACCCTCGAACCTTGCGTGATGTGTGCCGGAGCTATTGTACACAGCCGCATCGGGCGTCTGGTGTTTGGCGCGCGCGATGAGAAAACCGGTGCTGCCGGTTCGTTACTGGATGTGCTGGGGCATCCCGGTATGAATCATCAGGTGAAAATGACCGAAGGGATTCTGGCGCAACAGTGCGCTGGCATGTTAAGTGATTTTTTCCGCATGCGTCGCGAGCAGAAAAAAGCGCTACGCAAGTCGGTGAAGCAGTAAAGCGGCACCGTCGCGCCGCCTTAATAATCAATGCATGGCAATATCCGGTTGTACCGCCGGATAACCTTTACCCAGTTCCGCTTCCAGCGCCGCACGCTGAGCAATTTTCCGCTCCTGCTCCTGCAGATATCCCACCAGGCTAATCTGATATTTACGGATATTTTCTACATACGCATAGGCTTCATGCCCGCGCGCATAGCCGTAAGTCGTCTGGCTGTAATAGCGTTTCTGGCTCAGCATCGGCAGGCGCGTTTTTACGTCGGCCCAGCTGTCGGGGTTACCTTTTTGTTTTTCGGTCAGTCGGCGGGCATCCAGCATATGCGCGTATCCCATATTATAAGCCGCCAGCGCAAACCAGATACGCTCATCCTCCGGGATGGTCGACGGCACTTTTTCCATCATGCGCTGTAAATATTCGCTGCCACCGCGAATGCTCTGCTCGGGATCAAGCCGGTCATCGACATTAAGACTGTCGGCGGTGTTGCGCGTCAGCATCATCAGACCACGCACGCCGGTAGGAGAGGTTGCCTGCGGGTTCCAGTGTGACTCCTGGTAGGAGATCGCGGCCAGCAAGCGCCAGTCGATATTATTGGCGTAGCGTTGAAACAGCGGCTTGATATCCGGCAAAACCCCGTCAATGGCGCGCAGGAAAGTACGGGTATCGACATAGTCAAAGGTGCCGACATGGCCGAGATACTTCTCTTCCAGCCGCGCCATGCTGCCTTCTTCACTCATCTGGCTAAAGAAGTCCAGCATCGCCGCATTGAGACTGTCATCCTGATTGCGCTGCATATACCAGGTGACCGGCTCTTCATCGGTAATATCAAACGCCACCGCCAGCTGCGGATGAATGCGTTGCAGCAATCCGATGGTGACGGAATCGGCAACGGTGTATTCAAGTTTGCCGTCGGCTACCGCTTCCAGCAGCGCTTTTGGGCTTTGATCGGTTGAAATGGCCCAGTCGAGATCGGGAAACTGGCTCTGTTTCATGGTGCGCAGTGTGGATAAGTAGGCGGAGCCGGAAGCCACCGTCAGGCGTCCTTTCAGGTCGCCGAGACTTTTTGGCCGCGGCTTACCGAGGCGGTACACCAGCTGTTGTGAAACCGAATAGTAAGCCGGACCGGCACGGAATCGTTCCAGTCTTTCACTGTTGTAAATCAGTCCGGCGGCCAGCACATCCGCTTTATCATCATCAAGATCGTCAAACAGGTCGTTAAGGTTCTGTCGAACCGTTACTTCCAGCCTGACACCAAGATAATCGGCGAAGCGCTTTGCCAGCTCGTAATCCATACCCGCCGGTGATTTATTGATGGTGAAATAGGTTAGCGGGGAATTTATGGTGCTGATGCGTAATACGCCCCGCGATTTTATCTGTGCAATTCGGTCTTCCGAACTCCCGTACCAGGGGATCGACGGCCACAGCGCAAGCGCGAGCAGCACGGTGATCAGCCCGATCAGCAGATAATTAATTTTTAGGCGTTTCAAATAGTTATCTCTCGGTAGCCCGCGGGCCTCTGTCTCTTACGGCAGTATTAGTTATGGTAGATTTCCCAGAGCGTGGGGCATTTTGCGCAACAAAGTGCCGCGCCGCAACTTATTCAGCAGGATTTGCGCAAATTTAAGCCGATTCTGGTATCCGAGAAATTATGCGCAAACGGTTTCGTTGGCAGCGCGGATTCTTTATAATAGCGCCCGTTTTCCCTGTTGCGCCCAAAGAAGCGTCGCCCGGCGCTTCGAAGACGAGAGATCTTTGATGATGGAAATTCTGCGTGGTTCGCCCGCTCTGTCGGCATTTCGTATTAACAAACTGCTGACCCGCTTTCAGGACGCTCACCTGCCGGTGAGTGATATTTACGCCGAGTACGTCCATTTTGCTGATGTCAGCGCGCCGCTAAACGCTGACGAAAAGAGCCGCCTTCAGCGTCTGTTGAAGTACGGTCCGTCTCTCGCTGAGCATACGCCGGAAGGGCGCTTATTGCTGGTGACCCCGCGTCCAGGCACGATTTCTCCCTGGTCTTCTAAAGCGACCGATATTGCCCATAACTGCGATTTACCGCAGGTGTTGCGTCTTGAGCGCGGTCTGGCTTTCTATATTCAGGCACCGAAACTGACCGAAGCTCAGTGGTCACAGCTGGCCGGATTACTGCATGACCGCATGATGGAAACGGTATTTGTCGAACTGGAGCAGGCGCAACAACTGTTTGCTCATCATCAGCCACAGCCGCTGCAAAGCGTGGATGTGCTGGGTGAAGGCCGCAATGCGCTGGTGCAGGCTAACCAGAAGCTCGGTCTGGCGCTGGCCGACGATGAAATTGACTATCTGCAGGCTGCATTTGAAAAACTGGGGCGCAACCCGAACGACATCGAGCTGTATATGTTTGCCCAGGCAAACTCCGAGCACTGTCGTCATAAAATTTTCAACGCCGACTGGATTATTGATGGTCAGCAACAGCCTAAATCGCTGTTTAAAATGATTAAAAACACCTTCGAGAAAACCCCGGACTACGTGCTGTCAGCTTATAAAGACAACGCCGCAGTGATGGAAGGCTCGCAGGTTGGCCGCTTCTACGCCGATGCGGATAAAGGTGTCTACGACTTCCATCAGGAAGACGCCCATATCCTGATGAAGGTAGAAACCCATAACCACCCAACGGCGATTTCGCCATGGCCGGGTGCCGCGACCGGTTCCGGTGGTGAAATTCGTGATGAAGGTGCAACCGGACGTGGCGCGAAACCGAAAGCGGGCCTGGTCGGTTTCTCGGTATCTAACCTGCGTATTCCGGGCTTTGAACAGCCGTGGGAAGAAGATTTCGGTAAGCCCGATCGCATCGTGACCGCGCTGGATATTATGACCGAGGGCCCACTGGGCGGCGCGGCGTTCAATAACGAATTTGGTCGTCCGGCGCTGACGGGCTACTTCCGTACCTATGAAGAGCGGGTTAACAGCCATAACGGCGTTGAGCTGCGCGGTTACCACAAGCCGATTATGCTGGCGGGCGGTATCGGCAATATCCGTGCTGACCACGTGCAGAAAGGTGAAATCACCGTCGGTGCCAAACTGATTGTACTGGGTGGCCCGGCGATGAATATCGGTCTCGGCGGCGGTGCGGCGTCATCAATGGCCTCAGGCCAGTCTGATGCCGATCTTGATTTCGCCTCCGTGCAGCGTGATAACCCGGAAATGGAGCGTCGTTGCCAGGAAGTGATCGACCGCTGCTGGCAGCTGGGCGAAGATAATCCGATTCTGTTTATTCATGATGTCGGTGCGGGGGGGCTTTCCAACGCGATGCCAGAACTGGTCAGCGATGGTGAGCGCGGTGGTCAGTTTAACCTGCGTGATATTCTCAGTGACGAAGCTGGCATGAGTCCGCTGGAAGTATGGTGTAACGAGTCGCAAGAGCGCTATGTGCTGGCGGTTGCACCGGAAAAACTGGCGCAGTTCGACCGCCTGTGCAAACGCGAGCGCGCACCTTATGCGGTCATCGGTGAAGCCACCGAAGAACTGCATCTGACACTGTCTGACAGCCATTTCGATAACAAACCTATCGATATGCCGCTGGACGTGCTACTGGGCAAAACGCCGAAAATGACCCGCGATGTCACCAGCCAACAGGCGAAAGGCGACACGCTGGTACGTGATGGCATCACCGTTGCCGATGCGGTTAACCGTGTGCTGCATCTGCCAACTGTTGCTGAGAAAACCTTCCTGATTACCATCGGTGACCGTAGCGTGACCGGTATGGTGGCACGCGATCAGATGGTCGGGCCGTGGCAGATTCCGGTGGCGAACTGTGCCGTGACCACCGCCAGCCTCGACAGCTACTATGGTGAAGCGATGTCACTGGGCGAACGTGCGCCTGTGGCACTGCTGGACTTTGCCGCATCAGGCCGTCTGGCGGTAGGCGAAGCGCTGACTAACATTGCCGCGACCCAGATTGGTTCGCTGAAGCGTATCAAACTGTCGGCAAACTGGATGGCGGCGGCCGGACATCCTGGCGAAGACGCGGGTCTGTACGAAGCGGTGAAAGCGGTGGGCGAAGAGCTGTGTCCGGCGCTGGGGATTACCATTCCGGTGGGCAAAGATTCCATGTCGATGAAAACCCGCTGGCAGCAGGATAGCGAACAGCGCGAAATGACCTCGCCACTGTCGCTGGTGATCACCGCGTTTGCCCGCGTCGAAGATGTGCGCCGCACCGTAACGCCACAGTTGCAGCCGCAGCAGGATAACGCGCTGCTGCTGATCGATTTAGGTCAGGGCCAGAATGCACTGGGCGCTACCGCGCTGTCACAAGTCTATCGTCAGTTGGGTGATAAGCCTGCCGACGTGCGCGATGCACAACAGCTGGCTGGCTTCTTCAACGCCATTCAGACGCTGGTTGCCGATGAGAAACTGCTGGCATACCACGACCGCTCCGACGGCGGCCTGCTGGTGACGTTGGCCGAAATGGCCTTTACCGGCCACTGCGGCGTTGATGTGGATATTGCCGCGCTGGGCAGCGATGCGCTGGCGGCGCTGTTTAACGAAGAGCTGGGTGCGGTGATTCAGGTTGCTGCGCAGGATCGTGCACTGGTCGAAAAAGTGCTGGCGGACAACGGTCTGGCAGCTTGCGTACACTACCTGGGTCACGCGCAAACCGGCGACCGTTTTGTTATCCGTTCTGGTGACAGCGCGGTGTACAGTGAAAGCCGTACCACGCTGCGTACCTGGTGGGCAGAAACCACCTGGCAGATGCAGCGCTTGCGTGACAACCCACAGTGTGCCGATCAGGAACACGACGCGAAGAAAGATGACAACGATCCGGGTCTGAACGTTAATCTGACCTTTAAACCGGAAGACGATATTGCCGCTCCGTTTATCGCCACCGGTGCGCGTCCTAAAGTGGCCGTGCTGCGTGAGCAGGGCGTTAACTCCCATGTTGAAATGGCTGCGGCCTGGCATCGTGCCGGTTTTGATGCCGTCGACGTGCATATGAGCGATCTGCTGGCGGGACGTCGTGGTCTGGAAGATTTCCAGGCGCTGGTGGCCTGTGGTGGATTCTCTTATGGCGACGTGCTGGGTGCGGGTGAAGGCTGGGCGAAGTCGATTCTGTTCAACAGCCGGGTACGCGACGAGTTCGAAACCTTCTTCCATCGTCCACAGACGCTGGCGCTGGGCGTTTGTAACGGTTGTCAGATGATGTCTAATCTGCGTGAACTGATTCCGGGTAGCGAAAACTGGCCGCGTTTCGTGCGCAACCAGTCAGAGCGTTTTGAAGCGCGTTTCAGCCTGGTAGAAGTAGCCGCCAGCCCGTCGCTGCTGCTGGAAGGCATGGCCGGTTCGCGTATGCCAATCGCCGTCTCTCACGGCGAAGGTTTTGTTGAGGTGCGTGATAATGCGCATCTGGCCGCGCTGGAACATCAGGGACTGGTGGCGCTGCGCTATGTCGATAACTTCGGCAAAGTAACGCAAAACTATCCCGCGAACCCGAACGGTTCACCAAACGGCATTACTGCGGTATCCAATGAAAGTGGTCGTGTGACCATTATGATGCCGCATCCGGAGCGCGTGTTCCGTACCGTCAGCAACTCCTGGCATCCGGCCGAGTGGGGCGAAGACAGTCCGTGGATGCGTATTTTCCGTAATGCGCGTAAGCAGCTGGGCTAAGTCACCAGCGCAATAAAAAGGCCGGATTTCCGGCCTTTTTATCGACTGAAACCCGGCGGGTGTTGCAGATTTGCGACAATTAACGCTGTTACCTGTCTCCAGAAGGTGACACTTAAATTATTGAAATAAATCGCTTTTCACTGATTTGTTGGTTATTGTTTCTTTTTGGCGACACTTTGTCAGACCATCTGGTAAAACTTCGCAGCGTGGCAACGTTGATTTTATTTATTAATCAATAAAATCAGTTTGTTATAATTTAATTTAAAGTTGGCACGACGATTGCAGTATTGTTGTCAGTGGCTCATTCACCCTGTTATGACAGCCCTGCGAAAGCGGACAAGCGCTTCATAAAACTTCGAATGACGCACAATACGGTGCCTGCCGTCCACCAAACCGATAACAGATCACTTTGTGACTTTATCAAGCATCGGACGCAACGTTGAGTTAGGCACCACCTCTTCAGTTGCGGTGACCAATGTGTCATCGTGATAAAAAAGGCAGATTCCTTGAATCTGCCTTTTTTCTTTTCCGCTCTCACGCTTTCCTCAGGCTGCGCACTCAGCTAGCATCAACAGCAGAATGTGCTCAGGAATCAACTTCGTGAAGAAATGGCGTCTCTTTCCGCGTTCGCTGCGGCAACTGGTTTTAATGGCTTTTCTGCTGGTGCTGTTACCGCTGCTGGTACTGGCATGGCAGGCATGGGAGAGTCTGGCGGCGCTGAGTGACCGCGCGGCCGATACCAACCGAACCACGCTCACTGATGTGCGTCGTAGCGAGGCGATGGCGCGTACTGCGCTGGAGCTGGAGCGTAGCTATCGCCAGTATTGCGTGCTGGATGACCCGATGCTGGCGCGCCTGTATCAGACTCAGTACAGCCGCTATTCACAAATGCTTGATGCGCATGCACCGGCGCTGCCTGATATTCGTTATTACCGTAGCCTGCGACAATTTCTTACCCAGCTGTCACAGTTACATTGCCAGAACAGCAATCCGCGGCAGGAAGCAGCGGAGAATCTGGACGGTTTTTCCAATGCGAATGCGCAAATGGTGCAGGCGACGCGTGAAGTGGTGTTCTCACGCGGTTTGCAGTTGCAGCGTGAGATTGCCGATCGTGGCCAGTATTTTGGCTGGCAGGCGCTGATTCTGTTTCTGGTCAGCCTGGCGCTGGTGCTGCTGTTTACCCGCATGATTATCGGCCCGGTAAAAGGGGTGGAGCGCATGATCAACCGGCTGGGGGAAGGGCGGCCACTGGGCAACAGCGTGTTGTTTAAAGGCCCGCGTGAGATCCGTTCCCTGGGGCAGCGTATTATCTGGCTAAGTGAACGTCTGGCGTGGCTGGAGTCGCAGCGCCATGAGTTTTTACGTCATATCTCGCATGAGCTAAAAACCCCGCTGGCCAGCATGCGCGAGGGCACCGAACTGCTGGCCGATCAGGTGGCCGGCCCACTGACAGCCGATCAGCAAGAGGTCGTCAGTATTCTTGATCACAGCAGCCGTCATTTGCAGAAGCTGATTGAGCAACTGCTGGATTACAACCGCAAACTGGCGGATGGCCCGACCGAACTGGAAGACGTGGCGTTGGATGAAATTATCGATATTGTGCTCTCGTCACACAGCCTCACCGCACGCGCTAAGCTAATTCACACTGCAATCGATCTGCAGGTGACCCGCTGTCGCGCGGAGCCAACCTTATTAATGCGCGTCATCGATAATCTCTACTCTAACGCGGTGCACTACGGTAGCGAATCCGGTAACATCTGGCTGCGCAGTTACCAGCAGGGGCAGCGCATTTTTATTGATGTGGCGAATACCGGCACGCCGATCCCGCCCGAAGAGCAGGCGATGATTTTTGAACCCTTTTTCCAGGGAAGTCTGCAACGCAAAGGTGCGGTGAAGGGCAGTGGTCTGGGGCTGAGTATTGCCAAAGATTGTATACGGCGAATGCAGGGTGATCTTCACCTGGTGGCGGCAGACGATGCAGATGTCTGCTTCCGTATCGAATTGAATTTAACCGCCGGGAAAGAATAATCGAATGAAATTTCAATTTTTTTCTGCCGTGGTCTTGCGCCGGTTTGGCAGGATCACGGCGATGTTTGTGCCAGCACTGCTGGCCGCATGCAGTCAGCAGCCTCACCAGCCGCAATTCAACAGTAAAAAAAATGCGGTGGTGGAGCCGGAAATCAAAATCGTCGACTATCTGGCAGTAGGCTGCGATCGTGTCTGGCAAATAGAAGACGAAGAGAGCATGAAAAACCCGCTTTACTGGATGCGGGCGATGGATTGTAGCGCCCGGCTTACGCCTGCCGAAGCGCGCACGCAAGCACGCAAGTGGCCGGCAGAAAGCTGGCAAAATACCTTTAAACAGGGTGTGTTGCTGAGCAACGGTAATGTGACGCCGGTGGAGCGCCGCCAATATATGGTACGGCTGGACAGCTACAGCTTCGATTATCCGTCATCGATCCGGCCATTACTGCAACTGTGGCGCGACAATCAGGCGGCGCAGTTACAGCTGTCTCAGGAGCGAACCCGCTACTATCATCTGCAACAAACCAGCGACAGCGAGCTTGATGCTTTGCGACAGCATCAACATCTGCTGGCGCGTGAACTGGCTGATACGCGGCGTAAACTGGAAACGCTGACCGATATTGAACGCCAGCTGTCATCCCGTAAATCTGCTGATGTTTCTGATAACAGTCACGTGACAGAGAAGGAGAACACCCCAGGCGCGGTGCAGGCGGATGAGACCTATGTGCCGTCGACATCCGATAACACAGCGAGCGCAGCGGAGAGTGAGACCCCATGATTCAAGGTAAATCAGCCCGTTTACTGCTGGTCGATGATGACCCGAGCTTACTCAAACTGCTCGGCATGCGCCTGACCAGCGAGGGATTCCAGGTGACTACGGCGGCCAGCGGCCCGGAAGCCCTGCGCCAGTTAGCCAAAGAGAAAGTGGAACTGGTGATTAGCGATCTGCGTATGGACGAAATGGACGGACTGGCGCTGTTCAGTGAAATCCAGAAGCTGCATCCAGGGATGCCGGTGATTATTCTCACTGCCCACGGCTCGATTCCCGAAGCAGTCTCTGCCACTCAGCAGGGCGTGTTCAGCTTTCTGACTAAACCGGTCGATCGTGACGCGCTATATAAGGCGATTGATGAAGCGCTGGCACATAGCGCGCCCGCTTCCGACGATACCTGGCGCGACTCGATTGTGACGCGCAGTCCGTTGATGCTGAAGCTGCTTGAGCAGGCGCGGATGGTGGCGCAGTCGGATGTCAGCGTATTAATTAACGGCCAGAGCGGCACCGGTAAAGAGGTGCTGGCCCAGGCGATTCATGCTGCCAGCCCGCGCGCCGGAAAGGCGTTTATTGCGATTAACTGCGGCGCTCTGCCCGAACAATTGCTGGAGTCGGAGCTGTTTGGTCACGCGAAAGGCGCATTTACCGGCGCGGTCAGCGCCCGTGAAGGGTTGTTCCAGGCGGCAGAAGGCGGCACGCTGTTTTTAGATGAAATTGGTGATATGCCGCAGGCGTTGCAGGTGAAATTACTGCGCGTATTGCAGGAGCGCAAAGTGCGGCCGCTGGGCAGTAACCGCGATCTGGATATTAATGTCCGCATTATTTCCGCCACCCATCGCGATCTGCCGAAAGCGATGGAGAAGAAAGAGTTTCGTGAAGACCTGTTTTATCGCCTGAATGTGGTGAATCTGCGTATTCCGGCACTGCATGAACGCGCGGAAGATATTCCGCTGCTGGCCAATCATTTGCTGCGGCAGTCGGCGGATCGCCATAAACCTCAGGTACGAAGTTTCTCCACTGACGCGATGAAACGACTGATGGCGGCCAGCTGGCCAGGAAATGTCCGTCAGTTGGTCAACGTGATTGAACAGTGCGTGGCGCTGACGTCATCGCCGGTGATCGGTGATGCGCTGGTGGAGCAGGCGCTGGAAGGCGAAAACACCGCGTTACCGACCTTTGTTGAGGCGCGCAATCAGTTTGAACTTAACTATCTGCGTAAACTGCTGCAAATGACCAAAGGCAATGTGACCAATGCTGCCCGTCTTGCCGGACGTAACCGTACCGAGTTTTATAAGCTGCTGTCGCGCCATGAGCTGGATGCCGCCGATTTTAAAGAATAGTTTTTAGTGCCGCTTCGACGTCGAGTTATGTTAGCTTAGCTGCCACACAGAGAGACAGGCCGCCCGACGGTATCTGTCCGTAGCTTGTATACTGAATGTTACCCTTCCGGCCACGGAGGGAGCGAAAAAGGGTCTGCCATGAAAAAGATTGATGCGATTATTAAACCGTTCAAACTCGATGACGTGCGTGAGGCACTGGCCGAAGTCGGCATCACCGGGATGACCGTGACGGAAGTGAAAGGTTTTGGTCGTCAGAAAGGCCACACCGAACTGTATCGCGGCGCGGAATATATGGTCGATTTTCTGCCAAAGGTTAAGATTGAGATTGTGGTTGCCGACGATATCGTTGATACCTGCGTCGAAACCATTATGCAGACCGCGCAAACCGGTAAAATTGGCGACGGTAAAATCTTTGTATTTGATGTTGCTCGCGTGGTTCGTATCCGCACCGGCGAAGAAGACGAAGAAGCGATTTAATCACCCGCATGGGCGGCGTTATCGCCGCCCGTGTCAATGATTTGCACTGGCAGTACTGGCGGCGTTCTCGCCGCCCAAATCCCGCTTAAACCACTTTATGTGGGCCAAACACTTCATAGTGAATATTGGCCGACTTTATACCCGCATCCAGTAACTGTTTCACGGCAAACTGCATAAAACCAATCGGACCGCAGACATAGAATTGCATCTCAGCACTGGCGAGGCTGGCTTCGGTTGCCGCCATATCCATCCACCCGGCGCTGTCATAGCGGCCATCGTCCGCAGCTTCAGGCTGGTTATACCAGACGTGTTTGTAGAAAGCGGGCAGCTTCGCGCCCAGCGCGTTGACTTCATCACTGAACGCATGCACCTGACCATTTTCTGCCGCGTGCAACCAGTTCACCGCCGCGCGATGTTGGTTATCCGCAAGGTTATGCAGCATCGCCAGCATCGGTGTCTGACCGACGCCTGCTGAAATCAGCGTTACCTGCGTATCGGCGCTGACCTCCATAAAGAAATCCCCGGCCGGAGCCGCCAGCTGAACCTGGTCGCCAACGCGGGCTTTCTGATGCAGCCAGCCAGAGACAGTGCCCATCGACTCGCGTTTTACCGCTATACGATAGCTCTGACCATTCGGAGAGCGGGTCAACGAGTACTGACGAATTTCCTGATTATCAAAGCTTTCGTCATTGATAGTGATACCGAGATACTGTCCTGGGCGATAATCGGCTACCGGCTGGCCATCAACCGGCGTCAGTACAAAGCTTTTAATCAGAGTGCTTTCTGCGGTGATCGCGCTGATAGTAAATGCGCGGGTATTACGCCAGCCGCCGGTTTTCTGCTCTGACTCCTGATAAATCGCCTCTTCGCGCTGAATAAACACGTTAGCCAGCACACCATACGCCTTACCCCAGGCCTCGAGCACCTCATTGCCCGGACTCATCAGCTCATCAATGGTGGCCAGCAGATGCTGACCGACGATCTGATACTGCTGCGGCTGAATATTGATGCTTGCGTGCTTCTGCGCAATGCGTTCAACCGCCGGTAAAATCGCTGAAAGATTCTCAATATTGGTCGCATAAGCGCAGATAGCATTAAACAACGCTTCACGTTGATCGCCGTTACGCTGGTTGCTCATATTGAACACATCTTTCAGTTCAGGGTTATGGGCAAACATGCGGTCATAAAAGTGGGCGGTCAGTTTCGGGCCGGTAGCAGCGATGGCCGGAATGGTTGATTTGATGGTGGCGATGGTATGTGCGTCTAACATGGTGTCACTCCTCACAAAGAGAAAACTTTAAAGATGTATTTTAAATACATCTTATAGCGAAGCGCCGAGAGTTGTAAATAACCACGAGTTAAAAATGGTTTTTTATCCGCTTACCAAAATCCGCTGGACATGAAAAAAGCGCGTCTGGTGGTGAAGAACTCTCGCGCAGCAAAAGCTTGCAAAAATTCGAATAAAGCCTTGCCAGCATTGAAGCCAATCGTTTGCGTAAAAAGCTGTGTTTGGCGCTATCCATCACCCGGTAAAACAGTTTAAACTGTGGGCCTTCGCCCTGCGGGGCCATTCACTGCCGTTTTTTTATGTTAGCTGAGTCAGGAGATGCGGATGTTAAAGCGTGATATGAACATTGCCGATTATGATGCCGAGTTGTGGCAGGCGATGGAGCAAGAGAAAGTGCGTCAGGAAGAGCACATTGAGCTGATTGCTTCTGAAAACTACACCAGCCCGCGTGTTATGCAGGCGCAAGGTTCACAGCTGACTAACAAATACGCCGAAGGGTATCCGGGCAAACGTTACTATGGCGGCTGCGAATATGTTGATATCGTCGAGCAACTGGCGATTGACCGTGCAAAAGAGCTGTTTGGTGCGGATTACGCCAACGTGCAGCCGCACTCAGGTTCGCAGGCTAACTTCGCGGTCTACACTGCGCTGCTGCAGCCGGGCGACACCATCCTCGGTATGAACCTGGCGCACGGTGGTCACCTGACCCACGGTTCCCCGGTTAACCTGTCCGGTAAGCTGTATAACGTGGTGCCTTACGGTATCGACGAAACCGGCAAAATCGATTACGAAGAGCTGGCAGCACAGGCGCAGAAACATAAACCAAAAATGATCATCGGTGGTTTCTCGGCTTACTCTGGCGTTTGCGACTGGGCAAAAATGCGTGAAATCGCCGACAGCATCGGCGCTTACCTGTTCGTTGATATGGCACACGTTGCTGGTCTGATTGCGGCAGGCGTCTACCCTAACCCGGTACCTCATGCTCATATCGTGACCACCACCACGCATAAAACGCTGGCGGGTCCGCGTGGCGGCCTGATCCTGGCGAAAGGCGGTGATGAAGATCTGTATAAGAAGCTGAACTCTGCTGTGTTCCCTGGTGGACAGGGCGGCCCGCTGATGCACGTGATTGCCGGTAAAGCGGTAGCGCTGAAAGAAGCGATGGAGCCTGAGTTTAAAGTTTATCAGCAACAGGTTGCCAAAAACGCCAAAGCGATGGTTGAAGTGTTCCTTGAGCGAGGCTACAACGTGGTTTCTGGCGGTACGCACAACCACCTGTTCTTGCTGGATCTGGTTGATAAAAACCTGACCGGTAAAGAAGCGGATGCCGCGCTGGGTCGTGCTAACATCACCGTTAACAAAAACAGCGTGCCGAACGATCCGAAAAGCCCGTTTGTCACTTCCGGTATCCGTATTGGTTCTCCGGCCGTCACCCGTCGTGGCTTCAAAGAAGCTGAAGTGCGTGAGCTGGCAGGCTGGATTGTTGATATCCTCGACAATATCAATGACGAAGCCAATATCGAACGTGTTAAGCAGAAAGTACTGGAAATCTGCGCACGCTTCCCGGTTTACGCATAAGTAAATCGCGGCCGGTCTGGCAAAAAAGCGTATCAACGGGGCATTTCGTGCCTCGTTTTTTTTTGCCGATTGCTTATTAAATGCCTGTCTGCCAAAGTGTTACCCTCATTGTCGGAGGGAAAATGGCAATTCGTTCTGCATACTGGCTGGGTCTGGCCTACTTCACATACTTCTTCGCTTATGGCGTCTACTTACCTTTCTGGGCCGTCTGGCTGAAAGGCACCGGGCTGGAAGCGGAAAAAATCGGCTTACTGCTTGGCGCTGGAATGATTGCGCGTTTTGTCGGTAGCTTACTGATCGCCTCTCAGGTTAAAAATCCTTCTCAGTTAGTGACCGCGCTGCGCTTGCTGGCGTTGATGACCGTGCTGTTTGTGCTGGGATTCTGGTTCAGTGCCGGGTGGGTTTGGCTGTTGCTGGTGATGATTGGTTTTAACCTGTTTTTCTCGCCGTTAGTGCCGCTCAGCGATGCGCTCGCCGCCACCTGGCAACAGCAAATCTCGTTGGTTTACGGTCCGGTACGGCTGTGGGGATCGCTGGCGTTTGTGGTCAGTTCAGCCCTGACCGGCGTGCTGGTTAGCGCATATTCTTCGCAGGCGATACTGTTGCTGCTGACGGTCGGTGTTGTCAGCTTGTTTAGCGGGATGATGTTTAAGCCCGCCGCGATGCCGGAGGGGGTCACCAGGCAGGGAGAACATGCCGGCTGGCAAGTCTGGTTGACGATGCTGAAAGAGAATGCGGTATGGCGCTTTTTGCTCTGCGTTACGCTGTTGCAGGGCGCGCATGCAGCCTATTACGGTTTCAGCGCCATTTACTGGCAAGAAGCCGGTTACTCGGCCAGCACCGTCGGCTACTTATGGTCACTGGGCGTGGTGGCGGAAATCATTATCTTTGCCTCAAGCGGACGGCTGTTTCGCCGCTGGAGCGCGCGCGATCTATTATTACTGTCAGCGGTATGCGCGCTGGTGCGCTGGAGCCTGATGGCTTCCACTACCGCATTGCCGTGGCTGATTGTGGCGCAGATCCTGCATTGCGGCAGCTTTACCATTTGTCATTTAGCCGCGATGCGCTTTATCGCCGCGCGCGAGGGCAGTGAAGTTATTCGTCTGCAGGCGGTCTATTCGGCGCTGGCGATGGGTGGCGGAATTGCAGTGATGACCATGATTTGCGGCGTTTTATTCCAGCATCTGCAGGGCGGCGTATTCTGGGTAATGGCGTTGGTGGCTCTGCCGGCACTGTTATTGCGTCCGAAGGTGACCGCGAAATCTTCAGGTCTCAAGTAACGACTGGATACGAAGCTGCTGGGTTTCACTGAGCGGCAACTCCGCATGAATTAGCGGCGGTGAGAAAAGCGGCAATGAGGTGGCATAGGGAGAGATCACCAGCGTAATCTCTTTAGGTGTGCCATCGCGCTGAAATTCATGCATATCCAGATATTTGATATTGAGCGGCAACAGCGTCAGTTCGCGCAGTTGCTGCTCAATTTCCTGCTCAAGCTGTTGATTATCACCGGTCAGCAGCAGCACCTGTTTCTCCTGCATCACGCTTTCCTGCATCAGCCAGGCGCCAAAGATAATCGCAATCAGCCCGGACTCCTGCGGCGAAAACTGTACGCCATACTCTGCTTCAAACGGCACCATAGCATGGCAGGTAGTACGCAGCAGGCGCGGATAAAGGCGGACAATCTCTTCCGTCAGGGTGTTGTCGATACCAATGGCAAAATGGCTGCGATCGAGCGCCTGTGCCAGATGGGTATAGAGCTGACCGGCCAGCCCCAGTTGATTACCAAATTGCTTGCCTGACAGCGTCTGAAAACGCGTAATCAACTGCTGCACCGACTGCACCAGCTGGCGCTCATTTTCATGGCGGATATCGTCGAGAGTCGGCGCATGCAGAATGCTGAACAGCAGGGCATAAAATTCGATTTCATTCGCGTGTGGCGCGGTGCGGCACCGCTTTTGCCAGTGAATGACCACATCCTCGGCCGCCAGCCGCTCGGCTTTACTGGCCAGCCACTGTTGCTGGCCCGGGGTGAATTCGGCATAACTTTGCTGACAGAGTGAAAACTGCATAAACAGCTGCAATAACTGGCGGTCACGCTCGGTGAAGCAACGGTTCAGCCGGGCAGCGCAGTGCTGTATTAACGCCTGCAAATTCTTCTCGTCGCAGACGGCTTTTTCTATCTGCCGTGCTTTCAGCCACTGGCGAATAGCCGGAGCAAACTGCTGTTCGACAAACGCCGGTGACTGCCGCAATGCGCGGCGCAGCCAGTGCAGCAGGCAGAGGCGGAGATCCAGTTCAGCGCCCTTAAGCTGGTAGTGGCCATCGTGAAGCGGATGAATATCAAGCTGATGATAGCGCTGGATTTCTTCACCAACCTCGGCTATATCTTGCCGGGCAAGCTGCCGATCCACGCCGTTTAGCTGGCTGAGTGAATCCAGTGTGACCGGGAAGTCAGGCAGATAAAGTGCTAATAGCAGATGGCAACGACGCTGTGAACCGGAGAAGAGAGGTGCAGAAGGTGGCTCATCACGCATCATTCGCTATCCCAGTTGGTCATAACAGAGCTAAGAGTAGACAAAAAGCGTTAGATCGCGTGGTATACAGCCGTTTTTTGTTCAGACGTTTTAGGCTGGTCACAGAATTTTCTATCAGGAAAGCGGATGAACTGGATTTTGTTACATTATAACATTAAGCTGTCTCGCGCCCTTGGCATTATGATGGCATTGATCGCGCCGGTTGCCTGGGCGCATCCGCATAGCTTTATTTCGATCAATACCACCCTGATAAGTAATCAGCCTGACACCCTCAATGGGTTACGGATGGTGTGGAAGATGGATGAAATCACTTCCGCCGACCTGTTGTACGATGCCGGAAAGGCAAAACCTGATTCGGTAGTATGGAAGAAGCTAGCGGCGGAAGTCATGGCGAATGTCCTGGGGCAACACTACTTCACCGAGTTTTGGCATAACGGCAAGCCGGTGAAATTTGAGAATCTGCCCACCGAGTATCATCTGACGCGTGAAGGGCATCAGGCGGTACTCACTTTTGTGCTGCCGCTGGCAGAGCCGCAAAAGGTGAAGGGGCAGAGCTACACTTTTTCAACCTTTGACCCGACGTACTTTGTAGATATGTTTTACGACGACGAAAAATCACTGAAATTACCCGATGGCTGGCAGGATAACTGCAAACTAAGTTTAAAAACGCCGAAACCGGATGCGTCGATGCAGGCGTACGCGCTGTCACTGGATAAAGCGGATGCGCCGCCGGAAGATTTGGATCTGGGTCGCCAGTTTGCCCAGACGGTGACACTGACATGTCAGTAAATTCGCTGCCGGGTAAAGTCAGGCGGCATTGGCTAAGAAGCGCCTGGCCACTTCTGCTGCTGACGCTGGTACTGATCGCCGCCGGAAGCTGGATATGGCAGCAGTGGCCGCAGCTGTTATTTCAGAGCGTGCAGTGGCAAAAGATTCTGCATCAGCAACTGACCGCACTGCTCCAGCAAGTAGAGCTAAATCCGCATCAGGCCGGGCTGGCGCTGCTTGGTTTTAGCCTGCTGTACGGCATCCTGCACGCCGCAGGCCCCGGTCACGGCAAAGTGGTGATCGCCACTTTTTTAGCCACCCATCCGACCAAAATCAAGACCAGTCTACAACTGACGCTGGCAGCCGCCCTTGTGCAGGGCGTAATGGCGATTGCGCTGGTGACGATTTTGCTGGTGGGATTAAAACTCTCTTCGCGCCAGCTCCATCTCAGTAGCTATTGGCTGGAAAAAGGCAGTTATCTGATGGTGGCACTGCTGGGGGCATGGCTGTCGCTACGCGCATTACGCAAACTGTGGTCGCTGTTGCGCCCGCCGGCAACGACGCTAAAAATCTCCGCTATCCGCGCCGCCGATCATACGCATGATGCCAACTGCGGCTGTGGTCATCAGCATGTGCCTGATAACGCGATGCTGGCGCAGGCGGTGGGCTGGAAAACCAAAGCGGTAGTGGTGCTGTCGATGGGGTTGCGACCCTGTTCCGGCGCAATAATGATGCTACTGTTTTCTAAAGTTATTGGCGTCTATCTGTGGGGCGTGTTATCGGCAGTAGCCATGGCGCTGGGTACCGCGGTGACGGTCTCGGCGATGGCGCTACTGGTGCAAAGCTCGCGCGCACTGGCAAGCAGGCTCAGCCGTCATTCGGCTGCCGCTGGCTGGCAAAAAGTGGCACTGCAAAGTCTGGGTCTGGCAGGAGGCGTGGTGTTAATTGTCGCGGGCATTATATTGTGGCAGAGCGCACAACCGGCTATGTCTGGCGGGATTCGTCGTATTTTTTAAGTCTGCGGGCCAGCATTCACTGGCCCGCGCGCAACGGATTAACGCTTCAGCGCTTCACTCAGTTCATCACGCATATTCGCCAGCAGGGCTTTGACGACGCGTGGGTTTCCGGCAACGATATTGCCAGAAGAGAGATAGTTGTGGCCACCAACAAAGTCGGTTACCAGACCGCCAGCTTCACGCACCAGCAGTTCGCCAGCCGCGAAATCCCATGGCTTCAGGCCGATCTCAAAGTAACCATCAACACGACCCGCCGCAACATAAGCCAGATCCAGTGCCGCAGAACCGGTACGGCGGAAGTCTGCACACTGGGTGAACAGTTTGCCAACGATGTTGATAAATGGCGTAGCGTGCTGCTTCAGTTTGAACGGGAAGCCAGTCGCCAGAATGGTGCCGTCAAGGTCACGGGCGCTGCCGCCACGCAGACGGTAGCCATTCAGCTGCGCACCCTGGCCGCGCACTGCGCTGAACAGTTCGTTACGCATTGGATCGTAAACCACAGCCACTTCAGTACGGCCTTTAATGCGTACGGCGATAGAAACAGAGAAGTGTGGAAAACGTTTGATGAAGTTGGTGGTGCCATCCAGTGGATCGATAACCCATTGCACATCCTGGTCTTCACCCGGCAATTCACCACTCTCTTCGGTAACGATGGAGTGTTGCGGATAAGACTTGCGAATCACCTCGATGATCAGGCGTTCAGCGTCGCGGTCAACATTAGTTACGAAGTCGTTGCTGCCTTTCTGGCTCGCTTCAACTGCGTCCGGGGTTTCATAATTCTTGGCGATCAAATTTCCGGCCTTGCGCGCAGCGCGCACGGCGATGTTGAGCATCGGATGCATCAGTATCTCTCACTGGATGTTAAAGAACGGGGAAAACGGCGCGGAGTATAGCAGGGGGTTCGGAAAATGTCCTGCTTTTATGCTATTATTCGGCAACTATCTCACAGACGTCCCTAAAATCTATGCTGCAGAACATCCGTATTGTCCTGGTTGAAACCTCTCATACCGGTAACATGGGCTCCGTCGCGCGCGCGATGAAAACCATGGGCCTGACCAATCTTTATCTGGTCAATCCTCTTGTTAAACCTGACTCTCAGGCGATTGCCCTCGCTGCCGGAGCCAGTGATGTGATTGGCGATGCCAAAATTGTTGATACCTTTGACGAGGCGATTGCCGGTTGTCGGCTGGTGGTCGGCACCAGCGCGCGTTCACGTTCACTGCCGTGGCCGATGCTTGATCCGCGCGAATGTGGCCTGAAAAGTGTTGAAGAAGGGCAGCAGGCACCGGTCGCGCTGGTATTTGGTCGCGAGCGCGTTGGCCTGACTAATGAAGAGTTGCAGAAGTGTCACTATCACGTGGCGATTGCCGCTAACCCGGAATACAGCTCGCTGAATCTGGCGATGGCGGTGCAGATTATCGCTTATGAAGTACGTATGGCGTTTCTGCAGTCGCAGGAAGTGGCACAGGCGGAGTTTGCCGAATCACCTTATCCGCTGGTCGATGACCTGGAGCGTTTTTATCAGCATATGGAACAGCTGATGGTCGGCAGCGGCTTTATTCGGGAAGGCAATCCAGGCCAGGTGATGAGCAAAATGCGTCGTCTTTATACCCGTGCGCGCCCTGAACGTGACGAATTAAACATCCTGCGCGGTATGCTCTCTTCACTGGAAAAATCGAAGGATGCTAAATAACCCTTTATTTTAAAAGGAATTTAGTTGCGGCAGCCTTGGTTTCAGCCTGACAATAATACTTGAGTGATTTACTTGGTTAAATAGTTGACCAAAACACTCGGGAATGTCAGACTTGTTTCCATAAATTTTGTTAACACCCCGACAACAGGGGTATAACCGAGGTTGCCAAAGCTATGAGACTGACATCTAAAGGTCGTTATGCCGTTACCGCTATGCTTGACGTTGCACTGCATTCTCACGAAGGTCCGGTGCCGTTAGCGGATATTTCAGAACGTCAGGGGATTTCTCTCTCCTATCTTGAGCAACTGTTCTCGCGTCTGCGCAAAAATGGCCTGGTGTCCAGTGTTCGTGGTCCGGGTGGCGGTTATCTGTTGGGTAAAGATGCTGATGCTATCGCAGTTGGCGCGGTGATTACCGCGGTTGATGAGTCAGTTGATGCGACCAAGTGTCAGGGTAAAGAGGGTTGCCAGGGCGGTGAGCGCTGCCTGACCCACGTACTGTGGCGTGATCTGAGTGAGCGCATCAGTGATTTCCTGAACAATATCACCCTGGCTGAACTGGTAAACAATCAGGAAATCCTTGATGTTGCCGATCGTCAGAACAGCGTGGAGACTCGCCGTATGCCAAACGGGCGTCCGCAGGAAACCATCAACGTTAATACGCGTTTGCTCGCCAGCTAATTTCGGTTTCTCTGATTTAATGGCGGTTGCCAGATCGCCAACGTATTGCCCCTTGCCACCTCGACGTGGCAAGGGTAAAAACAACAGCAGCATTTATTAATTTTGAAGCGAAGTACGGAGCTTAACGAGCAATGAAATTACCGATTTATCTGGATTACTCTGCAACTACCCCGGCAGACCCGCGCGTCGCCGAGAAAATGATGCAGTACCTGACTCTGGATGGCACATTCGGTAATCCGGCTTCCCGCTCTCACCGTTATGGCTGGCAGTCAGAAGAAGCGGTGGATATCGCCCGCAATCAGATTGCGGAACTGGTCGGCGCTGATCCGCGTGAAATCGTCTTTACTTCCGGCGCAACCGAGTCTGATAACCTCGCCATTAAAGGTGCCGCGACTTTCTATCAGCAGAAAGGCAAGCACATCATCACCTGTACCACCGAACATAAAGCGGTGCTGGACACCTGCCATCAGCTGGAACGTGAAGGCTTCGAAGTAACTTATCTGACACCACAGCGCAACGGCATTGTTGACCTGAAAACGCTGGAAGGCGCGCTGCGTGAAGATACCGTGCTGGTTTCCATTATGCATGTTAACAATGAAATCGGTGTGATTCAGGATATCGCCGCCATCGGCGAATTGTGCCATGCGCGTGGTGTGCTGTATCACGTTGATGCGACGCAGAGCGTTGGCAAACTGCCGATCGATCTCAACCAGCTTAAAGTCGATTTGATGTCTTTCTCTGCGCATAAAATCTATGGACCGAAAGGTATCGGCGCGCTTTACGTGCGTCGTAAGCCACGCATCCGTCTGGAGGCCCAAATTCACGGTGGCGGACACGAGCGCGGCATGCGTTCCGGCACGCTGCCGGTGCATCAGATCGTCGGCATGGGCGAAGCCTATCGCATCGCGAAAGAAGAGATGACCAGTGAAATGGCACGTCTGCGCACCCTGCGTAATCGTCTGTGGAATGGCATCAGTCAGATTGACGATGTTTACCTGAACGGTGAGCTGGACAATATCGCGCCAAATATTCTCAACGTGAGTTTCAACTACGTTGAAGGTGAGTCACTGATTATGGCGCTGAAAGATCTCGCGGTTTCGTCTGGCTCGGCATGTACCTCTGCCAGTATGGAGCCCTCTTACGTGCTGCGCGCGCTGGGGATAAACGATGAGCTGGCACACAGTTCGATTCGTTTCTCGCTCGGCCGCTTTACCACTGAAGAAGAGATTGATTACACCATCGGGCTGGTGGCTAAATCAATTGCTCGCCTGCGTGAGCTTTCGCCGCAAACATCAGGCAACTGATTCGTTATTGAAAGCCGATTATCGAGGGCCGATCTTATGATGCGGCCCTTTTTATATTTGAAGAAATAACCTGAAAAGCACTGACATTCGCGAAATGGCTCAAGCGCGGTATGATGCTTGTCCGGCAGCATCCAATGAAAAGATTCTGTAAGCGATCCTGTTAGTCTGGCTGTATAAATACTTTCAGGGGCGGCACTGATGCTGCCCGTGCTGTAACTATGTACCGATATCCTATTTAAAAGATAAAAGAACAAGGAGCCATGCGATGACAACACAAGCAATGAACATCACACTGTCAACGGCAGCGGCAGATGCACGCTGGGGCGAAAAAGCGATCCTCAGTACTAATGATAGCGGTATGACCATTCATCTGAATGGCAACGATCCGCTGGCAACCATTCAGCGCGCAGCGCGCAAGATTGATGGTCAGGGTATTCGTCAGGTCACTCTGAGCGGTGCTGACTGGGATTTAGAAAAAAGCTGGGCATTCTGGCAGGGCTATCGTGGCCCGAAAGGCGAGCGCAGTGTGGAGTGGGCACAACTGAGCGATAACGATCGTGCTGAGTTCAATCGTCGTCTGAAGATTATTGACTGGGTACGTCATACGATCAACCTGCCAGCGGAAGAACTTAGCCCGTCAACGCTGGCGCGCAGCGCGGTTGACCTGCTGAGCGATGTCGGCGGCGATGCGGTGAGCTATCGCATCACCAAAGGTGACGATTTGCGCGAGCAGAAGTATATGGGCATTCACACCGTCGGACGCGGTTCGCAGCGCAGCCCGGCGCTGCTGGCTCTGGACTACAACCCGACCGGTGATGAAAACGCGCCGGTATATGCCTGCCTGGTAGGTAAAGGTATTACCTTTGATACCGGTGGCTACAGCCTGAAGCAGAGCGCCTTTATGGATTCGATGAAATCCGATATGGGCGGTGCAGCAACGGTAACTGGCGCACTGGCGCTGGCGATTTCTCGTGGTCTGAAAAAGCGCGTCAAACTGTACCTCTGCTGTGCAGAAAATATGGTCAGTGGCAATGCGTTCAAACTGGGCGACATTATCCGCTACCGCAATGGTAAGACCGTTGAAGTGATGAACACCGATGCCGAAGGGCGTCTGGTGCTGGCGGATGGTCTGATTGACGCCAGCGAACAGAATCCTGAGCTGTTAATCGATGCAGCGACGTTGACCGGCGCGGCGAAAACAGCACTGGGTAATGATTATCACGCACTGTTCAGCTTTGACGACGAGCTGGCGCAACAGTTGATGGAAAGCGCGGCCAGTGAGAATGAGCCATTCTGGCGTCTGCCGCTGGCGGAGTTCCATCGCGGCCATCTGCCGTCAAACTTTGCTGACCTGAACAACATTGCCAGCCCGGCTCATGCCGCAGGTGCCAGCTCTGCTGCCGCATTCCTGTCATACTTTGTGAAAAACTATCAGAAAGGCTGGCTGCATATTGACTGTTCCGCGACCTATCGCAAAGGGGCGGTTGAGCAGTGGTCCGCAGGCGCGACCGGTTTAGGCGTACGCACTATCGCGAATCTGTTATTAAAATAATGGTTAACGGGCCGGAGCGATCCGGCTCGTTTGTCACCGGGCGGCGCTGATGCTGCCCGGGCAAATTATTGCCCCGGAATGTAACCATGAACCAATCGAATAATCGCCTGGAAGAGGTGCTGAAACTGGCAGCTACCGAGGCGGCGCATCGTCCTGAATTTTTTGAACTGTTGATGAGTGCCAGCGTATGGGTACCCGGTGAAAGCGAGTCAGGGCAGCCGGATGCCAACTCAGCCGTAGAGCTCCAGCACTGGGAGAAAGAAGACGGTGCCAGCATCATTCCTTTTTTCACCTCTGTCGAAGCGTTGCAGCAGGCCGTTAAAGATGAACAGGCTTATCTGATCCTGCCGGTACGCACCTTGTTTGAAATGACGCTGGGCGAAACCCTGTTCCTGAATCCTAAATTGCCGACCGGAAAAGAGTTTTCTCCCGGTGAAATCGCCAGGCTGATCGGTGAGGGCGGAGATGCCCTGAGCCAGCAAACGGTGCTGGAAGGCGGCACGCCGCTGTTGCTGTCAGAAATCGCTGAACCACCGGCGCAGGTTATTGATTCATTGACGCAACTGTTTGCCAAACATAAACAGGTTCGCCGTGCTTATGTTGCACAGATCAAAGAATCTGCGGAGGAAGCACCTAACCTTTTGATTGGCATTGAAGCCGACAGCAATATTGAGGCAATCATTCGCGCGGCGGGCAGCGTGGCTACCGATACTCTGCTGGAAGATGAACCCGTTGATATCTGCGAAGTGGTTGACGGCGAAAAAGGCATCAGCCACTTCTTTACCGCTCATATCACGCCGTTTTACGAACGTCGCTGGGGCAGCTTTTTGCGCGAGTTTAAAAACGCCAACTAAATTGCTGGCGAACCGGCCGGGTCAGCCCCGGCCAGATTATTCAGACGTTTTTCTGAACCGGTAAATCGTCGCGGCTGCCCCATTCTCCCCAGGAGCCGTCATACAGTTTGACGTTCGCCACTCCCAGCGTGGCCAGTGCCAGAATTACCACCACCGCAGTCACGCCGGAGCCACAGCTGGCAACAATCGGTTTTTTCAGATCCACGCCCTGGCGCTGGAAAATAGCTTCCAGTTCCGCTGCCGGTTTCAACTGACCATTAATCACCAGTTCATTCCACGGTACATTCAGGCTGCCCGGAATATGGCCGCGATGCAGACCCGGACGCGGCTCATCAACTTCACCGTTAAAGCGATTTGCCGCGCGCGCATCAATAATCTGTGCGGTACCTTCGTGGCTGATCAACAGCACATCGGTGACCCGACGGACTAAATCGCTGTCATATTGGGCTTCGAATTCACCTTCCGGCAGCGCGACTTTCCCGCTTTCAATCGGCAATCCGGCCGCTTTCCAGCCCTGCAAACCGCCAGCCAGAATCGACACCTGCGTTACGCCAAAGGCACGCAGCATCCACCATGCGCGCGGTGCGGAAAACAGGTTGCCTTCGTCGTAAACCACCAGATGCTTATCGTTGCTGATTCCCAGCTCCCGCATCGCCACGGCAAAACTTTCGGCACGCGGCATCATATGCGGATAAGCACTGGTATGGTCGGAAAGCGCTTCGATATTGAAAAAAGGGGCATCAGGCAGGTGTTCCGCCAGATATTCGGCAGTGATATCGCGCACCCGCTCCTGACCAGGTGGAAGCATTCGCGCATCAATAACCTGCACTTCATTTTCACTCTGATGTTCGGCAAGCCAGTCGGCGGTAACAAAGAAGGAGGTTGTCATAGCGGCCTCGTTAGGGTTCTGTGTCGAAGATAAGCTTTGCCTGAGTGTCGGTGATCTCTTTGGACTCCACAAGACAATTTAGATTATGCGGATGATGTTAAATGAATTTTACGGGGCACCTCGAAAAAACGCTGCACTGCGCGGCGCGTATCGACACCCATCTGCGTAATCCCGCGCAAATTGATAAATTTACCTGGTCGTTTTGGCTATTTCTCCGCCATAATATCGCTCTCATTTCGCAGGCTTATCAGGCCATGGAGATCGTATGAACGGGTTGAGGAACGGGGCTGGTGTGGCGGCTTTTCTGGCGCTGGCACTGCTGTCGGGTTGTGACAATGCGGATAAAAAAGCACCTGCTGCGACGGCAGCAGAAAAAAATACCACATTGCAGCAAAAAGTGGCGCTGACGGACGCACAACGCGCGGCGCAAGCTGAACGTGACAAGGACAAACCGCTTAAGGTGGTGGATCTGTCAGAAGTGCAACTGGAGGGAGCCAGTGCGCTGGTGGCAAGTTTTTCCGTCGCGCTGGATGATAAACAGAACTTTGCTGAACGCCTGCATCTGGTTGACAGTAAAAGCGGCGTGATTGACGGTGGCTGGGAGCTTTCCGCCAATCGCAAAGAGCTGCGTTTTCGTCACCTCGAACCCAACCGTAAGTTAATCGCCACCGTGGATAGCGGATTACAGGCCGCCAATGGTGCCACGCTGGAAACTGCCTTTGAGCAGGAAATCACTACTCGCGACGTGCAACCCATGGTCGGTTTTGCCAGCCGCGGTTCACTGCTGCCGACGCGTGTCACGCAGGGATTACCGGTACTGGCGCTGAATGTTAACAGCGTCGATGTCGATTTCTTCCGGGTTAAATCAGCTTCCTTACCCTCATTCCTCTCCTCATGGGAGTACGGCAACAGTTTACAAAGCTGGCAGTCCGAAGAGTTGCTGAATAAAGCCGATCTGGTCTACAGCGGCCGCTTTGATCTGAATCCGGCTCGCAATACCCGTGAAAAACTGCTGCTGCCGTTGAGTGACATCGAAGCCTTCCGGCAGCCCGGTGTCTATCTGGCAGTAATGAAAAAAGCCGGTTCTTATAACTACAGTAACGCCGCGACGCTGTTTACCCTCAGTGATATTGGTGTGTCACTGCATCAGTTCCCGACGCAGATGGATATCTTCAGCCAGAGCCTGGAGAATGGCGCGGCGCTGTCGGGAATTACGCTGACCATGCTGGATGAAAAAGGGCAAACCCTACAGCAAGTGCAAAGCGATAAACAGGGGCATGCGCAGTTAAAACGCCCGGCCAAGGCGGCCTTACTGCTGGCGACCAAAGATCAGCAAACCACGCTGCTGGATCTTAGCCGTCCGGCGCTCGATCTGGCTGAATTTGCCGTGGCGGGCCCGGAAGGTTATGACAAGCAGCTGTTTATTTTTGGCCCGCGCGATCTTTACCGGCCGGGTGAAACGGTGATGGTGAATGCCCTGCTGCGTGACGCTGATGGTCAGCCACTGCCTGCACAACCGGTCAGGCTTGAAGTGGTTAAACCCGATGGCGAAGTGGCGCGCACGCTGGTGTGGCAACCGGAAAATGGTCTTTATCAGTATCGTTATAGTCTGCCTGAATCGGCCGCAACCGGCAGCTGGACGCTGCGAGTAAATACCGGCGACGATCGTCCGCGCAGCTGGCGTTTTAATGTTGAAGATTTCTTGCCGGAGCGCATGGCGCTGTCACTGAAGGCTGATGAGCGTCCGTTGCTGCCATCTGATGACGTGACATTCCAGGCTAATGGCCGCTATCTGTATGGTGCGCCGGCGGCGGGCAACCGTCTGGAAGGCCAGCTGTTTTTACGTCCTGACCGTGAGGCTGTCGCCGCGCTGCCAGGTTACCAGTTTGGCGATATCACTGAAGAAGGGCTGAAGCGCAGCCTTGATGAACTTGACCAGACGCTGGATGCCGATGGCAATACCACGGTGGCCGTGGAGTCGGGCTGGAAAGAGGTACATTCGCCAATCAATTTAATTTTGCAGGCCAGCCTGCTGGAAACCGGCGGGCGTCCGGTCACGCGACGTGTCACGCAGTCGATCTGGCCTGCCGAAGCATTGCCGGGGATTCGCCCGCTGTTTGGCAATAAAAATGTCTACGACTACCGTAGCGACAGCTATCGCAGCCAGCCAATGGTGGAAGAGAACACTACTGCCGCCTTTGATATTGTGCTGGCCAGTGCCAGTGGGCAAAAACTGGCCGCGCAAAATATGGATGTGCGCCTGATCCGAGAGCGTCGCGACTATTACTGGAGCTTCTCAGATGGCGAGGGCTGGCAGTCGCGCTATGAGCAGAAGGATCTGCAAGAAGACCAGCAACAGATTTCACTGGCAGCGGATGGCACCGCGCGCGTTGAGTTCCCGGTCGACTGGGGTTCATACCGCATTGAAGTGCGGACTGCCGATGAGAAAACCGTGAGCAGCCTGCGTTTCTGGGCGGGTTACAGCTGGCAGGACAATACCGATGGCAGCGGCGCACTGCGCCCGGATCAGGTAAAACTCAAGCTGGATAAACCTGCGTATCGGCCGGGCGAAAAAGCCAGCGTGCATATTGAAGCACCGGCAGCAGGCAAAGGCTATCTGATGCTCGAGTCCAGTAATGGTCCGCTATGGTGGCAGGAGATTGATGTACCTGCGGGAGGCATTAACGTTGATGTGCCGGTTAACCCGCAGTGGCGTCGTCACGATCTCTATCTCAGCGCGTTAGTTATTCGTCCGGGTGAGAAAGAGAAAGGCACCACGCCAAAACGCGCGGTTGGTTTGCTGCATCTGCCGCTGGCTGATGACAACCGCAAACTGGCCTTAACGCTGGATGCGCCGCAAAAGATTCGGCCGAATCAGACGCTGACGGTCAAAGTGAAAGCCGCTATTGAGGGGGGCAAACTGCCAAAAAATATCCATCTGCTGCTGTCGGCGGTGGACAGCGGGGTGCTGAGTATAACTAATTACCAGACGCCGGATCCGTTTAATGGCTTCTTTGGCCGTAAGCGCTATAACGCCGATCAATATGATGTTTATGGTCAGCTGATTGAAGGGCTGGGGCGTCAGGCGACGCTGCGTTTCGGTGGCGATGGAGATGAAGGCGATCCGCTGGCACGTGGCGGTAAAAAACCGGTGACACACGTCAATATTGTCGCGCAACAGGCGCAACCGGTGACGCTGGATGCTAATGGTGAAGGCCGTGTGAAGCTACCAATACCGGAGTTTAACGGTGAGCTGCGACTGATGGCTCAGGCCTGGAGCGATGCCGAGTTTGGTCAGGGCGAGCAGAAGGTGGTGGTTGCCGCGCCGCTGGTGACGGAGCTGGCGACACCGCGCTTTATGGCCGGAGGCGACACAGCCCGTCTGGCTCTGGATATCTCTAACTTGTCGGGTCTGCCGCAAACCCTGAATCTGCGACTGATGGCGCAGGGACTGGTGAAACTGGATGGTGCAGAAACCCAGAGCGTTTCACTTAAAGCCGGAGAGCGCACCACCGTATTCGTCCCTGTCAGCGCCCTGACCGGCTTTGGCGATGGCGAAGTTACGGTTGATATTACCGGCCTGAATCTGCCGGGAGAGAAGGTTAACCCTGGGCACCATAGCTGGAAAATAGGCGTACGTCCGGCATGGCCGGCAGAGACGCGTAATTTTGAGTCAGTGGTGCGGGCTGGCGAACCCTGGAGCGTACCGGCTGAGGCGCTGAGCGGGCTGGCTCCTGCCACATTACAGGGGCAGCTGGCTATCGGCAGCCGCCCGCCACTGAATATTGCCCGTTATATTCGCGAGCTGTATGCGTATCCGTATGGCTGCCTTGAACAAACCGCCAGCGGTCTTTATCCGTCACTGTTCACGAATCATGCACAGCTGGTGGCGCTGGGAATTAAAGGCAGCAGCGATAAGGCGCGCCGTGAGTCGATTGATGTCGGCATTGATCGCCTGGCGGGTATGCAGCGCTTCAACGGCAGCTTTGGTTTGTGGAGTAAAGACAGCCCGGAAGAGTTCTGGCTAACGGCTTATGTCACTGATTTTCTGATTCGTGCCAGCGAACAGGGTTACAGCGTGTCGAAACCGCTGCTGGATCGCGCCAATGAACGGCTGCTGCGCTACTTGCAGGATGCTAATCAGATTGAGGTGTATTACAGCAATGACCCGGCGGCAACGCGCTTTAGTGTACAGGCTTATGCCGCGCTGGTGCTGGCGCGTCAGCAAAAAGCACCGTTAGGGGCGTTGCGTGCGCTGTATGATAAAAAAGAGAGTGCCAAAGCCGGGCTGCCGCTGGTGCAACTGGGGCTGGCACTCAAACTGATGGGCGATGCGCCGCGTGGTACTGAGCTGATCGCTCAGGGCATTAACAGCTCGCGCCCGGGGAGTAATATCTGGCTGGAAGATTACGGCAGCGAGCTGCGTGACAACGCGCTGATCCTCAGTCTGCTGGCAGAAAATCAGCTATTGCCGGATGAGCAGGGCATGTTGCTGGTAAAACTCTCGCAGCAGCTGAATGGTAAACGCTGGCTCTCAACCCAGGAAAACAACGCGTTGTTCCTTGCGGGCAGAACGCTACAGGAAACGGCGGGTAAAAGCTGGCAAGCCAGCCTGAACGGGCAATCGCCGGCATTAAGCGGCAGTGAAACCCTGACCACAACGCTGACAGCGGCTGAGCTGACTAAAGGCATCACTATCAGCAATCAGGGCAGCAGCAATCTTTATACCCGGCTGGATGCGGTAGGTTATCCGCAGAGTATGCCTGTTCCCTACAGCGATAATCTGCAAATCAGCCGCAGTTATATCGGGCTGGATGGTAAAGAAAAATCGCTGACCAGTCTGAAAAGCGGTGAGCTGGTGCTGGTACAACTTAAGGTTTCAGCGCAGGAGAGGGTGCCGGATGCGCTGGTAGTCGATCTGCTACCCGCCGGGCTGGAACTGGAAAATCAGAATCTGGGAGACAGCAGTGCCAGCCTTGGTGAGAGCGCGACCGAGGTACAGGAGCTGGTGAATGATATGCAACAGGCCAATATCAAACACCTCGAGTTCCGCGACGATCGTTTCGTTGCGGCGGTGGATGTGGATGGCTATCGGCCAGTGACGTTGCTGTATCTGGCACGTGCCGTAACGCCTGGCAGCTATCAGGTGCCCGCGCCGCAGGTTGAATCGATGTATGTACCGCAATGGCGCGCGCTGGGTGCCACTCCAGAGCGGCTGAATGTGCAATAAGCTCTGTCGCCCGGCAGCACGTCGGGCGCGATAAACGATGAAAAGTCGTTTCGTGCTGTTACGCGTGGTAATGGTATTGCTGGCGCTGCTTCTGCTGTTATTGGTGGGCGATCGTCTGTTTCCGCTGCCATTGCAGCAGGTGGAGCCTGCGCGCGTGGTGGTGGCTGAAGATGGCACGCCGCTGTGGCGCTTTGCCGATCGTAACGGCATCTGGCGCTATCCGGTTACTGTTGATGACGTGTCGCCTTATTATCTTCAGGCACTGCTCACCTATGAGGATCGCTGGTTCTGGCACCATCCTGGCGTCAATCCACTGGCGATTTTCCGCGCAGCCTGGCAGGACATTACCGGCAGGGAAATTATCTCTGGTGGCAGCACCCTGACGATGCAGGTCGCACGGCTGATCGATCCGCAACCGCGTACCTTTAGCGGTAAACTGCATCAGGTATGGCGTGCATTGCAGCTGGAGTGGCATCTGTCGAAGCGCGAGATTCTGACACTCTATCTTAACCGTGCGCCATTCGGCGGCACCATTGAAGGCATCGGTGCCGCCAGCTGGACGTGGCTGGGCAAGCCGCCGTCTGAGATGACACGCAGTGAAGCGGCGCTGATGGCCGTGCTGCCTCAGGCTCCCAGCCGTTTACGCCCCGACCGCTGGCCGCTGCGTGCGCAGGCAGCTCGCAATAAAGTGTTGCAGCGCATGATCGATTATCAGGTCTGGTCATCACCACATGTTGAAGAGATTTTTGCTGAGCCGGTGTGGCTGGCTCCACGACAGATGCCGGAGCTGGCACCGTTGCTGGCAAGGCGACTGATTGCACAGTCACCTCAGCAAAAAGTGACCTCAACGATTGATGCCTCGCTGCAGCGTCAGCTGGAAGCGATGGCGCAGGGCTGGAAAAATCAGTTGCCACCACGCACGTCGATGGCAGTGATGGTGGTCAATCACACCAATATGAAAGTGCGCGCCTATATAGGTTCGGTCGATCTTAATGATGACAGCCGCTTTGGTCATGTCGATATGATTAGCAGCGTACGTTCGCCAGGATCGGTGCTGAAACCGTTCGTCTATGGGCTGGCGATTGACGACGGACTTATCCATGCGGAGTCGTTGCTCCAGGATGTTCCGCGGCGTTTTGGCGATTATCGGCCAGGCAACTTTGATACCGGATTTCACGGCCCGGTCAGCGCCAGCGAGGCGCTCTCACGTTCGCTTAATCTCCCTGCGGTACAGCTGCTCGACGCTTACGGACCAAAACGTCTTACGGCGGCGCTGCGTAATGTCGGCCTGAGGTTACATTTTCCGACAGCGGTGGAACCTAATCTGTCGCTGGTACTGGGCGGAACCGGCACACGGATGGATGAAATTGTCGCAGCATACAGCGCCTTTGCGCGCCACGGGAATGCTGCGCAGCTGCGTTTTCTGCCAGAGCAACAACTGGAGCAGCGTGCTTTGATGTCACCCGGCGCGGCGTGGGTCATTCGCCGGGTTCTGGCCGGTGAAGCGCAGCCACAGCCCGATGGTCAGCTGCCTGCGGTGGTCCCGCTGGCGTGGAAAACTGGTACCAGCTATGGTTACCGCGATGCCTGGGCGGTTGGCATCAATGCACGCTATCTGATTGGCGTTTGGGTCGGGCGCCCGGATGGTACGCCAGTGGCCGGACAGTATGGTAACGCCAGTGCGGTGCCGGTAATGAATCAGGTCAGTAATTTGCTGATGTCGTCACCGCGTTTGCGTGGCTCGGTATTACCGGCCGATCCGCGCCCGCCATCGGTCAGCGTTGCCTCGATCTGCTGGCCGGGCGGCCAAACCCTGCCTGTCGGTGATACCAATTGCCGTCAGCGGCGTCAAAGCTGGATAGTTAATCAAACCGTGCCGCCAACACTGCTGGCACCGGGGCAGGAGAGTTTATCCGGTATTCAGCAGCCGGTATGGTTGAATGCGCAAGGCAAACGCGTGGCGGCGGATTGTCGTAGTGCACGAGGGCAAACCGTGACCCTGTGGCCGCTGCCGCTTGAGCCGTGGCTGCCGCCCGGCGAACGGCGTGCCAGTCGATTGCCGCCGATTGATACGCAGTGTCCGCCATTAAGGCTGGGCAATGCAGCGCCACTGCTTTTATCTGGCGTGCGCGACGGACAGATTCTGCGCCGTTTACCGGGTCAGCCGTTACTGACGGTGACGGCCAGCGTGCAAGGCGGCCAGGGAAGTCAGCGCTGGTGGTTTCTTAATGGCGATCCGCTGGAAAGTCAGCAGGGTGTCATGTCACGGGTTTTGCCGTTCGAAAAGCCCGGTAATTATCAGTTAACGGTGCTGGATGAAGGGGGACAAGTGGCGAGCGCCGCTTTTACGGTAAGATGATTAATTTCCGACCGGAGATGCGGATATGCAGCAGACATGGCGACGGAGATCATGTTTTTTTAATGAATTGTTGAATCTTCGATAGGCAACCGCCGATCGCGCCCCTATAATCGGCGCCATTTTCTCGGGCCGGAACCCACATTTACTACCCGAAGCATTCAGAATGTGGCTGTTTAAGCGGCATTCTGAAGTATGAAGGGGAAAATCCGGCTTAATTTGGCAGTTAAAACAGAGGTCAACATGACAACAGAACGCACTTTTTCCATCGTTAAACCCAATGCGGTGGCAAAAAACGTAATTGGTGCTATCTACAACCGTTTCGAAAGCGCTGGCTTTAAAATTGTTGCTGCAAAAATGCTGCACCTGACCACTGAGCAGGCTCAGGGCTTCTACGCAGAACACGCTGGCAAGCCTTTCTTCGATGGCCTGGTTGAATTTATGACTTCAGGTCCAATCGTGGTTTCCGTACTGGAAGGTGAAAACGCCGTTCAGCGTCACCGTGACCTGATGGGTGCAACCAACCCGGCAAACGCACTGGCAGGTACTCTGCGTGCAGACTACGCTGACAGCTTCACCGAAAACGCGACCCACGGTTCTGATTCTGCTGAATCTGCAGCACGTGAAATCGCGTTCTTCTTCGGCGAAGGCGAAGTGTGCCCGCGTACACGTTAATTCGTGTCGGGTGAGTCAACAGGTAAGCGGCGTTTACAAAATTAATTTGTCCGCAAGCTGTCGTAAGTTGGCATCCCGTTAAAGATGTTTGTACAATAATGCGCCCCTGATGAGCATGCTCAGCGGGGGCGCTTCTTTTTTCATCATTCATCCCCCAACGCCATAACGTGTAATAACGAGGCGAGAGAATATTATGTCAGAACTTATTGTGACGCCGTCGTCCGAAACTCCTGTAGTTGTCAGCCAGAAACAAAAAATCAATCTGCTGGATCTTAACCGTCAGCAAATGCGCGAATTCTTCCTGTCTATTGGTGAGAAACCTTTCCGCGCTGATCAGGTCATGAAGTGGATTTATCACTATTGCAGCGATGATTTCGATCAGATGACCGATATCAACAAAGTGCTGCGCGGCAAGCTGAAAGAGCTGACCGAAATCCGTGCACCTGAAGTGGCCGAAGAGATGCGCTCAACCGATGGCACCATTAAATGGGCGATTCGCGTTGGCGACCAGCTGGTAGAAACTGTCTACATCCCGGAGAAAGACCGCGCCACACTCTGCGTCTCCTCGCAGGTAGGTTGTGCACTTGAGTGTAAATTCTGTTCCACTGCGCAGCAGGGCTTTAACCGTAACCTGCGCGTGTCGGAAATTATTGGTCAGGTATGGCGTGCCGCGAAAATTATCGGCGCGGCACGTGTCACCGGTCAGCGTCCTATCACCAACGTGGTGATGATGGGCATGGGCGAGCCACTGCTGAACCTGAACAACGTAGTTCCTGCTATGGAAATCATGCTGGATGACTTCGGCTTTGGTCTTTCCAAGCGCCGCGTTACTCTGTCAACTTCCGGCGTGGTGCCTGCACTCGACAAGCTGGGCGATATGATTGATGTCGCGCTGGCAATTTCACTGCACGCCTCGAATGACAAAGTGCGCGATGAAATTGTGCCAATTAACAAGAAATACAATATCGCCACCTTCCTTGATGCGGTGCAGCGTTATATTGGCAAATCAAACGCCAACCAGGGCCGCGTTACCATTGAGTATGTGATGCTGGATCACGTTAACGACAGCACCGATGATGCTCATGAACTGGCGGAACTGTTGAAAGATACGCCGTGCAAGATCAACCTGATCCCATGGAACCCCTTCCCGGGCGCACCTTATGGTCGCAGCTCCAACAGCCGGGTTGATCGTTTCTCCAAAGTATTGATGGATTACGGCTTTACCACGATTGTGCGTAAAACTCGTGGTGATGATATTGATGCTGCCTGTGGTCAGTTAGCGGGTGATGTTATTGACCGTACCAAGCGTACCCTGCGCAAAAAAATGGCGGGTGAAGCAATATCTGTGAAAGCGCTCTGAAACCGGTGATTTAATTGTTTTTACAACAATTCTCCGGTTTTGGGCTTGCTATGTTTGGCGTAACATAACAAGCTTCATAACATCAGGGAGAAGTTATGCGTAACGGATTACTCTGCGCGCTGCTGAGCGCTTTTCTTGTAAGTGGTTGTGTCACCAATCACGCGGCAAGTGGCTCAGCAGAGACACGCCTTCAGCTCGGTCTGGAATATCTTGCGCGCGGCGATATTGCCGCTGCGCAACGCAATTTGCAGCGAGCTGAAGCCGCTGCGCCGCAGGATTATCGCACTCAGCTGGCAATGGCGCGTTTATATCAGTTGAGCGGAGATAACCATTCTGCACAATTGCGCTATGATCAGGCATTACAGCTGGCACCGTTAAATAGTTTTGTTGTTAACAATTACGGTGCGTTTCTTTGCGGATTAGGGCAGTATGATGCGGCGCAACAGCAGTTTAGCCAGGCACAACGTCTGCCGCAGTCCGGTGCCAGAGCGGACAGCTTTGAAAATGCCGGCTACTGCTATCTGAACGCAGGAAAGCCTGAGCAGGCAAAAGCATCGCTGCTGCTGGCGATCCAGGCTGATGCACAGAAGGGGATACCCTTGCTGGCCGATGCCGAAAGGCGATTTGGAAAGGGAGAACGTGTCCAGGCGCGACTCTTATTAGATGTATATCAGCACAGCTTGCCTGCTTCGGCAGAGAGCTTGTGGTTAGAGATTCGTTTCGCCGCGTTGGTTGAGCGCAGCGCTGATGTTAAGCGTTACGGCCTGCAACTGGCGCGAAATTTTCCACAATCGATACAGTACCAGCATTTTTTAGCTAATGAATACTGAAGCCACCCAAGAAAAATCTGCAGTAAATTCCACGGGCGAACGCCTGCGTACTGCCCGTGAGCAAATGGGCCTTACGCAGCAGAACGTTGCTGAGCGTCTCTGCCTGAAACTTTCTACCGTTCGTGATATTGAGGAAGATAAGTCCCCAGCCGATCTCGCATCGACCTTCTTGCGTGGTTATATCCGCTCCTATGCTCGTCTGGTTCATGTACCAGAAGAGGAGCTGCTGCCAATGATGGCTAAGCAGGCGCCGGTTCGTGCGGCGAAAGTTGAGCCGATGCAAAGTTTCTCACTCGGCAAGCGTCGTAAAAAACGTGATGGCTGGCTGATGATCTTTACCTGGCTGGTGTTGTTTGTGGTGGTCGGTTTGACCGGCGCCTGGTGGTGGCAAAACCACAAGGCGGCGCAGGATGACCTGGTATCAATGGCTGACCAGAACGCTGGCGCAGAAGGCGATAACAGCCAGTCGATTCCGTTGACTGACAGCAGCAGCAGTGCTGATGACAGCGCGATCGATACGGCTGCCCAGCCTGCTGCACCTGCTGACAACAGCAGCGCTGCGGCAACCGACACGAGTGGCGCGGCAGCTAACAATGCCGCCGCACCTGCCACGACCTCAGCTGACACCGCCAATGCGGTGGTGTCACCGAGCCAGGCACCGATCAACAACGCCGCAGCACCTGCGGCGAACAGTCAACCGGCTAACGGCCAGCTGCCAACCGGCAATGCTGACGTTGCTGCACCGGCGGTTGATCCCAATGCTATCGTGATGAATTTTAACGCCGACTGCTGGCTGGAAGTGACTGACTCCGCAGGCAAAAAACTGTTCAGCGGAATGCAGCGCAGCGGTGGTAAACTGAGCCTTGCCGGTACCGCACCTTATCGTTTGAAAATTGGTGCCCCGAGCGCAGTACAGATTCAGTACCAGGGTCAACCTGTTGATCTGAGTCGTTTTATCCGTAGCAACCAGGTTGCTCGTCTGACCTTAGGTGCGCAATAACGCATCTTCTCTGGTCGCGAGTAATTGTGGAGAAAGAATATGCATAACGAAGCACCCATTATCCGTCGCAAATCAAAACGTATTTACGTCGGCAAGGTGCCGGTGGGCGATGGCGCACCAATAGCCGTTCAGTCCATGACCAACACGCGTACGACCGATGTCGCCGCGACGGTCAACCAGATTAAAGCGCTTGAGCGCGTAGGCGTCGATATTGTCCGCGTCTCCGTTCCTACCATGGACGCGGCAGAAGCCTTTAAACTGATCAAACAACAGGTCAATGTTCCGCTGGTAGCGGATATTCACTTCGACTATCGCATTGCGCTGAAAGTCGCAGAGTATGGCGTTGACTGTCTGCGCATTAACCCCGGCAATATCGGTAATAACGAGCGAATCCGTCAGGTAGTTGACTGCGCGCGTGATTACAATATTCCGATTCGTATCGGCGTGAATGCCGGTTCGCTGGAAAAAGATCTGCAGGAAAAATATGGCGAGCCAACGCCACAGGCACTGCTGGAATCAGCAATGCGCCATGTTGATCATCTCGATCGGCTGAACTTTGATCAGTTTAAAGTCAGTGTCAAAGCCTCCGACGTTTTCCTTGCCGTTGAATCTTATCGCTTACTGGCGAAACAGATCGATCAGCCGCTGCATCTGGGTATCACAGAAGCCGGTGGCGCACGCGCGGGCTCGGTGAAATCAGCGATTGGTCTCGGATTGCTGCTGGCAGAAGGTATCGGTGATACGCTGCGTATCTCACTGGCTGCCGATCCGGTCGAAGAGGTGAAGGTCGGGTTTGATATCCTCAAATCGCTGCGCATCCGTTCACGCGGCATTAACTTTATTGCCTGTCCGACCTGTTCACGTCAGGAATTTGATGTGATTGGTACGGTCAATGCGCTTGAGCAGCGACTGGAAGATATTATCACCCCGATGGATATCTCGATTATCGGTTGTGTGGTCAATGGTCCGGGCGAAGCGCTGGTTTCAACGCTGGGCGTGACCGGCAGCAATAAGAAGAGCGGTTTTTACGAAGATGGCGTGCGCCTGCGCGAGCGTCTCGATAACGACGATATGATCGATCAGCTGGAAGCGCGTATTCGTGCCAAAGCCGCCATGCTCGATGAAAGCCGTCGTATTGACGTTCAGCAGGTTGAGAAATAGTCATCATTTATCGCCCTGTCATTCAAAGATGAAGGGGATACCCAATTGAACCTGTTCGGTGCCATCCTCATGGGGTAAGATGCCGGGTCAGGTTCTTTTTTGTATTTAAGATACTGAATGTGATGCGTGGATGATACGCACTGCGCGCAGGCAGCGACGGCCGGTTCAGTATCCAATTTAGAGAGATTATTAGTGGCGAAGAATATTCAAGCTATTCGTGGCATGAACGATTACCTGCCTGCTGACACAGTGGTCTGGCAGCGTATTGAAGGCATCCTGAAACAGGTGCTGGCCGGTTATGGTTACAGCGAAATTCGTTTGCCGATTGTAGAGCAGACCCCATTATTCAAACGCGCTATCGGTGAAGTCACCGACGTGGTTGAAAAAGAGATGTATACCTTCGAAGACCGCAACGGCGAAAGCCTGACGCTGCGTCCGGAAGGGACGGCGGGCTGCGTGCGTGCCGGTATCGAACATGGTCTGCTGTACAATCAGGAACAGCGTATGTGGTACATCGGGCCGATGTTCCGCTACGAGCGCCCACAGAAGGGGCGCTATCGCCAGTTCCATCAGCTGGGCGCCGAAGTCTTTGGCTTGCAGGGGCCGGACATTGACGCGGAACTGATTCTGCTGACCGCTCGCTGGTGGAAAGCGCTGGGTATTGCCGATCATGTGGCGCTGGAGCTGAATTCTATCGGTTCGCTGGAAGCACGAGCCAACTATCGTGACGCGCTGGTGGCCTTCCTTGAACAGCACAAAGAGGTGCTGGACGAAGACTGTAAGCGCCGTATGTACAGCAATCCGTTACGCGTGCTGGACAGCAAAAATCCTGACGTGCAAAAACTGCTAAACGATGCGCCAACGCTGGGTGACTACCTGGATGTCGAATCGCGTGAACATTTCGCGGGTCTTTGCGCGATTCTGGACGAAGCTGGTATCGCGTATACCGTCAATCAGCGGTTGGTTCGTGGTCTCGACTACTACAACCGCACGGTGTTTGAGTGGGTGACCACCAGTCTCGGCGCGCAGGGCACAGTCTGTGCCGGTGGCCGTTACGATGGACTGGTTGAACAGTTGGGTGGTCGTGCTACCCCGGCGGTAGGTTTTGCCATGGGCCTCGAGCGTTTAGTATTGTTGGTTCAGGCAGTTAATCCAGAATTTGAACCGACGCGCGTTGTTGATGTCTATGTTATCGCTTCTGGTCAGGGTGTTCAGTCCGCAGCGATGCTGCTGGCAGAGAAACTGCGTGATGCCTCGCCAGAATTGAAGTTGATGACCAACTACGGCGGCGGCAACTTTAAGAAGCAATTTGCCCGTGCCGATAAGTGGGGCGCTCGCGTTGCACTGGTGGTGGGTGAAGATGAAGTCAAAACCGGCCAGGTAGTGATTAAAGATCTGCGCACCGGTGAACAGCAAACGCTGGCACAAAGTGAAGCGGCAGCCGCGTTGTCTGCGCTGTTAAAATAAGCGCGGCAGGAAACAAGTTAAGGAGAAGGATTGCGTGGAAGTCTATAGCAACGAGAACGAACAGGTTGATGCACTCCGTCGTTTCTTTGCCAATAACGGCAAAGCGCTGGTGGTTGGCGTGGTATTGGGCGTGGGCGCACTGGTGGGCTGGCGTTTCTGGAGTAACAGCCAGGACGGTAATGCCCGAGTGACTTCTGCTGCTTATCAGCAGGTAACCTCTGCGCTGGATGCCAGCAAGCCACAAACGCTGGCAGCGGCGAGCAAGTTCGCCAGTGAAAACAACAACACCTACGGTGCGCTGGCTTCGCTGGATCTCGCCAAACAGTTTGTTGAAAAAAACCAACTGGATGAAGCGGCTACGCAATTGCAGAACGGCCTGAAAAATACGGATGATGCGAATCTGCAGGCGGTACTGAATCTGCGCCTGGCGCGCATTCAGCTACAGCAGAAGAAAGCCGATGACGCGCTCAAAACCCTCGACACCATTAAAGGTGATGGCTGGGTAGCGATTATTGCTGATATCCGTGGCGAAGCGCTGTTAAGTAAAGGCGATACCCAGGGTGCGCGTGATGCATGGAGCAAAGGTATCGAGTCTGATGCTTCTCCAGCGCTGAAAGAAATGATGCAGATGAAGATGAATAACTTAGGCTAAGCCATTCAAGAGAGAGCGCATGGAATTACGTAAATACCTGCTGCCCGGGCTGATTTCAGTCACGTTACTCAGCGGTTGTTCGCTGTTCAGCGGCGAAGAAGATGTAGTGAAAATGGCCCCGTTGCCGAAAGTTGAAAACCAGTTCACACCGGAAAAAGTGTGGAGCACTTCGGTCGGTGATGGTATCGGTGATTTCTATTCCAATCTGCACCCTGCATGGCAGGACAGCACGGTATTTGCTGCCGATCGCCATGGTGTGGTGAAAGCGCTTGATGCGGCTGACGGCAAGCAGAAGTGGAAAGTGGATCTGTCAGAAAAAACCGGTTTCTTCTCCCGCAATCGTCCTGCGCTGCTGTCGGGCGGTGTAACGGCAGGTGGTGAACATATCTACATCGGCAGTGAGCGCGCGCAGGTTTACGCGCTGAACAGCGCTGATGGTTCCGTTGCCTGGCAGACCAAAGTGGCGGGCGAAGCGCTGTCACGCCCGGTGGTCAGTGATGGTTTAGTACTGATTCATACCAGCAACGGCATGTTGCAGGGACTGGATCAGGCAAGCGGTGCGGTAAAATGGTCGGTTAACCTTGATATGCCAGCCCTGTCGCTGCGCGGCGAATCTGCCCCAACCACCGCCTTTGGCGCGGCGATTGTCGGCGGTGATAACGGTCGTGTCAGTGCGGTGATGATGAATCAGGGACAACTGATTTGGCAGCAGCGTATCTCTCAGCCAAGCGGTGCCACCGAGATCGATCGTCTTAGCGACGTTGATACCACCCCGATTGTGGTTAACGGTGTGGTGTATGCGCTGGCGTATAACGGCAATCTGACAGCACTGGATCTGCGCTCTGGTCAAATCCTGTGGAAGCGTGAGATTGGTTCCGTCAGCGATCTGATCGTTGATGCAGGTCGTATCTACCTGGTTGATCAGGATGATCGCGTGATGGCGTTGAGTGCCGAGGGGGGTGTTTCCATCTGGCGTCAAAGCGATCTGCTGCATCGCAACCTGACTTCACCGGTGCTGTACAATGGTTACATTGTTGTCGGTGACAGCGAAGGTTATCTGCACTGGATCAATACCGACGACGGTCGTTTTGTCGCTCAGCAAAAAGTTGACAGCTCTGGCCTGCAAAGCGAGCCGGTAGTTGCCAGTGATAAGCTGTTGATTCAGGCCAATAACGGAGAAGTTTACGCCTTTACGCGTTAATTTCTGACCTGAAAAGCATTAGTTTGGCGGCTCCTGATTATCAGGGGCCGTTTCGTTTTTTAGCAGGCGTGTTATCCTTAGCGTCTTCAGCCTGACCATAACGGGATAACCCGTTTATAATACTCCATCGAGTCAGGCATTTAATATTAGTAATGAGGCTTCAATATGGTACCTGTGGTCGCGCTGGTTGGGCGTCCCAATGTGGGCAAATCCACCTTGTTTAACCGTTTAACGCGTACGCGAGATGCGCTGGTGGCGGATTTCCCCGGGCTGACACGCGATCGCAAGTACGGTCGTGCCGAAGTAGAAGGGCGCGAATTTATTGCTATTGATACCGGCGGTATTGATGGCAACGAAGAGGGCGTTGAAACCCGTATGGCGGAACAGTCGCTGCTGGCGATTGAAGAAGCCGACGTGGTGCTGTTCCTCGTCGATGCGCGTGCTGGTCTGATGCCTGCCGATCAGGCAATTGCTAAGCATTTGCGTTCACGTCAGAAACCGACGTTCCTCGTCGCCAACAAAACCGATGGCCTCGACGCGGATTCTGCCGTTGGTGATTTCTACTCTTTAGGTCTGGGCGAAATTCATGCCATCGCCGCTTCACACGGTCGCGGTGTCACCAGCCTGCTGGAAACCGCATTGCTGCCGTGGATGGAAGTCGTTGATCCTAAAGAGCTGACGGAAGAAGAAGAGAACGAAGCTTACTGGGCCGAGCTGGCTGCCAAAGAACGCGGTGAAGATCCGGACGCGGAAATGGAAGAAGAAGAAGATGACTTCGATCCACGTACGCTGCCGATCAAGCTGGCGATTGTTGGCCGTCCTAACGTTGGTAAGTCCACACTGACTAACCGCATCCTCGGTGAAGATCGCGTTGTGGTCTTCGATATGCCGGGCACCACCCGCGACAGTATCTATATTCCGATGGAACGTGACGATCGTGAATATATTCTGATCGATACTGCGGGTGTACGTAAGCGCGGCAAAGTTACCGATACTGTAGAAAAGTTCTCGGTAATCAAAACGTTGCAGGCGATTGAAGACGCCAACGTGGTGATGCTGGTTATTGATGCCCATGAAGGTATTTCCGATCAGGATCTCTCGCTGCTCGGCTTTATCCTTAACAGTGGGCGCTCACTGGTTATCGTGGTGAACAAGTGGGATGGCCTGTCGCAAGAAGTCAGGGATGAAGTGAAAGAGACGCTGGACTTCCGTCTGGGCTTTATCGATTTCGCCCGCATTCACTTTATCTCCGCGCTGCATGGCAGCGGTGTGGGCAACCTGTTCGAGTCAGTGACTGAAGCGTATGACTGCTCAACTCGCCGCGTAAACACCTCGATGCTGACGCGTATCATGACCATGGCAGAAGAAGATCATCAGCCACCACTGGTACGTGGACGTCGTGTGAAGCTGAAATATGCCCATGCCGGGGGTTATAACCCGCCAATCGTGGTGATTCACGGGAACCAGGTGAAAGATCTGCCGGATTCCTACAAGCGTTATCTGATGAATTACTTCCGTCGTTCACTGAATGTGATGGGCACGCCGATTCGTATCCAGTTTAAAGAGGGTGATAACCCGTTTGCTGGTAAACGTAACCTGCTGACACCAAACCAGCAGCGTAAACGTAAGCGTCTGATGTCGCATCTGAAAAAGAACAAGCGTTAATACAAAACGGGAGCCTGAACAGGCTCCCGTTTTTTTATGCTGCATCGGCGGCTTTAACGCGTTTTTTTCTTGATGGCACTGACGCGGGTCACCTGACTTTCTACCCAGCCATCGTCGAGGCGGGTTTTAAGCGTGTCACCACGCTTTATCTGTTTGGTTTTACGCACCACCTGGCCGTCGCCGGCGGTGGTGACGCTAAAACCACGCGCCAGCGTCGCCAGCGGGCTGACGCCTTCCAGCTGCGCGGCCAGCGTGCCAAAGCGCTGCTTATCGCGGCTTAACTGACTTTGCATGCCCTGTTGCAGACGATATTGCCACTGTTGAAGCTGCTGCTGGGCGCGATGGAGGCGACCTTGCGGCTGTTGTGCCGCCAGACGCTGCTCAATGCGCTCCTGCTGGCGTAACGACTGACGGAGGCGTGACTGCATGGCATCATCCAGACGTCGCTGTAGCCTGAACAGGGCCGTCTGCTGACGTGCCAGCCGGAGCTGTGGATGTTGCTGCTGCAAACGGTGATGGAGTTGGGTAAACGCGCGCTGTTTTTGCGCCAGATAGTAATCCAGCGCCATTTCCATCCGCTGCTGTTGCGATTGCAGCTGACGTAACCGTTCAATCTGATTGCGACTGACCAGTTCAGCTGCGGCAGACGGGGTCGGCGCACGCAGGTCGGCAACAAAATCGGCGATAGTGACATCGGTTTCGTGCCCGACCGCGCTGACCACCGGAATACGGCTGGCAAAAATCGCGCGCGCCACACGCTCGTCGTTAAAGCTCCACAGATCTTCCAGCGAACCACCGCCGCGCCCGACTATCAGCACATCGCATTCGCCACGCTGGTTGGCGAGTTCAATCGCGCGCACCAGACTGGCAGGGGCATCAGCGCCCTGCACCGGCGTGGGATAAATGATCACTGGCAGTGAAGGATCGCGACGATGTAATACGCGCAACACATCGTGCAATGCGGCACCGGTTGCGGAGGTAATCACGCCGACCTGGCGCGCCGGGTCAGGTAAAGGCTGTTTGAACTGCTGATCAAAAAGTCCCTCGGCCGCCAGACGCTGCTTAAGCTGCTCAAACTGCTGTTGCAGCAAGCCGTCACCGGCGGGCTGCATACTTTCGGCAATCAGCTGATAATCACCACGCGGTTCATACAGCGTAATACTGGCGCGAACCAATACCTGCTGACCGTTTTGTGGGCGGAAGGTGACGCGTCGGTTGCTGTTGCGAAACATGGCGCAGCGAACCTGGGCACCATCATCTTTCAGCGTGAAGTACCAGTGACCGGAAGAGGGCTGAGAAAAATTTGAGATCTCCGCGCTCAGCCAGATTTGACCCATCTCCATTTCCAGCAGCTTGCGCACTGTCGTATTAAGACGGCTGACGGTAAAAATATTTGCAGATGGCGGTAGCGACATGTGACGAAGATCAAATTTCAAATCAGAGAGTTAATCAGTCGATACTACATGGCTGATACAGAGGATCAAGAGTTTTTCTTAAATAATGCTGGAGGCAATCGATTACGCCCTGTATAATGCCGCGGCAATATTTTATCTGTTCTCATTCACCCCAGGTTGAGATATTGCCATGCTAAGAATCGCTAAAGAAGCACTCACATTTGACGACGTTTTACTCGTTCCAGCACACTCTACTGTCCTGCCAAACACGGCAGATCTCAGTACCCAGCTGACAAAATCCATCCGTCTGAATATCCCAATGCTGTCCGCTGCTATGGACACGGTCACCGAAGCGGGTCTGGCAATCGCCCTGGCTCAGGAAGGCGGCTTAGGCTTTATCCACAAAAATATGTCTATCGAGCGCCAGGCGGAAGAAGTTCGCAAGGTGAAGAAACATGAGAGCGGAGTGGTCACCGATCCACAAACCGTTCTGCCTACCACCCCGCTGCGCGATGTACAGGCACTGACTGAACGCAATGGCTTTGCCGGTTATCCGGTGGTGAACGGCGAAAACGAACTGGTCGGTATTATTACCGGTCGTGACGTGCGCTTTGTGACCGATTTAAGCCTGCCGGTTTCAGCAGTGATGACGCCGAAAGAGCGTCTGGTCACGGTGAAAGAAGGCGAAGCACGCGAAGTCGTGCTGCAGAAAATGCACGAAAAACGTGTTGAAAAAGCGCTGGTCGTTGATGACAGCTTCCATCTGCTGGGCATGATCACCGTTAAAGATTTCCAGAAAGCCGAACGTAAACCTCACGCCTGTAAAGATGAGCATGGCCGTCTGCGCGTTGGTGCGGCGGTAGGTGCCGGTGCCGGTAACGAAGAGCGCGTTGATGCGCTGGTCGCTGCCGGTGTGGACGTGCTGCTGATTGACTCTTCTCACGGCCATTCTGAAGGCGTACTGCAACGTATTCGTGAAACCCGTGCTAAATATCCTGACTTGCAGATTCTCGGTGGCAACGTCGCTACCGGTGCTGGTGCTCTGGCGCTGGTTGAAGCCGGCGTAAGCGCGGTTAAAGTTGGTATCGGCCCTGGCTCAATCTGTACCACACGTATTGTTACCGGTGTCGGTGTACCGCAGATTACCGCGGTTTCCGACGCGGTTGCTGCGCTGGAAGGTACCGGTATTCCGGTTATCGCTGACGGCGGTATCCGTTTCTCCGGTGATATCGCGAAAGCTATCGCTGCGGGCGCATCCTGTGTGATGGTTGGATCGATGCTGGCAGGTACTGAAGAATCTCCGGGTGAAATCGAGCTGTACCAGGGCCGTTCATTCAAGTCTTATCGCGGTATGGGTTCACTGGGCGCAATGTCCAAAGGCTCTTCTGACCGCTACTTCCAGACTGACAATGCGGCAGACAAACTGGTGCCGGAAGGTATCGAAGGCCGTGTGGCATACAAAGGCCGTCTGAAAGAGATCGTTCATCAGCAGATGGGTGGTTTGCGTTCCTGTATGGGCCTGACCGGCTGTGGTACTATCGATGACCTGCGCACCAAGGCGGAATTTGTTCGCATCAGCGGAGCAGGTATCTCCGAAAGCCACGTGCATGATGTGACCATCACCAAAGAGTCGCCTAACTACCGTATGGGTTCTTAATCGCGCATCAGATTCACCGCCCGGCTTTTCAGTCGGGCGATTTCATTATCAGTTATACATCGCTCTGGAATAGCCTCAATGACGACGGAAAATATTCATAAACATCGCATTCTGATCCTCGATTTCGGTTCTCAGTACACTCAGCTGGTTGCACGTCGTGTGCGTGAACTGGGTGTCTATTGTGAACTGTGGGCGTGGGACGTCACCGAAGAGCAAATTCGTCAGTTCAATCCTAGCGGTATCATTCTGTCCGGCGGCCCGGAAAGCACCACCGAACACGACAGCCCACGCGCACCTGATTACGTTTTCACTGCTGGTGTGCCGGTTCTGGGTGTTTGCTACGGTATGCAGACCATGGCGATGCAGCTGGGCGGTAAAGTTGAAGGTTCCACCGAGCGTGAATTTGGTTATGCGCAGGTTGAAGTGAAAGTGGCCAGCGCGCTGATTCGTGATATCGAAGACGCTATCAGCGATGCCGGCAAGCCGCTGCTGGACGTCTGGATGAGCCATGGTGACAAGGTTACCGCTATCCCGTCTGACTTCGTTACCGTTGCCAGCACCGAAACCTGCCCGTTTGCCATTATGGCCAACGAAGAGAAGCGTTTCTACGGTGTGCAGTTCCACCCGGAAGTGACCCATACCCGTCAGGGTCTGCGCATGCTGGAGCGTTTTGTGCTCGATATTTGCCAGTGCGAAGCGCTGTGGACGCCAGCCAAAATTATCGAAGATGCGGTTGAGCGTCTGCGTGAGCAGGTCGGTAACGATAAAGTGATCCTCGGCCTGTCCGGTGGTGTCGACTCATCTGTAACGGCGATGCTGCTGCACCGCGCCATTGGCGATCGTCTGACCTGTGTCTTCGTCGATAACGGTCTGCTGCGCCTGAATGAAGCGGAGCAGGTGATGGATATGTTTGGTGACCACTTCGGTCTGAACATCATCCATGTACCAGCGGAAGCGCGCTTCCTTGATGCACTGGCTGGTATTGATGAGCCAGAAGCCAAGCGTAAAACTATTGGCCGGGTGTTTGTTGAACTGTTCGATGAAGAAGCCACCAGGCTGACCGATGTGAAATGGCTGGCGCAGGGAACTATCTATCCTGACGTTATCGAATCTGCGGCTTCCGCGACCGGTAAAGCGCATGTGATCAAGTCACATCACAACGTGGGCGGTCTGCCGAAAGAGATGAAGCTGGGTCTGGTCGAGCCGCTGAAAGAGCTGTTTAAAGACGAAGTGCGTAAAATCGGCCTGGAACTTGGCCTGCCGCACAGCATGCTGTTCCGTCACCCGTTCCCGGGTCCGGGTCTGGGCGTGCGGGTACTGGGCGAAGTGAAGAAAGAGTATTGCGATCTGCTGCGCCGTGCGGATGCGATTTTTATCGAAGAGCTGCATAAAGCCGATCTTTACAACAAAGTCAGCCAGGCATTTACCGTGTTCCTGCCCGTCCGTTCCGTGGGCGTGATGGGCGATGGCCGTAAGTACGACTGGGTGGTTTCCCTGCGTGCCGTCGAGACTATCGACTTTATGACCGCACACTGGGCGCATCTGCCGTATGAGTTCCTTGGCCGCGTTTCTAACCGCATTATCAATGAAATTGATGGTATCTCCCGCGTGGTCTATGACATCTCTGGTAAGCCACCGGCTACGATTGAGTGGGAATAATTTCGCGTCTGGCAACAGCCTGCACGTAAAAGCAGTAAAGTACCTCTAAGCCCGCGTAACTGCGGGCTTTTTTGTTTTTGTGTCTGGCACTTTCTGGCAGCTGTTAGCAACGGGAAGCACGGTTTTTTCAATGGGATTTTTGATGGTACTCTCTGGTTTCGAATTCAGGTTTGAAAAAGTACCATGTGATAAATTTCGGTTGAGTTATGGTATTTGTTTTTTATAACTCAATTAAAAACAGAGGGTTAAATAACTTTTCTGAATTTTTTACAACATGGTATTTTTTGATTAAAGGAAAACAATAAACCATGTTGACTGATACCAGGCTGCGTCACCTTAAGCCGAAGGAGAAACTCTATAAAGTTAATGACCGTGATGGTCTGTATGTTGCGGTGACTCCGGCTGGAACGATCTCATTTCGTTATAACTATTCAATAAACGGAAGACAGGAGACCGTTACTTTTGGCCGCTATGGTGTTGGAGGGATCACGCTTGCAGAAGCGCGTGAACGGCTCAATGAAGCCAAAAAAATGGTTGCCAGTGGAAGATCGCCTGCTAGGGAAAAAGCCAGAGATAAAGCGAGTATCAAAGATGCGGAGACTTTTGGTGCGTGGGCTGAGAAATGGTTACGCGGTTATCAAATGGCTGAATCGACGCGTGATATGAGGCGTTCGGTATATCAAAGGGAGTTGAAGTCAAAATTTGCCCAGCAGAAACTTAGTGAGATTACACATGAAGACTTACGCGCATTAACCGATAACATTGTCGAGAGAGGGGCACCGGCGACAGCTGTACACGCCAGAGAGATTGTATTGCAAGTCTATCGCTGGGCTATTGAGCGCGGTCAGAAGGTGGAGAATCCAGCTGATCTGGTACGGCCTGCAAGCATAGCGAAATTTGAGCCACGTGACAGGGCATTGATAGCCCGCAGCCACTTGTAGAGGCTGTGCGCAGAAACGCCCAGACGGTCGGATACTTCGGCAACGGAATAACCGCGTTCGGTTATCTGACGGACGGCTTCTTCCTTAAATTCAGGTGTAAATCGTGGTGTGCCCATATGCTCCCCCTATGCTCAAACTGTAGGGCAGGATCGTCTACCGGGGTGGGGTCAGTCCAAACTGTAGGGCAGGATCGTCTACCGGGGTGGGGTCAGTCCATTGTACAATCAGGTCATCTCTCCGCTCACAGCGGACATTTCGACCTTGCTTTCTGTCCGTTCAGTGCCAGAAGCGGACATTTTGTTGTGAAAAGGAGTTACAATCAAAATACTCGAAAAGATTTATTGACGGTGAAACTCAGCGTTAAGCCACCTTGCAAAAGTTATAAGTCGTATTTCGTAATCATCCAGGTTTGCTCGGACCCCGGTGCCTATTGCCATTAAATCGTCGATATCCTTTTCTAAAGAAGGGTATCGGGCAATGAACCAGTTGCGGTGCTCGTGGAGCGAACCCGGCCAGTCATAGTCCTGTTCATTGCGCAAAATATTGGTTGATCTGATAAGCTTTCTCGCAGCAGAACAAAGAAGTTGCTGCTTTTTGATTTCGTCAGATGACATTTTCATTTGCGTAATTAACTTGTTCAGAACTTGCTGAAAGTCACCATTCACAGCTACCGCAATAGCTTTTGAAGGCTTAAAAGCCTGAAATTTTTGGCTCAGATCCTCACCATAAACGCAACGACAATGATGTTTCAACCAGTATCCCCAGCTGAGTATGTTATCTGGTGAGAGGACCTCTTCCAGAAAACCGCAGTCAAAATCAATTTTACTGATAGTGGAGTTGTTTTTTTCAAGCCCAGCGTGAATATTGGCAAATTGTTCTGAGGTCGTTTGATCGAGTTTATGCCTGAAAATAATTGTAATATCCAAATCAGACTTACCCATTTCCGCTCTACCTTCAGCCACACTTCCATACACGTAAAGGCTGTGTATAAGGTCAGGAAAGCTAAGGGTAAGCTTCGACACTACACACTCGATTACAAGCAAGAATTCAGGCTGAATTTCAGCGCATCCTGGTAAAGGGATGGTAATCCCCCCATTTTTAACGGAGGTCATAAGTAGAATCAGGCTGGCGCTGTATATGCTGCATCGGCGTGAAGCCATTTAGCGCCATATTCGGTCGTTCATTATTATAAAACCATTGCCACTGAGTGGCATAGTGCTGCAATTCATCCAGCGATGTAAAAAGGTGTTGTCCCAGCCAGTCATACCGAACCGTTCGGTTATAGCGCTCAATATAGGCATTTTGTTGCGGATTACCCGGCTGGATGAAGTTAATTTGAATATCGTGCTTACAGGCCCATGATATCAATGTATTACTCGTATATTCCGGTCCGTTGTCACACCGTATTGCTGTCGGTTTTCCCCTCCACTCAATGAGTTGTTCGAGTGTTCGCACTACCCGGCTTGCCGGCAGGGAAAAATCCACCTCAATCGCCAGTGCCTCACGATTAAAGTCATCGATAATATTCAGCAACCGCACAGAACGGCCATCCGATAGCTGATCATGCATGAAGTCCATCAACCAGCATTCATTACTGCTTTCAGGCACCGCCAGCGGTTCAGGTTTATCACGTTTAAGTCGTTTTTTCGGCTTTATTCGCATGTTCAGCGACAGCTCGCAGTAAATCCAGTACACCCTCTTGTGGTTGAAGCGGAAGCCTTTCACGTTGCGAAGGTACAAAAAACACAGACCAAATCCCCAGTTCCGCTGACTGTCAGTGATGCGGAGCAGCCAGTCGGCAATCACCTCATTTTCTTCATTCAGTTGAGGCTGGTAGCGGTAGCAACTTTCGCTGACAACAAACAGCTGGCAGGCAAAACGAATGCTGACATTCCGGCTCCTTACCGCATCCTGCGCCATCTGCTTTCGAAGCGATGGCGTCACCACTTTTTTGCCATGGCCTCCTGAATGATTTCAGCTTTAAGCCGTTCTTCAGCATACATTTTCTTGAGGCGACGGTTTTCGTCTTCCAGCTCTCTCAGGCGGGTCATCATGGATGCATCCATACCGCCAAAGCGCGATCGCCACTTATAAAAACTGGCATTGCTCATGCCATGTTCGCGGCACAGTTCAGCCACTGACGTTCCGGCCTCGGCTTGCTTCAGAATGTCCATGATCTGGCTGTCAGTGAAACGTGATTTTTTCATAGAAATCTCCTCAATTCAGATTACGAGAAAATTCTACTTATGAACACATCGGTTTTTCGGGGGGATTACCCCTGGATTGATACATCCTTTTTCCCTCATTCCATGAGTCTAAGTAGTAGCTTATAAGTTACAAGCGGGAAATGCATGTGCTGCTATTTTATTTCGCAACGATTCTCTCCTCAACGGTCGGCGTGAGACGTTTACCATTGGTAGGTATGGTGCTGACGATATTACGCTGGCAGCAATGACGCGGTTTCAGCTGTCTCCCTTTAAGATAAAATGTATTTAAAATGGGAGATAACCGCGACACCCTGCCTGCCGCTGAAAAACATAAAAGGATTTAAAATGGCCGAAAGGGTAACCAGGATTTAACGAAACGCGACTAAAGGAAACGGGTCTGCCCCGAAAATAAAGACGGGTGACTATAAGTTATACAGCGACTATAATGAACGAATCGAACGATTCGGGCGAAAAGGTAATGACGATGCACTCCATGACGGCCAACGAAGCTAAAACTCAGTTTGGTGATATGCTGCTAAAAGTACAGCGCGAGCCGGTACAAATCAGCCGCAATGGAAAGCCTGTGGCAGTGCTGGTTTCCGCAGATGACTACGAACAGATTGAAGCGATGAAGCTCCAGCTGTTGCAGGCGAAGATCCAGCGTGCCCGAAATGATATGGCGATCGGAAATACCGCTGATGGTGATGAATTTTTCTCTGAACTGATGGATGCGGATAAAAATTAAATGGCCGGGTACAGACTCACGGAAGAGGCACAGCGGGATCTGCGGGCGATCCGCGACTACACCTTAAGGAACTGGGGCGCACAGCAATCCCGCACTTATCTTAACCGGCTGCGCCAGACTCTTGAAAAACTGGCGGAAATACCTGAAATGGGGCTGAAAAGGGAAGAAGAGCTGGGGCCGGATGTTCACAGCTTTCCTTACGTCAGCCATATGCTCTATTACGTTCCCGACAGCAAAGGGATTACGGTGATGGCCGTGCTGCATCAAAGCCGCATCCCCGTCCATCATCTGGCGCAGCGGTATCGCTGATTAATTCGTGGCCCGCATTGCTGATGCAGCTGCCTCAGCAAACTCATCATTACCATGCAGAAGTAACATTCCGGTACATCCAGCGCGCGGGTGAATTCGCCTACCAGTTCGAGGAGTGGCTTGCGCATACCGTTTTCGTAATGTGATAACCGCGAGTAAGCCGTGTCTTCAGCAATGCCTGCCTCAGAGGTTTTTTGGACTTTATTCGCATGTTCAGTGGCGGCTCGCAGTAGATTCGATACATCCGTTAATGGTTGAACTGAAAGCTTTTATGTTACGCAGATCTAAAAAATAGAGACCAAATCCCCAGTTGCGTTGGCTATCAGTGATACGTAGCAGCCAGCCGACAATGGCTTCACCACTTTTTGCCATGACTTCCTGAATGATTTTGGCTTTGAGGCGCTCTTCGGCATACGTCTTTTTGAGAGGGCGGTTTTCGTCTTCCCGCTCTTTCAGTCGGGTATCCATACCGCCTAAGCGTGAACGCCACTTATAGCAACTGGCATTGCTCATACCCTGCTGCGGCACAATTTAGCGACCTGCGTTCCGGCCCCGGTTTGTTTCAAGTGGGCATGATTTGGCTGCCGGTAAAACCCGATTTTTTCATCGAGATCTCCGCAATAGTGGCGGGAAATCTATTTCACTGTGCATTACAGCATCAGTATTTTCCCGCCACTCCGCAATCTATTGAACAAGAGCCACAGCATCAGCGCCCGCCGGGAAGCGGAGTTGACTGGAAACGTCGTTCGCCGCTTTAAACACCGCTTCGGCCACGTCGGCTTCGGTGGTCGCCGCAGTCACACTGGCGAACTCCGCGAAGATGCTCTGGGCGAACGATTCGTAGGCCGGTGGAATCAGGCCTTGCATACGCTGTTGTCCATTAGCGGTGAAGCTGGTCGTCGGGCCGTAACCGGGTTCTACCAGTTTGACCCGCACGTCGAAGTTCTTCAGTTCGAGTTCAAGTGACTCGGTGAACCCTTCGATAGCCGTCTTGCTGGCCGTGTAGCAAGCCACCAGTGGGAACGGTGCTAATGTGACGTTCGACGTGACGTTGACGATGGTGCCGGTACGACGCTGACGAAATTGCGGGATAATCGCCTGGCACATGGCCATCACGCCGAACGTGTTGGTTTCGAAGATATCGCGCACGGTGCTTATCGGCGTAGCCTCAAACGCGCCGAACAGCCCAATCCCGGCATTGTTTACCAGCACGTCAATCGGGCCAGCGGCGTCGAGGGCACGCTTGATGCTATCAGCTTGGGTCACATCCAGCGGCAGGATACGCAGGTTACTTGATTCGGGGAAAAGTCCCTCCTGCGGGGTGCGCATGGTGGCAATCACCTTCCAGCCTTGAGCAAGGAAGTAGCGCGCGGTTTCCAGGCCATAGCCTGAAGAACAACCGGTAATTAATACAGTTTTCATCTCTGTCTCCGAGGTTTCAGTTGACTCGGAGAGAACGATAAATGAATATTTAAGTATTATCGATGATGCGGAGTCCTGATTTGTTTAGCAACAGTCCAAATATCAGCGATCCGCTTTCCGAAGTGGTTCGCCTGCTTCATCCACGCGCAGTTTTTGCCCGGATCATCAGTGGTAAAGGTAACTGGGCGGTGCGCTATTCCGAATATGGGCTGCCCAGCTTCTGTATCATGCTCGATGGAAGCTGTCTGCTGGCGGTTGACTGCCATCAGCCGATTACCATCAACGCAGGTGATTTCATTCTGCTGCCGACAACACCCGCTTTTACCCTGGCAAGCTTTGTGCCGGCTCCCCCGGTTTATCTGGACCCCAACAAAATAGTGAACGTCAGCAGCGAGCTGCGTTATGGTGAGCCAGAAGGCCCTGCGGACATGCGCTCACTGGGAGGCTCATTTGTTTTCGATAGCCCCGATCAGGGGTTGCTGGTTTCGCTGTTGCCCAAAGTGGTTCATGTCCAGAATTCGCAGCGTTTGTCACGACTGGTGCAAATGGTGGGGGAGGAGTCCGCTGACCAAAAACCGGGTACCGAGTTTGTGATGTCCCGGCTGCTGGAATTGTTGCTGGTGGAAGCTATGCGGTCGGTAGCGACGGAGAATGCACCTCCGGGTTTGCTGCGAGGTCTGGGGGATGAACGACTGGCGCGAGCACTGACGCAGATGCATGCACGTATCAATTACGCCTGGAGTGTTGATGAACTGGCGAAGATCGCCACCCTTTCCCGGTCAGCGTTCTTTGAACGTTTCAGGCGGATGGTGGGCGTTGCGCCGATGGAGTACCTGCTTGCATGGCGCATCGAGATCGCCAAGGAGCTGCTTAGCGACAATAAGCTGACGGTTTCTGAGATCGCTGAACGTGTAGGCTACGGCTCGAGCAGTGCATTCAGCGTGGCGTTCAGCAGATATGTAGGAAAGCCACCGAGCCAGTTCGCGCGTTAAGATTTTCCCATGACTCATCTCAAACTTTGTAAGACCGTTATCTTTGCTCCCTGAGTCGGTTATTTTTTGTAAAGATAAAAGGCCGCATGGCGGCCTTTACAAACTTTAAATTATTATAAATAATTATTATACATTCCCCGGTGTAGCATTTTTTCATTCAGCCTGCTTGTAATGCTAATTAATACAATAATAGCAATGACCAGATGTACAGTAGAGATAGCGGAGTACTTTGCAACAAGAGTAGAAGTTACCTTTTTGAACTTCCCCGCCATAATCGCGCTATATTGGTTATTGCGAAAAACCAGCCAAAATCTTTCAGGATTAGGTAACATCATCTTCGATGTCACTGTTAAATCCGATCCTCTTGTGAGAAATAAGTCGCTGCGGCAGGTAGCGGTGAAGATTTCGTTTTTCACAAAACTCTCTGAAATCATCAAGGTGACCGACACCTGCTTTTGAATACATATTGGCCAGGCGGTTTTCTATGGTGCGCGGTGAGAGAAATAAGATAGCGGCAATATCCTTACTGCTCATGCCCTGCAAGCGGAAAAAAATAATTTCGCACTCTTTTTCGGTAAAGAAATCATCCGGTTTATTGAGTAGCAGTGAGCCCGGCAGCTTACCTTTAACAAAGTCGTTGGGTGAGAAAACCTCAAGATATTTTATAGAGCAGAATGAGCCAATACATTGATTCTGGTTATCATAAAAAGGGACTTTTCGGCATATGTAGGGCGTATTTACCGCATTCGGGTGTATTTCTAGCATCGCCAGGGGTTTTCTGTTAGCGATGATTTTTCTGTCCTGATATCGCCACGCTTCCAGATTGTTTTCATCTTCGAACAACAGAGAGGGAATTTCATAATCAATTCTCTCCATTATAATCTGCGCTGACTTCAGTCCTGCCAGTTTGGCAGTCGCAAGATTGGCATAGAGAAACCGTCCTTCAGGTGTGCGTATACAGTAGGGATCGGGTAACAAATCAAGCGAGCGCGTTAACATCTCAGGAATGATGATGTCTGCACCGGAACCGCCTTCATTATTTGTGTGCATGGTCGTCCTTCTCCATTGTGGGGATCAGACTGCTCTGATAACGGAAATCCTCGCGTCAGCGCAGCTAAATCCATGAGTTAATACATTCAAGGCTAATTATCTTAAAAATAGCGTTTGTGTAATTTTCATACAGCATTGTAACCCTATCATAGCTGCGTTTTATAAGGCAATTCCGAGCGTTTATTGAGACTGATGTGCTGTCTTTTTTATTAATCAGCGGGTATATGTTTAAGAAAATAATATTTATCTTGGGTATTACGTCGAAGCCGTGTCGTATAATTATTTAACGCGTTGCGCCTGCCTGTTACCAGATAAGTACTTTATGGGTAATTCTTAGCTAATTTTCAGAATAGCTTATCCATTTTAGTTACTTGTTCTTTCCCGGAATTTCTCACATCTTCACACTGTGACACGACGGTATCATCAGCATGGTGTGGGATTAATGATTCAGAATAAAACAGCCTGGTTGCACGTTCAGCAACGTAATGTTATCCGGCAATGGTCTCGCAGCTGGCTGTGGCGCAGTGAATTTCCCACCTGGCTATTAATTTTCACCGTCTATGGCGGCTGGTTTACCACCATGGCTTACTGGCAAGTGCTGGGCCTGTTCCCTGCGACGTTGCTGCTTATCTGGTTTACCACCTGGTATATGTCTTTGCAGCATGAGCTTATCCATGGTCATCCGACGCGCTTTGCCAGGGTGAATCAGCTGTTTGGCTTACTGCCGCTGGCGGTCTGGTATCCTTATGGCCTGTATCGTGATTCCCATCTGGCACATCACCGTAACCAGTTACTGACTCTGCCAGATGAAGATCCGGAAACCTACTACTTCTCGGCTGAGCGCTGGCAGCGTTTTGCCAGCTGGCAGCGCAAGATTATCCAGCTTCGTAATACCTTTCCCGGACGATTATTGCTGGCTCCGCTGCTGGATATTTTGCAAACCGTTATCAGTATGTTTAGCGCTTATCGCCGTCTTCAATTCGCGGCGATGGCGATGTGGACCGTGCATATTGTGCTGCTGGTAATGCTGTTTGCCTGGATTGCCCACTGCGGTTTTTCGTTAGTCTGGTATCTGCTCATCGTCGGTTATCCGGCGCTGGCGCTGACAAAAGTGCGTTCTTTTCTGGAGCATCGTGCTGCGGATGAGCCACTGGCGCGCTCGGTAATCAATGAAGCGGCGCTGCCGTGGCGTCTGCTGTTTCTCAATCTTAACTATCATTCCGTTCATCACGATCTGCCGGGGGTTCCCTGGTACGGATTGCGCAAAGTTTATTTGCTCTATCGTGAGGATTATCAGTGGCGCAATCATGGCTTTGTCGTCAGAGGCTACGGTGAATGGTTACGCCGTTTTCTGCTAAAGTCGGTAGATGTTGGCCAGCATCCGCACAGCAGACGAGAAACTTATCGCGATGAATGATTATCTTTCCCTGCCGATGTACGACATTCATCGGCCTGATACCGCCGCGCTGCTGAATGCGCTGAAGTCGTTGCTGACGACCGGGGCCAGAAGTGAGGACGCCTTGCTGCCGCTGTTTCCGGATAATCTGCTCTCCCACTGGCGTGACAGCCGCACTCTCCTCAGCCAGACCTGTGGCTATCCGCTGATGACGCTGCTGCCTGATGTACAGACGGTTGGCTGTTTTCATTATACGGCTGCGGGCTGCGAAGGGGCCGGGTATCGCAGTTTTTTGCTGGTTCGTCAGCAAGATAACAGCAAGAGGCTTAAAGATTTCTCAACACGCAGAGCGGTATGCAATTCGCCAGATTCACAGTCGGGTTACAATGTACTGCGCAAAATGGTGGCACCGCTGGCGCAACAAGGAAAATTTTTCAGTGGGGTGGTCTTTAGTGGCAGCCACCGGCAATCGCTGCGCGCACTGAGCGATGGCGATGCAGATATTGCGGCAATTGACTGCGTTAGTTTGGCACTGTTACAGCGCCACCAGCCAGCGTTGTTACAGGGGCTGGCGGTGATTGAACAAAGCCCGCTGGCACCCGGTCTGCCACTCATCACCTCGGCGCACACCTCACCACAGGCAATCGCTGAACTCAGAGCTGCTTTACAGCAACTGGTGCGTGAGCCGCGCTATCAGGCGCTGTGCCGTGCGTTATTGATCGGTGGTTTTAGCGTGGTAGAGCGGCAGGATTATCAGCTGATTCTGGACTGGCAACGCGAAGCGGAGGAGCAGGGCGTGACTGCGTTTTAAACCGTCTGCTGAATACCCTCTTATCAGGGAAAAATCAGGGGCACAGATGCCCCTGATTGAAGGTTACTTAAGTAAAAACACCGTCGCCAGACCGAGGAAAATAAAGAAGCCCCCGGTATCCGTGATCGCTGTGATAAGCACGCTGGAGCCGACCGCCGGATCGCGTTTCATTTTGGTCATAATTAACGGGATCAGCACGCCCATCAGCGCCGCCAGCAGCAGGTTCAGCACCATTGCCAGCATCATCACGCCACCGAGTGCCGGATTGTCATACATCAGCCAGGTAATCACGCCCATTATACCGCCCCAAAACAGGCCGTTGATCAGCGCGACACCTAATTCACGTATGACCAGGAATGAGAAGTTACCCGGCTCAACCTGATGCAGCGCCAGCGCGCGCACAATCATCGTGATGGTCTGGTTACCGGTATTGCCGCCAATCCCGGCGACAATCGGCATTAACGCCGCCAGTGCCACCAGCTCCGAGATGGTCGCTTCAAACAGCCCAATAACCCGTGAGGCGACAAACGCGGTGCACAGATTAATAGCCAGCCATGCCCAGCGGGTGCGCACCGCTTTTTTAACCGGCGCAAACACGTCTTCATCCGGGCTAAGACCACCCATCTTACGAATATTGCTGTCGCTCTCTTCGTTGACTAAATCCACCACATCTTCAATGGTGACGCGGCCAATCAGCTTACCTTTCTGATCGATAACCGCCGCTGAAATCAGGTTATAACGCTCGAAGGCACCGGCTGCATCTTCCGCTTTATCGTCCAGGCGGAAGGTGGTCGGTTTCTTGTTCATCACCTCGAACACCTTTTTATCCGGTGTGTTTAGCAGGATATCAGTCAGCGGCAGCTCGCCGAGCAGCACATTGTGTTTATCGGTAATAAACAGTTTATCGGTACCGTCCGGCATCGATTTTTTGCGGCGCAGAAAGCGCTGTACGGTTGCCAGTGAAACATCGGCACGCACCGTCAGCAGATTGAAGTCCATGATGCGGCCGACGCGATCGCGGTCGAAGTGCATCATATTCAGCACGTGCGCCCGCTGGCCTTGCTCCAGCGAGGTCAGCAAACGGCCGGTGAGATCGCGCGAGAGATATTTGGCGAGATAGGCCTGGTCGTCGATATCCAGCGGCTCAATCGCCCGCAGGATGGCTTTATCACTCATCTCCTCAATCAGGCTTTCCCAAACGCTTTCGGACGCTTCGACCAACACCTGGCCGCGATGGTCGTTATCAATCAGACGCCACAGTGCCTGGCGTTCGTCTTCAGGCAGCGCTTCGAGAATATCGGCGAGGTCAGCGGCGTGCAGCAGGGTGATGGACTGTTTCAGTTCATCAATTTGTTGTTCAACCGTCTGCTTTTCCAGCGCGGTTTCGTTATGTGGACGTTCAAGAAGGGTATCAACTAAATCGTTATTATTAAGCAGCAGATTAAGAATTCGGCTACGAATTTCAGCCAGCTGCTGGGCGTGAGAAGCAGGTGCAGACATAAATATCCCTTGTGTCTGTAGAGCAACACGTCGAAAGCGGCTTAAAGCCGACAAAACAGGTATGAAATGAGGGTAAGTTGTCTCCTACAAGGCAACTTAACGCTCGTATCATAACGTGACGCAGAGCATTATTCGTTGGTGACGGGTGTAGTGATTGTCGGTGTTTCGGGTATCGCTTTCTTTTGCTGATGATGATCAATTGCGCCTGGAATCGCGTAGATCAAGCGTCCAAGCAGAATGATAAAACTGATCAGCAATACGATGCGCGTCATCCGTCCAGTTTTTTTATGTCGTTTCATAGTCATAGCGTTATGCACGCGCCGGGCTCCTGTGGTTTGCTCACTGATATGAGCGACTTAGTTATTTAGGCACAGCATAGCGATCAGGTCAATCTGCTACGCAGGCTTACAGTACAAAAATATCACCCGCTAACTCACTGCTAATTAAACAGGCGAGTTGTACAAAAATATATCTGATGATCAGTTGATTTATGTCAAACTGGCCGTGACCTGGTTGCATGTCAGGTCGCTCCCGCAGCGGGGGCGGGCCAGCCCCGAGGGGCTTCTTCAGGATGAAGAGCAGCAAAACGGCACTGAATGCTTGCCGGGCTCTGCAACATACGATGATGCATATGCGCAAAAAATTCAGTTATAAAAAGTTCAGCACTTGCTGGTGGGGATTGCCGCTAATACTTCCGCTGATCCTGATGCCGCTTTCGAGTCATTTCTCTGCCCGCCTGCAACTTCCCGACGGTGATGTCTATCTTATCTATCTGCCGCTGGCGATGATGGTTGCGATGCTGATGGTATTTGACTGGGCGGCGCTACCGGGAGTGGGTATCGCCTTGTTATGCCGGTATATTCTGTATATTTCTCCGGCTCAGGCGCTGATTGCCACCACGATCTTTCTGGTTGGCATGAGTATCAGCTGGACCGGCTATCGTATGCATGCGCGCAGCCGCTGGAGCGCCGGTTTTGGCGAGTTCAGTATGATGCCCGTGCGTCTGTTCTGGCTGGGTTTTTTTCTGCCGACCTTGATGCTGATCCTGCTACAAACCGTGGTGACGCTGGGGGTGCTGCCGGAAGCCAGCGGGATTTTTTCCCAGGACCCTTTTACCATCCGCACATTGATCAACTATCAGTCGCTATTGCTCTCCTGTGTTTCCCTGATGCAGGTCTACTATTGGCTGATTCGGATGATCAAAAACCCGCGTTTCGCCACATTGCTATGGGGGCGTTTAAAGCGCCAAATCGCTGATGAGGTGACCGGGCGCGAATTAGTGTGCTGGGCGGCGCTGATGGCGATGATACTGGCGATTCTTACCCATTTCCGCCTTGATCGGGAAAATTTGCTGACCAGTGATTACACCCTGACGTTGTTGCTGCCGCTGATGTTATGGGCGGCGATGCGCTTTGGCTATCTGATGACGTCCCTCAGCTGGTCGCTTATTCTGGTGGCGTTGTATCAGTTTCGCGAGCAGTTTGTTGATATGCAGACCCAGCTGCTGCATCTGGCGATTATCTCCTCGAATTTGCTGGTGTTTACGCTGACGATCTTTCTGATGGCGGCGATCGGTAACCGCCAGCGCCGCATTATCATTAAATACCGGCGTGCCGCGCTGACCGATCCGGTGATTGGTTTGCCAAATTTGCGCGCACTTGATGCCGATCTCGCCACGCGTGCCCAGTCAACGCTGTGCTTTTTACGCATTCCTGAACTTGATCTGTTGAGCCGAACCTATGGTCTGCAACTGCGTATTCAGTATAAGCGCTGTCTGGCAGGGCATCTTCGTCCTTTGCTGCGTCCGGAAGAAGACGTCTATCAGCTACCGGGATTTGATCTGGCGCTGCGGCTGGAAAGCGCGACCCACCTGATACGTATTGATGAGATTGCTACGCGCCTGAAAAACTATCGTCTGACGTGGGATGGATTACCGCTACAGCCGAGCGTCGGGCTGAGTTATTGCACCGTCAGGCCGCCAGTGAGCCACCTTCATGAGCTACTGGGAGAGCTAAGCGCGATGGCCGAAGTGTCGCTGAATAGCGGGCTGCCAGAGAATTTGCAGCAGGGCGGAGTACCGGTGCAGCGCAAAGTGAAGGATAAACTGGCGATGTTGCATGAGGTGCAACATGCGCTGGATGAAAATAAGTTTGTGCTACTGGCTCAGCGTATTCAGGGACTACGCGGCGATGACTATCACGAAATCCTGCTGCGGATGGTGGATTCTCATGGCGATCAACTGAAGCCGGAGGTTTTCCTGCCGGTGGTGCACGAGTTTGGCATGAGCTGGGAAATCGACCGCTGGGTACTTGACCAGACGCTGCACTTTATCGATCAGCATCGTGAATCGCTCCCGGCCGCGCGCTTATCGGTGAATCTCTTCGCCTCCACCCTGTGTCGTCCACACCTGGCGCGGGAAATCGATGTAATGTTAAAAACCTATAATGTTGAGCCGTGGCAGCTAATCGTTGAGGTGGAGGAGTCGCATATGCTGAGTGATTTTTCCTGGGGGAATCGCTCGATTAATCAGCTGCGCTATCTGGGGTGCCGTGTGGCCATTGATGATTTTGGCACCGGCTATGCCAGCTATACCCGCCTGAAGGAGGTTCAGGCCGATATGCTGAAAATTGATGGCAGCTTTGTGCGCAATATTCTGACCAGCAGCCTCGATTACCATATTATCGAATCGATTTGCTGCGTCGCCCGCCTGAAGCGGATGAAGGTGGTGGCAGAGTTTGTCGAATCAGATGACATTGCCGCCGCGCTGAAAAAGCTGGGAGTCGATTATTTACAGGGCTATGCCATCAGTATGCCACAGCCGTTGTCGAGCTTACCCCCGGCGGCAAACAACAAAATCAGTTCTTAGTCGGTGCCTTTTGCGCCAGCAGGGTGGCGAAACGTAGCTGAATACGATTGCCGTTTTCATCGGTTTTAAACAGCTGCCCGACCTCTTCGTTGTACTTCACAATGTGCCACTTGCGGTAATAGTGACTCAGCTCACCGGATTTAAAGGTGAACGGGAAGGGCAGCGTGCAGGGATAATCGGCGGTGTCCATCGCGGCAACGATCAGGTTATAACCGTTTTTCACCGTGCTGGCCTGCATATCGGCAATCATCTGCGGGATGGTGTCCGGTTGCAGAAACATCATCACCACGGTGGAGAACACCAGCTGGTACTGACCATTAAACCGCAGGCTATCCAGATCTTTGATCTCGGTGCTGATATGGCTTAACGATTCTTGCTCGATAATGTGGTTCAGCGTGGCAATGCTCTGCGGATTTTTATCCCAGGCGGTAAGCTCAAAACCTCGCTGATTGAGCCAGAGCGAATTGCGTCCGTTGCCGCAGCCGAGATCGAGCGCTTTACCGGGAGCAATACGGCTGGCGGCCTCGACGATTTCAGAATGGGGCGCGCTAAGCGCATATTTTTTGCTCAGGTCGTTGCGGGTGTCTGGAGTTGTCATGATAAAACCGTTATTAAAAGGGAGCCGGCCTTTTTCAGCAACGACGACCCTAAGGTCGCCGTGTATCTGCCGACTCTAAATCAGTGCCGGAATCTTTACGGCGCTTCCTGAATCATCAGCTTCCAGCCGACCACATCTTCCCAGTACGCCTGCTCGCGCTCAAGATCGAGCTGCACCAGGTTGTTCTGGGCAAAGTAGCCAGCAGGGAAGGTGAGCGTCCAGTGTCCATCATCGGTTTCCAGCTTCAGGCTGTCGGGTTTGGTGGTGGCCTGGCGCTGATTGTTCAGCAGAGCACCTAAACGCAGCAGAAATACCAGCGGCAGAAACTGTTTTTTCTTAAACAGCGTAAGGCGCGGCATTTCATCCACTTTCACCGCTTTACGATGATAGCGTACCAGCATCGCCAGCAACGATTGTTGATCCTGGTTAAAGCCCGGCATATTGGTATTTTGCAAAATATAGGAGGAGTGGCGCTGTAATCCGCTGTGATTAATGGTTAAACCCACTTCATGCAGCATCGATGCCCATTTTAGCAGCGCGGCCAGCTGGGGATTCGCCAGTTTCGGATTTTGCGCTTTCCATTGCAGATAAAGCAGTTCGGTGGTGTCGAGTACACGCCGCGCCTGATCGGTGTCGATATTGTAGTGGTTCGCCAGGCTTTGTGCGGTGCGACTGCGAATATCCTGATGGCGGAAACGACCTTCCATCTCATACAGCACGCCCTCGCGCAGCGCGCCGTCCGACAGGCGCAGCTCACGGATCGCCAGTGCGTCAAATACGCCACACAAAATCGACAGTCCGGGAACAAACACCGCTTTGCGCTCGTCAGACAAGCCTGGCAGGCTGAGCGCATCAAAGGATTTATGCTTGATTACCTCTTCGTACAGCATCTCCAGACGCTCCGGGGTAATCAGCTTATCTTTCTCACCCATCGCTTGCAGCACTTCGCAGGCTGCTTTGATGGTGCCGGATGCGCCAAGGGCAAACTGCCAGCCCAGCAGTCGATATTGCCAGGCCAGGGTTTCCAGCTTCTGCGCGGCAGCCAGCCGTGCGCGGCGGAAATTCTCTCGACTAATTACTCCTTGCGGGAAATAGAGATTGGCAAAACTGACGCATCCCATACGACGGCTCTCCACCAGTTTTGGCTCAAAATCTTCGCCGATGACCAGTTCGGTTGAACCGCCACCGATATCAATTACCAGCTTGCGGCCTTTTTCTGGCTGGGTATGTTCCACACCCATAAAAATCAGGCGCGCTTCTTCATGACCGGAGATCACTTCGATCGGATAAGGGATCACATCGGCGGCGCGTTGCAGAAAGTCTTCCGCATTCACCGCCTGACGCAGGGTATGGGTGCCGACAATGGTGACATTCGCCGGGCTGAAGCCTTGCAAACGCTCGGCAAACAGCGCCAGGCAATTCAGACCACGCTGGATCGCCTCTTCACTGAGCACATTGTTGGCATCCAGCCCGTCGGCCAGATGTACCCGCTGTTTCAACCTTCCCAGCACCTGCATGGCACCATCCACCACGCGTGCAATCACCATGTGGAAACTGTTTGAACCGAGGTCAATGGCAGCAAATTCCTGCGGTTTGGGCGTACTTTTATGGGATATTGGCATAGTGAATTATTCAGGTTGTTCCAGGGATTTGATGTAATCGTAAATGGCCAACTGCGCGCGAACTTTACGGCGGTTGCCACGCGGCACATAACGGTTACTCAGCTCTTTATCAACGAAGCGGGCTTTAAGGGTATCACTGAACAGGATGTCAATAATATCCAGTATGCGCTGTTTTAGCGTGGGATCGAGGATCGCCACCGCCACTTCGATGCGGTAATCAATATTACGGGTCATCCAGTCGGCAGAAGAGAGATAGACTTTTTTATCGCCGGCGTTATCAAAAATATACACCCGGTCATGCTCAAGATAGCGGTCTACAATACTGATTACTTTAATGTTATCGCTGATACCTTCCAGATTTGGGATCAGTGAACACATTCCGCGAATCAGCAGGTTAACCTTTACCCCGACGCTGGAAGCGGTGTACAGCCGGTCGACTAAACCTTTATCCACCAGATTGTTCACTTTCAGCGTAATGCCAGCCTCAATTCCTTTCTGTGCATTGGCAATTTCATTATCGATCAGCTGATATAGCATTCGGCGCGAGTTTTGCGGCGAGACCATCAGATGTTCAAAACTGACCGGGCGATAAGGGTTTTCGATAAAGTTAAATACCCGACGCACTTCGTTAGTGATACGCGCATCGGCAGTCAGTAATGAGTAGTCGGTATAGATACGTGCGGTCTTCTCGTTAAAGTTACCGGTGCCAATATGAGCGTAGCGCACAATTTCATCGTTCTCACGACGCGAGATCAAAAACAGCTTGGCGTGGATCTTTAATCCCGGTGCGGAGAAGATCACATGCACACCCGCTTCGGTTAAGCGTTTTGCCCAGTGAATATTGGCTGCTTCGTCGAAACGCGCCTGTAACTCGACCACCACCGTGACTTTTTTGCCGTTATAGGCGGCGTGAATCATCGCATCAATAATGCGCGAGTTTTTCGCCACGCGGTAAATATTGATTTTGATCGCCAGCACGCTCGGATCAAATGATGCCTGGCGCAGCAGCTCCAGCACGTGCTCGAAGGTGTGATAAGGATAATAGAGCAGCACGTCGCGATGGCGGATGGCATCAAAACCGTTACGGAAGCCGTCAAACCAGATATGGCGCAGCTGCGGCAGCGGTTTGTTCACCAGGTTGGCTTTGCCAACGTTCGGGAAACTAATAAAGTCTTTAAAGTTATGGTAACGACCACCGGGAATAATTGAATCGTAATTCGAGATACTTAGCTTGCCACGCAGCAGTTCGACCATCGCATCCGGCATATCACGCTGATAAACAAAGCGAACCGGCTCGGCGGTCAGGCGCTGTTTCAGGCTGGATGACATCAACTCCAGCAGGCTGGATTCCATTTCAGTCACCAGATCATATTCGGCGTCACGCGTCATTTTCATTGAATAGGCGTTGAGCGCGTCATAATCGAAAAAGCCTTTAAAGATATCATCCAGACAGTAGCGCAGGATGTTATCCAGCAGGATCATGGGCTTGCGGCGACGTGGCGTTTCCGGTGGCAGATTAACGAAGCGCGGCACTTTATCGGATGGGATCTCCAGCAGCGCATAACGGATATCTTCGCCGCGAATAATTTCGATCGCCAGATAGGTGTAATCGTCTTTAAGAAACTCAGTCAGATCGGTGTCGCGGTTGATCAGAATCGGTGTGATGTGCTGGCGCAGATGATGTTTAAAGTAGTGACGCAGCCAGTTCTGCTGATTCGGCGACAGCTGACGTTCATTGATCAGGAAAATCTGGTTGCGTGCCATTTCCAGCAACAGATCGTTATACAGGCCGTCAAACTCTTGATCGGCTTTCATCACCCGCTGCTGAATCTTTTTCAGCAAATGGCGTGGCGTGCTGGCCGAACCCTGTTCTTCGCCAATCAGAATGCGGCGTTTCAGGTCGGCAAAGCGAACCTTATAGAATTCATCAAGATTATTGGAGTAAATACCCAGAAAACGCATGCGCTCAATCAACGGATTGCTTTTGTCTGCTGCTTCCTGCAATACACGCTCATTAAAAGATAACCAGCTCAGTTCTTTTTCAATGTATAACTTTTCCTGACCCATTTTTACTCCGATGTGCTGATTCAGGACCAAGGTATCTGGTGTCCGAATCCATTATGGCGAGAGTATGGCTGCATTGTCCAACCTCAATAGTTGTCTTATCAAGCGGCTACGGGCAACATAGCGGCTTCAAAGCGAAACGGAACCTTTTTCTGGCATGATCGACAACCATATTCCCGTGCAATTCAGCGACACACGTCGGCGATTTATCGACCGGCTGACGCATCGCGTGGTCACGGCCTGTGGCGTCGGTATCCTGCTGGTCATGATGCTGCTGTTTTTCTGGCTAATCTGGGTAGTGACGCCGCTGTTTACCGCGCCGTCACTCCAGCCAGTCAGTCATTTTGCTTTGTGGCAACCGCAACCTGCGGTGGCGATTGGTCTGAATAGCCAATGGGGCTGGCGTATTGACCAGCACGGCACCGCCCGTTTCATTCCGCTGAGCGGCGAACCGGCGGAACCGGCGTTACAGGTTGCCAGTGGCCCGGTTCAGGCGGCGATTACCGCCGATAAATCTGCGGTGGCATTGTTACAGCCTGATGGCAGCTTAAAACTTATTGCCGCCGATTTTACCGCCAGCAACGGTGAACCGCGCTGGAAATTTCCGCTGGGCGACCGCGCACTGGCGATTTCAACACAACCGTTACGTCATCCGGCTGTCGCGCGCAGCGCCCATGATCGCTGGTTATTTGCTGCGGCCAGCGATAACACCATTGAGCTGGCGCGGCTACAGCCAAACCAGACGCCGGTCATCCAGACCCTTAGTCAGGCGGGCACTGACCAGCTATTACTGACGCCGGACGGCAAACTGCTGTTTGCGCTGGCCGATAATTTGCTGCGCGTCTGGCGCATTACCGCTGATAACATTACCTTGCGCGACACGATTACGCTGCAAGAAAAACCGCAGAATATGCTGTTACTGAGTGGCGGTGACTCGCTGCTGCTGGCCGGGCCATCCGGCATTGCTCAATGGTTTGATATCGCCAGTCCCATCGGCCCGCATCTTAATTTTATCCGCAATTTCAAAGGCGCTGAAGCACAACCGCTGTTCTTCAGTGAGGCTCATCGGCGGGTGTTTGCCACCCTCAGTCCGCAAGGGCAGTTAAAGCTGTTTGCCAGTAAACAGGACGGCGCCATTTTCTCCCATTCGCTGCCTGCCGGGATCACTGCCGCCGAGTTTTCCCCGCAGGGGGATGGGCTGCTGGTGGAACGAGCCGGGCAGTGGAACTACTTCCGCTTGCACAACCCGTTGCCGGATTTTAGCTGGCGTAGCCTGTGGCAGAAAGTCTGGTATGAAAACTATCCGCAACCGGCGTGGGTTTGGCAATCGACGGCGGCGGAAGATTACTATCAGGCAAAATTCAGTCTGGTGCCGATGGTCTCCGGGACGCTGAAGGCCGCAGCGCTGGCACTGCTGTTCGCCACGCCGTTAGCGCTGGCCGCCGCCATTTATACTGCCTGGTTTATGTCCCCGGCGTTGCGGCGTTGGGTGAAACCGGGCATCGAAATGATGGGCGCATTGCCGAGCGTGGTGGTCGGCCTGATCGCCGGATTGTGGCTGGCACCGCGCATTGCCGATCATCTGTCCGGTGTACTGCTGCTGCCATTTATGCTGGCTGCCACACTGCTGCTGTGTGGCTGGGGTTCGCGGCGTTTGCCGCCTCGCTGGCAACGGCTGTGTGCCGAAGGTCGTGAAGTATGGATACTGGTGCCACTCCTGCTGCTGGTCAGTCTGCTGACGCTATGGCTGTTGCCGCTGGTGGATGGCTGGCTGTTTGGCCGCGGTCTGGCGGAACGCCTGGCGCACGGTTATGAGCAGCGTAATTTGCTGGTTGCCGGTGTGGCGATGGGATTTGCGCTGGTGCCGCTAATTTTTACGCTGGCGGAAGATGCGATTTTCAGCGTGCCCACCTCGCTGGGGCAAGGTTCGCTGGCACTGGGCGCGACGCCATGGCAAACCCTGTCGCGCGTAGTGTTACCTGGCGCGTCGGCGGGTATTTTCGCCGCACTGATGATCGGGTTTGGTCGCGCGGTGGGGGAAACCATGATTGTGCTGATGGCCACCGGCAATACGCCGGTCACCGATGGCGGTGTGTTCCACGGTTTGCGTACCCTGTCGGCCAATATCGCTGTTGAGATGCCGGAAGCGGCGGCAGGCAGTGCCCATTACCGCATTCTGTTCCTCAGCGCGCTGGTGCTGCTGCTGTTTACCCTGATGGTGAATACGCTGGCGGAAGTGGTGCGCCAGCGGCTGCGTCAGCGCTATGGTCAGCATGAGGGGCAGGGATGAATAAGTGGATGGCGCAGAACGACCGCTGGCGCTGGTTAACCGCTGGTGCAGTGGCGTTCAGCCTGCTGGCTTTTTTGCTGCTGATTAGCCTACTGGCCTGGCAGGGACTGCGCGGTTTCTGGCCGCAGCCGGTGACGCTGTTTACGCTGAATCAACCCGGCGCGGGCAGTGTGCAATTGTTGGGCGAGGTGGTCAACCGTAGCCAGGTTTCCCGCCAGCAGTTACAGGATAGCGGTAGCAGGATCGCCGGGCAGATGCCGGAAAGCGTCACGCGTTATCTGATCAAAACCGGTAACCGCGATTTTGCCGCGCCGGATTTCCGCACGTTGTTATCCAGCGATATCCACCAGCGCCAACAGCCGGAAGAGATTATCGTGTTGCAGCGCCGCAGCGGCGGCAACGCCTACGGCTGGTTTACCGGTTTGCGCGACGGGACTCAACCGTTAATTGCGCAGAATATGGATAAAGCACTGCAACAGCGGTTGTTGCAAACGCGTCAGCAGTTGCAACAGGCGGCGCAGATTCGTCGCGTCGAGATGGCGAAGGTCAATGCTCAACTGGAAGCATTGCATCAACAGGCGCAAGAGCTGCGTGAAGAGCAGCAGTACACTGCGCAGGAGCAGTCGATTCATCAGGCGGATCGGGCTGAATTACAGCGCCAGTTTAACCAACTGGCGACGCGGCTGGCTTCGCTTAACAGCGAAACAGAACGCAGCGCGCTACTGTTGCGCGATGCCAGCGGAAATGTGCAGCGTATTCCGCTGACGCAAATCGTTGCCGCCTGGCATCCTAATGCGATGACGCTGGGGCAGAAATGGCGCCATTTCGCCACGCAGATCTGGCATTTTATCAGCGATTCACCGGGCGAATATCAAGCGGATGGCGGCGCGTTTCCGGCGATTTTCGGTACGGTATTGATGGTGCTGCTGATGTCAGTGGTGGTGATGCCGTTAGGGGTGATTGCCGCTGTCTGGCTGCATGAATACGCTGACCGTAACGCGTTAACTCGTTTAGTGCGTATCGCAGTGGTGAATCTCGCCGGTGTACCGTCGATTGTCTACGGCGTTTTTGGCCTCGGATTTTTTGTCTGGCTGATTGGCGGCACGCTCGATCAGCTGTTTTTCCCGGCCTCGCTCCCCAATCCCACTTTCGGCACGCCGGGCTTATTATGGGCCTCGCTGACGCTGGCGCTGCTGACGTTGCCGGTGGTGATTGTCGCGACCGAAGAGGGACTGTCGCGCATTCCTGCCGCGCTGCGTCAGGGTTCGCTGGCACTGGGCGCCACCCGGGCGGAAACCTTGTGGCATATCACGTTGCCGCTGGCCTTACCGGCGATGCTGACCGGCCTGATTCTGGCGGTGGCGCGTGCCGCTGGCGAAACGGCGCCGCTGATGCTGGTCGGGGTGGTAAAACTGGTGCCGGAACTGCCGATCGACGGCATTTTCCCTTATCTGCATCTCGATCGTAAATTTATGCACCTTGGCTTTCAGATCTACGATCTGGCCTTCCAGAGTCCGAACGCCGAAGCGGAGCGACCGCTGGTTTATGCCACCGCATTATTACTGGTGAGCATCGTGACAGGACTGAATCTGGTGGCGATGGGGTTACGCCATCGCCTGCGCGAGCGCTATCGCGCGCTGGTGCAATAACTGTGGACACTGTAATGCATTCAACCGAGGCTTTCGCCGGAACAGAAACGGCGCTGGAACTGAAGCAGCTGTCGTTATGGTATGACGATAAACAGGCGCTGAAAGATATCTCGCTGCGGATACCTAAAAACCGCATCACTGCGCTGATAGGCCCTTCCGGCTGTGGTAAGTCGACGCTACTGCGCTGCTTTAACCGCATGAATGACCTGATTGATGGTTGTCGGATGGAAGGCGATATCCTGCTGGAACAGCAGTCGATTCTGCATCATGCTGGCGATCTTTCCGCGCTGCGTCGCCGCGTGGGCATGGTGTTTCAGCGGCCCAATCCTTTTCCTAAGTCGATTTATGAAAATGTGGTGTACGGGCTGCGCTTGCAGGGTGTGCGCGATCGACGGGTGCTGGACGAGGCGGTCGAGCGTGCGCTGCGTGCAGCGGCACTGTGGAGCGAGGTAAAAGACAGTTTGCGGCAGAATGCGCTGACGCTTTCCAGCGGGCAGCAGCAGCGGCTGGTGATTGCGCGCGCGGTGGCGATTGAGCCGGAAGTACTGCTGCTCGACGAGCCAACATCGGCGCTCGACCCGATCTCGACGCTGGTGATTGAAGAGCTAATGACCACGCTAAAGCAGCATTTCACCCTGATTCTGGTGACGCATAATATGCAGCAGGCAGCACGCGTGTCGGATTATACCGCGTTTATGCATAACGGCAGCGTGGTGGAGTTTGCGCAGACCGACGATCTGTTCACCGCGCCAAAGGCACGTCGTACTGAGGATTATATTACGGGCAGGTATGGTTAAAGCGGGATACTGATGGCAACAGGCCAGTTTTTACTGGCCTGTTACTGTTTAATCTACAGCATAACCTTCGGCAGGCAGTTTTTGCCCATCCATCCAGGCGGCATTATCCTGCATGGTCAGACGGCCATCGATAAACCAGCTGACTACCAGCGGATAGATCGCATGTTCCTGCTGCTGCACGCGGGCATTCAAGGCGTCTTCCGTATCGCCTGCAAAAATCGGTACAGTAGCCTGTAAGATCACCGGGCCACCATCCAGTTCATCGGTAACAAAATGCACCGACGTGCCATGTTCGTTATCACCGTTTTCAATCGCTTTACGGTGAGTGTGCAGGCCGGGATATTTTGGCAGCAATGAAGGGTGAATATTCAGCAGGCGTTGATGATAATGCGCGACAAATGCCGGACTAAGAATACGCATATAGCCCGCCAGCACCACTAAATCCGCACCATAGGCATCGATTTCCAGCATCAGCTGACGATCGAACGCTTCGCGATCGGAGAACTGTGCGGCTTCAATCGCATGGGCGGGAATACCGGCCATGCGTGCGCGTTCGAGTCCCCAGGCGTCGGCTTTATTACTGAAAACGGCAGCAACGCTGCCGTTGATTTGTCCTTGCTGGCAGGCGTCTAAAATTGCCTGGAGATTACTTCCATTACCGGAAACCAGCACGGCTATCTTTTTCATGGATTAATAACCACACGTTCTTCCGCGTCGGAAGCGTTAATCACGCCGATTTTCCACGCCTGCTCGCCAGCGTCGGTCATTAACTGCACCGCTTTATCGGCCTCCTCCGGGCTGAGCGCAATAACCATACCCACGCCACAGTTGAAGGTGCGATACATCTCATGACGACTGACGTTACCCGCCTGCTGCATCCAGCTGAAGATCGCCGGCCACTGCCAGCTCGACTCTTCCAGCACGGCCTGGGTGTTATCTGGCAGTACGCGCGGGATGTTTTCCCAGAAGCCGCCGCCAGTCAGGTGAGCAATGGCGTGTACATCAACCTGTTCGATCAGGCTGAGAATGTTTTTCACGTAAATACGGGTCGGAGCCAGCAGGTGATCGGCAATGGATTTGCCTGCCAGCTGGGTGGTTTCCGGCTCGGTCTGGCTCACTTCAAGGATCTTACGCACCAGCGAGTAACCGTTAGAGTGCGGGCCACTTGAACCGAGCGCAATCAGTACGTCGCCGTCCTGCACTTTGCTGCCGTCGATGATTTCTGATTTTTCCACCACGCCGACGCAAAAACCGGCCACGTCGTAATCTTCACCGTGGTACATGCCCGGCATTTCTGCGGTTTCGCCGCCGACCAGAGCACAGCCAGACTGCTGACAGCCTTCGGCAATACCGGTAATCACGCTGGCTGCGGTATCCACATCCAGTTTGCCGGTCGCATAATAGTCGAGGAAGAATAGTGGCTCTGCGCCCTGAACCACCAGGTCGTTAACGCACATGGCGACCAGATCGATACCGATACTGTCGTGGCGTTTCAGATCCATTGCCAGACGCAGCTTGGTGCCGACGCCGTCAGTGCCGGAAACCAGAATCGGTTCGCGGTATTTTTGCGGCAGCGCACAAAGGGCACCGAAACCGCCCAGTCCACCCATCACTTCCGGGCGACGAGTCTTTTTCACTACGCCTTTAATACGATCGACTAAAGCATTACCAGCATCGATATCTACGCCGGCGTCTTTATAGCTGAGAGAGGTCTTGTCGGTCACTGCGAAATCCCCACGCGGTTGCGGTTGGTGGTTTGAAATTAAAGCGCGGCAATTCTATCAGCGCAGGCAAACGTTTGCGAGTGTCATCTTAGCTGACATTGCGTATCGCCTAATTTTAGACAATCCTTAGCTAATTGATCTTAATTGCCTCAAGTCATATGGCGCACCGAAAAAAAGGCGGTATAATCCCGCGATTTTTTTTGCCGCTAACCACTCCGGGAGAACAACAATGAAGATCGTGGAAGTCAAACACCCGCTCGTCAAACATAAACTGGGCCTGATGCGTGAGCAGGATATCAGCACCAAGCGTTTTCGTGAGCTCGCCTCAGAAGTGGGAAGTTTGCTGACCTATGAAGCCACCTCGGATCTGGAAACTGAAAAGGTCACCATCGAAGGCTGGAATGGTCCGGTTGAGATCGACCAGATTAAAGGTAAAAAAATTACCGTTGTCCCGATTCTGCGTGCCGGTCTGGGCATGATGGAAGGGGTACTGGAGCATGTACCCAGCGCGCGTATCAGTGTGGTCGGCGTCTATCGTGATGAAGAAACGCTGGAGCCGGTACCGTATTTCCAGAAGCTGGTGTCAAATATTGAAGAGCGTCTGGCGTTGGTCGTAGACCCAATGCTGGCGACTGGCGGCTCAATGATTGCCACCATCGATCTGCTGAAAAAAGCCGGTTGTAACAGCATTAAAGTTCTGGTGCTGGTTGCCGCGCCGGAAGGTCTGGCGGCGCTGGAGAAAGCGCATCCGGATATCGAAGTTTATACCGCATCGGTCGATCACGGACTGAACGAGAAAGGCTACATTATTCCTGGCCTCGGCGATGCCGGCGATAAGATTTTCGGAACCAAATAATTTCAAAAAAAATGAAGCCGACCGCAGAGTCGGCTTTTTTATGGCAAAAATAACATCTCAAGGGGATACCATGACTCGTCGTGCCATCGGCGTTAGTGAGCGGCCACCGCTGCTCCAGACCATTCCACTCAGTTTCCAGCATCTGTTTGCCATGTTTGGCGCGACGGTGCTGGTGCCGATTCTGTTTCATATCAACCCGGCAACGGTGCTGCTGTTTAACGGTGTCGGTACGCTGCTGTATCTGTTTATCTGTAAAGGTAAAATCCCCGCCTATCTCGGTTCCAGCTTTGCGTTTATTTCCCCGGTACTTTTGCTGTTACCGCTAGGTTATGAAGTCGCGCTGGGCGGCTTTATTATGTGTGGCGTGCTGTTCTGTCTGGTGGCGCTGATTGTGAAAAAAGCCGGTACCGGCTGGCTGGATGTGATGTTTCCGCCTGCGGCGATGGGGGCCATCGTGGCGGTAATCGGACTGGAACTGGCGGGCGTGGCGGCCAATATGGCCGGTCTGCTGCCTGCTGATGGCACTTCTGCCGACAGCAAAACCGTGCTTATCTCACTGGTTACGCTGGCGGTGACGATATTTGGCTCGGTACTGTTTCGCGGTTTTATGGCGATAATCCCGATTCTGATTGGTGTACTCGTCGGTTATGCCTTGTCATTTGTGCTGGGCATTGTTGACTGGACGGCGGTACGCGAAGCGCCATGGTTCGCATTGCCAACTTTCTACACGCCGCGCTTTGAGTGGTTTGCCATCTTTACCATTCTGCCTGCGGCGCTGGTGGTCATTGCGGAACATGTCGGCCACCTGGTGGTAACCGCCAATATCGTTAAAAAAGATCTGATGAAAGATCCGGGCCTGCATCGTTCGATGTTTGCGAACGGCATCTCGACGGTATTCTCCGGCTTCTTTGGTTCGACGCCGAATACCACTTACGGCGAGAATATTGGTGTGATGGCGATTACCCGTGTTTACAGTACCTGGGTAATTGGCGGTGCGGCAATTCTGGCGATTCTGCTCTCCTGCGTCGGTAAGCTGGCGGCGGCGATTCAGGTGATCCCGGTACCGGTAATGGGCGGCGTGTCGCTGCTGCTGTACGGGGTGATCGGGGCTTCAGGGATTCGCGTGCTGATCGAATCGAAAGTCGATTACAGCAAAGCGCAAAACCTGATCCTGACCTCGGTGATCCTGATTATTGGCGTCAGCGGCGCGAAAGTGCATATCGGGGCGGCCGAACTTAAAGGAATGGCGCTGGCGACGATTGTTGGCGTCGGATTAAGCCTGATCTTTAAAGCGATCGGTCTGTTGCGTCCGGAAGAAGTGGTGCTGGATGCGGAAGATAATACGCCGCATTGATCGACTAATGGGCAGCTCAGGCTGCCCATTTCATTTAAAGACAAAAGTTGTGATAAACTTTTGCCGTTTTCTGCCCGTTCACACTTGAGGTGCTTCTGAACACGCCGGCACAGCTTTCATTGCCACTCTATTTGCCCGACGACGAAACCTTTGCCAGCTTCTGGCCAGGGGAGAATCCGTCGCTACTGGCTGCGCTAAAAGGCGCGCTGCATCAGGAACATGGCAGCTATCTCTATTTCTGGTCACGTGAAGGCGGTGGGCGCAGTCACTTACTGCATGCCGCTTGTGCTGAGCTTTCAGCGCTCGGTGAAGCAGTCGGTTATGTTCCGCTGGATAAACGGACCTGGTTTGTGCCCGAAGTGCTGGATGGCATGGAGCAACTGGCGCTGATTTGCATTGATAATATCGAATGCATTGCCGGTGACGAACCGTGGGAAATGGCAATCTTTGATCTTTATAACCGGATTCTTGAAACCGGTAAAACCCGGCTACTGATCACCGGCGATCGTCCTCCACGCCAGCTTAACCTTAAACTGGCCGATCTTGCCTCACGTCTCGACTGGGGACAGATCTATAAACTGCAACCGCTCTCCGATGAGGACAAATTGCAGGCGCTGAAGCTGCGCGCCGATTTGCGCGGTTTTGAACTACCGGAAGATGTGGGTCGCTTTTTGCTGAAGCGGCTGGACCGTGAAATGCGCACGCTGTTTGATACGCTGGACAAACTCGATCGCGCTTCCATCAGTGCCCAGCGCAAACTGACCATTCCCTTCGTGAAAGAGACGCTCGATCTGTAAGGCCGGAGGCGCATCTGCCTCCGACAGTGACGAAAAGCTTAGATAATTTCCAGCACCTGCTCAGGCGGACGGCCAATACGTGCCCGATCGTTAGCCACCACAATCGGGCGCTCGATCAGCTTTGGATGATCGATCATTGCCTGCAACAGTTGTGCTTCACTCAGTGAAGCATCCGCCAGATCCAGCTGTTTATACAGTTCCTCTTTATTACGCAGCAACTGACGAGCGCTGCTAAAGCCTAACTGTTGCAGTAAGGTTTTCAGCGTTGCGGTATCCGGCGGCGTGTCGAGATAGAGCACTACTTCAGGTGTCACACCGTGCTCCTGCAACAGATTCAGGGTTTCCCGGCTCTTGGAGCAGCGAGGATTATGATAAATAGTGACCATCGGTTTTCCTTTACGATTTTGAATACTGGCGGAAGCGTTGCTGTAACTGACGCAGTTGATCGATACGCGCGTCATAACGTGCCTGCTTCAGACTTCCCAGTGGAACTTGTGAACTGGCACCGCTCAGCGTGGTAATCGCCTGATCGAGGCGTCCCGCCAGTGCCAGCCCTTCGGCGCGCGCCGACAGCTCTTCATCACGCAGACCCTGCGCGGCCGACGCCTGTGCCAGCAGATCCCAGCCGTTAGGATCGTTAGGATGCGCCCAGGTGTAGCGGTTCAGAATCCGGCTGGCGGCGGCGGGCTGGTTACCTTCGACAAAGGCATTTGCCAGGTTGAGCTGCAATACCGGATTACTGGCGGAGGCACTGACGGCGGTCAGGCGTTTAATTGCCTGTGGAGCCTGATTCAGCCCTAAATCAATATCGGTCATGATATCAAGATACCAGACATTGTTGGGCTGTTTCACCAGTAGCGGTTCAATAATGCGTTTGGCATTGGCGAAGCTTTTTGCCTGCAAAAACTGAATCGCTTTGCCATACTGCGCCGCCTGCTGCTCACGGGTATTGCCTTTTGCCCAGCTGTCGAGCAGGTCGTTATCCAGCTGATTTCGCCCGCCTGAGTACATGCCGAGGGCGCGCACTTTGGCCATATAATAGTCCTGCGAGGATTGCACCACCACCTGACGCATCTGGTTTGCACGGTTGCGGGCATCCGCCAGACGGCTGTCGGGCAACGGGTGGGTCAGCAGAATTTCCGGTGGTTTAGAGGCATAGCGTGACTGATCGGCCAGCTTTTGCAGAAACTCGGGCATCGCTTGCGGATCGAAGCCCGAGCGTTGTAATACCTGAATGCCAATACGATCGGCTTCCTGCTCATTATTTTGCGTAAAACTGATCACGCCCTGGCGGGTGCCCGCCAGCGTACCGGTCAGCGCCGCCATTCCTGCCTGCGGGTTGGCCATTGCCAGTAAAATTGAGCCAAGCGCGCCGACCCAGGTGAGCGGTGCATTGCGCTGTTGCTCTTCCATCGCGCGCGCCAGATGGCGTTGAGTGACATGGGATATTTCATGCGCCATTACCGACGCCAGCTGGCTCTCATTCTCCGCATAGCGGAACAGCGCCGAGTGCAGCACCACGTTACCGCCGAAAAAGGCAAAGGCGTTAATTTCGTCGTTACGGATTAAATAGAAGTTGAAAGGGGTACGCACAGAGTTAGCGTGTGACACCAGCCGCTGTCCCAACTGGTTAATGTAGTCATTCAGCAGCGGATCGTTAATCAGTGGCGCACTGGCGCGCAGCTGGCGGACATAAAAATCCCCCATTTGCAGTTCCTGATTAATCGACAGCGTTCCGCCCGCTGTCGTGCCAATATCGGGCAGCGAATCGACCATATCATCGGCCCGGGAAGGGAGCACACCGCCTGCCAGCAGTGACACTATCAAAGAGGCGACCAGACTTTTCTTCAACCGGTTGAACATACATCAGTCCCATAACTAAGAAGTCGTGTTTTGCCAGGCCGCAGGTTGAAACGTTATTCGGTTGCTGCGCTGACGTTTCTCACTCAGGCCATCAGTTTAGCGACAGCGGTGGTGGAAAGGAATCCCGCGATTAGCGGCCAGTGGGCGCTAAAGCCATTTGCAGTGCATGCTACCGCAGGCATACAATCGTGCGGTGCTTTACCAGGGCATATATCGCACGGAGTTTTTTGCGCAAAATAAATCTATACTAAGGCGCTACCATCATGTTTAGCAAAATTGAGGTAAGTCTATGTTGAGGCTGTTACGGCCAAAAACCGACTTACGCACCCTGATTACCCTGCTCGCTGTTGCCAGCATTGTGATTACGCTGGCTAATTCTCTCTATGCCACATGGCGCGTGCAGCGCGATCTGTTGATAAATAATACCCTCGAATCGAACCGGGTTTACGCCACCAAACTGGCGGCCACCACCGAAATTTTCTTCCAGTTGGCGCAATCGCAACTCGCTTACAGCGCAAAAATGCTCAGTGACGGCTTTGATAACGATAGCGTGTTACAGGGAGAGGTCGACCGTTTGCGGGAACAAACTGCCAGTTTTAACTCGGTAGTGATTGTTGATGTGCAGGGCCGGGTTCGCTCTATTTCACCGGAGTCACTGATGCTGGAAGGAATGCGTCTGACTTCTGCCACGTCGCATCAGGCGCTGAAAGAGCGTAAGCCGCTGATCAGTCAGCCAGCAATTTCCGCGGCGAATAATCTGATGGTGTTTGTCTCCTCGCCTGTCTGGGCGAAAGATGGCAACTATCTGGGCTTTATTGGCGGCACACTCTATCTGAAGAAGAAAAGCATTCTTAATGCTCTGCTAGGCGAGCAATTTTATCGCGATGGTTCTTCACTGTATGTGGTTGATAAACAGAATCAGGTGCTTTATCACCAGAATGCACAGTTAATTGGCAAGAAAATTGCGCCGCTTATTAGTAATGAGGATAAGCAGCTGCACAGCAGCGGTTATCAGCAAATCAGCCGTGAGGGCCGCGAGCCAATGCTGGCGGGTTATGCTGTCGTTCCTGCTTCTGACTGGATGGTTGTTGCGCTTAAGCCGACGCAAGCCACTCTGAATCCATTAACCAGCCTGTTATTCCAGGTATTAAAGCACTCGGTGCCGTTTGCGTTACTGACACTGATTGCCGCCTGGATTCTGGCGCGGCTGATTGCACTGCCGCTGTGGCAACTGGCGCGTAAAGCCAGCCAGATGGACAAGCAAGGGGTGTCAAAAGAGATCAGCAACATCCGTTCCTGGTACTTTGAAGCGGGGCAGATTAAACGGGCGCTGCTGGCGGGAATCGGTCTGTTACAGGATAAAATTGGTCGGCTGAAATTTGAAGTACAAACCGATCCGTTGACGCAATTGCTCAACCGTCGCGGCCTGAGTGCCGTGCTGGAATATTTCCTCACCACCCGGCAGCCTTTTGCCATCCTCGCGCTGGATATTGACCATTTCAAACGGGTGAATGATACCTTTGGTCATGATGTCGGTGACGCGGTGATTATCCGCGTGGCGCGTGAGCTGGAGCAGAGCTCCCGTCAGAGCGATGTCGTGTGTCGCAATGGCGGCGAAGAGTTTCTGATGATTTTGCCGGGTGCCGATCAAGATATGGCGCTGATGATTGCCGAACGCGTGCGCCAGCGTATTCATAAGCTGGAGATTGAGCAGCTGGGCATCCTCTCGGTTTCGATTGGTGTTTCATTATGGCGGCCCGATCACCAGAGTATGGAAGAGGTGTTTAAAGCCGCGGATGATGCTTTGTATCAGGCCAAAAAAGCCGGTCGCAACTGTGTGATGCGTGCCGCTGAACAGTAACGCCAGGCAACTGAACGGGCTGGCGGGTAAGGTCCACTCTGAGAAAAGGGGGCTAACCTGCTTGCTGCCTTTCTGTTCACGGCACCTTTCAGGTACAATCCCGCCTGGTCCAAAATGAACTCAAGGAAGTTAATGTCATGCTGGCATTGTTAATACAGTGGTATCGCCGTCGTTTCAGCGACCCACAAGCCATTGCGTTGTTGATCATTTTGGTTGCCGCATTCTGTATTCTGTTCTTTTTTAACGGCTTGCTGGCGCCACTGCTGGTGGCTCTGGTGTTGGCGTATCTGTTGGAGTGGCCAACCATACGGCTTGAACGTATGGGATGTTCGCGAACCTGGGCAACCAGTATCGTGCTGACGATTTTTGCCGGTATATTGCTGCTGATGGTACTGGTAGTGGCACCGGTGGCGTGGCAGCAGGGTATCAACCTGACACGCGATATGCCGAATATGCTCAATAAGCTGTATAACTTCGCTGCCGGCTTACCGAAGCGTTTTCCGGCGCTGGTCGATGCGGGCATTATCGATATTATTGCCGAGAATTTACGCAGCCGCTTAACCGGTCTTGGTGAGTCGCTGGTGAAGTACTCGCTGGCATCGCTGGTCGGATTAATGACGCTGGCGATTTACCTGGTGCTGGTGCCGCTGATGGTGTTCTTCCTGCTGAAGGATAAAGAGCAGATGCTTAACGCCGTGCGCCGCGTGCTGCCGCGTAATCGCGGACTGGCAGGGCAAGTGTGGAGCGAGATGAATCAGCAGATCACCAATTATATTCGCGGCAAAGTGCTGGAGATGGTGGTGGTCGGCATTGCCACCTGGATCGGTTTTCTGGCGATTGGGCTTAACTATTCGCTGCTGCTGGCGGTGCTGGTTGGCTTCTCAGTGCTGATTCCCTATATCGGCGCGATGGTGGTCACTATCCCGGTGATTTGCGTAGGCCTGTTTCAATGGGGGCTGGGCAGCGATTTCTGGACCATGATTATCGTCTATCTGATTATTCAGGCGCTGGACGGTAACTTACTGGTGCCGGTGCTGTTTTCCGAAGCGGTGAACCTGCATCCGCTGGTGATTATTCTTTCGGTGGTGATCTTCGGCGGGCTGTGGGGGTTCTGGGGCGTATTCTTTGCCATTCCGCTGGCAACGCTGGTCAAGGCGGTGGTACATGCCTGGCCCGATGGTATGCTGGTGGAAGAGGAACCGTAATAATTGTAAGGGCGGCGAGAACGCCGCCCTTACAATAAAACCGCTCTTATCAGGCTGATTTCAAATAATTCATCACGATATCGTGGTGGTTAGTGGTTTTGAAATCATCGAACACTTTCTCAACTTTACCATTTCCGTCCAGCAGGAAGCTGATACGATGAATGCCGTCGTAGGTTTTACCCATAAAGGTTTTCTCACCCCAGACACCAAACTGTTCGCTAACCTGATGATCTTCATCAGAAAGCAGCGTAAAGTTAAGTAACTCTTTTTCGGCAAAACGGGACAATTTCTCTGCTTTGTCGGTACTGATTCCCAGCACTTCGACGCCCGCCTTTTTCAACTCATCCATGTTATCGCGCAAGCCACAAGCCTGAACCGTACAACCCGGCGTCATCGCTTTAGGATAGAAATAGACCAACACGCGCTGTCCCTGGAAGTCGGCCAAATTTACTTGTTCGCCGTCTTGATCGGGCAAGCTAAATTTCGGTGCGATATCACCGGCTTTCAGTGGATTCATCACTACTCTCCATTTTCTCTTCATGCTGTGGGTAATTCACGGCACTAATATTGCCCTGAGCCTGCAGTTCTGTACATAGTTGGTTAAACGCTTGTTCAATAAATGAAGCATCCTGGCTGGCAGGACTGTGCGCAGTAATCTGAATATAGAGTAACGGCGGCTGGTTTTCTTCTGCTGGCTGGGTGCGTGACACCAGTTCAGCGATATTCATCTGATGAGAAAAGAACAGATCGGTGAAGCGCTCGATGATATGCGGTGAGTCGGTGACTTCAACCTGCACCCGCACTGTTGACGGCATCGCCGGGCGAGTGCTGGCGTTAGTGCGTTTCATCACCAGCAGCAGCTCCAGCTCGGCCCCCTTCAGCGGCAGCGTTGATTCAATCAGCGTAATCGCATTCCAGCTGCCAGAGAGAAACATGATAAAGGTGAACTCATCGCCGAGCATCGCAAGCCGACTGTCTTCAATATTGCAGCCACAGCTGCTGACATGTCGGGTAATGGTATTGACAATTCCTGGGCGATCAACGCCCAGAGCGGTAATGACCAAATGATGTTGCTGTGACTGCGGCAAAATGATACGTCCTGTCCGTCATGGTGATTAGCAATAGTGATAACCTTAAGGTAAACATAAAAAATACCCCCTGCCAAGCGCCTCTGCCCTGTTGTCTGCTTGCTTTTCAATGCCCGTCAAACGTACCATGAAGGACTTGTTTGTGGAGGGGATGGCCAATGTTCACGGGAAGTATTGTTGCGCTCGTTACACCGATGGATGACAAAGGTAATGTCTGCCGGGCGAGTCTGAAGAAACTGATTGATTATCATGTCGCTAGCGGAACTGCGGCGATTGTATCTGTGGGGACCACTGGCGAATCTGCTACCCTCAGCCATGAAGAACATGGTGATGTGGTTATGCAAACGCTGGAGCTGGCTGATGGCCGTATTCCAGTGATTGCCGGAACCGGTGCAAATGCCACTGCAGAAGGCATCTCTCTTACCAAACGCTTCGAGAATTCAGGTGTTGTCGGTTGTCTGACCGTCACCCCGTATTACAACCGTCCGACTCAGGAAGGGTTGTATCAGCACTTTAAAGCCATTGCGGAAAGCACTTCTCTGCCGCAGATGCTGTATAACGTTCCTTCACGTACCGGCTGCGATATGCTGCCAGAAACGGTTGGTCGTCTGTCCAAAATTAAAAATATTATCGGGATTAAGGAAGCGACCGGGAACTTATCGCGGGTCAGTCAGATCCAAGAGCTGGTTGATGAAGACTTTGTGCTGGTGAGCGGCGATGACGCTTCGGCACTGGACTTCATGCAACTGGGCGGTCAGGGCGTGATCTCGGTAACGGCAAACATCGCCGCCCGTGAAATGGTTGAACTCTGTGCGCTTGCGCAGCAGGGCAATTTTGTTGAAGCGCGCCGCCTTAACCAGCGCCTGATGCATCTGCATCAGAAGTTATTTGTTGAACCGAATCCTATCCCGGTGAAATGGGCCGCGAAGAAGTTAGGATTAATAGCAACCGATACGCTGCGTCTTCCAATGACGCCAATAACCGACGCCGGGCGTCCGGTTGTGGAGCAGGCGCTCAAGCATGCGGGTCTGCTGTAAATTAGGGAGATTTGATGGCTTACTCAGTAAAGAAGTCCACGGTAGTTAAAGTTGTTGGACTGTCAACGGTGATGCTGCTTGCAGCTTGTTCCAGCGATCAGCGCTATAAGCGTCAGGTCAGTGGCGATGAGTCATATTTGCAGGCGACCGAACTGAAAGATTTAACCGCACCAGCAGGGAGCCTTCTGCCGCTGCAAAACGGCGATTATGATATCGCGCCGACCAACAGCAATGGCGCGATTGGCAAGCAGCTTGATATCCGTCCACCGGCCCAGCCTCTGGCGCTGATGAACGGTACCCGCACTCAGTTTACCGGCAACACCGGTATGCTGATGCTGGAGAGCGGCCGCAATGGTACCATCTGGCCGCAGGTAGTGAATGTGGTTCAGTCGTATAAGTTCCCGATTGCCGATCGTCAGGATGCCAGCCAACAGCTGACTACCGACTGGGTACAGTGGAATCGTGCGGATGAAGATAACCAGTACCGTGGCCGCTATCAGATTAGCGTGCAACAGCAGGGTTATCAGCAAGCGCTGACGGTGCGACTGCTGCAATTGCAGCAGCAGGACAAAGACGTCACTTCACCGGTACAGATCCAGCGCTATACCGCGCAGATGCTTAACGACATCAGCACCGGCTTAGATAAGATTGAATCCGCACAGCAGGATGCCGCAGCAAACCGCAGCGTCACCCAGATTGATGTGCAGAGCGGCGCCGATGATACCGGCCTGCCAAATCTGATTCTGCGCGCACCATTCAATGCGGTCTGGCAGCGTCTGCCGGATGCACTGAAGCGTGTCGGCATGGAAGTGAAAGATAACAACCGTTCTCAGGGCAGTCTGTCAGTGACCTATAAGGCACCGGGCAGCAGTCGTTGGGACGAGCTGGGCGCGAAAGATCCTGAGTTGCCAAATGGCGATTACAAACTGCAAGTAGGTGATTTAGATAACCGCAGTAGCCTGCAGTTTATCGATCCGAAAGGGCATCCGCTTACGCAGTCTCAGAATGACGCGCTGGTCGCCGTATTCCAGGCGGCATTCAGCAAATAAACCATCAGGGCCGGATCATTCCGGCCTTTTTTCATGGTGAAAACAATTTAGTCGACGCAGGGGCAGACTCTTTCCGCCCGTGCAGATGTATAGCAACACTTCTATCACGTTTGGAGTTAATCAAGATGCAAAAGCAAGCTGAGTTGTATCGCGGCAAAGCGAAAACCGTTTACAGCACCGAAAACCCGGACCTGCTGATACTCGAATTCCGCAACGATACGTCAGCAGGAGACGGTGCGCGTATTGAGCAGTTCGATCGCAAAGGTATGGTCAATAATAAGTTTAACCACTTTATTATGACCAAACTTGAGGAAGCGGGTATCCCGACGCAAATGGAAGCGCTGCTGTCTGATAATGAAGCACTGGTGAAAAAACTGGAAATGGTACCGGTTGAATGCGTAATTCGTAACCGTGCCGCCGGATCGCTGGTAAAACGCCTCGGCGTGGAAGAGGGCATCGAGCTTAATCCACCGCTGTTCGATCTGTTCCTGAAAGATGACGCCAAACACGATCCCATGGTGAACGAGTCTTACTGTGAAACCTTTGGCTGGGTGAACAAAGAGAATCTGGCGCGTATGCGTGAGCTGACGTATAAAGCGAACGACGTGCTGAACAAATTGTTCTCCGATGCGGGTCTGATTCTGGTGGATTTCAAACTGGAATTTGGTCTGTTCAACGGTGAAGTGGTGCTGGGTGATGAGTTTTCTCCGGATGGCGCACGCCTGTGGGACAAAGAAACCATGGCCAAGATGGACAAAGACCGTTTCCGTCAGAGCCTCGGTGGTGTGGTTGAAGCCTACGAAGAAGTTGCACAGCGTCTGGGCGTAAAATTAGACTAACCGCGCAATCGTTTCCCTTTCTTCGCTTTTTACAGAGGCCGGTGACTACCGGCCTCTGTTTTTGCATCAGCTGTGGTTATTCAGCGGCGCCGCGACTAAAATCTGCTGTAATAAGCCAAAAAAATTACAGGGGTAAGTTATGCGTTGGCAAGGGCGTCGCGAAAGCGACAATGTGGAAGACCGTCGTAACCAGTCGCCGTCAATGGGGGGGGGCCGGATGCGCATCCCGCGCGGCAAAGGCGGCATCGCTTTGCTGATTATTGTGATGGTAGCTGGCTATTACGGCTATGATCTGACGCCATTATTAACCGGTGGTGAGCCAGCGACTCAGCAATCCTCTCAGCAGCACGTCAGTCCAAAAGACGATGAAGCGGCAAAATTCACCTCAGTAATCTTTGCCACCACTGAAGATACCTGGCAAAAGCTGTTCCAGCAGATGGGCAAGAAGTGGCAATCACCGACGCTGGTTATGTATCGTAACCAGACATCAACCGCCTGCGGCACCGGGCAGTCGGCGATGGGGCCATTCTACTGTCCGGCTGACCAGAAGGTGTATATCGACCTCTCTTTCTATGACGAAATGAAAAACAAACTCGGCGCCGACGGTGATTTTGCTCAGGGCTATGTGGTTGCCCATGAGGTGGGTCACCATGTGCAGAAGCTGCTGGGTATTGAAGGGAGAGTACGTCAGATGCAGCAGAATGCCTCGCAGACTCAGGTGAATCAGCTGTCGGTAAAAATGGAGTTGCAGGCTGACTGCTTTGCCGGTGTCTGGGGACATTATATGCAGCAGGAACAGGTGCTGGAGCCGGGCGATCTGCAGGAAGCGCTGAATGCCGCTGAAGCGATTGGTGATGACCGCTTGCAGCAGCAAAGCCAGGGCCGGGTAGTGCCGGATAGCTTTACTCACGGCACTTCAGAGCAGCGTTACAGCTGGTTTAAGCGCGGCTTCGATAGCGGCGATCCGGGGCAGTGTAATACCTTCGGCAGCTGATTTTGATGCAGCGAGTTGAACTGACTGCTGAAATGCAGCAGAAAGGTGTGCGTCGCTTGCTGGTGATCAGTGGCGAGACTGACTGGTGCCAGCAGCAGGCTGAGCAGTGGATGCAGTCATTAGCCGGTGACTGGCTGTGGGTTAGTGAGACGTCGCAGCCGGGACTCTGCTGCGCGCCAGGAAAATTACGTAGGCTGCTGGGGCAGGAATTTCGCCATGCGGTGTTTGACGCGCGCGCAGGCTTTTATGCTGAAGCCTTTGCCGCGCTGGCGGGCACGTTAGTTGCCGGCAGCTGGTTAGTGTTACTGGTTCCCGAGTGGCAATCATGGCCTGATCAACCTGATAACGACTCGCTGCGCTGGAATGATGCCGCGGAAGCGATTGCCACGCCGCAGTTTGTGCATCATCTTCAGCAGCAGCTGTTAAACGACCCGCGCGTTGCACTGTTACGTCAGCATAATGCCGTTACGCTGTCGCCATTACCGGCTCTGCCAGACTGGCAGCCGGATGCTGAACGGCAACAGCAACATATTTTACAGTCGCTGCTTGATGCGCCGCCTGGTGTGTCGGTGCTGACTGCGCCACGCGGGCGCGGCAAATCGGCGCTGGCGGGTATGCTGGCACAACGTTGGCCGGGTAAATGCTGGGTCACCGCTCCGGCAAAAGTTTCTACCGCGGTGCTGGCGCACTTTGCCGGAGCAGCATTTCATTTTTTTTCCCCTGATGCACTGCTGGCCAGCTGTGAACAGCAGTTGCCCGCTGATGTTGACTGGCTGTTGATTGATGAAGCCGCGGCGATTCCGGCTCCGTTATTGCAGCGTTTGATTCGTTGTTTTCCGCGTGTATTACTGACCACGACCGTGCAGGGTTACGAAGGCACGGGGCGCGGCTTTTTACTGAAATTTTGCGCTTCGCTACCTGATGCCCGCTTCTGGACGCTGGATGCCCCGCTGCGCTGGGCGCAGCACGATCCGCTGGAAAACATTATTGATGCCTGTCTGCTGTTTGATGAAGCGACCGAATGCAAGGTGGCCGGTGAACCGGTTTTTCAGCCGCTTGAACCCGCTGACTGGCAAACGCAGCCACAGCTGCTTACGGCACTGTATCAACTGTTAGCCAGTGCTCACTACCGAACCTCTCCCCTTGACCTGCGCCGGATGATGGATGCACAGGGGATGCATTTTCTGGCTGCTCACTACCAGCAGCAGATTTCCGGCGCGCTGTGGCTGGTGGATGAGGGGGGATTATCCGCCGAACTGGCGGCTGCCGTCTGGGCCGGAAAGCGTCGGCCACGTGGCAATCTGGTTGCTCAGTCGCTGGCGGCGCATGCCGGGCTGGATGAAGCTGCACAATTACGCTCGCGGCGTATCAGCAGGATAGCCATCGCGCCGCAGCACAGGCGGCGGGGTCTGGGTCGTCAGTTGATCAAACAGAGTCTGGCCAACACCCGTGGGCTGGATTTCCTCTCGGTCAGCTTTGGTTATACCGCAGAGCTTTGGCAGTTCTGGCAGGCCTGTGGATTTCAGTTGGTTCGTATTGGCAGCCAGCGGGAAGCCAGTAGCGGTTGTTATGCGGCCATGGCATTACTGCCGCTGAGCCCTGCGGGCGCTGCGCTGACCGCGCGTGCGGTAAAGCGGCTGGCGCGTGATTACCACTGGCTGCGGCAACATATTGATCAATCTGTCGCGATTGAAATCGATCCGCAGCAGAGCTTTAACGCCGATGACTGGCAGGAAGTGGCCGGGTTCGCTTTTGCCTTTCGTCCGTTTGAAGCCTCCGGGGCGGCACTTGAGCGGTTACTGAGCCTGTCGACACTGGCGCTTCCCGCGTTGCGCGGCACCCTCACTCAGCGTTTAACTGATGCGGAGTTATGCCAGAAGCTGGCTCTGCCCGGACGTAAGTCGCTGATTCAGCGCTGGCGTCAGGAAGCGGGCGAGGCGTTGCTGACCATTGACCCGGCGTGTGCCGAGGCCTGGCGTAAGCGGGTTATCTTGTTGCAATAAATCTTGAGTACGGTCCTCTCCCCTTAAGGGAGAGGACCAACAGGCGCTTAATCACTATTTCTTTTTCGGCCAGTCGTCTTCGTCATCCCATTTATCGTTAAAGTCACGATGCGGTGGTAGTTCAGGTTTGTTATCGAGAAACTTTTTATGATCGATACGCTTCAGATCCTTGTAGACATTCATCAGTACGCCAACCATCAATACGATAACCAGGATCCACCAATACTCTTTAAACCATTCCATGATGCTTTCTCCCCAGCGTCGCGCTTATGCGACCAGCTGTTCCATAATGCGTTGATACATGCGGCTTAGCAGTTGCAGATCGGAAGCCTTCACGCATTCGTTGATTTTGTGGATGGTGGCATTCACCGGACCCAGCTCAACAACCTGTGCGCCCATACGAGCGATAAAGCGACCGTCAGACGTGCCGCCGGTGGTCAGCAACTGCGGCTTAATTTCATTATAGTGCGCAACCGCATTCACTACCGCATCAACCAGCTTACCGCGTGAGGTCAGGAACGGCTGACCAGAGAGTTTCCACTCCAGCGTATAGCGCAGCTGATGACGTTGCAGCAACTCTTCCACGCGTTGTTTAATCAGCGCATCGGTCAGCTCAGTACTGAAACGGAAGTTGAACTGCACAAACAGCTCGCCGGGAATGACATTGTTGCTGCCGGTGCCTGCCTGCACATTGGCAATCTGCATGCTGGTCGCCGGGAAGAATTCATTGCCCTGGTCCCATTCGGTGGCGACCAGCTCATTTAATGCCGGAAGCGCGCGGTGCACCGGATTATCTGCCAGATGCGGATAAGCAACGTGCCCCTGCACGCCATGAACCGTCAGGTTGGCGGTAATGGAGCCGCGACGACCATTTTTTACTACGTCACCCACTACTTCGGTGCTGGAAGGCTCGCCGACCAGGCAGTAGTCGAGGCGTTCTTTACGCGCCATTAGCCTTTCAACGACTTTAACGGTGCCATTAGTGCCGCTGGCTTCTTCATCCGAGGTGATTAAAAACGCCAGTCGTCCTTTATGATTGGGGTATGCTGCGACAAAGCGCTCGGCTGCCACGACCATGGCCGCCAGCGATCCTTTCATATCCGCAGTGCCGCGACCAAACAGCATGCCATCGCGAATGGTCGGTTCGAAAGGGGGATTAATCCAGCGGCTGGCATCACCCGTTGGCACCACATCGGTATGGCCAGCAAACGCCAGCGTTTCACCCTGACCGCGCCATGCCCAAAAATTCAGCGTATCGTCGATGTTCATCGGTTCGATAGTGAAGCCAATCGCCTGCAGGCGCTCAATCATGATGGCCTGGCATCCGGCATCATCCGGGCTGAGGGAAGGGCGACGAATGAGCTGCTGCGTCAGCTCAATGACCGGACAGAACATATTATGACTTCTCCTGAATAAACTGCTGATAAGTTGCTTCGCTAAAACCCAGCAGCATAGAGCCGCTGGCGTTGCAGAGCAATGGGCGTTTGATGATGGCGGGCTGCTCCAGCATCAATTCCCGTGCGGCATCCGCGTTATCAATGCTGTCACGTTGCGCTTCCGGTAGTTTACGCCAGGTGGTGCCACGGGTGTTCAGCAATGCGCTATAGCCGAGCTTATCAATAAAACGTTGCAGCAGCGCAGCGTCAATACCATCGGCGCGATAGTCATGAAACTGATAGTCAACTTCATGGCTTTCCAGGTAGCGGCGTGCTTTCTTGATGGTGTCGCAATTTTTAATGCCGTACATTTTCAGGGTTTTTTTCTGATTTGAATCAGCCATGGTAGATAATACTCCAGATAATAATATGAATTATAGTGTATCAATCTCAGGCTTAATGGTCATGTAATAACGTTATCAGGCAGGGTAATATTATTTGCGACGCGACTCGATTTTTGACTGTTTATTAATGAAGTGGCTAATGACGACAGTAAATAGATTGCGGTAGCATTCTGTCGGGTGCCTGAAGCTGTTTGCTGCAGGCATTATTCAGGAGCAGACAGAAGAAGGCCCCAGGTCAATTTTCATTAACCTGAGGCCACTCCTGCACATCCAACAATGTCAGGATAGCCTCTTAACAGCAGATTTGCAATGGAGGTTAAGATGCCAAAAAAATATTTATTACCTCGGCTGATTGTGCTTTGTCTGACAATACTGGCCAGCCTGTGGTTGATACGTGACAGTCTGTGCGAGGTGCGTATTACTCATGGCAGTAATGAATATGCGGCGTTCTTAAACTACGAAGTTAAGCGCTAACCGCGGGCGGGGGAAACCCCGCCTGATTATTGTGGGTGTCGGGGCTTCGGGCACCCTTTTAAATTATTATTGATTTATTTACCGTCAGTTTTTTTGTGGCGGCTAATAATTCCGGGTTGCCGCAGGTTTTTGCTATTTACCCACAAACCACTAATGACGGGGATGAAAAGTTTGCGGTAGCATTCTGTCGGGTGCCTGAAGCTGTTTGTTGCAGGCATTATTCAGGAGCAGACAGAAGAAGGCCCCGGGTCAATTTTCATTAACCTGAGGCCACTCCTGCACATCCAACAATGTCAGGATAGCCTCTTAACAGCAGATTTGCAATGGAGGTTAAGATGCCAAAAAAATATTTATTACCACGGCTGATTGTGCTTTGTCTGACAATACTGGCCAGCCTGTGGTTGATACGTGGCAGTCTGTGCGAAGTCCGTATTACTCATGGCAGTAATGAATATGCGGCGTTCTTAAACTACGAAGTTAAGCGCTAACCGCGGGCGGGGGAAACCCCGCCTGATTATTGTGGGTGTCGGGGCTTCGGGCACCCTTTTAAATATTATTGATTTATTTACCGTCAGGTTGTGAGTGGCGGTAAATAACTCGGGTTGCCGCAGGTTTTTGCTATTTAGCCACAAACCACTAATGACGGGGATGAAAAGTTTGCGGTAGCATTCTGTCGGGTGCCTGAGGCTGTTTGCTGCAGGCATTATTCAGGAGCAGACAGAAGAAGGCCCCGGGTCAATTTTCATTAACCTGAGGCCACTCCTGCACAACCACAATGTCAGGATAGCCTCTTAACAGCAGATTTGCAATGGAGGTTAAGATGCCAAAAAAATATTTATTACCACGGCTGATTGTGCTTTGTCTGACAATGCTGGCCAGCCTGTGGTTGATACGTGACAGTCTGTGCGAGGTGCGTATTACTCATGGCAGTAATGAATATGCGGCGTTCTTAAACTACGAAGTTAAGTGCTAACCGCGGGCGGGGGAAACCCCGCCTGATTATTGTGGGTGTCGGGGCTGCGGGCACCCTTTATTATATTTCATTTAAATAATGTTAATGCTAATTAATAAAGCCGCCCGCGCGCAGGCGAATAATCGTGTTGTCCGGTGCGTAAACCATAGCAGTATTCAGCGGGTGAAAATTAAGATGCTGATAAAATTCTGTTTTATCCAGCATGGCGTAAATAATAACTTTGCCAAACGGTGAAAGTGTATCAAGAATCGACTGCATCAATTGCCGTCCGTAGCCTTTCCCCTGGAATGCCGGATCGATAACCACATCAGAAAGATAAGAACTCCAGGTCAGATCACTGATTGCATGGGCAGTTGCCATCAACTTACCTTCATTAAAGCCAAACCAGCTGAACTGACTATGTTGATAGGCACGCTTTAAGCTGGTGATGTCACGAGCACCAAGGCCGGCTTTTTCAATCAGCTCTGCCAGTTCCTGCCAGTTAACCATCGGATTATCATTCTGGGTTAAAAGTACAAAACTCATTATTATCATCCTTATATTTTTAATGGGATGGCATAATTAATCACTGATTTAGCAACTTTATTCAACTGTAAATTTACGACGAGTAAAATTTATTGTGCTGATTGATATGACAGTATCATTATCCTTCTGAATACATTTTCCTGAACAAAAAATAAGCGTATACTGGCCTCAATTATAAGAGAGGCTATCATGATCGATTTGGAACTGGGGAACTGGAAAGACTTTATCGAAGCAATGTTACGTAAGTAAGCGATTCTTTAAGAAACGCGGCGACAGTATCCATTGCTCAATGCTCTGACCATAAGTCAATATAATAAAGGCAGCCAGATTGTTGGCTGCCTTTATACTGTCAGGGTCTGACTTTCTCTTTTAGCGGAAAGCGTTGCCGTACCACCACAAAGAACAACGGCACAAAGAAGATCGCCAGAATGGTGGCGGAAATCATACCGCCCATTACCCCGGTGCCTACCGCATGCTGACTGCCTGAACCTGCGCCATTACTGATCGCCATCGGCAATACGCCAAAGATAAAGGCCAGTGACGTCATCAGAATCGGACGCAGTCGCTGACGTGAGGCCTCCAGCGTTGACTCAATTAAATCGCGCCCCCTGGTATTCATTTCATTGGCAAATTCGACGATCAGAATCGCGTTCTTCGCCGACAAACCAATTACCGTTAGCAGTCCCACCTGAAAATAGACATCGTTTTCCAGCCCGCGCATCCAGGTGGCCACCAGCGCGCCAAATACCCCGAGCGGCACCACCAACATTACCGAGAACGGGATAGACCAGCTTTCATAAAGTGCTGCCAGACAGAGGAACACCACCAGTAATGAGATGGCGTACAAGGCCGGAGCTTGCGAGCCGGAAAGGCGCTCCTGATAAGAGGCACCGGTCCACTCAAAACCCACGCCCAGTGGCAGCTGGCTGACCAGTTTTTCCATTACATCCATTGCCGTGCCGGTACTGACACCACTTGCCGCCTCGCCGACAATTTCCAGCGCAGAATAGCCATTATAGCGTTCAAGCCGCGGGGAACCTGTTTCCCACGAGGTTTTGGCAAAGGCGGTAAATGGCACCATGCCGCCAGCACTGTTGCGCACATACCATTTGCTGATGTCGTCAGGCAACATGCGGAATTTTGCGGCAGCCTGCACATATACTTTTTTTACCCGACCACGGTCGAGGAAGTCGTTGACGTAGGTCGAGCCCCAGCCGGTTTTCAGTGTATCGTTAATATCATCAAGCGAGACGCCCAGCGCCTGCGCTTTACGCTGATCGATATCAATACGTAATTGCGGACTGTCATCTAACCCGTTGTGGCGAACGCGCGCCAGATCCGGATGGTTACCTGCCATTTCCAGCAGCCGATCGCGCATCTGCATCAGTTTGTCATGACCCATTCCCGCGTGATCCTGTAGTTCCATATCAAAACCGGCAGAGTTACCCATTCCGGTAATTGCTGGCGGGCTGCTGGCAATCACGCGCGCTTCGTTTATCTTGCTGAACGCCTGGGTGGCACGTTCGATAATAGCAAAAGAGGTGCGCTCAGCGCCGGGGCGCTGTTCCCAGTCTTTCAGGCGCACAAACAGACGCGCAACGTTCTGCCCGTTGCCACCGGGGCCGGAGCCAACGGTGGCGAACACCGACTGAACATTATCCTGCTCCTGAGTCATATAATAGTGCTCAACCTTTTGCACCACTTTCAGCGTTTGTTGCTGGGTAGAACCTGGAGGGAGCTGAACCTGAGTGGTAAACACGCCGCGATCCTCCAGCGGCAGAAACGACCCCGGCAAGCGCATAAACAGCAACGCCATGATGCCGATAATGGCGATATAGAGCAGCATCCAGCGGCCGCTTTTCAGTAAAATTTTGGCTACGCCGCGCTCATAACGTTCGCTGCTACTGTTGAATTTTCGGTTAAACCAGCCAAAAAAGCCCCGTCGGCCATGATGATGGCCTTTAGCCAGAGGCTTGAGCATAGTGGCGCAGAGTGCCGGAGTCAGTACCATCGCCACCAGTACCGACAGCACCATTGCGGCGACAATGGTTATTGAGAACTGGCGATAGATAGCGCCGGTCGTGCCGCCAAAAAATGCCATCGGCACAAATACAGCCGACAGCACCAGTGCAATCCCGACCAGTGCGCTCTGGATCTGGCCCATTGATTTTCGTGTCGCTTCGCGCGGCGACAGGCCTTCTTCACTCATTATTCGTTCAACGTTTTCCACCACAACAATGGCATCGTCGACCAGCAACCCTATCGCCAGTACCATGGCAAACATGGTCAGAGTGTTGATACTGAAGCCGCAGATATACAGCACCGAGAAAGTACCCAGCAGCACCACCGGTACAGCAATCGTCGGGATAAGCGTGGCGCGGAAATTCTGTAAAAACAGATACATCACCAGAAACACCAGCAGTACCGCTTCAAACAGGGTTTTCACCACATCGTGAATCGAGGCGGTAACGAACGGCGTGGTTTCATAGGCCACTTTGGCTTCCAGCCCGTGCGGGAAAAAGTGGGAAAGCTCTTCGATACGCGCGCGGACCAGCTTGTCAGTTTCCAGTTCATTGGCACCTGAAGCCAGTTTAACCCCCAGCCCGGACGCGGCCTGGCCGTTATAACGGCTGAGATAGTCATATTTTTCCGCGCCTAATTGCACTTCGGCGACATCGCCGAGCGTCACCACCGAGCCATTCTGATTGGTACGCAGCGTAATCGCTTTAAACTGCTCCGGCGTTTGCAGTAATGACTGAGAATTTATCGTGGCATTCAGCGCCTGATTATCGACTGATGGCGTTCCACCGACCTGGCCGACGGCAATCTGGCTGTTCTGCGAGCTGATGGCGTTAACCACATCCTCGGTGGTCAGGGAATAGTTAATCAGTTTGTTTGGATCCAGCCAGATACGCATAGCATATTGTGAACCGTAGGCATCAACCTGGCCGACGCCGCTGATGCGGCTTAATGGATCCTGGATGTTACTGGCAACATAATCCGCAATATCTTGCTTATCCATACTGCCGTCGGTAGAGACGAAAGCCAGCATCAAAATATTGGTGTCGCCAGTTTTGTTAACCGTTACCCCTTGTTGCTGAACATCCTGCGGCAGTTTACGTAAGGCGGACTGGAGCTGGTTTTGCACCTGCTGACGTGCTTCATCCGGATTGGTTCCGGCATCAAAAGTCAGTGTAATCGTCGCCTGGCCGGTGTTACTGCTTTGCGAAGACATATACATCAGATTATCGATGCCGGTCATGCTCTGTTCGATAACCTGAGTGACCGTGTTCTCCAGCGTTTGCGCTGAAGCGCCAGGATAGTTGGCGGTAATACGCACATTAGGCGGCGCGAGATCAGGATATTGCTCAACGGGAAGTGACATGATCGACAAGACGCCGGTCAGACACATAATGATCGCCAAAACCCAGGCAAAAATCGGGCGATCAATAAAGAAATTCGCCATCGAATCAGAGCTCCTCAGCAGCGTTTCGTCAAAATTAGCAGAAAAAAACGCCAGCGATGCTCTGATTGGCGAAGGGATTAAATGACTTGCCGGGTAAATTTATCTGTTGTTTCAAGCCGCTCCGGCAGTAATTCACTTTACCCGTAGCGGATTGAAGAATCGTGGAGAAATTAAGGAGAAAATGTAAATAATCGTCGTAAAGCTCGACGGACAGTTTCTCTACAACATATTCAGCTATTTTTGTTCTCAAGATAAAGCACTGTCGCCGCGACGCGTGAACGGACATTCAGTTTGCGCAGCAAATTGCGGATATGCACTTTTACCGTCTCTTCGGAGATATGTAACGTCACTGCGACCTCTTTATTTGACATGCCACGCGCCACTTCCTGCAACACATCCAGTTCGCGCTCGGTCAGTGAGGCAAAAGGGTTGGAGCTGAATTCACGCCCGGACAGATAATCACTGACCGCGTCGCTGAAAACCTTTTGCCCCTGTGCGCCTTGCAAAATTTGTTTCAGCAGCTGTTCTGGCTCGCTGTCTTTCAGTAAATAGCCATCGGCTCCGGCATCCACCAACGTATAAATATCATTGCGGGCATCAGAAACCGTCAGAATCAGAATACGCGAGCCGATCGCTTCCTGGCGCAACGCTTTCAGCGTATCGAGGCCGGACAAACCTTTCATATTTAAATCGAGCAGGATTAAATCGGGCGCCAGACGGCGTGCTTGTGCAACAGCTTCGCTGCCATTGCTGGCTTCAGAGACCACGCTAAATTGTGGTTCCAGCTCCAGTAACTGACGAATACCACGACGCATAAGCGGATGGTCATCGACGATCATCACGGTGATGTTGTTGCGTTCCATTAAATGGGCTCCCTGTGCAAAATTCCCGATGGGAAAATATCTGGCAAATAAAATCGGCTGTTAACGGCCAGTAACTCTGTTTCAGCCCGCTGGCGGTTTCTGGTGTGGCGAAAACACCAAAGTTACCTGAGTGCCGGTGGGAAAATGACGCTGGATTTGCAGTGTTCCCCCCAGTCTTTCTGCCCGTTCGTTCATAATCGTCAGGCCATAATGTCCATGCGGTTCTTCAAGGCTGGCAATGCCGATGCCGTTATCGACGATAGCGATATGGCTGTCACCATTCGGCAACGACTGTACCTGGACATCAATCTTGCTGGCTTGCGCGTGCTTAATGGCGTTAAGCAGCGCTTCGCGAATAATTTGCAATACATGGACCTGTTGCGGTGCGTCAAGGGCGAGGGCATCGGCCTGACCGCTCAGCACAATCTCCGCCTGACTTTGCTGACGCAAGGGATCAATCATCTCCTGCAGTGCCGCCGCCAGATCGGCCTGATCAATCGTCAGGCGGAACGTGGCGAGCAATTCTCGCAGTTGATGCCAGGCATCGCTTAGCGCCTGATCAAAGTCCTGGATGATTTTTTTCGCGCGTTCCGGCTGGTTATCAACGCTGCGTTTGAGTAACGTCAACTGAATACGTAAATAGGAGAGCGCCTGAGCCAGCGAGTCATGCAGTTCCCGCGCAATAGTGGCGCGCTCTTCCATCAGCATAAGTTGCTGCGACTGTTTCTGCGCCTGGTAAATTTGCACATTGTGCGCCAGCATATTGGCAACACTTTGCATTAAGCGCGGAGAAGGTAAGTGATGGGCTGTTTGCCAGCGCAGTTCGCCGACGCTGCTCTCTTCTTTCAGCAGCGGCAACTGATGCCACGGCAGATCGCTGTCGGCACAGCCTTGCATTACGCGCCATTCGTCATTTATCCCAATCTCAATGCAGCGCAACTTTTCATGCTGATAAACCCGTTCAAGCACCTGTTGCAGCGCACTGCGATCGAGTTTATTCACCGCCAGCGCCAGCGAGCATTCGTACAAGGTGCTCAGCATATGATTTGCCTGAGTCAGATTGCGGGTCTTCTCATCGACAGTTTTTTCCAGCAACTGATAATGTTTTTCCAGCTCACCTGACATCCGGGTAAAGGCCGTTGCCAGCACCCCCAGCTCATTGGGCAGCCGGGTATTGAGCGGCGGGTAACTAAATGTTCCCTGTTCGATATAGCGGCTGGCGGTGACCAGCTGATTCAGCGGGATAACAATTTGCCGACGACTCAGGCGGAGAGTCCGGAAAGTCAGCGCAGCGATGGCAATAAAGCCTAACAGGCTGGTGATAGCCACCAGGCGCATTTTAAGCTCAGCGTAACGCTGTAAATCCAGCACAAAGTGCTCGATTTCGCCGACATATGTCGCTACATGTTGCTGATAACGCTGCGGATCGCCAGTTTTCAGATGTTGTCGCAGTTCAGGCCAGTCGGCTTGTAACTGCTGATAGCGTGCATTGAGTGCGGCGGGAACATAAAAATGCTCAAGATTACGCAGTGCCGCTGCGTCCAGCGATTGCTGATAAAGTTGCAAGTGGGCAGAAAACTCAGCCGATTGTGTGCTGGCATCCCATGCCAGCCGGTAGCTTTGCATCCGCAGTGAACCGGCAACGTTCAGCGCTTCAGCATCGCGCAGGCTGCCGGAAAGCGTCAGAAGCGCCAGCCCGGTGGAGAGTACTGACAGCATAACAATGCCGGCCAGCGCACGTGCAATACTGCCAGTTACCGAACGTTTTACCATCACTTGCTGAGTTTCCACAAACAACAAGCGGATATTATAGCGCTGTTTTTGCTGTGAAAGCGCTCTGATAATGCTGATAACCTGTTCAGGCTGGTTTTTTATTGGGCCCTTTTATCGCCGTTATCAGCCACGCCAGCAGGAACAGACTGGCTTGTACCAGCACAATGCACGGGCCGGTAGCGGCATCCAGCCAGAAGCTGGCCAGGGTACCGACCACCGAAGAAAACAGTGAGGTCAGTACCGCACAAATCAGCATCGTATTAAAACGGCGGCACAGCATAAAAGCGGTGATGCCCGGCGTAATCAGCATCGCAATCACCAGCACAATGCCAATGGCCTGTAATGCGGCGACAATGGTCAATGCCAGCATACAGAGTAAGCCATAGTGCAGCCATTTGACCCTCAGGCCAATGACGCGTGCCTGAGCCGGATCGAAGCAATACAACAGCATATCTTTGCGCTTGACCAGCATCACCAGCGTTACAATCAGGCTGATAATCAGACACTGCCACAATTCCGCGTTGCTGATGCCAAGCACGTTACCAAACAGAATATGGCTCAGATGCTGATCGGTTTCGATACGCGCAAACAGCACCAGCCCGATGGCAAACATGCCGGAAAAAACGATCCCCATCACCGTATCTTCTTTGATGCGGCAGTTCTCTTTGATGTAGCCGGTGAACACTGAACACAGCAGACCGGAAGCAAAAGCGCCCACCACAATCGGTGCGCCAGCAACCCATGCCAGTACCACCCCAGGCAGTACCGCATGGGAAATGGCATCACCCATTAGTGACCAGCCTTTCAGTACCAGATAGCAGGAGAGAATGGCGCACACCATGCCACTGACCATCGCCGCCAGCAGAGCCCGCTGCATAAACGGGAAGCTAAGCGGCTGGGTAATCAGCTCCAGTAAGTTGCTCATGCGGCGGCACCTCGCGATTTACCACGGCGGGAAAACATGCCGTATTTCGGGGCAAAAAAGAATGCCAGCAGGAAAATGACGGTTTGCAGTGTGACAATCACGCCGCCAGTGGCCCCATCCAGGAAATAACTCAGCCAGGCACCTGTCGCGCTGGTCGAGGCACCCAGTAATACTGCGATCAGCAATAATCGCGGAAAACGGTCGGTCAGTAACCAGGCGGTCGCACCGGGGGTGATGACCATCGCAATTACCAGAATGGCTCCTACGGTTTGCAGCGCGGCCACGGTTGAGGCACTGAGTAGAGTAAAAAAGATTATTTTCAGCTTTAAAGGCGAGATGCCGACGGAGACCGCATGGCCTTCGTCGAAAAATACCGCCAGCAGATCTTTCCAGATAATCAGCAACACCAATAGTGATATCGCGCTGATTAACGCCACCTGAATTACATCGCTGTCGGCAATACCCAGAATATTGCCGTAGATAATCGACTGGATATTGATCGCTGTGGGATTGAGCGAAATGATTAACAGGCCAGCGGCAAAAAAGGTCGAAAATACAAAGCCGATGATGGCATCTTCGCGCAAGCGCGTCAGATGGCGCACCAGCGTCATGCCAAGCGCCGCCAGCATGCCAGTAATAAATGCGCCCAGCGCATACGGCAAGCCGAGTGCATAGGCAGCGGCAACGCCAGGCACTACCGAATGCGACAGTGCATCGCCCATTAACGACCAACCTTTCAGCATCAGATAGGCGGATAAAAAGGCACAGCTGGCACCGACCAGCGCACTGACGGCTATCGCTTTGACCATATAGTTATAGTTAAACGGCTCCAGCAACAGGTCGATCATGATGGTATGCCTCCATCGCGCGGCAAATCTGCTGGTGCGGCGGACAGATTGATATAGCGCAGCACACCGCCAAAAGTCTGCTGCAGGTTGTCATGGGTAAAGGTGCTGGCCGTTGGTCCGGCGGCGATCACCGTGCGGTTAATCATCACCACCCGATCGCAAAAGGTCGGAACGGCACTGAGATTATGGGTTGAGACCAGCAACAAATGCCCTTCATCACGCAGCGCTTTAAGCATATCGACGATGGCATTTTCTGTTTGCACATCTACGCCGGTAAAAGGTTCGTCGAGCAGCAGAATACTGGCCTGTTGCGCCAGCGCCCTTGCCAGAAAGACGCGTTTGCGCTGGCCGCCGGAAAGCTCACCAATCTGTCGATTGCGCAAATGCAGCATGCCGACGCGCTCCAGCGCCTGCTCAACCTGACGCTTATCTTCGGCGGAAGGGATGCGCAGGAATGACATTTTGCCGTAACGGCCCATCATTACCACATCGCTGACCAGGACCGGGAAATTCCAGTCCACTTCCTCAGTCTGTGGCACATAGGCCACCAGATTACTGCGCAGTGCTTTGCCCACCGGCTGATGATTGATTTCTACCTTACCGCTCACCGGCTTCACCAGCCCCATAATGCTTTTGAACAGTGTCGACTTGCCGCTGCCATTGACGCCAATCAAGGCGCACAGACTACCGGCATTAAGTTCAAAGCTGGTATCAGCCAGCGCGGTATGACCGTTACGCCATGTCACGGTGATATCCTGCACCGACAGGTGGGCGGGCGCGGTCACTGACCGAATCCTGTCGCGATGGTATTGACCGTCACCTGCAGCAGGTCAATATAAGTTGGCACCGGGCCATCAGCCTGTGACAGCGAGTCGACATACAGTACGCCGCCATAACGTGCACCGGTCTCCTTACTTACCTGCTTAGCCGGTTTGTCGGAGATGGTGCTTTCACTGAATACCACCGGAATCTGATGCTGACGCACGGTATCAATCACCCGTTTTACCTGCTGCGGCGAGCCTTGCTCATCAGCATTAATCGGCCACAGCCACACTTCTTTTAACTGATAGTCACGCGTCAGGTAGCTGAATGCCCCTTCACTGGTGACCAGCCAGCGCTGACTGGCCGGGATCTTGTCGAGGCGAGCGCGCAGCGGGGCATCCAGTGCTGAGATTTTGTCAGCATAGGTTTTCGCATTCTGGTTATAGGTTTCAGCATTTTTAGGATCGTATTTCACCAGCGCCTGACGAATATTTTCGATATAGATCAGCGCATTTGCTGGCGACATCCAGGCATGAGGGTTCGGGTTATTGACGTAAGGGCCATCACTGATCGGCATTGGCTCGATTCCGTCGGTCACCACGACTGAGGGGACATCATGCAGGTTGGAAAAAAAGCGGCTGAACCAGCGTTCCAGATTCAGGCCGTTCCATAAAATCAGGTCGGCAGACTGTGCTTTCATCACGTCGCGCGGGGTTGGCTGATAATCGTGGATTTCAGCACCCGGACGGGTGATGGATTCAACCACCGCTGCATCACCGGCTATGTTTTGTGCAATATCCTGAATAATAGTGAAAGTTGTCACAACCTTAAATTTTTCCGCTGCATGGGCGCTGCCAGCGGAAAAAATCATCAGCATGCTGAGCGAGCAACTTGCCATTAGCTTGTTGAAAACAGGAAACTTCAATGCAGAAACAATTCTCATAAGAGTCTTTCCTCAGACCAGAAGGTATCAAAATACAGCAACAAGAGACGGTTTTATATACAGATATAGCATTGGCTATATTAGTTAGCAAGAGCTATGAATAATGTAAATGATAATTATTATTGCTTCTGTCCGGCAAGATTGTTTGTCGCGGGTCTGAAAGGGAGGGGGGCTCACCACGGGGGCTTGAAGAAAGCAGGGGAAAAACATTACAGTGGGACGGCTTCGCTGATTTCAGCGCAGAATATTTCTGTTTTCACATGGTTGTACACATCGGGTTACGCGGCGAACAAAAAACAACCCATCCTGACATTTCCCTGGATTGCTCCTTATTCCCTTCACAAAGCTTTAATGCTTTTACCCATCCGTAACGTTGGTTTTCATTGTAACGGCAATAATCAATCTCGTGATTAACGCAACGCCTTACGAATAACGTAAAACGAATGACGTAAAACGAATGACGAGGAGCTTCTGATGAAGATTAAATTACCCGCAATTATTGCTGTTGCTCTGTTTGCCACCACCTCATTTACTACCATGGCAGCCACTCAAGTCGACCGTCAACAGGCGCAAGATTTGCAGAGTATGGGTAGCGTTTCCATTTCCGCCGTCAGCGGTTCACTGGATGACGCAACGCGCCAGCTTTCGCAAAAAGCGGAAGAGATGGGAGCGACTCATTACCGTGTGGTTGGTGTCGATAATCCAGGCGATTCAAGCCTTTGGAGCGGTACCGCTGAAATTTATCGCTAATCCTTAATTCCTGTTCCATCCCTGTAGCCTTAGTTTGCCTGCGGGCATCGACTAAACCGACCGACCTTTACGGTCGGTTTTTTTTGCCTGTCACTCCACATAATTACAAATCATAACGAATTCACCCGGGGGATATTTTGCTTCGCCCCCGGAGAACGGGTAGGATTCATCGCCGTTATTTTAGCTTCACTCGTAACATTATAAATAACAGAGTGATAGCGATTTACCCCCATTTCAGACGGCGCAGCGCAATCGTTTGGTTGCGCCATCCGGCGATGGGTAGAGCGTACAGGCGCTCTATCAATGGACAGGAAAATAGGACAGGTAATGAAAGCTACGAAAAAAAACGCAGCTGAACTTCGCGCTGCAAAACGACGCTGGTTGAATTCCCACGATACCGGCTATCAAAAAGCGATGGGTAATCGTCACGTTCAGATGATTGCTATCGGTGGCGCCATCGGAACCGGTCTGTTCCTTGGTGCTGGCGGGCGTCTGCAGGCTGCCGGTCCGGCCCTGGCGCTGGTCTATTTAGTCTGCGGGATCTTCTCTTTCTTTATTCTGCGCGCATTAGGCGAACTGGTGCTTCATCGCCCCAGCAGCGGTAGTTTTGTCTCTTACGCTCGAGAGTTCCTGGGTGAAAAAGCCTCTTATGTGGCGGGCTGGATGTATTTCGTCAACTGGGCGATGACCGGTATCGTCGACATCACCGCAGTAGCGCTGTATATGCATTACTGGGGCGCATTTGGCGATGTGCCGCAATGGGTGTTTGCGCTGGGCGCGCTGGCGATAGTCGGCACTATGAATATGATTGGCGTGAAATGGTTCGCCGAGATGGAGTTCTGGTTTGCGCTGGTGAAGGTACTGGCGATTGCTATCTTCCTGATCGTCGGCGTGGTGTTTCTGGGCAGCGGTAAGATGCTGGACGGCAACGCCACCGGTTTCCATCTGATCACGGACAATGGCGGATTCTTCCCGCATGGCCTGTTACCGGCATTAGTGCTGGTGCAGGGCGTGGTGTTTGCCTTTGCTTCGATTGAGCTGGTGGGGACTGCCGCAGGGGAGTGTAAAGACCCGCAAACCATGCTGCCGAAGGCGATCAACAGCGTAATCTGGCGTATTGGCCTGTTTTACGTTGGCTCCGTGGTCCTGCTGGTATTGCTGCTGCCGTGGAATGCTTATCAGGCTAACCAAAGCCCGTTTGTGACCTTCTTCAGTAAACTGGGCGTGCCGTATATTGGCAGTATCATGAATATTGTGGTGTTGAGTGCGGCGCTTTCAAGCCTCAACTCCGGTCTCTATTCCACTGGCCGTATCCTGCGTTCAATGTCGATGGGCGGTTCCGCACCGCAGTTTATGTCGAAGATGAGTAAGCAGCAGGTGCCCTACGCGGGGATTCTGGTCACTATTGGCGTGTATGTGATTGGTGTGGTGCTGAACTACTACGTGCCGTCACAGGTGTTTGAGATTGTGCTTAACGTTGCCTCGCTGGGAATTATCACTTCCTGGGCATTTATCGTGGTATGCCAGATGCGGCTGCGTAAGGCGATCAAAGAGGGCAAAGCCGATGATGTCAGCTTTAAACTGCCATGGGCGCCATTCACCTCGTGGCTGACGCTGCTGTTCCTTGCCAGCGTGCTGGTGCTGATGGCGTTCGACTATCCGAACGGCACTTACACTATCGCCTCAATTCCCGTGATTGCGGTGGTGCTGATTCTTGGCTGGTTTGGCGTGCGTAAACGCGTCCATACGCTTGGGCATAGCGAGCAGGACCATCACGAAGTGCATGACCAACAGGATCGCCCGGCAGAAAAACTGCCACACTAAATAGCACCGCGGTGGGCTGGCCTGTGCTGGCCCACCGGTATCTGCTTAATCCTTCGCTTTCAGATAGTTTTCTCTCGCTACGCATCTTAAGATAACAGGCTCCTTTATTGTGGTATGGAGACGGTATGTCAGCGAAAGTTGAAATTATTAAAAATAAACTCCTGTCAGAAAACTGGTTCGTATTGCGTAATTTCACCTACGACCTTGTTGGCAAAGATGGCTCGACGCTACGCCACAAGCGCGAGGTGTACGATCGCGGCAACGGTGCCACTATCCTGTTATATAACCGCGATAAAAACAGCGTGGTGCTGACCCGACAGTTTCGCATCGCCACTTACGTTAACGGCAATGACAATGGCATGCTGATTGAAGCCTGTGCAGGCCTGCTTGATGATGATTCACCGGAAGATTGCATCCGCAAAGAGGCGATTGAAGAGACCGGTTATGCTGTCGGACAAGTGGAAAAGATCTTTGAAGCCTATATGTCGCCGGGTGGCGTTACCGAACTGATTCATTTCTTTGCCGCTGAGTATGATGAATCGCTGCGTGATAATCGCGGCGGCGGGGTAGAAGATGAAGATATCGACGTGATGGAAGTGCCTTTTCCTGAGGCGCTGGCAATGGTGAAAGATGGCCGTATCCGTGACGGAAAAACCATTATGCTGCTGCAACATGCGCAGATTGCCGGTTGGCTGAAAGCCTGATTTTATTGCGGGTCGCTGCCTCGTCCGTTACTGGTGATTACTTGTCCGATAAATCTGATTGAGCTACTGACTCTGCGTCAGGATGATAAAAGCTTAGCAACACACTCTGTTACGCCTGATCTTTCACCGCCTGGCTCCGCTTTATGGGCCAGGTCACAGATTAAGGCATGTTGATTGGTTGCCGTTGCGTTATCATCACCGCTTCAACTATTCGGGACCAGATTATTTAATGCCATATTGGATGAAATCGCTGCTGTTATTGCCTTTTCTGTTCGTCGCATGCGTGCGGGCAGAGCCGCTGCAAAAGACTTTTTCCGACTGGCAAGTGACCTGTAATAACCTTAATTTTTGTCAGGCCAGAAGCCTTCCGGGCGACAACGGCCTGGCGATGACCATTTCCCGTCATGCGGGTGTCAGCGATCGTCCGTTATTGCGCATCGATTATGGTAATCGCTACAGCGGCGAGCTGAACGGCGGCACGCTGAAAGATAATCTGTTGCTCGATCAGCAGCGCCTGCGTCCCGATCTGAAACACTGGACGGTTGAGCCGCATCATCTCTCGACCTCACACCCCATCTCTATTGATGAGTTTCTCTCGCAGGTGATGGATGCTGACACTATTCAGCTGACTTTCCGCCCGCAGGCGACGATTTCGCTGCATGGAATGAAAGCCGCCTTACTGCTGATGGATGATATACAGGGCAGGGTAAATGGCATGAGCGCCTGGGTCCGGCGCGGCGATCGCGTGGCATTTGATGTGCCGCCGGAACCGCAGCCGCCATTGTTGCGTACGCCGCAACAGCCTCCAGAGCCGCTGACGCGCGAAGAGAGCACGGGATTAATCGATTTTGGTACCTGGCGCGTTAACACGGATGAATGCTCGCTTGACCCAATGCGGCGAGAAGTCAGTGTTGCGCCGCTGAGTGATAAAAAGGCTTTACTGCTGGTCAGCTGTGAAATGGGAGCGTACAACGTGATTCAGCTGGCATTTGAAGTGACCCGTACCTTACCTTATGTCGCGCGTGGCCTGACACTTAATCTGCCTTTTACCCCGCCAAATCGCAGTGAAAAACAGATGGAACTGATTAATGCCGAATATGACGCGGCGACCAGTCAGCTACTGACCTTTGCCAAAGGTCGTGGATTAGGAGATTGCGGCAACGCCTCGCGCTGGCAGTTTGATGGCCGCAATTTTGTGCTGGCGGAATATGCCGAAGAATCAACCTGCGATGCCTGGCATAGCAGCGACGACTGGCCGACGCTATGGGTGAGCCAGCGGGCGGAGTGAATTTTTGAGCTAGCTGGCAGCCGGATCATGTTGTGTAAACCGCTCCAACAACGGGTTATAGCAACGAAAAAGATTGTAGTGCAGCCCTGTCGAGGTGCTGGTTCTTTGAGCACAGATTCTACAGGGATATTTCTCCTGTTGCTGACGGTATGTTTCATTCAGCATATTATCAACGGCTAAAATCAATAACCCGCTTGATTCCTGACAGGTCATTTCCAGTATCACTAACCTAACTCTTGAGCTTTGATTAGTGTACTTTACTTCAATAGCAACTGAACCTTTCCGGTCCGTATAATGACGGACACGAGTTTTATCATTACATGCCATTAACCCCAGAGGATCACTCCACGATAGCGGATTCGGCGCACAAGCATAAAGATTCAGCCCGCACGCCATCCCAATCGGCTGGTGATCTCGGCAAACACGCTGGCGTGCATCAGCGCATCTCCCTGACGGGCTGCACGGTTATCGTTCATGGTTCAGACGTCCTGTCCGGTTTGTTTTATCTCGTCACGGCTTCCGCGTGCAGAGGTGAAAGATGAGTTATTCTGATTAATTTCACACAGTAATTAGTTTTTTACCGTGACGGCGATCGCGAAGGCGCTTCAGGGGATATTTTCGGACGCGGGCGGGGGGCAAAAAAAATCCGCCACCCGGTGAAGCATGACGGATTGTTTAATTAATGTGCTAAGAGTAAAGCCAACATCAGTGCGGTTTTAACAAGGCTTCCGCTTTGCTGACAATGTTTTCCACCGTAAAGCCAAATTCGGCAAACAGTTTCTCTGCCGGGGCGGACTCACCAAAGCCGGTCATGCCGACGATCGCACCGTTAAGACCCACATATTTGTACCAGTAGTCGGCGATACCCGCTTCGACCGCCACGCGGGCAGTAACGGTAGACGGCAGTACTGACTCACGGTAGGCGGCATCCTGCTTATCAAACAGATCGGTTGAGGGCATCGAAACCACACGCACTTTGTGGCCGCCAGCCGACAGTTTCTCGGCGGCACCAAGAGTGATTTCCACTTCGGAACCGGTAGCGATCAGAATCACATCCGGCGTGCCGTTGGCATCTTGCAGAATGTAAGCACCGCGTGAGATATCTTCCAGCTGCTGTTGGCTGCGCGGTGGCTGTGCCAGATTCTGTCGTGACAGAATCAGCGCGGTCGGGCCGTTATGGCGTTCAACCGCATGTTTCCAGGCTACCGCAGTTTCCACCTGGTCGCACGGTCGCCAGACGCTCATATTCGGCGTTACGCGCAGGCTGGCAAGCTGTTCAACCGGCTGGTGCGTCGGGCCATCTTCGCCAAGGCCAATCGAATCATGGGTATACACCATAATCTGACGGGCTTTCATCAGTGCGGCCATACGCGCCGCATTACGCGCATATTCGACAAACATCAGGAAAGTAGCGGTATAAGGCACAAAGCCACCGTGATGCGCGATACCGTTAGCAATCGCCGTCATACCAAACTCGCGCACGCCGTAATGGATATAATTACCGGCAAGATCATCCTTGATCGATTTCGATCCGGACCAGATCGTCAGGTTGCTGGGTGCGAGGTCGGCAGAACCCCCAAGGAATTCAGGCAGCAGTTTGCCATACGCTTCCAGCGCGTTTTGCGAAGCTTTACGGCTGGCGATTTTCTGCGGGTTCGCCTGCAACTGCTCGATAAATTTCTGAGTTTCAGCCTGCCAGTTTTCCGGCATTCCGCCATCCATACGACGGCTGAACTCTTTTGCCAGCTCCGGATGTGCGGCTTTATAAGCGGCGAACTTATCGTTCCAGCTCTGCTCACGTTGCTGACCCGCGGTTTTGGCATCCCACTGGCTGTAGATCTCTTTTGGCACTTCAAACGGCGGATAATTCCAGCCCAGCGCTTTACGCGTCAGTGCGACTTCTTCATCACCCAGCGGTGAGCCGTGTGCTTCTTCTTTACCCGCTTTATTCGGTGAGCCAAAGCCGATAACGGTGCGGCAGATAATCAGTGAAGGTTTATCCGTGACGCTTTGCGCTTCTTTGATGGCGTCGGCGACCGCCTGTGGATCGTGGCCGTCAATTTCATGCACCACATGCCAGTTATAGGCTTCGAAGCGTTTGGCGGTGTCATCGGTAAACCAGCCTTTCGTTTCGCCATCAATGGAGATACCGTTATGGTCGTAGAAACCGATCAGTTTACCCAATCCCAGCGTACCGGCGAGGGAAGAGACTTCATGGGAAATGCCTTCCATCAGGCAGCCATCGCCCATGAACACATAGGTGAAGTGGTCAACAATCTCATGATCCGGGCGGTTAAACTGCGCACCCAGCGTACGTTCGGCAATCGCTAAGCCTACGGCATTAGCCAGACCCTGACCCAGCGGGCCGGTGGTGGTTTCCACCCCTGGGGTATAACCAATTTCCGGGTGGCCTGGGGTTTTCGAGTGCAGCTGACGGAAGTTTTTCAGCTCTTCAATCGGCAAATCGTAGCCGGTGAGATGCAGCAGGCTGTACAGCAGCATTGAGCCGTGTCCGTTTGACAGAATAAAGCGGTCGCGATCGGCCCAGGCCGGATTCGTCGGATTATGCTTGAGGAAATCGCGCCACAGCACTTCGGCGATATCCGCCATTCCCATCGGTGCACCTGGATGGCCCGATTTGGCTTTTTGCACTGCATCCATACTGAGTGCGCGAATGGCGTTAGCAAGCTCTTTGCGTGAGGACATATTTTCTCCCCTGTTAGATTGATTCAAAAAATCTGTCGGGCGGCAGTGATGCCGCCCGGTCGTGCAGGTTGCACGTTGAATACGGCGGATGAATTACAGCTTAGCAGCCAGCACATCTTCCAGTTTCTGCTGGTCGACCGCGAACTGACGAATACCTTCCGCCAGTTTTTCTACCGCCATTGGATCCTGATTATGTTCCCAGCGGAACTCGGATTCAGAAAGTGGCGTTGGCTGGTTGAAAGCTTCGGTAGATGGCTTCAGCTTGCGCTCAACCGGCGCATCGCTGGCCTGCAGGTCTTTCAGCAGGTCAGGAGAAATGGTCAGGCGGTCGCAACCGGCCAGCGCAAGGATCTGCTCAACTTTACGGAAGCTGGCACCCATAATCACCGTATTATAGCGATGCTGCTTGTAATACTCATAAATGCTGCGCACTGATTTTACACCCGGATCTTCATCAACCACATACGGGTCAAGTGGTTTGCGCGTGTTGTACCAGTCATAAATACGGCCAACAAATGGCGAGATCAGGAATACGCCAGCTTCGGCGCAAGCACGCGCCTGGGCAAAGGAGAACAGCAGCGTCAGGTTACAGTTGATGCCATTTTTTTCCAGCTCTTCCGCCGCGCGGATACCTTCCCAGGTGGACGCCAGTTTGATCAGGATGCGTGAACGGTCAATGCCGTGCTCTTCATACATTCTCACCAGTTTTTCTGCTTTGGTGACACACATACCGCGATCGAAAGAGAGACGAGCATCGACTTCAGTCGATACGCGACCCGGCACGCTTTTCAGAATTTCGAGGCCAAGGTTAATCGCCACTTTGTCACTGGCGTTGATAATCTGCGTCTCTTTGCTGCCGCCCTGTTTTTTGGCGTAGTTGACGGCATCGTCGATCAGGTGTTTATAGGCGTCGAGGCCGGATGCTTTCAGGATCAGAGAAGGATTGGTGGTGGCATCTTCAGGATGGTAATTACGGATCGATTCAATATCACCACTGTCAGCGACGACGGTAGTGAACTGTTTTAATGCCTCTAGCTGGTTCATCTCATGGCTCCTTGATGTGCAATCAATAATGCGAATAGAGCCGTGGCGCAGTTATCGCCGCAGTTGTCTTGCCAGAGGGGCGTGCGCTTTAACCAGCGGGCGACCTGGAGTGGCATGTCGCTGCCTTTGCCTGTACAGGCGCCAGGACAAAGACGGTACAACGGCGCTAACCGACACGGCTGAGTGTTCTTAGGCGAAACATTGCATCAGACGTCCGGTAATGAAAATGCGTTTTCTCTGATTGTTGCGATGGGTTCGCTCAATGACCGCGTAGCGGGCAGTAAAAAAGCTGAACAAAAAGTATAGCAGCTGGATAAAAAAGCGTGGGGCCGCACAGCGAAGGTGCCGGTTCCTCCGCTGGATTTTTTTTACTGGCGAGGCATCGGGTTTGAGAAATTTTGGAAATAGTTTCCATCTTTGTGCCTGGTTGCCGCAAAGTTTGAAGCGGCTCAAGTTTTTTCCACTTTTGCCGCTTCTATACTGTTTGGTTCCAGCCTTTCATAACCAAAGCCAAGGAATCAGACGATGGACGAACAATTGAAACAGAGTGCGCTCGATTTTCACCAATTCCCCACCCCTGGCAAAATTCAGGTTTCCCCCACCAAGCCGCTGGCCACCCAGCGCGATCTGGCACTGGCCTATTCACCGGGCGTGGCGGCACCTTGTCTGGAAATCGCCCGCGACCCGCTAGCGGCGCATAAATATACTGCGCGCGGTAATCTGGTGGCGGTGATTTCCAACGGCACGGCGGTGCTGGGACTGGGAAATATCGGCGCGCTGGCGGGTAAACCGGTAATGGAAGGCAAAGGGGTATTATTTAAAAAGTTCGCCGGTATCGATGTGTTTGATATTGAGATCGATGAACGAGATCCTGACAAACTGATTAACGTGATTGCCGCCCTGGAGCCGACCTTTGGCGGCATCAACCTCGAAGATATAAAAGCGCCGGAGTGCTTTTATATTGAAAAAGCACTGCGCGAACGCATGAAAATACCGGTATTCCATGACGATCAGCACGGCACCGCGATTATCTGTACCGCAGCGGTGCTGAACGGACTGCGGGTGGTGAAGAAAAATATCTCTGACGTGCGGCTGGTGGTGTCCGGCGCTGGCGCATCGGCGATTGCCTGTATGAACCTGCTGGTGGCGCTGGGGATGCAGAAGCACAATATCGTGGTGTGTGACTCGAAAGGGGTAATTTATCAGGGGCGTGAAGCGGATATGGCCGAAACCAAAGCGGCGTATGCAGTTGTGGATGACGGCAGGCGCACGCTGGATGAAGTGATCACCGACGCTGATATTTTCCTTGGCTGCTCTGGTCCGAAAGTCATGACGCCGGAGATGGTGCAACGGATGGCAAAGGATCCGCTGATTCTGGCGCTGGCCAACCCGGAGCCGGAAATTCTGCCAACCCTGGCGAAAGAAGTGCGCCCGGATGCGATTATTTGCACCGGCCGCTCGGACTATCCCAACCAGGTCAATAACGTGCTTTGCTTTCCGTTTATCTTTCGCGGCGCGCTGGATGTCGGAGCCACGGCGATCAATGAAGAGATGAAACTGGCGGCGGTGCATGCGATTGCCGAGCTGGCGCTGGCAGAGCAGAGTGAAGTGGTGGCTTCAGCTTATGGCGATCAGGAGCTGTCGTTCGGCCCGGAATATTTGATCCCGAAACCCTTCGATCCGCGCCTGATCGTGCAAATCGCCCCGGCAGTGGCGAAAGCGGCGATGGATTCCGGCGTTGCCACCCGGCCAATCGACAATTTTGATGCTTATCGCGAAAAACTGGCGGAATTTGTTTATACCACCAACCTGTTTATGAAACCGATCTTTGCTCAGGCGCGCAAAGATCCGCAGCGCGTGGTGCTGGCGGAGGGAGAGGAGGCGCGGGTGCTGCATGCCACGCAGGAGCTGGTAACCCTCGGACTGGCGAAACCGATTCTGATTGGTCGTCCCAGCGTGATTGAGATGCGGCTGAAAAAACTGGGGCTGAAAATTGAAGCCGGTAAAGATTTCGAAGTGGTAAATAACGAATCCGATCCACGCTTTAAAACCTACTGGAATGAGTACTACCAGATGATGAAGCGTCGCGGTGTCTCAGCAGAAGAGGCGCAGCGCGCGGTGATTGGTAACCCGACGTTAATTGGCGCGATTATGGTTCATCGCGGCGAGGCCGATGCGCTGATTTGCGGCACCATTGGTGATTACAAATCACATTATAATATTGTGGAAAAACTGTTTGGTTTTCGCCCGGATATGAAAATGGCCGGGGCGATGAATGCGCTGCTGTTGCCAAGCGGCAATACTTTTATCGCCGATACCTATGTTAATGAAGACCCGACGCCGCAGGAGCTGGCTGAACTGACCATTATGGCGGCAGAAACCGTGCGCCGTTTCGGTATCGAACCGAAGGTGGCGCTGCTGTCACACTCCAGTTTTGGCACGTCAGATGCACCGGCGGCGCGTAAAATGCGCGACACGCTGGCGCTGGTCAATGCCCGCGCACCGGAACTGGAGATTGATGGTGAGATGCATGGCGATGCGGCACTGGTCGAGAGTATCCGTCATGATCTGATGCCGGACAGCCCGTTAAAAGGCGCGGCCAATATTCTGATTATGCCAAATATGGAAGCTGCGCGAATCAGCTATAACCTGCTGCGCGTCTCCTGCTCGGAAGGGGTGACGGTAGGGCCGGTATTAATGGGCATTGCCAAACCGGTGCATGTCCTGACGCCAATCGCTTCGGTGCGCCGAATCGTCAATATGGTGGCGCTGGCGGTGGTGGAAGCGCAGACACAGCCGCTGTAGCCGGTATTCCTCCCCCATGCGCTGGGGGAGGGAACCGGATTATTTCGCCAGCCAGTCTCTGACCGGCAGGAAGTCGCTATACAGCGCCGCTTCCGGCGAACCGGCTTCCGGCTGGTAATCATACTCCCAGCGAACCAGCGGCGGCATTGACATCAGAATGGACTCGGTGCGCCCGCCGGTTTGCAGGCCAAACAGTGTGCCGCGATCCCACACCAGATTAAATTCTACATAACGCCCGCGACGATACAGCTGGAACTGACGCTCGCGTTCGCCCCACGGTAGCGCTTTGCGGCGCTCGACAATCGGCAGATAGCCATCGAGGAAACCGTTGCCGACCGCCTGCATAAAGTCGAAGCAGCGATCGAAATCCGGCGTATTCAGATCGTCAAAGAACAGGCCACCGATGCCGCGCTGCTCATCACGATGTTTGATATAGAAATAGTCATCACACCACTTTTTATAACGGTCATATACCGCTTCGCCAAACGGCTGGCAGAGATTAAACGCGGTCTGATGCCAGTGCTGCGCATCCTCAGCAAAGCCGTAGTAGGGGGTTAAATCAAAGCCGCCACCAAACCACCAAACCGGCTCCGCACCGGGCTTTTCAGCAATAAAAAAGCGCACATTGGCATGGCTGGTCGGGATATACGGGTTTTCCGGGTGGATCACCAGCGAAACCCCCATGGCTTCAAAACTGCGTCCCGCCAGTTCCGGGCGATGCGCGGTGGCTGAAGCGGGCATCGCGTCGCCATGCACATGGGAAAAATTGACGCCGGCCTGTTCAAACAGCCCGCCGTTACGCAATACGCGGCTGCGGCCGCCGCCGCCGCCCGGACGCTGCCAGCTGTCCTCTTCAAACTGTGCGCCGCCGTCGGCCAGCGCCAGTTGCTGACAAATATTGTCCTGTAGCGAGAGCAGAAATTGTTTTACGCGTGCAATATCAGGAGTGTTCATAAGCCTGCCATCTGCAAAAATTTGCGCTGATTATACCTAACCCGGACGACGATTGTGACGATCAAACTCATCAAAGTAGCTGACAATGCCGTCAACGATGGCTCCGGCAATCTTCTGACGAAAGGCGGTGGTGCCCAACAGCCGCTCTTCGGCCGGATTAGTGATAAACGAGGTTTCGACCAGTACGGAAGGAATTGACGGTGATTTCAGCACCGCAAACGCCGCCTGTTCGGTATGCTGACTGTGCAGATGGTGCACCGGGCGGATCTGATTCAGCACATGTTTGCCGAGGGTCAGACTGTTTTTAATCGTATCGGTCTGCACCAGATCGAACAGCACCTGTTGCAGATAGTGATCTTTCCCCGCAGCTTTTACGCCGCCAGCCTCGTCAGCGGCGTTCTCTTTGTCCGACAGATAGCGTGCCATCGCGCTGCTGGCACCGCGATTTGACAGTGCAAACACCGATGCGCCATTAGCGTCCGGGCTGGTAAAGCCGTCCGCATGAATCGACATAAATAAACTGGCACCATGCTGGTGGGCGATTTCAACGCGCTGAGACAACGGGATAAAATGATCGCTTTCGCGCGTCAGGCGCACTTCAATACCCTTATGACTGCTGAGTTTATGGCGAATATAATTGGCGATCTCCAGCACGATATGTTTCTCTTCCGAGCCTTCATGGCCGATGGCACCGGAATCAATGCCGCCGTGACCCGGATCGATCATTACGATCTTTTTACCATTGCCGGGCGGCGGAGCGGGTTTGCTCTGGCGTGAGGCGACTTTCAGCGTCGCGTCCTCAGTTTTCGCCTGTAGCGGTTTCACTGGCAATAACGCCAGCGCCAGGCCGGAAAGCAGCAGCTGGCGGCGTGATGCCAGTGGGGTCAATTGCGTCATCTTCATCATATCGGTTCCGCTCGGCGTAAAAACGTATTGTTATATCGTAACAATCGCGCGCAGGCGACCCCGGAACTATTTCAGCGTTTTACTATTTATTTCAGCAAGCTGACAAAGCAAAAACGCTTTTTTTTCTCCGGAAACAGATTCGAAGCTTGCACCGGTAAAAGAAAGCGTGATAATCAGCAAATTCTGCTAAACATCTGAGTAAATTTCATGGAAATCCGCGTATTCCGCCAGGAAGATTTTGAAGAAGTGATCACTCTCTGGGAACGTTGTGACCTGTTACGTCCGTGGAACGATCCTGAGATGGATATTGAACGTAAACTGAATCATGACGCCGACCTGTTTCTGGTGGCGGTGGTTGGCGGCGAAGTCGTCGGCACGCTAATGGGCGGTTACGATGGTCATCGCGGCTCGGCTTACTATCTTGGCGTCCACCCTGACTATCGTGGTCGTGGTTTCGCTAATGCGCTGATTAACCGGCTGGAAAAAAAGCTGATCGCGCGCGGCTGCCCGAAAATCAATCTGATGGTGCGTGAAGAGAACGATGCGGTGATCGGCTTTTATGAAAAGCTCGATTACGAAATGCAGGATTCTGTGTGCCTCGGCAAGCGTCTGATTGAAGACCGTGAATATTAGGCTGCCTGCGGGCGAGTGCTCTCGCCCATTTTGACCTTAACAACGGTTTCCGCCTGTCTATGATTTCCCCCGACGATTACGATCATAAAGGCCAGTTGCGGCTGCCTTTTACCTTCTGGTTTATTCTGCTGTTACAGGCGCGTACCTGGCTGTTATTTGTCATGGCCGGTGCCTCGCGCGAGCAGGGCAGCGACCTGTTGGAGCTGTTTTATCCTGACACCCGGGCATTCTGGATCGGCATGGCGCTGGGCATACCGGCGGCGCTGGGTCTGCTGCTTACGGGTTATCGTCAGCGGCTGCCACGACTCTGGCAAGCCTGGCGCTGGGTATTATGTGGTGCGCTATTGGCGATGATGCTGATGCAGGGTCTGACGCTATGGCAGGGCGATGAGCAACTGTCGCTGCTGGTGGTGCTGTTGTCGCTGTTTGATTTACTGGCGCTGGGCTATTTGGTGCTGAGCCAGCGGCTGCTTAACTGCTTTAACCCGCAGCTAAACGCGGCGGAATAAAACTTTTTCGTTATTCAGCACTCAAAGCTGACTCACACGCATAACGTGTTGACTACAGGAGTTGCAATGAAATCTGTTCGCCCGGCGTTGATCATCGCCGCATTAGTGTTATCCGGCTGTGCCAGTTCTGGCTCCGGCTCGTCGTCTGATTCCAGCTGGTGGAACCCGTTCTCCGGCGTTTCCTGGTCAAGCTTGTCACCGTTTAACTGGTTTGGTTCTTCGCTGGAAGTGAGTGAGCAAGGTGTCGGCGGCATTAACGGTAGCACCGCCATGACCGAACAGGCGATTGATAAAGGGCTTAAGGGTGATTACACCTTGCGTAAAGGCATGCGCAGCAGCAACGGTGAGGTGGTTTCATTCTGGCAGGCACTGGATGACGACAACGTTAAGCTGGTGATTAACGGCCAGAGTACCGTCAGCAGCATTGAAGTGATGGATGAAGCCATTGCCAGCGCGGATGGCAGCAAAATTGGCAACAAATTCAGCGATCTTTACAGCAAAGCCTTTGGTGCCTGTCAGAAAGCGGAAACCACTGAAAACAACGCTGTGGAGTGTAAAGTGCCAAACAGCCAGCATATCAGCTATGTCTACAGCGGCGACTGGCATGGTCCGGAAGGTTTAATGCCGTCCGATGACACGCTGAAAAACTGGACGCTGAGTAAAATCATCTGGCGTCGTTAATGACGTATTGATTCCACGGTTATTTTGCCATGACGCAAGATGCCGCCTGAAACATCGGGTATGATAAGCGCCACATTCCGTCGGTAAGCATCATATTGCAGGAGAGCATTAGCATGTCTCAGTTTCAGAGCGGCATTTTATTGGAGCATCGCCGTTTTGCGATTTATCTTGAAGCCAGCGCGCAAGGTGATATCGCGGCTATCGCCAGTGGCAGCAAACAGTTCCTGCAACAGCTGACTGAGCTACAGCAAACCTTCCCGGATGCCGGCCTCGGTGCGGTTATCGCCTTTGGTAATACCCTGTGGCGCGATCTGAGCGGCGGTCAGGGCGCAGCGCAGTTAAAAGACTTTCAGCCGCTTGGCAAAGGCATTGCCCCCGCTACCCAGCGTGATCTGCTGATTCATATCCAGTCGCTACGCCATGATGTTAATTTCAGCGTGGCGCAGGCAGCACTGGCCTCATTTGGTGATGCCATCACCGTTGAAGACGAGACTCATGGTTTCCGCTGGGTCGAAGAGCGTGATCTTTCCGGATTTGTTGACGGAACCGAAAACCCGCAGGGCGAGAAGCGCCAGCAGGTAGCGATTATTGCCGACGGTGAAGACGCGGGTGGCAGCTATGTGTTGACTCAGCGCTGGCAGCATAATCTGAAGCAGTGGCAACGGCTGGACGTCAGTAAGCAAGAGCAGGTAATGGGGCGTACCAAAGTCAGCAATGAAGAGCTGGACAGCGAGACACGACCGGTCACGTCGCACGTGAGTCGGGTGGATTTAAAAGAGGATGGTCAGGGGCTGAAAATCTTGCGCCAGAGCCTGCCTTACGGCAGCGCCAGCGGCACTAACGGGTTATTTTTTATCGCTTACTGTGCCACCTTATATAATATTGAGCAGCAATTGCTGAGCATGTTCGGTGAAACCGACGGCAAGTACGATGCGATGTTGCGATTTACTAAACCGGTTACCGGCAGCTACTTCTTTGCTCCCTCAGTTGAGCAACTGATGGCGTTATAAGGTCTGGTGCTATCACTCGGCATGGGCGGCGAGAACGCCGCCTCTACATAATACGCCGTTATAACCACCTAAGTGTCTGGTGCAGGTTGTTTACCCGGTTCACCGAATACCGTAGGGGAGCCGTTTTCGGCCCCCGTGTTAAAAATATGCATCGTGCCAAACTTCGGCACGGGCGGCGTCAGACGTGTTCAAATGACCTTAACCTGCACCCAGCCCGCGTCCGGGCAATGTTTTGCATGCCTCACCCACCACCGGCGGTGCGGTAACCGGATATTTGCCGTCGGGCGTAATATAGACCTGTGACGTTGCCACATAGCCATCACTGAAGGTTGCTTCAATATAGCTGGCCTGCCATCCCTGTTGCGGCGTATCCAGTGTGATATCAATATTATTGCTTACCGGAATAGTGGTAGCGGTATAACGAATGCCACAGGCGTAGCGAAAATCGCGCGCCTGCTTATTTATGGCGCTCCAGCGTTTAATCATTTTCGGTGGTTCGGAAAAAGAGAACGACAGGTTTTGTTGTTGGTGCACAGTTTTTATCACTGGCAGAATTTTATCCTGTTGCAGACGATTGATAAATGGCACCAGCGACGACTCGGCATACTTTATAATATCGTAATGGCCACTGTTAGCAACGACGCGCAGTGATTTAACGCCTGCCAGTTGGTCATAGTAATAACGCGTATTGTCCGGGACATAAAAATCATCACCGCTGGCATTAATCATATATTTGGGTACTGACAGCCGGGAGTGATAAGGGGTATCTTTATATTGCAGCGGATCAATCATGCTCAGCAGTCTGGTAAATCCGTTGCTTTCAATTTGCGTATCAATATTCTGCATATAATAAGGATAAAAAGCGACTGGCCAGTTATTACCATACGAGCGATACATATGGGTTAGTGCCAGGCGGATACCCGGTAAGTCAAAAACAAACGGCACGATGGCATCCACGCGCGGGTCGGAGACCAGCGTCAGCCAGGATGTCCAGCCGCGTTTTGACACGCCGCTCACCACAAATCGGTCAACTTTCCAGTCGGTTAACTCTCGCTCTGCGAGCGACATCGCCTGAGAAACAGCAGCGGCCATTGGAATGTGTAACGGGATTTCTGCATTTTTAGCTGGATCCTGCAGAAACAGTGACCAGCTGTAAGCCACAGCATCATCCTCCTTACGGAGAATACTTTCTCCGGCCAAAGTCAGATACTGATTGGGAATGTTACTGACGGAAACCACAATGGTTCGGGTGAGTCGGGCGACAGATGCCAGTGACTGCTGACTCATATCTGAAGGCAATTCCGCGAGTCTACCTTCGATATTACGGTTAATGCCGTTATTAATAAAAATCAGCGCGCGTTTAGCGAGCGGCTTTTCAGGAATATAGATATCGACTTTATGCTGCCATTGTAACCAGATGGATTTTTTTTCGGGCCAGTTTTGCGAAATTAATTCGTAATGCCGCAACTCAACTTCAGGTAAGTTTTGCTTATTAATAAAGTTATATGTTAAGGGCAGAGAAAGCAATTTTTGACGATAGCAGGATAATAGATGTGAATAGTCGCTATCCGGACTTAAGCAGGATGTTTCAGAACTCCCTGCCCAGCTATTGCCGCTGATAATTAAGAGAGCAACAAATGATAGATATTTTGCACGTAGCATCGCTATTCTCCTTGTGCAATTTGTGTCGCAGCGAGATCTTTCGCTGGAATAAGTTCGCCTGATAATTTAAATCCCCCGACCGGGTTGATTAAATTATATACAGCGCTGGGGTGTCCCGGCAAATGATTTTGTACATAAAATTTCATTTTTTTTCATATGAAACGAATGGTTCAAAAAAGTGTGAGGCTTAAAGCAGGGCGGTGCTATAACAGATACCCATTCCCATCATGCGCATAACCTTTCCAGTGGGCTTATAGCTTTTTCGACTTCCAAATCACCAAACGGTATATAAAACCGTTACAGCTTTTAGTCGGGTTATAAATACACTGACAGGATAGGGTGGCATGGGCCGATTCCGGAAATCAGGGTGCGAAATGAATTCTCCGAGGGTGAAAAAATTCATAAGCGGTGCAGCATTCTCTTTGCTGCTGGCAGGTAGTGCGCAGGCGACTGAGCTGCTGAATAGCTCTTACGACGTCTCACGCGAGCTGTTTGTCGCGCTAAACGCGCCTTTCGAAAAGCAGTGGGCCGAGCAGCATCCGGGTGACAAGCTCACCATTAAACAGTCTCATGCAGGTTCATCCAAACAGGCGCTGGCCATTTTACAGGGTCTGAAAGCGGATGTCGTCACCTACAACCAGGTGACTGACGTGCAGATTTTGCACGATCGCGGCAAGCTCATTGCAGCGGACTGGCAGCAGCGCCTGCCGAACAACAGTTCGCCGTTCTATTCCACCATGGGCTTTTTGGTGCGTAAGGGCAATCCAAAAAACATTCATGACTGGAGTGACCTGGTTCGCGACGATGTAAAGCTGATTTTCCCGAATCCAAAAACGTCGGGTAATGCGCGTTACACTTATCTGGCGGCATGGGGTGCGGCGGATCAGGCGGATGGCAAAGACCAGGCCAAAACCCGGCAGTTTATGACCCAATTCCTGAAAAACGTCGAAGTCTTTGATACCGGCGGACGTGGCGCGACCACCACCTTTGTCGAACGTGGACTGGGTGATGTGCTGATCAGTTTTGAATCGGAAGTGAATAACATTCGTAATCAGTACGGCAAAGATGACTACGAAGTGATCATTCCAAAAACCAATATTCTGGCCGAGTTTCCGGTGGCATGGGTCGATAAAAATATCGCCGCCAATAACACCACTGAAGCTGCCAAAAATTACCTGAACTATCTCTATACGCCACAGGCACAGCAGATCATCACGCAGTTCTACTACCGCGTGAATAATCCTGAACTAATGGCGCAACAAAAGGCGCGCTTCCCGGCTACGGCACTGTTCCGGGTGGAAGACGCTTTCGGCAGTTGGGAGCAAGTGATGAAAACCCATTTCGCCAGCGGTGGCGAGTTAGATAAGTTGTTAGCGGCGGGGCGGGGTTAATGTTTGCAGCAAGCAGTAAACGGGTGCTGCCCGGTTTTGGTATCAGTCTTGGCAGTAGCCTGTTTTTCACCTGTCTGGTGTTGTTGCTACCGCTGAGTGCGTTGTTAATGCAGTTGTCACAAATGACGCTGGCGCAGTACTGGGAAGTGATCACCAACGAGCAAGTGGTGGCAGCCTATAAAGTGACTCTGCTGTCAGCGGGCGTGGCCTCTATTTTTAATGCGCTGTTTGGCATGCTGATGGCATGGATTTTAACCCGCTATCGCTTTCCAGGGCGCAGTATTCTTGATGGGCTGATGGATCTGCCTTTTGCATTGCCGACCGCCGTCGCGGGTTTAACCCTCGCCGGGCTGTTTTCAGTTAACGGCTGGTATGGCGAATGGCTGGCACAGTATGACATCAAGGTTTCTTACACCTGGCTCGGTATCGCGGTGGCAATGGCGTTTACCAGCATACCGTTTGTGGTTCGCACCGTTCAGCCGGTACTGGAAGAGTTAGGGCCGGAGTATGAAGAAGCCGCGCAGACGCTGGGCGCGACGCCGTGGCAGAGCTTCCGTCGCGTGGTGCTGCCGGAAGTGGCACCGGCGCTGCTGGCCGGTACAGCATTGTCGTTTACCCGCAGCCTCGGTGAATTTGGTGCGGTGATTTTCATCGCCGGTAATATCGCGTGGAAAACCGAAGTGACCTCGCTGATGATTTTTGTTCGCCTGCAGGAATTTGATTATCCGGCGGCCAGTGCGATTGCGTCAGTGATTCTGGCGGCATCGTTGCTGCTGCTGTTTAGCATTAATACCTTGCAGAGCCGCTTTGGCCGTCGTCTGGGAGGTCATTAATGGCTGATGTCTCTGAGTTTAAGGGCGCGGTGCGTCCGCGTTTTAACTGGGGTAAATGGATTCTGATTGGCCTCGGCATGCTGATTTCGCTGTTTTTGCTGGTGGTCCCGCTGATCGCCATCTTCGCTGAAGCTTTTGCTCAGGGGATGGGCGCGGTATTCAGCAATCTGCAAGACCCGGATATGCTGCACTCCATCTGGCTGACGGTGATGGTGGCGTTGATTACCGTACCGGTTAACCTGGTGTTCGGTACGCTGCTGGCATGGTTGGTGACGCGCTTTACTTTTCCAGGGCGTCAGCTGCTGTTAACGCTGTTTGACGTGCCGTTTGCGGTTTCACCGGTGGTTGCCGGTCTGATTTATCTGCTGTTTTACGGCACTAATGGCCCGGTTGGCGGCTGGCTGGATGCGCACAATATTCAGCTGATGTTCTCGTGGCCGGGTATGGTCATGGTGACGGTGTTTGTCACCTGTCCGTTTGTGGTGCGTGAACTGGTGCCGGTGATGCTGAGCCAGGGCAGCCACGAAGATGAAGCTGCGGTGCTGTTAGGCGCATCAGGCTGGCAGATGTTCCGCCGCGTAACGCTGCCGAATATCCGTTGGGCGTTGCTATACGGTATCGTGCTGACCAATGCTCGTGCGATTGGTGAATTTGGTGCGGTCTCGGTGGTATCGGGATCGATTCGCGGCGAAACCTATACGCTGCCATTACAAGTTGAATTACTGCATCAGGATTACAACAGTGTCGGCGCGTTTACCGCCGCCGCGTTGCTGACCCTGATGGCGATAGTGACACTGTTTCTGAAGAGCGCACTGCAATGGCGATTAGAGAACCAGCAGAAGCGTTTGCAACAGGAGGGAAATCATGAGCATTGAGATTAATTACATCAATAAATCGTTTGGTCGCACTAAGGTGCTGAATGACATCTCGCTGGATATCCCTTCTGGCCAAATGGTGGCGCTGCTGGGGCCATCAGGCTCCGGTAAAACCACACTGCTGCGCATTATTGCCGGTCTGGAACATCAGAACAGCGGTCAGCTGAGTTTCCATGGCAAAGACGTCACCCGTTTGCATGCGCGCGATCGTCAGGTTGGTTTTGTTTTCCAGCACTATGCGCTGTTCCGCCATATGACGGTTTTCGACAATATTGCGTTTGGTCTGACGGTGCTCCCGCGTCGCGAGCGTCCTTCTGCCGCCGCAATTAAGCAGAAAGTCACCAAACTGCTGGAGATGGTGCAGTTAGGCCACCTGGCGAATCGCTACCCGGCACAGTTATCCGGTGGTCAGAAACAGCGTGTGGCGCTGGCGCGTGCGCTGGCGGTTGAACCGCAGATTTTGCTGCTGGATGAACCCTTTGGTGCGCTGGATGCTCAGGTGCGTAAAGAGCTGCGCCGCTGGCTGCGTCAGCTGCATGAAGAACTGAAATTCACCAGTGTATTTGTTACCCACGATCAGGAAGAAGCGATGGAAGTGGCTGATCGGGTGGTGGTGATGAGCCAGGGGAATATCGAACAGGTTGGCACGCCGGATGAAGTCTGGCGCGATCCGGCGACCCGTTTTGTGCTGGAATTCCTCGGTGAAGTGAACCGCTTTGACGGTGAAATCCACGGTTCGCAATTCCATGTTGGCGCGCATCACTGGCCGCTGGGCTATGCGCCAGCCCATCAGGGTAAGGTGGAGCTATTCCTGCGCCCGTGGGAAATTGACGTCAGCCGTCAGAGCAGCCTGGAAACCCCATTGCCGGTTCAGATTCTGGAAGTCAGCCCACGTGGTCATTACTGGCAGTTGGTGGCTCAACCGGCTGGCTGGCATGATGAGCCCATTACGCTGGTGCTGGAAGGTGACAGTGTGGCACCGGTACGCGGAGAGCGCTTATTTGTCGGTTTACAACAGGCACGCCTGTATAACGGCGATGTTCCATTACGCGCGGTTGCCTTAGCCGAAAGCGCCTGATATTTTCTCTGCATATCTCATAACTTGTCAGAGGCGGGATTTTTCCCGCCTCTTTCTTTGTCTATTTGCCGTCAGGAACATACAGTGACCACTCTCGAACAGACCATCGGTAATACGCCGCTGATTAAATTACAACGCCTGACGCCGGACAACGGCAGTGAAATCTGGCTAAAGCTGGAAGGCAATAATCCGGCCGGTTCAGTCAAGGATCGCGCGGCGTTGTGGATGATTCAGCAAGCGGAGCAGCGTGGTGAAATCCAGCCAGGCGACGTGCTGATTGAGGCGACCAGTGGGAATACCGGTATCGCGCTGGCGATGATTGCGGCAATGAAAGGCTATCGGCTGAAGTTGCTGATGCCGGACAATATGAGCATTGAACGTCAGGCGGCGATGCAAGCCTATGGCGCCGAACTGATTCTGGTCAGCCGCGTGCTGGGCATGGAAGGTGCGCGTGATCTGGCGCAGGCGATGGCTACCGGCGGCGAAGGCAAGGTGCTGGATCAGTTTAATAACCCGGATAATCCGCTGGCCCATTACCGCACCACCGGGCCGGAGATCTGGCAACAGACCGCTGGGCGTCTGACGCACTTTGTTTCCAGTATGGGCACCACCGGCACGATTACCGGCGTCGGGCGTTTTCTGCGAGAGCAGAGTCGCGACGTGAAAATCGTCGGTTTGCAGCCGGAAGAGGGCAGCGCGATTCCGGGCATTCGTCGCTGGCCGCAAGCGTATCTGCCAGGCATCTATCGCCCGGAACTGGTGGATCAGGTGATGGATATTAATCAGCAGGATGCCGAGCAGACTATGCGCCTGCTGGCTCAGCGTGAAGGGGTGTTTTGCGGCGTCAGCTCTGGTGGTGCCGTAGCCGGCGCGTTACGTATTGCCACGGAGCAGCCTGGCAGTGTGGTGGTTGCGATTATCTGCGATCGCGGCGACCGCTATTTATCGACCGGTGTGCATCACGAATGACAGGGGAGCCGTTTTCGGCACAGGCGGCGAAAATGCCGCCCCTGCGATACCTGTTTGTTATTCACGTTCCAGCGCATGAATCGGGTCCATCCGCGCCGCGCGGCGTGCCGGGAAGAAGCCAAACAGTACGCCAATCATACTTGAGCAGACAAACGCCGCGATGATCGAGAAGGGTGAATAGATCATCGCGAAGTGCGTGTTGGCTTGCCCCAATAAAATACCCGGCACCAGCGCCAGCAACACGCCAAGGATGCCGCCCGTCAGGCAGACCAGCACCGCTTCTATCAGGAACTGCTGCATAATATCGCTGGCGCGCGCCCCCACCGCCATACGCACGCCAATTTCACGCGTTCTTTCCGTTACCGACACCAGCATAATATTCATCACCCCGATACCGCCAACCAGCAGTGAAATCAGCGCAATAGCCGCGACCAGTAATGTCATGGTATTGGTGGTGCTTTCAATCGCGTTGCGGATCGTGTCGGTATTGAAGATAAAGAAATCTTTGCTGCCGTGGCGCTGCTGCAACAGTTTAGTCACGGCCTGTTCGGCGAGGTTAAGATCAATATCATCTTTTATTCGCACCGTGATGCCGCTAAGAAAGGTTTTACCAATCATCCGTTTCATCGCGGTGGTGTAAGGCACCCAGATATTCAGACTACTGTCGCTGCCGAAGCTACTCTGACGGGTGGCCACGCCGACGATGCGCACCGGCATATTGCCGAGCATAATCACCTGACCAATCGGATTCTGATTCTGCGGAAACAGTTTTTTCAGGGTGTTTTCATCAATCACCGCTTCCTGAGCAACCGCATCAACACTGGCGCGATTAAACGCCATCCCCTGCGAAAGGGTGTAGCCGCGGACGGTAAAAAATTGCTCGCCGACACCATTGACGGTCACGGTTAACGCCTGATTACGGTATTTTAGCGTGGTGCTGTTGGTAATGGTTGGCGTAACGCTATGCACATAGGGCTGTTGTGCCAGCGCATCGGCATCACTGGGGCGCAGCGTCTGGATGCGCGCGGAGTTCATATCGCCGAAATCCGCACCCGGATAAACGTCCAGCGTACTGGTCCCCATCGCGCTGATATCGGCCAGGATTTTTTGCTGTGAGCCTTTGCCCAGCGCCACCACCGATACCACCGACGCGATACCGATAATAATACCCAGCATGGTGAGGAAAGTGCGCAGTCGTTGCGCCATCATCGACACCAGCGCCATTTTAAACGCTTCGCTCAGACGGTCGCGCAGTGCGCGCCACGGCTGGGCAGAATGACGTGCTGGTTGGGGCAGGCGCGCATGCATCCGGCTGCTCTGGCTACAGGTATCAGCAATGATTTCGCCGTCATGAATTTCAATAATGCGGTCGGCATTTTGTGCGATACGCATATCGTGGGTCACAATCACCACGGTATGCCCCTGCTGATGCAGGTCGCGCAGAATAGTCAGTACTTCCTCACCGCTGTGGCTGTCCAGTGCGCCGGTTGGCTCATCGGCAAGGATTACTTCGCCGCCGTTCATCAGCGCACGAGCAATACTGACTCGCTGCTGCTGACCGCCAGAAAGCTGACCCGGACGATAGTGCAGACGTTCACCCAGCCCGAGGCGTGTTAACAGCGCAGTGGCGCGCTCACGGCGTTCAGTGTGGCTCTTACCGGCATAAATCGCCGGGATCTCGGCATTGCCCAGCGCGCTGAGATCGCCCAGCAGATGATAGCGCTGAAAGATAAAGCCAAAATGCTCGCGCCGCAGTTCGGCCAGCGCATCACTTTCCAGCTTAACTGTCGATTTACCGGCAACCTGATAATCGCCGCTGCTCGGTTTATCTAGGCAGCCCAGCAGGTTCATCAGTGTCGATTTACCGGAGCCTGAGGCACCGACAATCGCCACGAACTCGCCAGCCTCAACCGACAGATTGATATCTTTCAGTACGCGGATGCGCTGCTCGCCGCTGATAAACTCGCGATTAATTTGATTAAGCTGCAAAAGCGCCATCTATTACGTCCCCACCGGCGAGCCGTGTGAACTGTCCTGCGCGGCTCCCTGGCTGATAATTACGCGTTCGCCGGCTTTCAGGCCGCTGATAATCTGCGCTTCGATATTGTTATTAATCCCGACTTCAACCTCACGACGGCTGACTTTCTGTTGCCCGTCCACCACCTGCACGGTGTTTTTACCGTTAACGGTATCCAGCGCGGTGGAAGGGATAACTATGGCATCAGGTTGATCGCTGACCACAATATGCACTTCTGCCGTCATTGAGATACGTAATACTTGCCCCGGATTATCGACATCAAACAGCCCATAGTAATAAATCGCTTCGGTGGTTGAAGATGAGCTGTCAGAGCTGGAGCTGGAGAGGCTGCTGTCGGTATTAATTGAGTCGGGCGCAGGTTCAATGGCGCGCAGCGTGGCGTTGTAGCGTTTATTCGGCTGGCCGAGGATGGTAAACCACACTTTCATGCCCGGTTTTACGCTCACCACGTCAGCTTCTGAGATCTGTGCTTTTACCGTCATGGTATTGAGATTCGCCACTTTAATGATGGTCGGCGCACTCTGCACGGCGTTAACCGTCTGTCCTTCCTCTACCGGAATCGACACCACGGTGCCGTCGATTGGCGAGGAAATTTTGGTGTAACCGAGGTTGACCTGAGCATTATTGGCCTGAATCTGCGACTGCACAATTTGTGCATCCAGCGCCTGAATATCGGCTTCGGTGCTGTTAAGGTTAGCCAGCGCGGCATCATAGTCAGATTTTGCCGTCAGGTTTTTTGCCAGCATCGCTTTCTGGCGTAAGAAGGTTGCCTGATAATTCGTCAGAATCGCCTGTTTTGACGCGCGCTGTGCCTCGATATTTTTCAGCGCCGCCTGCGCGTTTTTCAGCTCATTTTGTTGCGTCATGCTGTCGATTTCAGCAATCAGCTGGCCCTGTTTGATCGTGTCACCCAGCGACACCAGCAGCGACTTTATCTGGCCGGAAGCCTGCGCACCCACGCTGACTTGTTTACTGGCGGTGATTTTTCCGTCCGCCAGCACGGTTTGCTGTAGATCGCGTTGCTCGGCAACGGCGGTTATATAATCGGCTTTCTGCTGGCCCTGATGCAGGATCATCCAGCCAATAATTGCGGCAACGGCCACAATAAGTACGATAATGATTATCCAACGACGGCCTGGTGAACGGCGTAATTCCATAGCAAAAAAATCCTTAAAACCCTTTAGGGACAGATATAACGTAAAACTTTACGCCAATAAAGCTAAACCACGCGACAAGTGTGCGCTGATTGACTGTAAGGATTGAGTAAAATCAGCTGCCAAAGCCTTTGGTAAAGGTGAAAATAGCGCCAACGATGACCAGGATAGCCCGCATGAAAATTTTATTAGTCGATGATGATGTTGAATTAGGCACCATGCTCAGCCAATACCTGATTGGTGAAGGTTTTGATGCCTCGCTGGTGCTGACCGGCAGAGCCGGGGTGGAAGGGGCGCTATCCGGTGATTACACCGCGATGATCCTTGATATTATGCTGCCGGATATGAGTGGTATCGATGTGCTGCGTCAGGTGCGGCAAAACAGCCGTATACCGGTAATCATGCTGACGGCCAAAGGCGACAATATCGATCGCGTGATTGGTCTGGAGATGGGAGCCGATGATTATATGCCCAAGCCATGCTACCCGCGTGAGCTGGTGGCGCGTCTGCGCGCGGTATTGCGCCGTTTCGAAGAGCAGACGCCGGTAGCCGAGAAAAAAGATCTGATTAGCTGGGGAGAGCTGGTGCTAAATCCGGCAACCCGCATCAGCGAGTGGAAAAAACAGCCGTTTGATCTGACTGCCTCGGAGTTTAACTTGCTCGATCTGCTACTGCGTTCGCCTGACCGCGTGGTATCTAAAGATGAGCTGTCGGAAAAAGGCTTAGGCCGTCCACGTGAAGCCTACGACCGCAGCGTCGATGTTCATATCAGCAATATCCGCCAGAAGCTGTCGCAGCTGACGGGCGATACCATCAATATTGAGACGGTGCGCAGCATCGGCTACCGTATTCGATGAACAGCCGTTTTCGTGGTCGCCTGTTCTGGAAAATTCTGTTTGGTTTCTGGCTGGTGTTTCTGCTAATAGGCCAGCTGTTATGGCTGGGTTTTTCGCTTAACGGTAAGCATCATGAGCCACCGGAAAATATCACCGTCCGCCGCATCGTTAACCTGCAAATGACCTCGGCAGTGTCGGTGTTGCAGCGCGGTGGCCTGTCGGCGCTGAATGATATGATGGCCGACTGGTCGCCGGGCGACAGACGCTTTTTCTCGGTGGTGGCGATGCCGATGCCACCGCAGGAGAAGCCGCGCCGCGACCTTGATCGCGTCTTACCGCCCGGTGAGTTCCCCAGTGAAGTGATTGAATGGGTTACCGGCGCTGATGGTCAGCAATATCAGCTGCGCTATGACGTCAAAGGGCTGCGTGAAGACAGCAGAATGGGGCATCCGCGCAGCTTCCTCAATATCCCTGAGCCGATGTTTATCATTGCCGGTGCCGTGGGTCTGCTGTTCAGTTTGTTGCTGGCCTGGAATCTGACGCGCCCGATGCGCCAGTTGCGCGAAGGTTTTGCCAACGTCTCGAACGGCGATTTATCGGTGCGACTGTTTCCGACGATGCGCCGCCGCCGTGATGAACTGTCAATGGTGGCGAGTGATTTTGATGCAATGGTCGAACGCCTGTCAGTACTGGTGCGTGCGCGTGAAGAGCTGCTGCATGATGTTTCCCATGAACTGCGCTCACCGCTGGCACGTCTGCAACTGGCAACCGGTCTGGCGCGTCAGACCCCCGCTTCGGTTAACAGCTCGCTTGATCGCATCGATGAGGAAGCACGTCGGCTGGATAAGATGATTGGCGAGCTGCTGACTTTATCGCGTGCCGAAAATGAAACGATGCCGGATGAGCAATATTTCGATCTGTCGGGCTTGCTGGAAGCGGTGGTTAACGATGCGCGCTTTGAGGCGCAGGTGCCAGGGGTAGAGATTGTTCTGAAAGCCAGTCAGGACGCCGACTATACCGTGAAAGGCAATGCTGAACTGATCCGCCGGGCGGTCGAAAATGTGGTGCGAAACGCACTGCGTTTTTCGCAGCAGGGGCAGCAAGTTACTGTCAGCCTGAAGCAGGAGAGCAGCTGGCTGACCATTTGCGTCAGCGATCAAGGGCCAGGCGTCGATGCAGATAAACTTTCCAGTATTTTTGACCCCTTTGTGCGCGTTAATTCTCCGCTGATGGGCAAAGGCTACGGCCTGGGCCTGTCAATCGTGCGTAAAGTGGTGCTGGCGCATCATGGTGAAGTGCAGGCGGTGAATGCGGAGCAGGGCGGGCTGGAGCTGACCATTCGCCTGCCGCGCTGGCTGATGTAAGGAGCAAAAAAAAACGGCACCCTGAGGTGCCGTTTTTTACTGTAAGGCGAATTACTTCTTGATGCGAATGATCGGGGTTTCACCCACGGTCACGCTACCCGTCAGTTTAATCAGCTCTTTGATCTCATCCATATTGGAGATGACTACCGGCGTCAGCGTTGATTTCGCTTTCTCTTCCAGCAGAGCCAGATCAAACTCGATGACTACATCGCCTTTCTTAACCTTCTGACCTTCTTCGGCAATACGTTTGAAGCCTTCACCTTTCAGCTCAACCGTATCAATACCGAAGTGAACAAACAGCTCAATGCCATTGTCAGATTCGATAGAAAAAGCATGGTTAGTTTCGAAAATTTTACCGATGGTACCGTCTACCGGCGCTACCATTTTGTTGCCAGCAGGCTTGATGGCGATACCATCACCAACAATTTTCTCTGCAAACACAACATCCGGCACATCTTCAATGTTTACGATTTCACCAGACAGTGGTGCAACGATCTCAATGGCACCAGAGGTTGTTTCTGATTTATCGCCAAAAAGTTTTGAAAACAAACCCATGATCTTCTCCTAAGCAGTAATATTGGGCCAGCGTCTCGCGGAATCAGCAGAGTGTTTTTTCTTCAATGAACTTGTTGACCAGGTTCATTAACTCTTCCGCGGTCGGTTGAGCCAGAGCCTGCTCTGCTAATGCCTTCGCATCTTCAAAATTCGTATTACGAATGATTTTCTTGATGCGTGGGATAGAAATGGCACTCATGCTGAATTCATCCAGCCCCATTCCCAATAACAGTAGTGTAGCACGTTCATCACCAGCCAGCTCACCACACATGCCGGTCCATTTGCCTTCAGCATGAGAAGCATCAATAACTTGCTTGATCAGGCCAAGGACAGAAGGGGTCATTGGGTTGTAGAGATGGGAGATCAGATCGTTACCACGATCAACCGCCAGAGTGTACTGTGTCAGGTCGTTGGTTCCAATACTAAAGAAATCAACTTCTTTTGCCAGATGATGCGCGATCACTGCTGAGGCCGGGGTTTCCACCATAATGCCGACTTCAATGCTCTCGTCGAAGGCTTTGCCTTCATCGCGCAATTGCGCTTTCAGCAGCTCCAGCTCAGCTTTCAGTGCCCGCACTTCTTCAACCGAAATAATCATCGGGAACATGATGCGCAGTTTGCCGAACGAAGAGGCACGCAGAATCGCACGCAGCTGTGCATGCAGAATCTCTTTACGATCCATCGCGATACGAATGGCGCGCCAGCCGAGGAACGGGTTGTCTTCTTTTGGCAGATTCATATACGGCAGGTCTTTATCGCCGCCGATGTCCATGGTACGCACGATAACCGCTTGCGAGCCCATACCTTCAGCAACCGCTTTATAGGCCTGGAATTGCTCTTCTTCGGTTGGCAGCGCGTCGCGATCCATAAACAGGAATTCGGTACGATACAGGCCAACACCTTCAGCGCCATTGCGCTCTGCACCGGCGATATCACGCACGGTACCGATGTTGGCGCAGACTTCAACCTGATGTCCGTCCAGCGTGATAGCCGGCAGATCTTTCAGTTTAGCCAGATCGTTTTTCTCAGTAACATACTGATTATGTACCGCTTTCAGTTCCTCGATAACTTCAGCAGTCGGGTTAACATAAATTTTATTGTTAACGCCATCGAGAATCAGATAATCATCGTTTTTAACGCGACTGGTGACGTCACCGGTACCGACGATGGCAGGCAGTTCAAGGGAACGCGCCATAATCGAGGTGTGGGAAGTACGACCGCCCAAATCAGTGATAAAGCCCAGTACCTTTTTCAGGTTCAGCTGCGCGGTTTCTGATGGGGTCAGGTCTTTCGCTACCAGCAGCACTTCGTCTTTAATCGCGCTCAGGTCAACGATATGCAGGCCAAGAATGTTTTGCAGCAGGCGCTTACCGATATCACGCACGTCAGCCGCACGCTCTTTCAGGTATTCGTCGTCGAGTTCTTCCAGCGCTTTGGCCTGACCTTCGATCACTGAGTGAGCCGCAGCATCGGCAGAAGCCAGCTCGTCTTTGATCAGGGCTATGATTTCTTGCTCAAGCTCTTCATCTTCCAGCAACATGATGTGGCCTTCGAAGATCGCTTCTTTTTCTTCACCGAATGTTTCACCGGCTTTGATTTTGATTGCTTCGAGCTGCTCCGCGGCCTTAGAACGGCCATCAAGGAAGCGTTTTACTTCCTGGTCCACTTGTTCAGCAGAGATCTTTTTCCGGTTGATGACGATTTCATCTTCCTTCAGCAGAAGTGCTTTGCCGAAAGCGATACCCGGTGATGCTAAAATGCCTGAAATCATAACCCTACCTTTTTATAACGATGGCTCATAAGGCGAAGTGCAGTGCCAGTGTTGCAAAAGCATACTTTACGGAAGCAATAACGCGGACGTCATGTCCGCGATCAAAGTGTTTGCACTCAGCTAGCCTGATGAAACAGCTTTCTTGAAAGACTGGGCGAATTACTCGAGCTCAGCCATCAGTTTAACCAGATGCTCAACAGCTTGTTGCTCATCTTCACCTTCAGCCGACAGTGAGACAACGGTGCCCTGAGTCAGACCCAGAGTCTGCAGCTTGAACAGGCTTTTCGCGCTGGCAGTTTTACCATTGGAGGTTACGGTGATTTCAGAAGCGAAGCCTTTAGCTTCCTTAACGAACTGTGCAGCCGGGCGAGTATGAAGACCGTTTGGTGCGGTAATTGTCACTTCTTGCTGGAACATTATGTTTCCCCAACTTAATTGGTTTGGTGTTGTGGATCTAAAGTCTAGCCTGGAGGGCGGACTTTAGCCTGTGTTGGTCGCGCTGGCATGAGTACAGGACTCGCCAAAGAATGCGCAATTAAGGGTATAAGCTGCAGCGTAACAACATCATAAAAATGCTTCGCTGCCCCACTTCCCATTATGCCGCGCTTTGCGCTGCTGCGCCAAACCAGTAAATCGATTCAGCTTGATCCATTTTGCGCGGCGATTAATTTTGTGGATCGAAATAATTGGCAGCTTAAATACCAGACCAGGGAGGGTAAAATCAATCTGTACCCCCATTAAAATTTGATGGCGGTCACAAAAAAAGCCGGTTCCATCGGTTGCGCCAGGTGATTTTTCATCGGTTTTACGCTGAGATTTTATCCAGCCTCGGCTGTGTAAAACTGCGAAAATCAGACTAATTGCAGCACGATAAAAAAACGCTCCGGAAGGAGCGTTTTATGTCGGCATCATTTTATAGCGTCACAAATCATCACTGACGGCGATATTTACTGTTGCAGTTCTTTTTCAGTGAACAGATCGGCAAACAGGGCGGTACTGAGATAACGTTCACCGGAAGAGGGCAGGATCACCACGATATTTTTGTTGGCGAAAGCTTCATCTTCTTGCAGTTTCAGGGCGGCGGCTACGGCGGCACCTGAAGAGATACCGGCCAGGATCCCTTCTTCTTCCATCAGACGACGGGCAGTGGAAATGGATTCTTCGTTGGTGATCGCCACCACGCGATCAACCAGTTTAAGATCGAGGTTACCGGGGATAAAGCCCGCACCGATACCCTGGATTTTATGCGGTCCTGGTTTAATTTCTTCGCCCGCCAGCGCCTGCGCGATAACCGGGGAATCCGTCGGCTCAACGGCGACGGTAATCAGATCTTTTTTGCCTTTGGTATTTTTAATGTAGCGGCTGACGCCAGTCAGCGTACCGCCGGTGCCGACACCGGCAATAAACACATCCACTTCACCATCGGTATCTTCCCAGATTTCCGGGCCGGTGGTTTTTTCATGAATTTCCGGGTTGGCCGGGTTGCTGAACTGCTGTAGCAGCACAAACTTATCCGGATTGCCTGCCACAATCTCTTCGGCTTTCGCAATCGCCCCTTTCATGCCCTTGGCACCTTCGGTCAGCACCAGGTTTGCGCCCAGCGCTTTCAGCAGCTTACGGCGCTCCACGCTCATGGTTTCTGGCATGGTCAGCGTTAATTTGTAACCCCGTGCAGCGGCAACGTAAGCCAGCGCGATACCGGTGTTACCACTGGTCGGCTCCACCAACTCAATGCCGGGTTTCAGAATGCCACGTTTTTCTGCGTCCCAAATCATATTGGCACCGATACGGCATTTGACGCTGAAACTTGGGTTACGGGATTCTACCTTCGCCAGAATGCGCCCATTACCGATGCGGTTCAGTCGAACCAGCGGCGTATGACCGATGGTCAAAGAGTTGTCTTCATAGATCTTACTCATAGCCCGTCCTTAACTGTATGAAATATTGGCAACCCTAAGAGCATACCCGTTCAAATTCTGCAAGGAAGGAAAGAAATCGTATATGTATATGATTGAGTGAAATAAGGCTTAGCGAAATGGCATAAGGCGCGGGAATAAGCCGTCCGCGAGCGGCGAAAACGCCGCCCGCACTGTTTACAGGGTTATTGCGTACGCAGATGTTGCCCCAGCTGACCACGATAACGGTCGACCCACATGGCGGTCGCGCCACAAACGGCGACCGGCATAATAGCCAGGTTCAGAATCGGGATCATGGTAAACAGACTGACCAGCGCCCCGAACTGCATATTGTCGGTTTTGTTCTGACGCAGCGCCGCCCGCATCTGCTGGAAACTGACCTTATGGTTATCAAACGGGTAGTCACAGTACTGAATCGACAACATCCAGGCGCTGAATAAAAACCACAGTACCGGGGCCACCGTCTGGCCAAAGCCAGGGATAAACCAGAGCAGCAGCAGCCCCAGCGCACGCGGCAGGTAATAAGCCAGTTTTTGCCATTCGCGCTTCATAATGCGCGGGATATCTTTTATCAGGGCAATCCAGCCGCTATCGGGCAGCGGCTCGCCGGTCAGGCGCGCTTCAAGCTGTTCGGCCAACAGGCCGCAAAACGGCGCGGCAATCCAGTTGGCCACGGTAGAAAACAGATAACTGAATACCAGCACAATCGATATCACGGTGAGCGGCCACAGCAGATAGCTGAGCCACTGTAACCAGTCAGGAATATGCGCCATCAGCGCAGGAATCCAGTGCCCCAGGCGATTGAACAGCCAGTAAAACGCGCCACCCATCAACAGGATATTGACCAATAGCGGCAGGATGACAAAACGACGAATCCCCGGCAGGCGAATCAGTTTCCATCCCTGGATGAAATAATGAATTCCGTTATGTGCGTTAAGATTATTCTCACTAACCATCGACAGCTTTTCTCCATTTGGCGGTGGTGCACGGCTATCATAACGCAGCTTTTTACTCTGGCTAACGGGTAATTGGACGAAAAAACAGCAAATAAGCGTGCTGGCGCGATCTAATTTGTCAGAAAATAGTGCACAGACTTGCACTTGTGTACTTGGGCAAATACAGTTAGAGGATAAAGTTTGCCGCGGTGGCAAGGTATTGGAACAACAGAGAATACAATGATGCAGGATTTGCGTCTGATATTAATCGTTGTTGGCGCGATCGCCATAATAGCGCTTCTCCTTCACGGCCTCTGGACTAGCCGTAAAGAGCGCTCATCCGTTTTTCGCGATCGCCCTCACAAGCGTTTAAAGCACGATAAACAAGAAAGCCAGGCCGACGACGACGAAGGCGTTGGTGAGGTGCGTGTGCGTCGTTCACCGTCTAAGCACGATGAACCGTCATTTGGCGGCTTCGATGCGGCTGATGATGATGAGCCGCCGCGTCAGCCTGCGCCACGCAAACAGCCTGAGCCGGTACGTCATGTGCCTGCGGTTGAAGAGTCGCCTGAGCTGGACCCGCTGTTCGATGCTGAACCGCCGTATGCTGCTGAGCCGAAAGCGCAGCCGCCACGTGCGTCAGAACCGGCGCGTCGACCCGAGCCTGTTCCTGCGCCACCACAGCCAGTGAAATCAGCGCCGCAGTTTGATCCACTGCTGGATGACGAGCCGGAAGAGGACGAGGAAGAGGTTGAAGAACGTCAGCCGCAGCCAGTTGCTGAGCCGGTAAAAGAGCGCAGTAAAGAGACGGTGCTGGTGCTGCATGTCGCCGCGCATGCCGGTGGCGTGATTAACGGTGAAGCGCTGTTGCAGGGTGTGTTGCAGGCTGGCTTCCAGTTTGGCGAAATGAATATTTTCCATCGTCACCTGAACCCGGCGGGCAGCGGCCCGGTGCTGTTCAGTCTGGCGAATATGGTGAAGCCTGGCTCCTTCAACCCGGATGAAATGTCTGACTTTTCCACGCCTGGCGTCTCTATTTTTATGATGGTGCCGTCTTATGGCGATGCAAATCAGAACTTTAAGCTGATGCTGCAATCGGCACAGCGCATTGCTGACGATGTCGGTGGTGTGGTGCTGGATGACGAGCGTCGAATGATGACGCCGCAGAAGCTGGAAACGTATAAAGCACGAATTCGCGATGTGATCGAAGCGAATATGTAAACGTCGACGGTTTAATCATTATCCCCTGAACCCCCGCTTGTCGGGGGTTTTTTATCTCCGATGGTGCTTATGGAATCTATACAAAACAAAATCACCCATTTGCGAACCACGCTTGGTCATCACGAATACCTGTATCACGTTATGGATGCGCCGGAAGTGCCGGATGCAGAATATGATCGCCTGATGCGGGAACTGCGTGAACTGGAAGCGCAGCATCCTGAATTAATCACGCCGGATTCGCCGACCCAACGCGTGGGTGCCGCGCCATTAACCGCCTTTGAGCAGGTGCGCCATGAAGTGCCGATGCTGTCGCTGGATAACGCCTTTGATGAAGCCACTTACCTCGCGTTTAACAAGCGGGTACAGGACCGGCTGAAAACCACCGACGACATCACGTTCTGTTGTGAACTGAAACTCGATGGTCTGGCGGTCAGCCTGCTGTATGAAAATGGTTTGCTGGTGCAGGCGGCAACCCGTGGTGATGGCACCACCGGTGAGAATATCACCGCCAATGTGCGTACCATTCGCGCCATTCCTTTGCGCCTGCACGGTGAAAATATTCCGGCACGTATTGAAGTGCGCGGCGAAGTGTTTATGCCGCAGGCGGGCTTTGAAAAACTGAATGACGAAGCGCGGCGTAGCGGCAATAAGGTGTTTGCCAACCCACGTAATGCCGCCGCTGGCTCACTGCGTCAGCTGGATCCGCGCATTACTGCTAAGCGTCCGCTGACCTTTTTCTGCTACGGCTTTGGCCTGCTGGAGGGCGGGGAAATGCCTGCCAGCCACTGGCAGCGCCTGCAACAGTTGCAAGCCTGGGATTTGCCGGTCAGCGATCGGATTCGCCTGTGCCACAGCGCGGAAGAGGTGCTGGCGTTTTATCATCAGGTTGAGGCTGACCGCCCGACACTCGGTTTTGATATCGATGGCGTGGTGATTAAAGTCGACTCGCAGCCGTTGCAGGAACAGCTGGGCTTTGTGGCGCGTGCGCCACGCTGGGCGGTGGCGTTTAAGTTCCCGGCACAGGAGCAGATGACCACGGTGCGTGATGTCGAGTTCCAGGTCGGGCGTACCGGCGCGATTACCCCGGTGGCGCGTCTTGAGCCGGTGCAGGTTGCGGGCGTGATGGTCAGTAATGCCACGCTGCATAATGCCGACGAAATTGAGCGCCTCGGCTTACGCATTGGCGACCGGGTGGTGATTCGTCGTGCCGGTGATGTGATTCCGCAGGTGGTAGGCGTGGTGGAATCAGAGCGTCCTGAAGATACGCGCGAGATTGTTTTCCCCGAACACTGTCCGGTGTGCGGTTCCGATGTCGAGCGCGTTGAAGGCGAAGCGGTGACCCGCTGTACCGGCGGGCTGATTTGCGGTGCACAGCGGAAAGAAGCGCTGAAGCACTTCGTCTCGCGTCGCGCGATGGATGTTGACGGGATGGGCGAAAAGATTATCGATCAGCTGGTGGACAAAGAGTATGTCAAAACACCAGCCGATCTGTTCCGTCTGAGCGCTGGCCTGCTGACCGGGCTGGATCGCATGGGGCCGAAATCGGCACAGAATGTGGTCGATGCCCTGAATAAAGCGAAAGAAACCACGCTGGCGCGTTTTCTCTATGCGTTGGGCATACGTGAGGTCGGTGAAGCTACCGCAGCGAATCTGGCGGCGCATTTTGGCGTGCTGGAGCAGATTATGGATGCCGATCTGGAAGCATTAATTGCGGTGCCGGATGTCGGCACGGTGGTTGCCAGCCATGTGCGTAACTTTATGGAAGAAGAGAGTAACCGCGAGGTGATTCGGCAGCTGGTGGAGGATATCGGCATTCACTGGACAGCGGTGGAAGTGATTAAGCCGGAAGAGATCGACAGCCCGTTCTCCGGCAAAACCGTGGTGCTGACCGGTAGCCTGACCATTCTGTCGCGTGATGATGCCAAAGCCAGACTGGTGGCGCTGGGTGCCAAAGTGAGCGGTAGCGTCTCGAAAAAAACCGATCTGGTGATTGCCGGTGAAGCGGCAGGCTCCAAACTGGCGAAGGCGCAGGAGCTCGGCATTGAGGTTATTGATGAAGCCGAAATGATTCGTCTGCTGGGTGAATAAAATGGAAAAAGAGCACCTGATTGAGATCGCTAATACCGTGATGCCGTTTGGTAAGTATCAGGGGCGCGTGTTGATTGATTTGCCAGAAGAATATCTGCTGTGGTTTGCCCGCAAGGGGGAGTTTCCACAGGGGCACTTGGGCGAACTGATGGAACTGACACTGGCGATTAAGGTCGAGGGACTCGAAGGTCTGGTGAAGCCTTTACGGCGTAACGGATAAAAAAAACGGCTCGTTTTCACGAGCCGTTTTTTTTTACTTCTGCGATTCAACCACCGCTTTGCTTTGATGACTCGCCAGCTCTCTGGCCGCTTCCGCTTCGCCTTTTTTCTTATAGCGCTGAGCAATCATCGAGCAGACCATTAGCTGCACCTGATGGAAAATCATCAGCGGCAGCACGATAATCCCCACTGCCGACGCCGGGAACAGGATGTTAGCCATCGGCACGCCGTTTGCCAGGCTCTTTTTCGAACCGCAGAACAGAATGGTAATCTCATCCGCACGGTTAAAGCCAAACAGACGGGCAGCCAGCAGGTTAATCGCCAGCACCACAAACAGAATGCCGAGGCAGCCAACGAGGATAAACAGCAGCGTGGTCACGCCAACGCGGTTCCAGATGCCGTTCACCACCGCCTCACTAAAGGCGGAATACACCACCAGCAGAATCGATGCCTGGTCGGTTTTGCCAATCAGTCCGCGATGTCTTTCCACCCAACCGCCAATCCAGCGGCGAGAAAGATGCCCGATAACAAACGGCAGCAGCAGTTGCATCATAATACTGCCAATCTGTTCAAAGCTGCCGCCTGCGTTGTCACTGTGAATGTTCATCACCAGACCGACCAGCAGTGGCGAGATAAATACGCCGAGCAGGCTGGAGGCCGAGGCGCTACAGATAGCGGCAGCGACGTTGCCGCCCGCCAGCGAGGTGAGGGCGATGGCAGACTGTACAGTGGCCGGCAGAATACACATATACATAAAGCCGGTATAAATTTCGTCACCGACTTTTAGCGGATGCCACCAGGCAAACAGCAGGCCGATAATCGGAAACAGCACAAAGGTGCTGAACATCACCCACAGATGCAGCCGCCAGTGGCTGCTACCGGCGATGATTTTCTCGCGCGACAGCTTGGCGCCGTGCATAAAGAACAGCAGCGCAATCGCGGCGGTGGTCAGCCAGTGGAAAAACACCACGAAATCACCGCGTGCGGGCAGGAAACTGGCCAGCAGCACGGTGATAATCAGTTTTACCATCATCGGATCAAGACGAAAAATACCCATTTGTTAATGCCTGGTTAATTTAATACATCCGGCTATTGTGCGATGACTGGTTTTAGAAATAAAATTGATTTATTGAATTTATATATGAATTAAATCGATGAATTACAGTATTCGCCAACTCAGAGTCTTTGTCGCTGTTGCGCAGCATGGCAGTTTCAGTCAGGCAGGCCAGAGCATTGGCCTGAGTCAGTCGGCAGTCAGCCACAGTATTAAAGAGCTGGAAGCGGAGATGGGCATTCGTCTGCTGGACAGAACCACGCGCGAAGTGATGCTGACCGAGGCCGGACAGCAGCTGGCGACGCGGCTGGAACGCCTGCTGGAGGAGCTGAACACCACCTTGCTTGATGTGCGCAGCTACGGACAGCAGCGGAGCGGTACGGTGCGCGTCGCCGCCAGCCAGACCATTTCAGCGCAGCTGATGCCGCAAACGCTGGCTGCCAGTCAGCAGGCTTTCCCGGATATTAAAATCATGCTGCGCGATCGCCCGCAGCAGTGGGTATTGCAGAGCGTGCGCAATGCCGAGGTCGATTTTGGCATTGTAGTGGGGCCGCTACAGTCGCCCGATTTCGCCTGCGAGCCGATTCTTGATGAACCCTTCCTGCTGCTGTGTCGGCGTGACGATAGCCTGGCGAGTGCGCCGGAGATCAGCTGGTCGCTGCTGAATGGTCGCACCATGGTGCTACAGGATTATGCGTCGGGTAGCCGCTGGCTAATTGATGAAGCGCTCCGCGGGCAACAGGTGCAGGCAGAGATCGTGCAGGAGATTGGTCACCCGGTGACGCTCTACCCGATGGTGGAAGCAGGGATCGGCATCAGTATTTTACCCGCGCTGGCGTTACCCTTGCCGGAAGGGCGGCCATTAATGGTGCGACGTATTTTCCCGGAGATTAACCGTACGTTGATGCTGATTCGACGTAAAAACCGCTCGTTATCGCCCGCAGCAGAAGCAATCTGGCAGGAAGTGCGTCAGCAAGCGGTGCTGCTGACGCAACGAAGAGAAGCGAATCCGGCGTTTTAGATATAGACGTTCAGCGCATTGTTGTCGTCTGGCCGGTTAACACCATCGGCTTTGAAGGCGGTGGTGCTGGATAAATCCTGCTTTGACTGCGCTTTTTCCGCCTGCTTTTGTTGCAGCTGGGCCAGTTGCGCCTGCAACATCTGTATCTGCGATTCCAGCAGTTGTTGCTGTTCGGCTTTCTGCTCGGTGGTGAGATCGGCAGTGGTTGCCAGTTCTTTCAATTGCTGAGTGGCGCTCTGGATCTGTTTTGTGACGCTGGCGATTTGCGATGAGATACTGCCGTTGTTGCTGTTGGTACTGCTGTCGCTACCCTGACCAATGCGGGTGGTGGTAGTGGTTGAGATAGTTGATGACATAGAGGCCTCCTGTAACGTTCATCGGTTGAAGTATCGGAACAGAGAGACAAAGCTTGAGTCAGCAAAGCGTTAAACTTTTGCCAGCATGCTGTCAAGGCGAAAAAGGGGAGACGTTTAAGGCCAGTCACCGGGATTACTGGAATATTGTTGGGGAGCCGCTTTCGGCTCCCGTCCTGATGGTATGCAGGGGGTTAACCCCGCCACTGTGGTCAGACAGTTTTAAACACCTGCATCGCCTGAGAGAGCTGCTCGGCTTGTTCCTGCATCGACTGTGCCGCCGCAGCCGATTCATTGACCAGCGCGGCGTTTTGCTGAGTCACCTGATCCATCTGGGTAATCGCCATATTGATTTCATCAATACCGGTGCTTTGCTCGGAACTGGCGATCGAGATTTCACCGATGATTTCGGTCACGCTTTTAACGCTGGTAAGCACTTCTTCCATGGTGGCTCCGGCTCGGGCAACCTGCTTGCCGCCTTCGTCGACTTTGGCAACCGAATCGCCAATCAGCTGGGCAATCTCTTTGGCAGCGGAAGCCGAGCGTTGTGCGAGACTGCGCACTTCCGAGGCGACAACGGCAAAACCGCGCCCCTGTTCACCGGCGCGCGCCGCTTCTACAGCGGCGTTCAATGCCAGAATATTGGTCTGGAAAGCGATGCCATCAATTACGCTGATGATATCGACAATCTTTTTCGACGAACCGTTAATCATATCCATGGTGCTGACCACCTGCTTCACCGCATCGCCACTTTGCAGTGCCACTTTTGAAGCCTGTGCGGCTAACTGATTGGCCTGACGCGCGTTATCCGCATTCTGTTTCACCGTCGAGGTCATCTGCTCCATTGCCGATGCCGTCTCTTCCAGCGAGCTTGCCTGCTGCTCGGTGCGTGAAGAGAGATCCATATTGCCGGCGGAGATTTCACCGGAGGCGGTGGCAATCAGGTCGGTGCCCGCGCGCACTTCAGTGACAATCGTCAGCAGATTGTCATTCATCTTCTTCAGCGCCTGCATCAACTGACCCGTCTCATCGGCGGAGTTAACCTGAATCGTGGTGCGCAGATCGCCGGCGGCCACGTTTTCAGCAATGCTGACCGCTTCCCGCAGCGGACGGACAATCGAGCGTGTCAGTACCAGGCCAAGAATAATCGCGGCAATGATCGCCAGGGCGGAGAAAATCAGGGTGACGTTAATGGCAGTAGTGGCATCCGCCAATGCTTTCTTGCCTTCGGCTTGTAGCTGCCCGGATTGCGAATCGGCAAATTTGACCACAATATCGAGAAACGCATTCTGCGTGGTGGTAATTTTACGCAGCACGAACTCCGACGCTTCCTCCTCATTGCCCGCCTGAATCATGGCGATCAGCTGCTGTCTGGCAGTAGCAAAAACTTGCCCGGCCTCAATCACTGCCTGGATTTTCTTCTGGCCGACGGCAGTGGTTTGCAGTTTGGCTATTTTCGCAATGGCGTTATCGGTTTGCTGAATAGCGCTGTCGAGCTGGACTAAGCGTTTTTGGTTAGCGTCTGTTTTTGCCGTATCAATCACCATCCCGCGCAAAAACTTAATCTGATCGTTGACGCCGTCGCGTGCGTCAAAGGCCAGTCGCACTTTGACGTAACGGTCGTTAACGATATTTTCAATTGCTTCATTAATATTGCTGGTTTTCACCATCGCCGTGGCGCTGACGATAATCAGCAGCAGTATCACCAGGCTAAAGGCTGCGCCCAGCCGGACGCCGACTTTTAAATTCATTATTGAAGCTTTCACTGATATCCCTCTGAATTAAATACAGTAAGCGCTAGTCTTTGCGCTCGTTGAAGAGGGATAAATCGGCATTAGTGTTGAAAACTTGATGTAATTCTGTGATCTGCGTCGATTAAAGTAAGGTGGAGGGAAGAGCGGGGGAGTGAGAAGGTCAGAAACGAAAAAAGCACCCATAGGGTGCTTGTTTCTGAATTTGGTGGGTCGTGCAGGATTCGAACCTGCGACCAATTGATTAAAAGTCAACTGCTCTACCAACTGAGCTAACGACCCGAAATGGTGGGTGATGACGGGCTCGAACCGCCGACCCCCTCCGTGTAAAGGAGATGCTCTACCAACTGAGCTAATCACCCATTTCGTTACTGCTTTAGCAAGACACCTGCGTGTGTTGAGTCATGGTGGGCGATGACGGGCTCGAACCGCCGACCCCCTCCGTGTAAAGGAGATGCTCTACCAACTGAGCTAATCGCCCATGTCTCAACTCTCTTGCTACCACTGCGGCCATCGTTAAGATGGTGGGTGATGACGGGCTCGAACCGCCGACCCCCTCCGTGTAAAGGAGATGCTCTACCAACTGAGCTAATCACCCCCGCTGTGTGGAGTCGCATTATAGGGATCCGTCGAAATGAGTCAACGCTTTTTAAAATTAAAATGTTCGTTCGGTTTAATTTTAGTCAGGATGTTGCCGTTTTGAACAAAACCTCTGTTTTCTTGTGCGTTATTCCACCATCTGCTGCGTACAGCCCGGGGAAGGTCGTTGAGGAATCGCCGTCAGGTGGTAGAATGCAGGCAATTAACTCAGCGCCAAATTAGTCTGTTATGTAATTTGTCCGCGCATCCGCGTAATAAGGCACCGTTTAATGAAAATCAAAACCCGCTTCGCTCCAAGCCCGACCGGCTATCTGCACGTTGGTGGCGCTCGTACCGCCCTTTATTCCTGGCTGTTTGCCCGTAACCAGGGTGGTGAGTTTGTACTGCGTATAGAAGATACCGACCTGGAACGCTCCACCCAGCAGGCTATCGACGCGATTATGGACGGTATGAACTGGCTGAGCCTCGACTGGGATGAAGGCCCTTACTATCAGACTAAACGTTTTGATCGCTACAACGCAGTGATTGACGAGATGTTAGAAGCGGGAACCGCCTATAAGTGTTACTGCTCTAAAGAGCGTCTGGAAGCGCTGCGCGAAAACCAGATGGCAAATAATGAGAAGCCTCGTTATGACGGTCGCTGCCGTGACAGCCATGAGCATCATGCTGCTGATGAACCTTGTGTGGTACGTTTCCGTAACCCGCAGGAAGGCTCAGTGATTTTTGACGACCAGATCCGTGGTCCGATTGAATTCAGCAACCAGGAGCTGGACGATCTGATTATCCGTCGCACCGACGGTTCTCCGACCTATAACTTCTGCGTCGTGATCGATGACTGGGATATGGCGATCACCCATGTTATCCGTGGTGAAGATCATATCAACAACACCCCACGCCAGATCAATATCCTGAAAGCCATTGGCGCGCATGTGCCGGTCTATGCCCACGTGTCGATGATTCTGGGTGACGACGGTAAAAAGCTTTCCAAACGTCATGGCGCAGTGGGCGTTATGCAGTACCGCGACGACGGTTACTTACCGGAAGCGTTGCTGAACTATCTGGTGCGTCTGGGCTGGTCCCATGGCGATCAGGAGATCTTCAGCATTGATGAGATGAAAAAACTGTTCGATCTTGATGCGGTGAGTAAATCTGCCAGCGCATTCAACACCGAAAAACTGCAGTGGCTCAACCATCACTATATTAATACCCTGGCACCGGAATATGTGGCTACCCATCTGCAATGGCATATCGAGCAGGAAAATATCGATACGCGTACCGGTCCGGAGCTGGCACAGCTGGTTAAACTGCTGGGCGAGCGTTGCAAGACGCTAAAAGAGATGGCGGCTTCCTGCCGCTACTTCTATGAAGAGTTTGAAGAGTTTGATGCGGATGCGGCGAAAAAGCACCTGCGTCCGGTTGCCCGTCAGCCATTAGAAGTGGTGCGTGACAAACTGTCGGCGATCACCGACTGGACGGCAGAGAATGTTCACCAGGCGATTCAGGCGACGGCGGATGAGCTGGAAGTGGGCATGGGCAAGGTCGGTATGCCGCTGCGTGTGGCGGTGACCGGTGCTGGTCAGTCTCCGGCACTGGACGTCACCGTTCAGGCGATCGGTAAGTCTCGTGCGGTCGCGCGCATTGAAAAAGCACTGGGCTATATCGCGCAACGCGAAGCCCAGGCTTAATCAGTTAGCCATCAACAAAAAACCGGAAACAGCCAGGCTGCTTCCGGTTTTTTTTACTCTTCGCTGATTCCCAGCCGCTGCAAGATACCCTGAATGCCTTCACGCACCAGTAATGCAGCCAGACCCGCCTGCTCTTCCGGCGTCATCTGCTGTAAAGAGGTGATTAACAGGCCAGGCAGTGGATTCTGATTCACCACATAGGCAGCGGAAGGTTCTGCTGCATGACGTGTTGATTTCAGAAACTCTTTTACCCGCTCATCGATATGAATCATCCGCGCTTTGCCACCCTGTACTCCGGGTTTGGGCGCAGTGGTCCAGCATTCGCGTTTAATCCATTTGTTGATGGTTTGACGACTATAGCCCGTCACCTTTGCCAGCTCTTCAGGTGTTAACCAGTCCTTTTTCACGTTTCAGTCCCTGTAACGAATGTATTAGCGGAACATATTACAATAATTCGCTAAAGGAATAACTAACGGATAAGAAATTGCGAGCCAGAGCATAATTTGCCCTCTGCCGGACGGCAAAGGGCAGGGGAAATTAGCGCGTTGCGTTAACTTTTTCAGTCGCCGGACGGTAAGCGAGGTAGTAGGCGAGGCCGACAAATACGGCACCGCCAACGGCATTTCCGAGGAACACGGCAACAAAGTTAGGCAGGTATTCTGCCCAGCTCAGATAACCGGCGAAAATCGCGGCCGGGATGATAAACATATTTGCGACCACGTGCTGGAAGCCGATGGCAACAAACGCCATCACCGGGAACCACATGCCGAAGATTTTGCCGACCACATCTTTACTGGCAAATGCCAGCCACGTCGCCAGACAAACCAGCCAGTTACAGCCGATGCCAGAAATAAATGCATGCATAAAGTCGGCATTAACTTTGGCTGTGGCAATCGCCACGGTTTTTTTCAGGTAGTCGCCTTCGGTCAAACCGAGCACATGGCCGAAGAACCAGGCAACCGCAATACTGCCGATAAAGTTAGCCACGGTGACCCAGAACCAGTTACGCATTACGCTAAGACCGTTGATCTGACGGGCAAACCAGGCCACCGGCAGCGTCATCATATTGCCGGTCAGCAGTTCGCCGCCGGCCAGCACGGTCATAATAATCCCGACCGGGAACACGGCTGCGCCTAACAGGCCGCCAAATGAGCCCCATTCTGCGGGAAGACTGTTGATAACGTGAATGTCGAGCAGGAAGCCGGTAGCGATAAAAGCGCCAGCCATAAAGCCAAGAATCAATAAAGTGGAAACAGAGGCGTGACTCTTCGTCACACCCGCCTGAATAGCGATTGCTGCGATTTCTTTAGGTGAATGCAAGGACATAATAGCTCTGGTGTATTTGTTAAATAAAAATAAGGCCAAAATCTGACGCGGGCTACTGGCAGAGCGCGTCTGGCGCAGCAGCAGGGGATTTTGATTAAAAATTAGCGCGCGAAGTTTTGCACGGTAAATTAACAAAAACAAGTGACTTTTTATGTCATTGTTAACTCACCGTTAACGGCAAAGCGTCGATAGCGCGCTCAGGCAGTGATAAATCTTCACACTCGGCAATTTTGCCTGATGAATGCCAGACTGATTGAGTTAACAGCGATAATTCTGCTGGCGAATCAGGGGGGAACATTGGTCAATTTTGTCGCCATTGACGCCTTTTTCAGCGATCGCGCACAGAAAGCTATTTTGCCGTTGACACCCACCGGGCGGTTTCATATTATGCCGTCCGTCGATACGACACTGTTTTTCGGTTCGGGGCTATAGCTCAGCTGGGAGAGCGCTTGCATGGCATGCAAGAGGTCAGCGGTTCGATCCCGCTTAGCTCCACCAAATCTACTCCAGCAGATTTGGAACTGAAAAACCTATCTCTGTAGTGGGGGTATAGCTCAGCTGGGAGAGCGCTTGCATGGCATGCAAGAGGTCAGCGGTTCGATCCCGCTTATCTCCACCAAATTCTCTTTTTATGAAATCAATGTGTTGCAAGATTTCTTAAAATCATCAATGCAATTTGAAATTGCTTCATCTTACCCTGATTAGTGGTTTTAAAGTCTATCATTCACGCAATTTCTGGTTAAATCTCTCAGGCAGTTATCTTTATATCAATCCTGAATCGTAAACACTCTTTAGCTGGTTAGCCCGCTAGCACCGGCATAAGTCATTATTACGGTTAGCCGCCTGTCCTTGAGCTACGCCTGTCTGCACTTTTTTAATTCGGTCATTACTTTGTCATTCTTAACTTTTTCTGAATGTATCCGGGACTTCAATCTCAGTAGAAACATGAATTTGCAAAGTTATTGAGCATTTAATAATCATAAAAATAATTATCTTATTATCAGTCTGATATGCGTTTTTTCTTATATATTCAAATTAATATAAAGAGAGGGCAAAAAAATGGGTGTATATGGTAAGCACGCAGTAGCACTGGCAAGAGCATATCCTGATTGTGATCTTGCATCAGGCTGGGGTAAGGGATGTCCTAAGGCTGCCTTCTTAGGGTTATGCCAGGAAGGGTTTGTGGCTGGTATTGCGAAGGGTAACTATGGTACTAAACGTACTTGCTCGCACAAGAACAAGCAATACGCTATGAATATTGCGCGATACCTGATGTCTCATCCGGAAACGACTAAAGCTAAGCTATGGGCAGAAGCTAAAAAGGGAGTGGCATCACCAGCTAAGAATGAGAACGGTCAGTGCGATGTCGTGCTGGGGTTGTTCGATGCTGGATTGTTAAAAGTGGAATAGTGATCGATTTGAATTAACTTTTTCTAAGGTTTTTGATAGATGGCTTTTTATCAACGGCTCTGGGTAATTAATATCAGCAATGAAAACAGAAACATCTTTAAGAATGATTGATTTACAAATCCTTAGTGCTTTACGATACATGTGAGATGCAGACCATTGCGATGTAACAATAGCTCAATCATTACGATCAGACATTGTGGTGGTCTGACTTGCTCCCGGTTGATTAATACACCGAAATTAGTAATCTTTTCCTCAGTAAAATGAGGAAATCCTCATGAAGAGTTTTTGCAGATTATTCGCTGAATGAGAATGTCGGATGCTGCCACTAACAGGAAAGTGAGTGCAGGTGGGAAACGCAGGAGCCAACCTAAGCTGACCCCTGCGGTTTGCTTACAGTACCAGACCGGCAATCGATGCTGAAAGCACGCTAACCAGAGTCGAACCGTACAGCAGTTTCAGGCCAAAGCGCGAAACCACGTTACCCTGTTCTTCATGCAGACCTTTAATCGCACCGGCAACAATACCGATAGATGAGAAGTTAGCAAAAGAGACGAGGAATACCGACAGGATGCCTTCACCGCGTGGTGACAGCTGACCGGCGATTTTTTGCAGATCCATCATCGCCACAAACTCATTCGACACCAGTTTGGTCGCCATAATGCTGCCAACCTGCAAGGCTTCATGCGTGGGTACGCCCATCATCCACGCAAACGGGAAGAAGACATAGCCGAGAATCGCCTGGAAGCTGATACCAAAAATGGTATCAAACAGCGCATTGACCGCTGAGATCAGCGCGATAAAGCCGATCAGCATCGCCGCAACAATAATCGCCACTTTAAAACCGGCCAGAATATATTCGCCCAGCATTTCGAAGAAGCTCTGGCCTTTATGGGTATCAGCCAGTTGCAGATCTTCCTCGCTGTCTACCCGGTAAGGGTTGATCAGCGACAACACGATAAAGGTACTGAACATATTCAGGATCAGTGCCGCAACCACATATTTCGGCTGTAGCATGGTCATATACGCACCGACAATTGACATCGACACGGTGGACATCGCCGTAGCCGCCATGGTGTACATGCGACGTTGCGACATTTTGCCGAGAATATCCTTATAGGCGATAAAGTTTTCTGATTGTCCCAAAATCAGTGAGCTTACCGCGTTAAAGGATTCCAGCTTGCCCATGCCGTTGATTTTTGACAGCACGGTACCGATCGCGCGGATAACAATCGGCAGGATGCGGAAGTGCTGCAAAATACCGATTAATGCGGAGATAAAGACAATAGGGCAGAGTACGTTCAGGAAGAAGAACGCCAGGCCTTTATCCGTCATTCCGCCAAAGACAAAGTTAGTCCCTTCTGCGGCATATTTGAGCAGTTTCTCAAATAGCTCTGAAAAGCCTTGTACAAATCCGAGGCCGATTTCCGAGTTCAGGAAGAACCAGGCAAGCAGAACCTCAATCACCAGTAGCTGTATGACAAAACGAACGCGGATGTTTTTACGATCGCTGCTGACCAGTAAGGCCAGTAACGCCACAACCCCCAGCGCCAAAGCAAAGTGCAGAATGCGGGACATGATTGCTCCAAATTTGAGGCAGGTTATATTTCGCTGTGTATTCTATGTAACGCGAAGCGCAAAAACGAGATCAAAACCACATTATAACAATTCGCTATACCTGCCCACGTCAGAAAGGCCTGACAGATCACATCTGCAAGCGGTTTAAAAAACCGACTGATGAGTTGTTAACCGTCTCTTTCTGTCTTACAGTGAATTCGATTGCTCATTATTTAGCTCTCAGTTATTGTGTCCCGAGTTATAGCAAAGGCTATACTTTATAGCGCTGGCTATTACACTAATCACTACAACCGAATTCACAGTCGCTTGAGAATCCTTATCCTGAAGGATAGTTAAGCTTTTCAGGCAAGGGGCAGCAAAATGTCAGAGAGCCGCACCGCGCAACGCGCTGCACGCGGAGTCCGCAAAGTTAAATTAGCCCTGATGGGGCCCGCCTTTATTGCGGCGATTGGCTATATCGATCCCGGCAACTTTGCGACCAATATTCAGGCAGGTGCTTCCTATGGCTACAAACTGCTGTGGGTGGTGGTCTGGGCCAATGTTATGGCGATGCTGATCCAGCTGATGTCAGCCAAACTTGGCATTGCCACCGGCAAAAATCTGGCTGAACATATTCGCGACCGTTTTCCGCGTCCGGCGGTGTGGTTCTATTGGGTACAGGCGGAAATTATTGCCATGGCGACCGATCTGGCGGAATTTATCGGCGCGGCAATTGGCTTTAAACTGTTGCTGGGGGTCACTCTGTTGCAGGGCGCGGTACTGACCGGCGTCGCCACCTTCCTGATTCTGATGCTACAAAGTCGTGGGCAAAAACCGCTGGAACTGGTGATTGCCGGTCTGCTGCTGTTTGTCGCTGCTGCCTATATTGTCGAGCTGTTCTTCTCGCAGCCCAAAGTGGTCGATTTGATACAGGGGATGGCCATTCCTTCGCTGCCGACCGCTGATGCCGTGTTTCTTGCTGCCGGTGTACTGGGCGCGACCATAATGCCGCATGTTATATACCTGCACTCGTCGCTGACCCAGCGCGGCGAGAAAAGCTCACGCGCTGAGCGTTACTCGGCGACCAAGCTGGATGTGGCGATTGCGATGACCATTGCCGGTTTTGTTAACCTGGCGATGATGGCGACCGCCGCCGCGGCCTTCCACTTTAGCGGCCATAGCGGCATCGCCGATCTGGAACAGGCGTATCTGACGCTGGAGCCGTTGCTCAGTCATGCGGCTGCAACGGTATTTGGTCTGAGTCTGGTGGCGGCGGGGCTGTCGTCAACGGTGGTTGGCACGCTGGCAGGGCAAGTGGTGATGCAGGGATTTATCCGTTTCCATATTCCGCTGTGGGTACGCCGGGTGGTCACGATGCTGCCTTCCTTTATCGTCATTATGGCCGGCTGGGACCCCACGCGTATTCTGGTGATGAGTCAGGTGCTGCTGAGTTTTGGTATTGCACTGGCGCTGGTGCCGCTGCTGGCATTTACCGGCAACCGCGAGCTGATGGGCGATATGGTGAATTCACGCCTGATGCAGAATACCGGCAAAGTGATTGTGCTGCTGGTGGTGGCGCTGAATATCTATCTGCTGGTGGGAATGGCGTTAGGGCTTTAATTTAATTCTGTCATTTTTTCCAGGGGCGGCGCTCTGCCGCCCCTTTCAGCGCTTAATCATCATGATGATGACGATGATGTTTTTTCCATTCATGATGCTGGTGTCGACGTTCGCGCTCACGATGTTTCCATTCACGCTTGCGTTCATGTTCGCGCCAGGCTTGCTGACGTTCCCACTCTTTATGACGACGCCACTCTTCGTGACGCCACCAGCGACCTTTTTCCCACTGATAATTATCACGCCACCAGCGGTCATTCCGCCAGTGGCCGCCGTCCCAGTAGTGGCCACGGTCGTCACGGTCTCCCAGATGCAGTGTCACACCGGGCAATAAAGTAATTTCTGCGCTATTGGCTTGTGCTGTGTGGATAGCCAAAGGCGATAAGCTTGCCAGCAAGGCGGCAAAAATAATGGCACGTTTCATATTATCTCCTTATCAGCGGCTGGCTGCACCGCTGGGTCAGGGAAGATTATCGTGTACGCGCACGGTTATCTTTCGGTTTCTTTCTGAAAATTTGCGGGAAAAATTGATTTAGGACTATTCTGTTTCGGGGAAACCCGCCGTCAATCCGGCGGGGTAAGCGTTTACACTAAAATGGCGTCAATCTGCTCCAGCTCCTGCTCGCTGAACTGGCGATTCGCCAGCATCTCCACCGCATCATCAATCTGGCTGGTTTTACTGGCACCGATTAATACCGAGGTGACGCGATCGCCGCGAAGCACCCACGCCAGCGCCATCTGTGACAGCTTCTGACCGCGATCTGCCGCCAGCTGATTGAGCTGACGCACTTTCGCCATTTTCTCTTCCGTCAGCTGATCGCTGTTCAGGAAACGGCTGCCGCTGGCGGCACGGGAATCCTGCGGCACGCCCTGTAAATACCGATCGGTCAGCATGCCGCCTGCCAGCGGTGAAAAGGCGATACTGCCGACGCCGCCCTGATTTAACACCTCCAGCAGTCCGTCCTCCGGTGTGCGTTCAAACATGGAATACTTCGGCTGATGGATCAGGCATGGCGTCCCGAGATCGCGCAGGATAGCGATAGCCTGCTGCGCCAGGTCTGCCGGATAGTTAGAGATCGCCGCGTACAGCGCTTTCCCCTGACGCACCAGATGGTCGAGCGCGCCCATGGTCTCTTCCAGCGGCGTTTCCGGGTCCGGCCGGTGGTGATAGAAGATATCAACGTACTCCAGTCCCATACGCTTCAGGCTCTGATCGAGGCTGGAAACCAGATACTTACGGGATCCCCAGTCGCCGTAGGGGCCATCCCACATGGTATAACCGGCTTTCGATGAAATAATTAGCTCGTCACGATAGGCATAAAAGTCTTCGCGCAGGATACGCCCGAAATTCTCCTCGGCCGAGCCCGGCGGTGGACCATAGTTATTGGCCAGATCGAAATGAGTGATACCACGATCAAACGCATGGCGCAGCAAATTACGGCTGTTCTCCAGCAGCGTGCTATCGCCGAAGTTATGCCATAAACCCAGCGAGATCGCCGGAAGTTTCAGGCCGCTACGTCCGCAGCGGCGATATTCCATCTGTTGATAGCGCCCGGCATCGGGAAGATAGTGCATGTTTTTATCCTGCTGTTTTTAGGGTCGGTAAGCCTTACAGCATAGCAGTGTATGCGTTTACACTAACCGGTTCCGCGCCCTGTATCGCAACTTACAGAAAATTCCGCACGTGTAACGTTCTGTTGCCAGAGACAAGCGTATCAGCATCGGCTGTCAGGTCGCCGTTATTGCTAATTATTCGATACTAAATAATAAGTTTGATAATAAGGGGTCTGACAATGAGCACGACCACGGTTGGCGATTATCTGCTGTATCGACTTAATGAAATCGGTATTGAACATCTCTTCGGCGTTCCCGGCGACTATAACCTGCAGTTTCTCGATCACGTCATTGATCATCCTCAGCTCACCTGGGTCGGTTGTACCAATGAGCTGAATGCGGCCTATGCCGCCGATGGCTATGCCCGCTGTCGACCTGCCGCGGCATTGCTGACGACTTTTGGCGTCGGCGAATTAAGTGCAATTAACGGCATTGCGGGCAGCTATGCCGAGTATCTGCCGGTGATACATATTGTTGGCGCGCCTTCGCTAAGTGCGCAGCAGCAAGGGGATTTAATTCACCATTCGCTTGGTGAGGGCGACTTCTCATCGTTCCTGCGGATGTCTCAGCCGGTCAGCGTCGCGCAGGCGGCGTTAACGCCGGACAATGCCTGCAAGGAAATCGATCGGGTGCTGGCGGAAGTGCTGATTCAGCGCCGTCCTGGCTATTTGTTATTGTCGACTGATGTGGCGGCTGCCCCGGCGGCATTGCCGCAATCAACCTTGAGTTTGCCGACTGCGCCGGATCATCGTGCCGTGCTGGCGGCATTTAGCGATGCGGCAGAACAGATGCTGGCGCAGGCGAAAAGCGTTTCGCTACTGGCCGATTTTCTCGCCGATCGTTTTGGTGTTACCCGCGCGCTGGCAGCCTGGCTGCAACAGGTTCCTCTGCCGCACGCCACCTTACTCATGGGCAAAGGCGTGCTGTCTGAACAGCAGCCGGGCTTTGTGGGGACTTATGCCGGTGCCGCCAGCATCGATTCCACCCGCGGCGCCATCGAGGAAGCCGGGGTGATTATTGGCGTCGGCGTGCGTTTTAGCGATACCATCACCGCCGGTTTCAGCCAGCAGATTGATGCGCGCCGTTTTATCGATATTCAGCCATTTTTCAGCCGCATTGGTGATCGCCAGTTTGATCATCTGCCGATGCAGGCGGCAGTCGCGGCGCTGCACCAGCTCTGTTTACGCTATCAACAGCAATGGTCGATCACTGCGCCATCACCGCCAGCGTTGCCGCCCGCAGCGGGGAGCGAGCTTAGCCAGAATGCCTTCTGGCAGGCTATGCAGAATTTTATCCGGCCGGGCGATCTGCTGGTGGCAGATCAGGGAACCGCCGCTTTTGGTGCCGCCGCGCTGCGCCTGCCGCAAAACTGCCAGCTGCTGGTACAGCCATTATGGGGATCGATTGGTTACAGTTTACCGGCAACATTTGGCGCGCAAACCGCCGATACGGAGCGGCGGGTAATTCTGATAATCGGCGACGGCTCGGCGCAGCTGACCATTCAGGAGTTAAGTTCGATGATGCGCGATGGCCTGAAGCCGATCATTTTCCTGCTGAATAATAACGGCTATACGGTAGAACGGGCGATTCATGGCGCTGAGCAGCGCTATAATGATATCGCCGCCTGGAACTGGACCCAGTTGCCCCAGGCGTTAAGCGTGCATTGCCCGGCGCAAAGCTGGCGGGTGGTGGAGACCGTCCAGTTGACGGACGTCATGAAGGTGATTGCCGCCAGCCCGCGCCTGTCGCTGGTTGAAGTGGTCTTGCCCGCGATGGATGTTCCGCCGCTGTTGCAGGCGGTAAGCGCAGCGTTAAACCAGCGTAACTCATCATGACTTTTCGGAAAGATGCCGCTGGGCAGCGTGGCCGCTGACAGATAAGGTATAACAGGCTTTTTTTCAACTTTACGCTCACCTTTCTTCCCGGTGAGCGTTGTTGTTTTATCGGGGGAAATTTATAGTGGTACTCATTGACGTAAACGGAGCAGCAGAAGAATGACAAAATATGCTTTGACAGGCGATGTTGGCGGCACTAACGCGCGGCTTGCCTTGTGCGATGTGGAAACCGGCAGCATATCGCAGGTCAAAACTTTCCCGACATCAGATTATGACAGCCTTGAAGCGGTTATTCGCGTCTTCCTCGATGAGCAACAGCAGGATATTAAAGATGGCTGTATCGCCATTGCCTGCCCGATCACTGAAGACTGGGTCGAGATGACCAATCATGACTGGGCATTCTCCACTAAGCTGCTGAAGGCCAATCTGGGTTTTGACCATCTGGAAATTATTAACGACTTTACCGCGGTATCAATGGCGATTCCGATGCTGTCCGCCGCAGATGTGATTCAGTTTGGCGGGAAAGAAGCGGTTAAAGACCGTCCGATTGCGGTATACGGTGCCGGAACCGGACTGGGCGTGGCCCACCTGGTACACGTCGACAAGCGCTGGGTCAGTTTGCCGGGTGAGGGCGGTCACGTTGATTTTGCGCCTAACAGCGAAGAGGAAGACCTGATTCTGGAAGTGCTGCGTGCTGAAATTGGTCATGTTTCTGCCGAGCGCGTGCTGTCGGGAATGGGGCTGGTTAATCTGTATCGGGCGATTGTAAAATCAGATGACCGTGTACCAGAAAACCTGACGCCAAAAGATGTCTCCACGCGTGCGCTGGAAGACAGCTGTATCGACTGCCGTCGTGCACTGGCGCTTTTCTGCGTAATTATGGGGCGTTTTGGCGGCAATCTGGCGCTGACGCTGGGCACCTTTGGCGGCGTGTATATCGCCGGGGGGATTGTGCCGCGCTTCCTCGAATTCTTTAAATCTTCAGGTTTCCGTGCGGCATTTGAAGATAAAGGGCGTTTTCGCGACTATGTCACGGATATTCCGGTGTATATGATCACCCACGATCAGCCTGGCCTGCTGGGCGCCGGTGCCCATCTGCGTCAGACACTGGGACGCGTGCTTTAAACGCTCTCGCACGGGCGGCGTTCTCGCCGCCCGTGCCGAGGATGCATGCCATCAGTGCCGGAGCCGAAAACGACTCCCCTGGAGCTACAGCCGCATTAACTGTCTGAATGCCTTAACTTTACTTCTGCTGACCGGCACCTGAAAATCCAGATCGCGTAGCTTCAAAATATAGGTGTTGTTAAACCACGGCTCGATTTCGCGGATCTTACTCAGATTCACGCACCAGGAGCGGTGACAGCGGAAGAAATACTCTTCCGGCAGGCGGCTACAAAACTCGGTGATATTCATCGACATCACATACTCCTCGCGCCGCGTATAGACAAACGTCATCTTTTCATGGGCTTCGGCATAATAAATATCGTTAATATCAGTGACGATAATGCGCTCATCTTTCTCTAAATTGATGGTCATTTGCGTGTGACGCGTCTGCGCCGTGCCAGGCATTTGCGCCTGCTGATTTTGCTGGTGAGTCAGCTCCAGCTTGCGCAGCATCGTGACGATTCGCGACTCATGATACGGTTTCAGAATATAGTCGAAAGCTTCCAGTTCAAAGGCTTCCACCGCATGTTCTTTATAGGCGGTAATAAATACAATCAGCGGCTTATGCGCGAATTTGCTGATATTTTGCGCCAGCAGCACCCCATCGAGGGAGGGAATATTAATATCAAGGAAGATCACGTCGACCTGGTGATTTTGCAGATACTTCAGCACGTCGAGGCCATCATCGAAGCTGGCTTCAATCTTAATCTGGCTATGTTGGTTAATCAGCCAGCTTAATTCTTGCTGGGCGAGAAACTCATCTTCGACAATAATCGCATTCACAAGCTATTCCCCGAAAAACGGCGTATCACACCGAAAGTGAACCATTATTTTCTGGCAGCGAACTGCCATTTTTACTGACGTAGAACGCGATTTCCGTACCGGGATTCAGTCGGTAAATCTGCAATCCTTCGCCATACAGTAACTTCACGCGATGATGTACATTAAGCAAACCAATTTTATTGCCGGGCATTTCATTATTTTCCACCCGTGCGATCACTTCATCACTGATGCCATTGCCGGTATCGCGCACCGAAATGCGCACCCGATTACCCTGATCCTGTACCGCCAGCACCACCACGCCTTTGCCCCGGCAGGGCTGAATGCCGTGCACAATGGCATTTTCCACCAGCGGCTGGATTAACAGACTGGGTACTTTGCAGGCCACATCTTCATCGACTTCATAAATGACCGTCAGTTTGTCACCAAAACGCGCCTGCTCAATCGCAATATAGTCCTTGATTTGATACAGCTCTTTTTTAATGTCGATGGCGTCATCATCGCTGAACTCAAGGTTATAACGCAGATAGCGCGACAGATTGATAATTAACTGACGAGCGGTATCGGGATTCAGCCGGATTGAGGAGGAGATGGCATTCAGCGCGTTAAACAGAAAGTGCGGGTTAATCTTGCTTTGCAGCGCGCGTAGTTCGGCTTTATTCGCCATTTCACGCAGCTGTTCGGCGCGCGAAACTTCCAGCTGCGTCGAGATAATTTGCGACAGCCCAATTGCCATCTCTTTTAGCGACCAGGTAATACGGTGCGCGTGGCGATAGTAAATTTTCAGCGTGCCGGTCACTTCGCCTTTTTCGCGCAGCGGAATCACAATCATTGAGTGAATATCCGGGGTGCGGTGCGCTTCATCATTGTTCTTAATGATGATTTTTCCGGTAGCAATTGCCTGTGCGGTCGTCGGGCTAATGCCATCGTCGCCGTTGTGATAGTTCTGCTCACCAAAGCCGACGTAGGCAAGGATCTGATTTTTATTGGTAATCGCTACTGCATCGGCGTTGATATCGCAGCGAATGATATCGCATACCTTGCGCAGCGACTGGCTGTTTACCTGGCGAAACAGCGGCAGGGTTTTATTGGCAATATCCAGTGCCAGCTTGGCCTGCCGCGCGGCAATCGCCTCTTTTTCACCTTCGACGCTCTGCACCAGCAGCACAATTAAGCCGATGCATACCGCGCCGAGAATCATCGGGATGGCAATTTCAGAGACAATGGCCAGACCCAGCGATTTAGGCTCGGCCCACAGTACAATCAACAGCATGGTCAGCGATTCGCACAGCATGCCGCCAAAAATACCGACGCTCCACTGTTTGTCCTTCGCCACTTTCAGATTGATCCAGCCCGCGATAAATCCGGCGGCAATACTGGTGATCAGGCAAGGAACCGAGGTTACACCGTGGATATCGATCAGAAAACGGTGAACGCCGGCAATCACGCCGGTGGCAATGCCGACCCACGGACCAAACAGAATCCCGCCGGACATCACCGCAATCACCCGGACGTTGACCAGCGAGCCGTCAACGTTAATGCCGCTCCAGGTGCCAAACAGCGCGAACAGCGAAAAGATCGCGGTAACGGCAACCAGCTCCTGACGCGAATGCTGATCTTTTTGCAGTAACTGACGGAAGTGACGCGTACGCGTCATAAAGAACAAGCTGATTAACATCAGCGCCGCGCGGTCAAATACCGCCAGCAACATGTCAAAAATGGATTGCACAGGCATCCCGCAAGGCTAAGACTGAAGCCCCAATCATAAGGAAACTGACGGTAATGTGCCAGGCAAGCAGGCGGAAGATTGCCGCTTAGCGGCTTCAGATCAATTTTGCCGGGTTAAATCGCGGGGCGAAAGCCTTCGCCCCGTCATGATTAGCCTTTAAGTTGCGCCTTACCTAAGGTGGTCAGGCTCTGTTCACCGGCGCGGCCGATGAAATCGACCTCAAAGTCATCGGCGGCAAAGTCCGGCGGAGATTTACCCTCAACAAATGCCGGCCACTGGCGTTGCAGATATGCCGCGTTTTTCTCACACCATGGCGCTGCGGCGATATACATAACATTACTGTCAAACTCGCCCTGATGATCGTTTTCAACCGCATGAATCACATCGCAGTGCCAGAAGACCGTATCTCCCGGCTCCATATCGGGAATTGAGGAAATCCCTTCCAGTAAAAGAGGATGCCATATTTCGCCGACCGATAATGCCCGACCAGGCGCAGCACCACAGAGATCGTCTTCCGGTACATCATCCTGGAGTGCGCGCAGCAAAATATAGGCCATGGCGTTGGCCACCGGCAGTAACCGCAGCGTGCCGCCATGCTTACGCTGCGGCGTCAGCGCCGTCCAGCCCTGGAAAGTACGGAACATGGAACAGACCGCCGGTGACGGACATTCGCGTACTTCGCTGCGTTTTTCCGCATCAAACGGATTATATTGCTGCCAGTTGCCGTTAAATACCGCGCGATACACATGGCGAAAATTTTCATCCAGCCAACGCTCGATGGAACCGCCATCCACATGTGGCGACAGCCCCAGCGAACGGGAATTGGGTGGGCGGCGGCGGGTGCGATCGGCATAGGTCACCACGCGCTGCGGGTCAAAATGCTGCTGGCCATGGCTTTCGCTTTGCCACAGGCTGTTCAGGAAAACTTGCACGGCGGTCATGCGTTGATGCTGACGCGCTTCCACCTGCGGCGCAGACCAGTAAATGCCGTAGATTTGCGGTTTGCTGGCTTTTAAATCGCCAAAGTAATTATCTTCTGCCGCATGTTTCAGGCGCTCAACAAAGTTATTACGCTCAAGGTAGTTACCCACTTCCTGATTCCACTGCCGGGCGGTTTCCACCGGAAAGACGCCGCGAATGGTGCAGCAGCCGCGTTGTCTGACCTGCTGTTTTTGCTGCTCGCTAATTCGCCCCTGAATAATGTCGTCAGCGTCCAGTTGCGGCACCGGATGAACGCCTGCCGCTTCTGCGCTATGCAGTTGATCGATCTGGCGGCGCATATCGGCTTCAACTTGTTGAAATACGTCACGGTAATTGGGTAATTCAGCGCGTAACTTGATCTTTATCGCACGAATGGCGGCGGGGATATCGTCAATCTGTAGTGATGGCATAAGATGTTCTCCAGGTCTGTCACACAGCTCAGAATAGTTTTTATTGGTAAGTCAGTAGTCATCAGAACGCAAAAAAGCGGAATTAAACAGGGCTGACTTTAAAACTAAACTTCCCCTTTTAGAGAGAAGGCTATGCATCTGACGACAAAACGGCTGGTATTAAGCAAGCTGCAACCGGAAGACTGGCAATTGTTCAACGCGCTGCATACGGATAACCAGGTGATGCAATGGATCAGCGAGATCCCCGCGCTCAGTGATATTCGACAGCGCTTTAATGAGCGTCTGGCACCATGGCAAACCACCAGCTATCACATGCTGTGTATGGTGGTGCGGCTGCGCGACAGTGGTGAAGCACTGGGAATGCTGGGGGCAAATGCCGACTGGCGTCCGCACCGTCAGGTTGAGGTCGGTTACTCCATGCTGCCGCAATACTGGGGGCATGGATATGCCAGTGAGGCGTTACAGGCGCTGTGCCAGTTTTTAGCCGAACAGTGCGAATTCCACAAACTGAAAGCCTCAGTGGTGGAAGGAAACTGGGCATCACGGCGCGTGCTGGAAAAAAATGGTTTTGTACTGGAAGGCACGCTACGGGATAATTATCTGCTGCGAGGGGAGTGGGTGAACGATTGGGTGTTTGGTCGCCTGAATAAGGTCTGTTGAAAAAATTTTATCCTGCCCTCTCGACAGCCTGGCAAACAGTACGATATGTTCATTCCTCGACCACCACAGTGGTCAGCGTCGCTCGGACGGTCCGGGCGCTTACGTAAATCAGAGGATGCTATGGCTGACAACGGTTCAACTCGTCGTTTTTCTCGTATCGAACGTCTCCCCCCTTATGTGTTCAATATTACTGCTGAGCTGAAAATGGCTGCGCGTCGGCGTGGCGAAGATATTATCGATTTCAGCATGGGCAACCCGGATGGCCCGACGCCGCCGCATATTGTCGAAAAACTCTGTACCGTTGCTCAGCGCGACGATACCCACGGTTATTCCACGTCACGCGGTATCCCGCGTCTGCGCCGGGCGATCTCGCGCTGGTATGCCGATCGCTATCAGGTGGATATCGATTCTGAGTCGGAAGCGATTGTCACCATTGGATCGAAAGAGGGGCTGGCGCATCTGATGCTGGCCACGCTTGATCATGGCGACACCGTTCTGGTGCCAAATCCCAGCTATCCGATTCATATTTATGGCGCAGTGATTGCCGGTGCGCAGGTACGTTCCGTGCCGCTGGTGGCAGGTGTCGACTTCTTTAATGAGCTGGAGCGTGCGATACGTGAAAGCTATCCGAAACCGAAGATGATGATCCTCGGTTTTCCCTCCAACCCGACCGCGCAATGCGTGGAGCTGGATTTCTTCGAGCGGGTTATTGCGCTGGCGAAACAGTATAATGTGTTGGTGATCCACGATCTGGCCTACGCCGATATTGTCTATGACGGCTGGAAAGCGCCCTCCATTATGCAGGTGCCGGGTGCGCGCGATGTGGCGGTGGAGTTCTTTACGCTGTCGAAAAGTTACAATATGGCTGGCTGGCGCATTGGATTTATGGTGGGCAATAAAGAGCTGGTCAGTGCGCTGGCGCGGATTAAAAGCTACCACGATTACGGCACTTTTACCCCGTTACAAGTGGCGGCGATTGCCGCGCTGGAAGGCGATCAGCAGTGCGTGCACGATATTGCCGCGCAGTATAAACGCCGCCGTGATGTGCTGGTGAAAGGATTGCATGAAGCGGGCTGGATGGTTGAGATGCCGAAAGCATCGATGTACGTCTGGGCGAAAATTCCCGATCACTATGCGCATTTAGGTTCGCTGGAGTTCGCTAAACATATGTTACAGGGAGCGAAAGTTTGCGTGTCGCCCGGCATTGGCTTTGGCGATTATGGCGATACCCATGTGCGCTTTGCGCTGATTGAAAACAGCGACCGAATTCGTCAGGCGGTCAGGGGAATTAAAGCGATGTTTCGAGCGGATGGCGTAATCACGTCGGAATAACTGAAAACACGCAGGGGAGCCGTTTTCGGCTAATGCCGATCGTGTAAGGTAAAATCACCGGAATTTCTGGAATGCTGTAGGGGAGCCGTCTTCGGCTCCCGTCCTGACGGTATTCCGGGCATCAACCCTGGAGAAATACCGTTTTAAACCATTAACATAAAAGTGCCGACCCAGATGCACAGGAAAAAAGAGATTCCCATCAAAGCGTATTTCACCAGATAACTCCTCTGAGCAGTTACGACAGTGGTGATCCCAGGCCCACATAACGCAACAGATTGAGAGAAAGGTGAGCTTATTAGGGTGCAGCACGCTTTCATCTCAGGTTGCCCCGGGTAACCCGGAGCAGGATCGCGACTAATCTACGCGGAAACATCTGCAAAATAAATAGTCTTGTTCTGAGACGTTCTTAACAATTATTTAACCAGAATCTGTGGCACCACGGACATGCCGACGCGCAGCCGGGCAAGATCCGGCTGGTCAGCATCCAGCACGATTTTTACCGGCAGACGCTGAACCACTTTGGTGAAATTACCGGTGGCGTTATCCGCCGCGATAGCGGAGAAGGTGCTGCCGGTCGCGGGGGCGATGCTGTCAACATGACCACGGAAATGGCTGCCGGGCAGGGCATCCACTTCAATGGCGACCGCCTGACCCGGTTGAACATTTGCCAGCTGCGTTTCAAGGAAGTTCGCCACCACATAGCTTTGCTGTAACGGCACCACCGCCAGTAAACGCGTCCCCGCCGAAACAAACGCCCCTTCACGCAGTGAGCGCTGACCGACCACGCCGGAAACCGGTGCGGTGACGCGGGTATACGAGAGATTAAGCTGCGCCTGATCGACGCTGGCTTGCGAGGCGGCGATATCCGCTTTCGCCTGCTTCAGACTGGCCTGCAAAATCCCGACTTGCTTACTCGACGCCAGCAGCGCGGCCTGATCCTGCTGCACTTGTGCCGCCGCGGCGCGCATGGTTGAGCTGGCTTTTTGCTGTTCGTCAGCGGTGGCGGTACCGGATTTTAACAGCTGACGGTAACGATCCGCATTCTGCCCGGCGTAGCTAAGGGTCGCCTGGCTGGAGCTCACGGCGGCACGGGACTGGTTAATCACCGCCTGCTGCTGATCCAGCTGGGCTTCGATGCTGGTCAGCTTCGCCTGACTGATTTGCAGATTGGCCTGCGCGGTTTCCAGCGCCACGCGATAATCGCGATCGTCCAGCGTGGCCAGCAGATCGCCAGCGTTAACCTGCTGGTTATCAGTGACATTCACATTGGCGATATAGCCAGAAATTTTCGGCGCCACCAGCGTATAGTCAGCGGTGATATACGCATCATCGGTGCGATAACTTTTTTGCGTCATCGTCGACCAGATAAACAGCGCGATTGCCAGCAGGATAACCAGCAGCAGTGTCAGCAGAAGGGTTCGTTTTGCAGGTGTGAAACGCATAATCAGGTTCTCGGTGTGTGCGTGACAGGTTGAATAAGGGTTTGCGGCGGCCACACGCGTTTTGGCAGCCAGACGGTAAGCAGCACCAGCAGGGTGGCGAAGCCGATCAGCATCAGATAGCTATCGCTGATGCTCAGCACCACACTCTGCTGTTTTACCAGCGTGGCGAAATGGCCGATATTTTCGACCGAACTGATGCTGCCATCAGGCAGCAGCGGTGCAGAACGGCTGGCGCTGGCGGCGGAATCGGCGGTCATCAGCCACGGGCGGTTGGCTGCCTGGTCGAGCAGGGTATGTGAATGAAATTGCTGGCGATGGCTGAGAAAACATTCGACCAGGGTGCCCGCCGCCACGCTGGAGAAACCGCGCACGGTGTTAAACATCGCCGAGGCAAACGGGCCTTCTGGCGGCAGTACCACGCTGGTGGCGCTCATCAGCACCGAGACGATCATCATCGGCTGACCAAACGCCTGCATAATCTGAATCATCCAGAAATTTTCACGCGCCCAGTCGCTGGTCAGCTGGGCACCCATCAGGCAGGAGCCGGCCATCAGCGCAGCGCCCAGTGACAGCATCCAGCGGCAATCAATCCAGCGCAGATTCAGCAGCGCAGCAACCAGCGGCGCAATAATTAACTGTGGCAGGCCAATCGTCAGCGCCAGCGGCGCAAACTGCACGGTGCGGAAGCCTTCCACTTGCGCAAAATAGGCCGAAGGCAAGGCTGAACCGGACAGCGCAACGGTCAGCACCCCGGCCAGCACCAGCAGGCCGTGCGCCTGATTTCTGCGTGCCAGAAGCTGTAACTTAAACAGCGGCAGCGGATGAAACCACTCATTAATAAAGAACACCAGCAGCAGCGCCAGCGAACTGAGCAGCATGGCGCAGATTAAAGGCGAGTTCAGCCAGTCCAGCCGTTCGCCCTGCGCCAGCGTCATAATCAGCAATGCCATGCCACTACATCCGGTCAGCATGCCGAACAGGTCGATTTGCTTAAAGCGTTCGAAACGGGTGGGATCCTGCGGTAAGCCCCAGCCGATTAACACGCCGGCCACCAGCATCGGGGGAATCACCTGCCAGAAGACAAATTGCCAGCCCACCGAATCGGTCCAGAATGCCGCCAGTGAAGCGGCCATATTGGGCCCAAAGGTGGCGGTTAATGCATAGGCGCTGAGTCCGAACAGTTTTATCGGCGGTGGCAAAAAGCGCAGGGCGACGGTCATCAGTAATGGCGGTAGCGCCCCACCAAAAATTCCCTGTAGCACGCGCAGCGCGATAACCGTATTGAAATCCGGCGCGAACGGCAGCAGTGCACCGGTCACGGCAAAACCGACCGACACGCCAATGGCAAAGCGACGCAGTGAAAAGGTGACGGCAAACCACGGCGCAATCATCATGGTGGCGACTTCCGCCGCCTGATAAACCGCAATCACCCAGCTACCCTGGTCATAACTGATGCCGAGGGCTGCACGTACGTCAGCCAGTGCAATATCACTGACGCGATCGTTTAAACCCGAGGTGAGCGCAGCGATCAGTACCCCCACTAAACCGAGCGCCAGGCGCAGGGTAAAAGGATGGGGGACCGGTGCCGCAGCGGGCTGGCCGTTCATAGCAGAGGCTCCATAACTAATTCTTATATTCGATGCACTGTATTGCGATGTGATACAGCGGGCTGCATATTACATCGTGGTTTACTGTATTGCAATGTGGTACAAGCTGTAAAAAGTGCGCAATAAGCGCTAAAATCTCTGTGCCCTGATAAGAAAGAGAACATCATGTCTGTGTCTGAAAATCCTCAACGTCGTGACGATGAAAAAGCGGGTGGCATTCAGGTCATCGCTCGCGCCGCGAAAATTCTTAATGCCTTAGGTGAACAGTCGAATGGCATGAGTCTGGGGGAAATTGCCCAGGCGGTCGATCTGCCGCGATCCACCGTGCAGCGTATTGTGGCTGCACTTGATTCTGTCCAGATGGTGCGTATTCAGGGGGCTGGCGGTGTACGTCTCGGGCCTGCGCTGCTGCGGCTGTTGTCCGGTGTGCATACTGATGTGGTGGAAATCGCCAAGCCCTATTTACAGACGCTCTGCGATGCGACGGGCGAAACGGTATCGTTGTCGCGCGCCAGCGGTACACAGCTGGCGATTTTGCACTATGTGGTTGCCGATCGGGAGCTGCGGGTGGTACCACGCATTGGCCTGAACCTGCCGTTGTACAGCACCTCGGGCGGCCGTGCGTTGCTGGCGCTGGAGGGGGATGACGATGCCCGTACGCTGGTGGGCGAGGCGTACAGGGCGATCACGCAAAACACCATTAAAACGCTGCCGGAACTGTTGGCACATCTGAAAGAGGTGCGCCACACCGGCGTCTCTTACGATCGAGGTGAAACGCTGGAGGGCATCTCCACCATGGCGGTAGCCATTGATACCGTGCTTGGGCGTTTCAGCATTTCATTACTGGTGCCCTGTGCACGTTTTCAACTGAACGAAGCGCAGTATCGCGCTGAAATTCTCAAGTGCAAAGAGGCAATGACGCGTGAGATTGGTAAAATTACCGCTCGCGATTAAGGGAGAGAGAGATGAAAACGCTGTTAGTGGCAGTCGATAATTCAGTTGTTGCCCGCAAGGTGGTTACGCTGGCAACCGAACAGGCGCTGGCAATGCAGGCAGAAGTGGTGGTGATTTGTTGTGTTGATCCCAGCTATTCGACCCCGGCCGGTCCGCTGGATATTACCGCCGGTGAAGACCCGGCTGATTTCGGCGCGGCGCAGGATGAACAGAACACCGCCGAAGCCGCCGTGCGACATGCGCTGGCGCAGCTACTGCGCGCCGGGGTGAATGCGCGTGGCCGGGTAGTGGCAGGCGAGTCGGCAGAAACTATTGTGGCGCAGGCCAACGAACTGAAAGCCACAATGATCATTATGGGGCGTCGTCATCTCTCGCCATTTAACCGCTTGCTGAAAGGCTCCGTCAGCGCAGCGGTCATTGAACGTGCGCATTGTCCGGTGCTGGTGGATGTGCGCGCAGAATAACTTTCCGTGAAGGCGGTACGTCAGGTGCCGCCTGAAGTCTCAGTCTGATTCGGGAAAACTGATTTGCATAATCCAACGTTAATCCCTTCGGCCATCGCCCTGCTGGTGCTGTTACTGCTGGCGTTACTGCTGGTTAAAAAAGGTAAAATCGGTCGCCTGAGCGCGTTTTTGCTGGTGATTATTCCGCTGGCGGCAGGCAATGGCTTCTGGTTCGGCTGGATTTACCCGCAACAGAAACAGCAACAATTGCAGGCGGCGAAAATAGCTGACGCACAGGATCTCCTGGCCGCCACGCCGCCGTACCGCACCATCAGGCAGCAACAGCCGGCGTTATATAAACAGATCAATGATCAATTCGTTGCGGCGGTGCGTGCGGGTACCGAGCCGACGAAAGCGCTGGGTCAGTTGCGTCCGATGGTGGCGGAATTGCTTAATCAGCGCACAGGCCGCGCAGACGACGACAGCATTATCAGCTATATGCGGCTGTCGGTCAGCCAGATGCAAAATCTGCGGCAACAGAGCGGAGAGCTGTGTTTTAAATTTTTATTCCCGCAAATCCGTGGCGGCGTAAATAGCGAAGAAGTGTTACCGCAGGCCTTATTGCAGCAGGATCGCCAACAGATGGATGCGCTGTTACGTGGCAGTGAGGGGCCGGAGAAACCTGTTGATATCGCGCAGGCGCGCCAGAGTCTGCAAAGCATCGTGCGTAAGCTGTATGACAAATGGGGCAGCGATCTGCAATTACTCAATTCTCCCACCGACAGCCGCGTTGAACCTGAAAAGATGTGCGATATGACCATCGATCTTTACAGCGCCGTGCTGGCACTTCCTGGCAAACAATCCGCCAACGTTTTACGTATGATGCTCAGCGCTGAAGCCGGATAACAGATAAAAAAAAAGCCCGCTCGCCGCGGGCTTAAAGGTCAAATCATTGTCATTGTAGTCAAAAACCTGGTGTGGCACAGACTGGCTTTCGCTGTCTGATTGCATAATGTCATCAGTGCGTTGATAGCGCCATTCGGTTAATTGAATCGATTCAATCGGTAAAAATTTCCAATTGTTCTGACAATTGAGCATCTGTCCGATTGTTGCTTTCTGCCGGATTGCTATCATGCCGCATCAAAATGAGGAAAAGTGATGAAAATCAAACTTATCAGCGCAATAGCGCTGCTTTTATTAGCTGGCTGTACTTCCAGCAAACCAGGTGCTTTTGAGAAAGTGGATGAAGATCCGTTATCAAATACGGTGCAATATCGTTTTAATCCACAAACAGTTAATCGTGATGCGATGCTCAGTGAACTGGCGAACTATTGTAGCGACAAAGGTTTTGATATCGCAGAGCCTTTACCGGAGCAAAAGAGCAATGTTCCTGGATTAAAGAAGGTTTGGTATCAGTGTAATTACAGTATTAAAGGCTAATCCTCTTTGTAATTGAAGCCGCAGCGCTGTTGGCTGCCGGCGTTCAGCCGAATTACTGATTTTATTGCGGCAGGCGGCGATAACGCCGCCGCTACATTAATGCTTCCATTTTCTTTTTCCGCAGAAATAAGAAAGGGCGGGAAAATTCCCGCCCAAGTTTATTGCTTTATTTCTTATATTGCTGTGTGCAGGCTTTGCCCACGAATATGAGAATGCTGTGATTCTCATATTTTACTGAATATTTGCATTATCTGCCGCGGTGATGGTGTCCGTGACCATGTCCACCGCCGTGCCAGCCGCCTCCGCCGCCATGCCAGCCACGATCATGATGCCCTGGTGCGACAATACAACCACTTAGCATAGTCATCAGCGCGACAACTGAGACCGCTTTAATTATTGTTTTCACGGTTTTTATCCTTCCTCTTTTCAATGACTACAACTTTACGCAACAAAAGTGGAGGAATAATGCCGGCTTTGTAGAGTTATTTAAGAAGATATTTAAAAATATTTCAGGGAAGAGTGCGTGGCAGAAAGCCGGGAATAAGGAAATAAGAAATAACTGAATGGATCGCTATTATATCGGGAATACTCCGAAAATCAACTTCAATAAGATAATCATTCTCATCTGAAATCCAGCTACAATGAGTGTTATCAGTGTGGACTCAGGACATTAAGAGGGAAATATGGCTTATCAGGTTGAATGTGTGCTGCCGCTGGAAGCTGAACTGGGGGAGTGCCCGTTGTGGTCGCCGGAACATCAGGTGTTGTGGTTCGTTGATATTCTGGCACCGGCGATTCATCGCTTTCACCCGCAGAGTGGTGAATATCACACTTTTCCGCTCAGTGAGGAAGTGGGCTGCATCGGCCTGCGTGCCGGTGGCGGCATTGTTGCCGCGCTGCGTAGCGGCGTCTGGTTCCTTGATGAGCAGGGAAAAATCGAACAAAAAATTGCAGACAATCCTGGTGAAGCCAGTAAAAGCCGCTTTAACGATGGCCGGGTCGATCCCTTTGGTCGCTTCTGGTGTGGCAGCCTGTGGGAGCCGCAGGATCGCAACGGTGGCAAGTTATGCTGCCTGGATTCACAGCTCAGGCTAACGGTGGTTAATGACGATGTAAAAATCTCCAACGGACTGGCTTTCTCGCCGGATCGCCGCTGGATGTATCACACTGATACACCAAATGCGGTGCTCTGGCGCTATCCTGTTGACCCGACCAGCGGTGAAGTGGGTGCCCGTACGCTGTTTAAACGCTTTGATGCGGATCAGGGCGGTTTGCCAGATGGCGCGGCAGTCGACAGTGAGGGCTATTACTGGTCAGCAATGTTTGATGGTGGCCGCGTGGTGCGAATCCATCCTGAAAGCGGTGAGATTGTGGATGAAATTGCGTTACCGGTACGCTGGCCAACCATGGTGGCATTTGGCGGGCCGGATTTGAAAACGCTGTATATCACCAGTTCCCGCGAGAATCGCACTGAGGAAGAGCTAAAACGCTATCCGCTTTCCGGTAATGTGTTCGCGGTACGCGTTAATGTGGCTGGCGTGGTGGAACCGCTGTTTCGCTATCATCAGCGCTAAAAGCCCGGGCCGGAGAGTATCCGGCCCGGGGTATCAGGCTTTGCTTTGTTGATAAGCGGTTTTTACTTTCGCCGGCTGATGCGGCAGGCGAATGGTGGTGGAGATAATCAATGAAATCACCAGCAGCGTCATAATCAGGCTAAAGGTGACGGTAAAGCCGCCGAACAGCGAAGCAATCAGTGAACCCATCACGCTGCCGATACCAAACCCCAGATAAATCACGCCGTAGTTTTTCGTCAGGTTATTCAGGCCAAAGAAGTCACTGACCAGCGACGGATAAACGGTAATGGTGCCGCCGAAGCTAAAGGCGACACAGGCAATCGAAATAAAGAAGGTGGTTTCATTCATGCTGGTGAACAGCAGGATGCTCATACCGACCAGCGAGACCACCTGGGCCAGCGTAATTACCCGGATACGCGCCACCTTATCGGACAGCACGCCAAGAATCAGACGACCGCTGAGGTTAGCGATTGCGATAATCGTCACCGCATTGGCGGCGGTTTGCGTGCTGAGATGCACCAGACCTTCACCGATATCTTTTGCCACGCCGATAACATACAGGCCACTCATACAGGCGGTCAGGAACATTAATGCCAGCAGCCAGTATTGCGGCAAGCGCATCGATTCAGCCAGTGAGAAATCACGCAAATTCTCGCCGCTACGGCTGGTATTCGGCTGCTGTTTTGGCGCATCCTTCATCAGCAATGCCCCGGCGATAACCATCACCATTGCCATACCGCCCCAGATAATAAAGGTGGTTTCCAGACTGTTGACGCTAAGCAGATAGCTACAGATAAATTTGAAACCCAGACTGCCTAAACCGTAGGCACCGATTGCGCAGGCTGAGATCAGGCCTTTACGCTCCGGGAACCATTTCACACAGTTGGAAAGGGTTATCAGATAACCGGCACCATCAGCCAGACCGACCAGCACGCCCGCGCTGAGATACAGCATAAACAGGTTGTTGGCATGGGCGGTGAGGAAGAAGCCGACCGCCATCAGCAGACCTGCACCGATAGTGACATTGCGCACGCCAAAACGTTCCTGCAATTTACCGGCAACTGAAGAGGCCAGCGCCAGGCCGAGGCTTAGCAGACCGAAAGAGAAGGCGACCTGACTGATCGGTGCATCGAGTTTTTGGGAAAGCTGACTGTTAAACAGGCTCCAGGTATACACCGAACCCAGCGCGAACTGAGTAATGATGGTGCCAAACAGGGTTAGCCAGCGCGTACGATTATGTGGATTCACTGCTGTCTGCGTACTCATAAGTGTTCTCCCGGTGGGGAATGCTGATATTGCAGTAATAGTAAGGTGCAGCAGCGGGGGAACGGGTAAATCTGGCATGAACTGACGCAGGTGCGGAATGAAATGCATTGAAAACAGCATAAACGGCATTGATTGCGGGTTTTATGCCCTTAAAGACGGGTAAGAGCAGCGTTAAATACGTTATCTGTGCGCAGATTATATGTAAACAATTTTCGTAACCGTGCATCACCCTGATAACTTTTCCAGTTGCAAATCAACCGCTGAGTAACGCAAGACGCTGTTACTCAGCCTGACTGCGACAGCTTATTGCGACGGCTTATCATCCAGTGGATACAGCAGCTCTTTAATGATGACTATCCGCTGCTCGGGCGTCAGCCAGAAAAAGCGCCGCAGTTTTTGGGGTTGCGGTTCACTGCGCCAGATGCGCAGAAGCTGATGTAAAAACGCAATTGTTGAGTGCATAACGGCCTCCTGTGATGTTAATGAGAAGATAAGCCGTTAAATACGGAACAAATAGTGATGGAATAATTAATTAACTTCCGGGTTTATTAATGTGTCTGAAACAGACAGATAATTCTGATTAGGGTTTCAAAATGTTGCTCAGAGCGGATTATCCCGACCTGACACGGATTATTTTGCCAGGCTTAAAGTCCCAACAACAGGAGGCTATATGAAAGACCGAGCATATGAATCCGCATCAAACGAGGACGAAGTCTGCTGTTTAATCGGTCAGGCTGTGATTGAACTGAGTGATGCAAATCAACCTGTCAATAAGTCAACGCTATCGCTGAAGTTGTTGTCGATGGCGGATCGGGACAGTGACGATGATAAAGTGATACTTTACTGGATCGCCAGAAAAGCCATCACTCAACCCCATAAGTTCAATATTGGTGTTACGCGCTGGGCAAATACCCAGTAGCTCAATGGCAGGCAGGGATGCTTGCCGAAAAGTTTAAGATTGATGTTAATGTTTACGCCGCCAGCGATACCGCAAATCCGCACGTCGTTTATCTCACTGAAAACACATCAAACCCTTTTGCCGCGCCGGTTAACAAAGGCTTAACGGTGGGGTTGCTTGTGCGGTAACAGCTAAATTTAGGACGAATCACTGTCTTGCCGCGCCTGTTTGAAAAGTATACGATAGTGTAAAGCCTATACTTTGATACAGGTTTGGTATGGAGCCATGGTGGGCTTCGAATGGAGTAATATATACAAGGAGTTAATATGACAATCAGCAATAATGATCCCTCATTAGCGCCCTCTAAAGAACTTATTCTGCCTAAAATGCTCACTCGTACGCTTGATCAACTGCCTGAGCCTTATATTATCAAAGATTTAGAGTCACGATATTTGTATGCTAATTTAGCAACAGCAAAGCTGGCTGGTTTACGTACATCAGAGGATATGCTTCATAAACAAGAGCATGAAATCCAATCCAGGCTGATGGAAAACGAAAGCGTAGTTAGTGAGTGGCAAACTCAGGATAGAAATGTTTCGAAAAATAGAAAGCCTCTAACAATGTTGGAAATACATCCCGGCGCGGTTGAGTTTCCATATATTGTCAGAAAAGTGCCTTTTTATGATGATGATAATCACTGCATTGGTGTTGTAACATATTCTAAAAACTTGGAGGTTTTTACTCTTAAGGACTTTGTCAAAGGTAATACCCCGGGTTCTTTACTTTTAACTAAGCCTGATGAGTATTTTACCGAAAAAGAGTGTGAGATCATTTTCCTGAAATTGCAGGGTATGACCAGTAAAGAAGTAGGAAGCAGATTACATCTTTCGCCACGAACCATAGACAATCGACTCAAGTGCTTATATGACAAAGTAGGGGTGAATCACTTTGATGACTTTAGTGATTTTTGTGAAAAACGTGATTATAATCGCTACCTTCCAAGAAAATTTATTTTACAGCAAAAAATCACTTTTGAGAAAAAAATAAATAAGGCATATAGATAAATAATGGATGGTTACATTAAACCTCATTTAGATAGTTAAGGAAGTATAGTCAGGATAAACCTTATTTTAATACAGCTTAGGATGCTGTGAATGATGAGGTTTGCACGGAAAGAAACTAAAAGGATTTCTTATGAATATCAATTATAATCAACTGAAAACAACCTCATCTCAAGATTTTCTTCTGCCAAAAATGCTTACTCAAACACTAGACCAGTTATCTGAACCTTATATTATTAAAGATTTGAAGTCGAGGTTTATTTATGCTAATCAGGCAGTTGCAAAACTATTTAGTTTGCGTGCACCTGATGATATGCTTTTTAAACAGGAATACGAGTTTAACTCACCTTTAACTGAGAATGAGTCGATTGTTGATGCCTGGCAGGCGCAGGATCGTAAAATTACGCTCGATATGAAACCTCTTGTTATGCTTGAAATCCACCCTAAAGCTATTGAAAAACCCTATATTATCAGAAAGCTACCTTTCTATAATGATAACGATCAGTGTGTTGGAGTAGTGATGTATTCCAGAAGCATTGAGAACTTCAATCTCAATAAATTTATCAAAATCAACGCCCCCAGTTCCCTGCTGCTTAATAAACCTGATGAATTTTTTACTGAACAAGAGTGTGAGTTTATCTTTCTGAAACTGCAACGAATGAGTAATAAGGACATTGCTAATACCTTACAGATTGCTTCCGCTACGGTTGATCAGCAGATCGGCCAACTGTATGAAAAATGTGGCGTCACTCATCCTGATGACTTTATCGAGTTTTGTGAACGACGTAACTACCATCGCTATCTTCCCGAAAGCTTTCTCCAGCAGAAAGGAAATGTATTCAAAAAGAATAATAACTTTATTATTTAATGATTAATTATTAGGTTTATCATAAGGCGACAAGCAGAGTGGCAGTTTAGCGAGTGAAAACATCTCTGCTTTAGCTGCTGTTGTTTTTTTGATCAAGCAATACGATGTTCGGTTACGATGCATGAATGAGACGGCAGGCTCATATTGGCGGCGTTATAGTCGATCCTGAAGCATGTAATTGACAGATTACGCAGGGTATAGACTACTCAATAAGTAGAGTAATTATTACACTTAAAAGCCTGATTTTTAACGCTAGACTCCTCACTGATCCTGACATCACAAAGCAATTAATATATTTCTAATGCAATTTTAAATATAGAAATAATTAGCTCGAAAATTAACCAGTGCTTAGCAAAAAAAAAGCCCCTTACCGTGGGTAAGGGGTTGCCACTTTGGCCAACACCAGGGAAATCGTTTTTGTAAGTGAACCTATCCTTTGGTATAGGTTTTAAAAACATCCTATACGTTTTTTTAGCATTGAGCAAGCGATTAAAGAAATAACAATGCCAATCTTTTGATCCGGGTTGTTATTTAATGCGGCTTATTAATACTGTGCTAATGGTATTGTCACTGAGATTGAAGTCGCAATTTTACCGCCTTGCGTGTTTCGCTGGTGTTATAGGTAAATAGCTTATTCGTTATCAGACTTATTATATGCAAATAGCAAAGGTTTATTATCACGCAGGTAAACGGCTGGCGGGCGGGCTGTATAACTGTATAGAGATTGCGAAGAAGGTAAGGCTAAGATATGACGCGATGGCGTCCCCTGCAGGAATCGAACCTACAACTAGCCCTTAGGAGGGGCTCGTTATATCCATTTAACTAAGGGGACGAGGACGGGCAGTATAGCGCGTTTTTTCACGCAGATTAACCAGTTACCCGTCCAATCGCTCATTCTGTCGCCAATCAGGACTGACTATTTTCTGCCGACTGCTTTTCGCGCTCTGCCCGGCGTTTTTTGGCTGCGGCTTCTGCCTTCGCTTTCTGACTAATTTCATTACGAATTTGTGCGTGGCTGATCAGCGCAAAGATAAAGGTTCCGCCAATAATGTTGCCTGCCAGCGTCGGCAGGGCGAAAGGCCAGAAAAACTCATGCCAGCTGATGCTGCCGTTAAACACCAGATAAAGCACCTCGACCGAACCCACCACGATATGCGCTAAATCACCCAGTGCCACTAACCACGTCATCATAATGATCACCACGATTTTAGCTGCACCGGCAGAAGGGAACATCCAGACCATCGTGGCGATAATCCAGCCGGAAACCACCGCGTTGGCGAACATTTCGGCCGGTGGGTTGGCCATGACTTTTTCACTGATATGGGTAAAGGCGTCTCGCGTGGCATCATCAAAAATAGGCATATGATTAAACGCCAGCGCGGCCAGCCCGGTGCCAACAATATTGCCAATTAACACAATGCCCCACAGGCGAAACAGTAATAAAAAATTGCTGCCGGTGGGTTTATGCATGATCGGCAGCACGGCGGTCACGGTATTTTCGGTAAACAGTTGTTGGCGCGCCATAATCACTATGACAAAACCAAAGGTATAACCGAGATTTTCCAGCAGAAATCCGCCGGGAATATCGCCAAGATGTACCTGAAAAATGCCTTTGGCCATCAGTGAGGCACCCATTGACAGGCCAGCGGCAACCGCAGACCACAGCAGAGCCATACTGTCGCGCTCCAGCTCTTTTTCGCCGTCCTGACGAATTTGCTCATGAATCGCCGCCGCTGCCGAAGGCAGCTCTTCTTCATCTACCTCAATGTCTTTACCCTGTTCATTCTCTTCACTCTCAACTTCCACCTCATCCGGTTGATTTTTATTTTGCTGCGCCATGATCTTCCCCACTGATTGCTGACATTATGCTTTCTAAGCGTAGTGGGTTTTTATCACCGCGATAAAATGTAACTTCAGGTGATAAGAAGGGTAACAAAGCTTTAACTTTGTACTTATTTTCATCAATTATTGGTGCTATTGCTGGCATATCCACCATCTTGTCAGGGTCAATAAGGCTGATCAGGCTGCTAAGTAATGCTCCCTTATGTTACTATTCTGATCCAAATTATTAGGTGCGACTCTCTCCCCCATGCTGGAAGCTAAAAATCTGACATGTATCCGCGATGAACGATTTCTGTTTAGCGACCTGAGTTTTCTGGTTTCAGCAGGCGATATCGTGCAGATCGAAGGGCCAAACGGTGCCGGTAAAACGTCGTTGCTGCGTCTGCTGGCCGGGCTTAGCCGGGCGGAAAGCGGTGAAGTGTTCTGGTGTCAGCAGAATATTCGCCAGCATCGCGACCAGTGGCATAGCGAATTACTTTATCTCGGACATCATCCGGGAGTTAAAGCGGTATTAACCCCGCTGGAAAACCTCGCCTTTTACCATCCCGGATGCGATGAAAATCAACTGTTCGCGGCGCTGGAAGCGGTTGACCTGCTGGGTTTTGAAGAGTTGGCAGTGGCTCAACTTTCGGCCGGGCAGCAGCGGCGTGTGGCACTGGCTCGTTTATGGCTGAGTCGCGCCAGATTATGGATTCTTGATGAGCCACTGACGGCGATTGATAAATCAGGCGTAGAAAAACTGATGGCACTCTTTTCACAGCATGCGCAGCAGGGCGGGGCGGTGATTTTAACCACTCACCAGGATCTGCCGGATGCGGTTCAGACGGTACGCAAAATTCAGCTGACCGCAGCGGAGGTGGTGTGATGCTGCTGCGCGTGATTAAGCGTGAGCTGCAAATCGCCTTTCGCAGCGGTGCGGAAATCATCAACCCCCTGTGGTTCTTCCTGATTGTTATTACCCTGTTTCCACTCGGCGTTGGCCCGGAGCCGCAGCTGCTGGCGCGAATTGCGCCTGGCATCGTCTGGGTCGCGGCGTTACTTTCATCGCTGCTGGCGCTGGAGCGACTGTTTCGCGACGACTTTATGGATGGCTCGCTGGAGCAGCTGTTGCTGCTGCCGACCCCGCTGGCAATCACCGTACTTGGCAAAGTCGTGGCGCACTGGCTGATCACCGGTTTGCCACTGTTACTGCTGTCGCCACTGGCGGCACTGTTGCTGTCGCTGGATTTTGCCAGCTGGCGTGCCATGGCGCTGACGCTGTTGCTGGGTACCCCGACGTTAAGTTTTCTCGGCGCGATTGGTGTGGCGCTGACGGTCGGATTACGCCGTGGCGGTGTGCTGTTAAGTTTGCTGGTGTTGCCACTGGCCATTCCGGTACTGATTTTTGCCAGCGCGGCCATTGATGCCGCCGGTCAGGGGTTAGCGATTGACGGTTATCTGGCAATTCTTGGTGCGATGATGATTGGCAGTGCCACGCTGGCCCCCTTTGCCACTGCGGCCGCCCTGCGCATCAGCCTGCATTAACCGCTGCCGCAGCGCTTCGGCAACAGACAAAATTTTTTATTCTATTGTGAGCAATTAAACATGTGGAAGTGGTTACATCAGCTGGCGAAGCCGGAGCGGCTTTATCAGTTATGTGGGCGTCTGGTGCCCTGGTTTACCCTTGCCGGTCTGGCATCCCTGCTGCTCGGTTGGATATGGGGCTTCGGCTTCGCACCGGCGGATTATCAGCAGGGTGACAGTTATCGCATTATCTATATTCACGTACCGGCAGCGATGTGGTCGATGGGGATTTATGCCTCAATGGCTATCGCCGCGTTTACCGGGCTGGTGTGGCAGATTAAAACCGCCGATCTGGCGGCGGCAGCGATGGCACCGGTCGGCGCGGTATTTACCTTTATTGCGCTGGTAACCGGTTCTGCCTGGGGAAAACCGATGTGGGGCACCTGGTGGATCTGGGATGCGCGACTGACGTCCGAGCTGGTACTGCTGTTCCTGTATATGGGGGGGATTGCGCTCTACAGCTCGTTTGAGGATCGCCGGGTGGCCGGGCGCGCCGCCGGGATTCTGATCCTGGTCGGGGTGGTGAATATTCCCATTATTCATTACTCGGTACAGTGGTGGAATACCCTGCATCAGGGCTCGTCCGGTGCGCTGCAACAGGCGATTGCACCGAGTATGCGCACCCCGCTGCGCTGGTCGATTCTCGGTTATCTGCTGGTGTTTATTGCTCTGACGCTAATGCGCCTGCGTAATTTGCTGCTGCTGACCGAACGTCATCGCCCGTGGGTGACGGATGTCGCCGCGAAGGGAGGGCGCAAAGCATGACGCCGGCTTTCTCTTCCTGGCAAGCCTTCTTCGCCATGGGTGGCTATGCCTTTTATGTCTGGCTGGCCGTCTGTTTCACCGTGATTCCGCTGGCGGTGCTGTTTATTCACAGTGTGCTGCAACGTCGTCGGTTGCTGGCAGACATCCGCCAGCGCCAGTCGCGCGAACGTCGTATCCGTGCGGCAAAAACAAAAAAAGCCGTCACTGAAGCGGCAGGAGAGTAACCGTGAATACCCGTCGTAAGAATCGCCTGTATCTGATCGTGGCGATACTGATTGGCCTGGGTCTGGCGACCGCACTGGTGATGTATGCCCTGCGATCGAATATCGACCTGTTTTATACACCCGGTGAAATTATCAATGGCAAAGGCGCGGCGCAGGAAAAACCTGAAGCTGGCCAGCGCCTGCGCGTTGGCGGCATGGTGATGCCGGGCAGTGTGAAGCGCGATCCGCAGACGCTGCGCGTCTCGTTCAAGCTGTATGACGCCAATGGCGTGGTCAGCGTCAGCTACGAAGGCATTTTGCCGGATCTGTTCCGCGAAGGGCAGGGCGTGGTGGCACAAGGCGTGCTGGAGCCGGGCAATCTGATCAATGCCAAAGAAGTGCTGGCCAAACATGATGAAAAATACACCCCACCGGAAATTGAAGATGCAATGAAGCAGAACCATAAACGGCCTGCCGATGCATATCAGCCCGCACAAGGGGGCCAGTCATGATCCCGGAAATTGGCAGTTTTCTGCTCTGTCTGGCACTGGCGCTGTCGTTGCTGTTAAGTATTTACCCGCTGTGGGGCGCAGCGCGCCAGGACGCACGCCTGATGGCGCTGGCTCGCCCGCTGACTTACGGGCTGTTTTGCTGTATTGCCGCCGCCTTCGCGATACTGGTACATGCCTTTATCGTCAATGATTTCAGCGTGGCCTATGTGGCGACCAATTCCAACACGCTGCTGCCGGTCTACTACCGCATTGCCGCCACCTGGGGCGCGCATGAAGGCTCGCTGCTGCTGTGGGTGCTGTTGCTGAGTAGCTGGACGCTGCTGGTCGCGCTGTTCAGTCGCGGTATGCCGCTGGATTCCATCGCCCGTGTGCTGGCGGTGATGGGGATGATTAACCTCGGTTTCCTGCTGTTTATCACCCTGACGTCGAATCCGTTTACCCGCACATTACCGGATATTCCCATCGACGGCAGCGACCTCAATCCGATGTTGCAGGATATCGGACTGATCTTCCATCCGCCGCTGCTGTATATGGGTTATGTCGGTTTCTCGGTAGCGTTCGCGTTTGCGATTGCGTCATTAATGGCCGGTCGTCTGGATACCGCGTGGGCGCGCTGGTCGCGTCCGTGGACCACCGCCGCCTGGGTGTTTCTGACCATCGGTATCGTGCTGGGTTCTGCCTGGGCCTACTATGAGCTGGGCTGGGGCGGCTGGTGGTTCTGGGATCCGGTTGAAAACGCCTCATTTATGCCGTGGCTGGCCGGTACTGCACTGATCCACTCGCTGGCAGTGACGGAAAAACGCGGCACCTTTAAAGCCTGGACGGTACTGCTGGCGATTACCGCGTTTTCGCTCAGCCTGCTGGGGACATTCCTGGTGCGTTCCGGTGTGCTGGTGTCGGTGCACTCCTTTGCCTCCGATCCGGCGCGCGGCATGTTTATCCTCGCATTCCTGGTGATTGTTATCGGTGGTTCGCTGCTGCTGTACGCGGTGAAAGGCGGCAAAGTGCGTGGTCGGGTGCTGAATGAGCTGTGGTCGCGCGAATCGTTCCTGCTGGGCAATAACGTGTTGCTGGTGGCCGCCATGCTGGTGGTATTACTCGGGACGTTACTGCCACTGGTGCATAAACAGCTCGGACTCGGCAGTATTTCCATCGGCGAACCCTTCTTTAACACCCTGTTTACCTGGCTGATGGCCCCGCTGGCGCTGATGTTGGGTATCGGGCCGCTGGTTCGCTGGCGGCGTGATGAGCCGCAAAAGCTGTGGAAACGGCTGGCGCTGGCGCTGGTGGCGACGCTGGCATTGTCAGTACTGCTGCCGTGGCTGATGCAGGATCGCATTGAAGCAATGACGGTAGTGGGGCTGATGATGTCGCTGTGGGTGATTATCCTGACGCTGATGGAGCTACATGAGCGCGCGACCCATCGCCATCGCTTCTTCAAAGGCTTAACTAAGCTGTCGCGCAGTCACTGGGGCATGGTGCTGGGCCATCTCGGCGTGGCGGTGACGGTGATTGGTATCGCCTTTAGCCAGAATTACAGTGTTGAGCGCGATGTCCGAATGAAAGCGGGCGACAGTGTCGACATTGATAACTATCACTTTGTGTTCCGCGACGTGCGTGAGCTGAATGGCCCGAACTACAGCGGCGGCGTGGCGCTGATTGACGTTAGCCGTAATGGTAAACATGAAGCGACGCTGCACGCGGAAAAACGTTTCTACAGCGTCACCCGTTCAATGATGACCGAAGCGGCGATTGACGGCGGGTTAACCCGCGATCTCTACGCGGCGCTGGGTGAAGAGCTGGACGATAACTCATGGGCGGTACGGATTTACTTTAAACCGTTTGTACGCTGGATCTGGTTCGGCGGCCTGTTTATGGCGCTGGGCGGCATACTTTGTCTGCTGGATCCGCGCTATCGCTCGCGTAAAAAAGTGCAGCAGGAGCCAGCATGAACAAGAAGATCCTCTTTATTCCGTTGATTTTGTTTCTGTTGCTGGCGGCCGCGTTGCTGTATCAGCTGTCGCGCAACGCGGATGGCGACGATCCCACGCGGTTAGAGTCGGCATTAATTGGTAAACCGGTGCCGGTGTTTAAACTCGAATCGCTGGATCAGCCCGGTAAGACTTACGATCAGGCGATACTGAACGACGGCAAGCCGATTTTACTGAACGTCTGGGCCACCTGGTGCCCGACTTGTCGTGCCGAGCATCAATATCTTAATTCGCTGGCGCGGCAGGGCATTCGTGTGGTCGGGCTGAACTACAAAGACGATCGCAATAAAGCGGTGAACTGGCTAAATACGCTGGGTAATCCCTATGCGCTGAGCTTGTATGACGGCAACGGCATGCTGGGGCTGGATTTAGGCGTGTATGGCGCGCCGGAAACCTTCCTGATCGACGGCAAAGGCATTATCCGCTATCGCCATGCCGGTGATATGAATGAACGCGTCTGGCAGCAGGAAGTGAAACCGCTGTGGGATAAGTACAGCCAGGAGAGCGCGTCGTGAAACCGCTAATTGCACTGCTGGTGGGGATACTGCTGAGTTTCAGCGTGTTTGCCGCTATCGATACCTGGCAGTTTGATTCCGTAGAGCAGGAGCAGCAGTATCGTGAACTCACAGAATCCCTGCGCTGCCCGAAATGTCAGAACAACAGTATTGCGGATTCCAACGCGATGATTGCTGCCGATATGCGCCTGAAGGTTTATCAGCTGATGAAGCAGGGGCAGAGTAAGCAGCAAATTACCGATTATATGGTGGCGCGTTACGGTCATTTTGTCACCTATCAGCCGCCGCTGACGCTATCAACGCTGATCCTTTGGGCAGGCCCGGCGCTGTTTGTGGTGATGGGTGCCCTGGTGATTATCCTGCGCAGCAGAAAACGTCAGCCGTCGCAGCAGCGACTGGATGCCGCTGAGCAGCAGCGTCTTGATGAGCTATTAAAGAATAACAGGAAACAACCATGAGCGTGTTTTGGCTAACCCTTGGCGTGTTGTTGCTGGCCGCCAGCGCGCTACTGTTGATCGCTGGCTGGCGCAGTCGTAACGCCAGCGCCGGCGATCGCGATACGCTGAATAAAGCGTTCTATCATCAGCGTTTGCAGGAACTGGAACAGGATGAAGCGCAGGGCGTGGTGGCAGAGCGACCTGAAATGGTGCGCGAGCTACAGCAAACGCTGCTGACCGATATTCCGCTCAGCAACCAGGCGCCGGTGCGCAGCATCAGCCGCTGGGTATTGCTGCCGGGCGTGCTGGCAATCTTTATCGTCAGCCTTGGTCTCTATTTTAAAGTCGGCGGCTTGCCACAGCTGATGGTCTGGCAGCAGGTTAAAAATGATTTGCCGGCGCTGCGCGGCAGAGTGATGGACCCGAACGGCAAACCGCTGACCATGGAAGAGCTGGCGCGTCTCGGTCTCGGCATTCGTAGCGAACTGCAAAACGATCCGCACAATATCAATGACTGGATGATGCTGGGGCGGATTGGCATGGTACTGAATAACGCCACCACTGCCAGCCAGGCATTTCAGCATGCGCTGCAACTTGCACCGAATGATCCGGCGATTAAACTCAGTTACGCAGAGGTTCTGACCCGCTCCAGCGACCCGCAGGATAATCGCGAAGCCGAGCTGATGCTGCAACAGATGCTGCAAGCGGATAAAAACGATTTACAGGTACTGGCTTTATTGGCATTTAATGCTTTTCAGCAACAGCAATACGATCGCGCTATCGGTCTCTGGCAGCAGATGCTGCCACTATTACCGGCGGGCGATCGCCGTATAGAGAGGGTTCAGCGCAGTATTGAGCAGGCGAAAACTGATTCCGGCACACAATCCAGCAAACTGGCATTAACCGTCAGCCTGTCGGCAGAGGCAGAAAAAATGTTACATGAAGGCGGAGTATTGTATATTTCTGTTTCTGACGGTGTTTCACCGGTTCCGGTAGCGGTGAAAAAGCTACCGCTGAGTCATTTTCCACTATCGCTGACGCTTGATGACAGCAATGCCATGATGCCAGAGCGTCTGCTTTCGGCGCAGCATCAGGTACAAGTACGGGTACGCATTTCGCGTGATGGCACGGCCAATCCTCAGCCAGGTGACTGGCGGGGTGAAAGCGCAGTGACGCCATACGATGGTCATCAGCATCTGGCTGTTGAGATTAATCAGCAGGTCGAAAGCGCTAAATAATCTATCAGTACAGGGAGAACAACATGAATTACCGCCTGACGGGATTGGCATTGGCAAGTGTGCTGCTGGTTGGCTGTGCCAGTTCCAATAACGCGAACGAACCGCAAGGGCGTTCCGATCCGCTGGAAGGTTTTAACCGTACCATGTTTGATTTCAACTATAACGTGTTGGATCCGTATGTGGTGCGTCCTGTTGCCGTGGCCTGGCGTGATTATGTGCCAGCGCCGGCGCGTACTGGTCTGGGGAACTTCCTGGGTAACCTTGATGAGCCTGCGGCGATGGTCAACTCCTTCCTGCGCGGCGACCCGTACCGCGGTATGGTGCACTTTAACCGTTTCTTCCTGAACACTATTCTGGGTATGGGCGGCTTTATTGACGTGGCTGGCATGGCTAACCCGAAACTGGCGCGCGAAGAGCCACCGCGTTTTGGTGGCACGCTGGGTTCCTGGGGCGTAGGTTACGGTCCGTATGTTGAACTGCCAGCCTATGGTAGCTTCACCCTGCGTGAAGACGGCGGTGATTATGTTGATACCGTCTATCCGGCGTTAAGCTGGCTGACTTTCTGGATGTCGGCGGGTAAATGGATGCTGGAAGGGGTGGAGACACGTGCTCAGCTGCTGGATTCCGATGCGATGCTGCGCAATACCAGCGATCCTTATGCCTTTGTGCGTAATGCTTATTTCCAGCGTCATGATTTCCTCGCGAGCGGCGGTAAGTTAACACCACAGGAAAATCCGAACGCGTCGGCGATTCAGGATGATCTGAACGATATTGATGCCGAATAAAGGCGATACCGGTTGATATCGATTGCAGGGGAGCCGTTTTCGGCTCCCGTTTTGAGGATATGCAGTAAGATCAGAAGCGGTAGTTCAGGTTCGCGCCATACAGCCAGGCCTTACCTTCAGATTCAAAGGTATACGGGCCTTCTTTCACCGTTACATGCTGACCATGCATATAGGAAACACCGACGTCGACCGACGCATCCTGGTTAATGGCGTAGGACGCACCGGCACTTAACCACAGGCGATCCTGGTCAGGAATAGAGATGGAGCGCTTGTCGGCTGGCACCGGGCTGTCATCAAAGGCGATACCGGTACGGAAAGTCCAGTTATCGTCATAGAAGTAGCTGGTACCCAGCGCGATGCGGTAAGCATCTCTGAAGCCTTCATCTTTCTGGAACAGTGTCTGACCGTTGTTACCGGTGGCCTTCAGCTCCTGGAACTGGCTCCAGCTGGTGTACGCCAGGCTGTAGTGAACCGCCCACTGTGGTGCTACTTTATGGTAGCCAGACAGCTCCCACATTTCAGGCAGATTCAGCGTCAGAGAACCCGGAATGGTGTTGCCATCGGTGCCGTAAGGCAGGCCAAGCAGGCCGCCAATCGGGTTAATGGCGGAGGGCAGATCGCTTTTGTAATCACCGTCGAAGTCGATTTTAACTTCTGAGCGATAGGTAAAGCCAAAGCGGTTTTTGTCATCCACTTCATAAAGAATACCGGCGTTCCAGCCGTAACCCCATTTGTCGCCTTTCAGGTGGGCAATCTGTGTATCCGGAGCAAGACCCAACTGAGAGCCGGCTTCGCCAGCATAGCGCTCAATTTTCGCTTTGGCATACACCGCATCAAATCCGACACCAAAACTAAAGTGTTCATTCAGACGATACGCTGTGCTGAGATTAAAGTTACCGGTCATCAGGTCGGTGGTGCCGGCGAAACCGCCCGCGGCATAGCCCTTATTAAACTCGGTTGCCAGACCATAATTGCTGGTAATTGACGCGCCAACCCACCACTGATCGTTAATTGGCTGAACATAGTGAATATTGGGTACCCACTGCGTCGGGGCAATATTATCGGCTTTCAGGCTGGCACCTGAACCGCTGGTACCATCAATATTGACATCAGGATCAATAAAGACTGCACCAATCGAAAATTCCGGGCGATCCATTAATGCCATGGTTGCCGGGTTACGGCTGGCTGAGGCTGCGGTATCTCCCATCGCGCCTTCGCCGGAATAAGCACGACCTAATCCAATCGAGGAGAATTCATTGAGCTGAAAGCCCGCTGCATACACCTGAGAAGAGACTAATGCTACTGCAGCTGCCACAGCTGACTTTGCAAACAGGTTCTTATGGTTCATGACCACAACCTCATTATCTGATTTTTATGAAACTCTGTTACATAGCGTAACAAGGATCGCGGATTGTAGGGACTGACCGTCTGTTAACAAATCAGACCAGTGCGCCAAGTATAGGACTGACCGGTATATATGTTGCAATCTTGTTTTTATGATATTGACAAAATGATGTGTGAAATAAGATCTGCTTAACAAAAAATGGACAATTGAAATCTTAGTACACATTCAAGTTTGTCATGGATCAAGGTTAACTGTGATAGTCGTCACTCTGTACGCTTTTGGCGGAATCACGCTGGTTGCGGTAATAAGGCAGGAGTAAACTATTACATAGTAAATTAATTTTCCTGCCGCAACGGTGGCAATATTCAGGAGAAAATCATGACTGACGCGATAAATAAATGTAGCGCGAATGAAACAGCCGCCTGCTGTTGTGTTGATGTTGGCACTATTATGGATAATACCGACTGCACCGCCTCATACAGCCAGCTATTTGACGATCGTGCCGCAGCTGAAGCGATGCTGACCAGCCTGAGCGATAAGGCGCGTGCGGTTGAGTCCGAACCTTGCGAAATCAATGCCCGCTTCAACGAAGAGCGTGACGGTGTGCGTCTTGATGTTGATTTTATCTTTGCCTGTCAGGCAGAAACCCTGATCTTCCAGCTCGGCCTGCGTTAATCCCTTCCTCATTGTGGCAGCCAGCCTGCCACATACTGCTTAATTCGTGTCTGCACTCGCATTTTTGTGCCGGGACGCTTGGCGCAATATCCCATTCTGGTTAACACTGGATCAGGTCAGACCTCTTTTGGCAATGATGCCTCCGATCTCGGTTAACAGGTGATAATAATGAGCAAAGCGCTACCTTTGCTGACGCGTCAGGGCGAACGCATCGCGATAACTCACGGATTACGCACTCCTTTTGCCCGCCAGGCCAGCGCGCTGCACGGTATTCCGGCGGTGGAGCTGGGAAGCATGGTGGTCAGTGAATTACTGGCACGCAGTGACATTCCTCCTGAAGCGATAGAACAACTGGTGTTCGGTCAGGTCGTGCAGATGCCGGAAGCGCCGAATATCGCCCGCGAAATCGTGCTGAGCAGTGGTCTCAGTGTGCATACCGATGCGTACAGCGTCAGCCGCGCCTGCGCCACCAGTTTCCAGGCGGTAGCGAATGTGGCGGAAAGCCTGCTGGCAGGCACGATTCAGGCCGGGATTGCCGGGGGAGCGGATTCCTCATCGGTATTGCCGATTGGCGTCAGCAAAAAACTGGGGCGCACGCTGGTCGATCTCAGTAAGGCGCGCTCGTTTTCGCAAAAAATGAAGCTATTCAGCCAGCTGCGTCCGCGTGACCTGCTGCCGGTGCCACCGGCGGTGGCCGAGTATTCCACCGGGCTGCGTATGGGCGATACCGCTGAGCAGATGGCGAAGAGTCACGGCATCAGCCGTGAACAGCAGGACGCGTTAGCCCATCGCTCACATCAGCGTGCCGCCAAAGCCTGGGAAGAGGGCAAACTGGCCGGTGAAGTGATGACGGCATTTGTGCCACCGTGGCGTGCGGCGTTTGAGCAGGATAATAATGTGCGCCGCGACTCGACGCTGGAAGATTACGCCAGACTGCGTCCCGCGTTCGATCGTAAACATGGCACCGTGACCGCGGCCAACAGTACTCCGCTGACCGACGGTGCCGCCGCAGTGATCCTGATGACCGAATCACGTGCGCGCGAGCTGGGTATCGTGCCGCTCGGCTACCTGCGCAGCTACGCTTTTACCGCGATTGATGTCTGGCAGGATATGCTGCTCGGTCCCTCGTATGCCTCGCCGCTGGCGCTCGATCGTGCTGGCATCAGCCTCAGCGATCTGACGCTGATCGATATGCACGAAGCCTTTGCTGCGCAGACGCTGGCGAATCTGAAAATGTTCAATGATGAACGCTTCGCCCGTGAGGTGCTGAAGCGTCCGCATGCGCTGGGCGAAGTCAATGAAGAGCGTTTTAACGTGCTGGGCGGGTCGATTGCCTACGGGCATCCGTTTGCCGCCACCGGTGCGCGCATGATCACGCAAACCCTGAATGAACTGAAACGACGCGGTGGCGGCTTAGGGCTGGTGACGGCCTGTGCGGCGGGCGGGCTGGGCGCGGCAATGGTTCTGGAGGCTGAATAATGGAACAGTCATCTGCATTTCACTTACAGATGCGTCTGGATAACGTTGGGGTGATTACCATCGACGTGCCGGATGAGAAAATGAATACCCTGAAAGCGGCGTTTGCCGGTCAGATTCGCGAAGTGATTCAGCGTGCGCGGGAAAACCCTCATCTGGCCGGGCTGGTGATTATTTCCGGTAAACCGGATTCCTTTATTGCCGGGGCAGATATCGGCATGATTGCCGCCTGTGACTCGGCACAGCAGGCGGAAACGCTGGCGAAGCAGGGACAAAAGGTGATGAATGATATCGCCGGACTGCCCTTTCCGGTGGTGGCGGCGATCCACGGTGCCTGCCTCGGCGGCGGGCTGGAGCTGGCGCTGGCGTGCAGTCAACGCATCTGTACGCTGGATGATAAAACGCGCCTCGGCCTGCCGGAAGTGCAGTTGGGTTTACTGCCCGGTTCCGGTGGCACTCAGCGTTTGCCACGGCTGGTCGGTGTTTCCACGGCGCTTAACCTGATGCTGACTGGCAAAACGCTGCGCGCCCGTCAGGCGCTGAAACAGGGTCTGGTGGATGACGCGGTGCCTCACAGTATTCTGCTGGAGTCGGCGGTAGCGCAGGTATTGAAAGGGCATCAGAATCGAGGACGCTTACCGGTACGGGAACGTCTGGCTAACGGGCCAGTGGGGCGGGCAGTGATATTTAAGCTGGCGGCACGCCAGACGCGCGCGAAGACCCGTGGCAATTATCCGGCAACGGAAAAGATTCTGGCGGTGGTGCGGCACGGGCTGGAGCACGGCAGCCAGAGCGGTTATGCAGCAGAAGCGCAAGCCTTTGGTGAACTGGTGATGACGCCTGAATCACAGGCGCTGCGCAGTCTGTTTTTTGCCACCACGGCGATGAAAAAAGAGCATGGCGCGGATGCCGAGCCAGCGGCGCTAAAGCGTATTGGCGTGCTGGGCGGCGGTTTAATGGGCGGAGGAATTGCCTGTGTTACTGCCACCCGTGCCGGTTTGCCGGTGCGAATTAAAGATATCAACGCCGAAGGCATTAACCATGCGATGAAATACAGCTGGGAAACGCTGGGTAAAAAGGTGAAACGTCGGCATATCAAACCTGCCGAACGGCAGCGCCAGATGGCGTTAATCTCTGGCGACACGCAGTATCGCGGTTTTCAGCAGCGGGAGCTGGTGATCGAAGCCGTGTATGAAGATCTGGCGCTGAAACAGAAGATGGTGGCAGAGATTGAGCAACACTGCGCGCAAAGCACCATTTTTGCCTCTAATACCTCGTCGCTGCCGATCGGAGATATTGCCGCACAGGCACAGCGGCCAGAAAATATTATTGGTCTGCACTATTTCAGTCCGGTGGATAAAATGCCGCTGGTGGAGGTGATTCCTCACGCCGCCACCAGTGCGCAGACGGTCGCCACCACCGTGGCGCTGGCGAAGAAGCAGGGCAAAACGCCGATTGTGGTGGCGGATCGCGCCGGATTCTACGTTAATCGCATTCTGGCACCGTATATCAACGAAGCGATGCGCTGTGTGCTGGAAGGCGAACCGATTGAGCACATCGACAATGCGCTGGTGGAGTTTGGTTTTCCTGTCGGGCCGATTCAGCTGCTGGATGAAGTGGGAATTGATGTCGGCACCAAAATTATGCCGATTCTTCAGCAGGCGTATGGCGAGCGATTTGCTGCTCCCGCCGCATTTGACGCGGTATTACAGGACAATCGTAAAGGTCGCAAGAACGGTCGCGGCTTTTATCGCTATCCAGGCACAGGTTTGCTGCGTAAAAAGCAGGCGGACGCCAGTATTTATCCGTTGCTCAGGATCAAGCCGAAAGCACAACTGGATACGTCGTTAATCGCCCAACGCTGCGTGATGATGATGCTGAATGAAGCGGTACGCTGTCTTGATGAGCAGGTGATTCACAGCGCACGTGACGGTGATATTGGCGCGGTATTCGGTATCGGTTTCCCACCGTTTTTGGGCGGCCCGTTCCATTATATCGATCGCACCGGTGCCACAATGGTGGTGAGTATATTAACCCGCCTGATGCAGCAGTACGGTGAACGTTTTGCCCCTTGCGAGGCGCTGCAACGGATGGCGCAGCAGAATAAAAAGTTTTACAAAGCAGAAACAGACGGCGATAACCACATTGATTCAGTGGCTTAGCTGCTCGCTTTAACAGCGCCGCGCACCGCGCTGTCGGTAGAGGCGCTTATTAAATACGCAATCGGTTGACTATACTTAAGGCATTGGGGTACAACACAGCGTTCATTCGCAGAATGAAGAGTCAGCGAACCGCTGTTCGCGGCGATTTTTTTAACAACACTGGTGCAATATGCAAGTTTTTATCATGCGTCACGGCGATGCGGCATTAGATGCAGCAAGTGATTCTGTCAGGCCCCTTACGCATTGCGGCTGCGATGAATCACGCCAGATGGCCAGCTGGCTTAACGGCCAGGCGGTAGATATTGAGCGTGTTCTGGTGAGTCCTTACCTGCGTGCCGGGCAGACCCTTGCCACGGTTCGGGAAGTGCTGCCATTGCCTGAAGAGCAAGATGTATTACCTGAGCTGACACCGGGCGGCGATCCGGGCTTAGTGGCCTGCTATTTGCAGGTGCTGGCGAATGAAGGGGTTAAATCGGTGCTGGTGATCTCACATCTGCCGTTGGTGGGTTACCTGGTTTCTGAACTCTGCCCGCAAGAGGCCCCGCCGATGTTTGCCACCTCTGCCATTGCCTGCGTGGATTTCGATGCGGAAAACAGCGAAGGTAAGCTGGAGTGGCAGGTTAGCCCAAAAAAATTAGCTAAAGCGATCTAGCAGCGGCGTTCTCGCCGCCTGTGTCAGGGTTTTGCGCCCTGGGCGCCAGCAGGACGGTAGCCGAAAACGGCTCCCCTGCGATGTTCCGGAAACCCCGACGATTTGCAACGCCGTCGGGTTGCCTCTACAGCAGTAACTCTGGCGGCTGCCACTCTTCCACTTCAATCAACACCAGCAATGCGGCATCGCCGCCAAACTCCTTTGGTGCCTGATGAAAAGCCATCACCCACGGGTGTTGCGCTAACCATAATGGCGTCTGCTGTTTAAGCACATGTTTGCCGTGTCCGTGCATCACGCTGGCACAAAAAATATGTTCGCGACGACAGGCGGCAATCAACGCGCCCAGCTCCTGTTTCGCCTGATTTTGCGTCAGCCCGTGCAGGTCGAGAAAAATTTCCGGCGTATAGTCACCACGGCGCAGCTTTTTCATTTCGTAATGGCTGACGTCACTGCGCACATAGCGCATCGGGCCTTCCGATGACAGCAGCGGCTGAAACTCATCGGAAAAATAGTGGCTGTTATCGGCCTGCTCAGAAAGCAGCCGTTTAACCGGCACTTCACCGATCTTTTTACGCTTTGGCGGATGAACAATGGTGTCCTGCGCCAGTTTGCGCGTGCCGCTGATTAGCTGACGAAACAGAGCTTTATCATCAGCGCTAAGTTTTTCTTTCCGGGTCATTAGTCTTCACTGTCATGTTAATTTGCGGCGAACCTGGCGCATGGCTTCGGCCCGTCAGACCTCTACCTTAACTCGCCCCTGTAACAAAAGTCAGCTTTTTCGCCTCTCTGCGCTGAATTATTGCCGGCTTCGTGGCAAACTAGCGGCCGAGTTTACAGAACGGCCTGCGGAGGGCAACTTGGACAAAATTTTCGTCGATGAAGCAGTGAATGAACTGCATACCATTCAGGACATGCTGCGCTGGACGGTGAGCCGTTTTTCAGCAGCCAATATCTGGTATGGTCATGGCACCGATAACCCATGGGACGAAGCCGTTCAGCTGGTGTTGCCAACGCTCCATTTGCCGTTGGATATTCCGGAAGATATGCGCCTTGCGCGTCTGACGTCCAGTGAGCGTCATCGCATCGTTGAGCGCGTTATTCGCCGCATTAACGAGCGTATTCCGGTTGCTTACCTGACGAATAAAGCCTGGTTCTGCGGTCACGAATTCTATGTTGATGAGCGGGTACTGGTACCGCGTTCGCCAATCGGCGAGCTGATCAATAACCACTTTGCTTCGCTTATCGATCATCAGCCGCTGCATATCCTTGATATGTGCACCGGCAGTGGTTGTATCGCTATCGCCTGCGCCTATGCTTTCCCGGAAGCGGAAGTGGACGCGGTGGATATTTCACTGGATGCGCTGGCGGTCACTGAGCAGAATATTGATGCTCACGGCATGACCCATAACGTCACGCCAATCCGTTCCGATCTGTTCCGCGATCTGCCAAAAATTCAGTATGACCTGATTGTCACCAACCCACCGTATGTCGATGCCGACGATATGGACGATCTGCCGAATGAGTATCGCCATGAACCGGAGCTGGGCCTGGCAGCGGGCAGCGATGGCCTGAAACTGGCGCGTCGCATTCTGGCCTGCGCGCCTGATTACCTGACCGAAAACGGTATTCTGGTATGCGAAGTGGGCAACAGCATGGTGCATATGATGGAACAGTATCCTGATGTGCCGTTTACCTGGCTGGAGTTTGATAACGGCGGTGACGGCGTGTTTATGCTGACCAGACAGCATATTATCGATGCTGCCCATCACTTCAAGATTTATAAAGATTAAACATCAAAAAAGTAGCCTCCTGACAGAATAGAGGGAATAGAAAAATGGCGGGTAACACTGTTGGTCAACTCTTCCGCGTCACCAGTTTCGGTGAGTCGCATGGTATCGCGCTGGGCTGTATCGTTGATGGTGTACCGCCAGGTATTCCACTCACCGAAGCCGATTTGCAACACGACCTCGATCGCCGTCGTCCGGGGACGTCACGCTATACCACCCAGCGCCGCGAACCGGATCAGGTAAAAATTCTCTCCGGCGTGTTCGAAGGCGTGACCACCGGTACGCCGATCGGTCTGCTGATTGAAAATACCGATCAGCGTTCGCAGGATTACAGTGAAATAAAAGATGTTTTCCGCCCGGGACATGCCGATTATACCTACGAGCAGAAATATGGCCTGCGCGACTATCGCGGCGGCGGTCGCTCTTCTGCACGTGAAACCGCGATGCGCGTGGCCGCGGGGGCAATTGCCAAGAAATATCTGGCGCTGAAGCATGGCATCGTGGTGCGCGGTTATCTGTCGCAGATCGGTGATGTGGCTTGTGAGCTGAAAGACTGGGATCAGGTTGAACAAAACCCGTTCTTCTGCCCGGACCCGGATAAGCTGGAAGCGCTGGATGAACTGATGCGCGGGCTGAAGAAAGAGGGCGACTCCATCGGTGCCAAAGTCACGGTGATGGCAGAAAACGTACCGGCTGGCTGGGGCGAACCGGTGTTTGACCGTCTGGATGCCGATCTGGCGCATGCGCTGATGAGCATTAATGCGGTGAAAGGGGTGGAAATCGGTGACGGCTTTGCGGTGGTAAACCAGCGCGGCAGCCAGCATCGTGACGAGGTCCGCGCCGATGGTTTTCAGAGCAATCACGCCGGTGGCATTCTCGGCGGCATCAGTAGCGGTCAGACGGTGATTGCAAATCTGGCAATGAAACCGACCTCCAGCATTACCGTGCCGGGCAAGACGATTAATCGCTACGGTGACGAGATCGAGATGATTACCCGTGGGCGTCACGATCCGTGCGTTGGCATCCGCGCGGTGCCGATTGCCGAAGCGATGATGGCGATTGTGTTAATGGATCACCTGATGCGTCAACGCGCGCAGTGCGCCGACGTGAACAGCAACGTGCCACGTTGGTAATGCGATGAAAAAGCTGCTGCTCGCTTTCTGCACTCTGTTGGCCAGTACGCCGTTGCTGGCCGCGACTCCGTGGCAATCCATTCATCAGCCGATTAGCGGCAGTCCGCAGTCGATTGGTGCCTTTGCCAATGGTTGTATTGTTGGCGCGCAGCCGCTGCCGCTTGAGGCTGCCAACTATCAGGTGATGCGCCAGGATCAGCGGCGCTACTTCGGCCATCCCGACCTGATTCTGTTTATTCAGCGTCTGACCACTCAGGTCGGCAATCTGGGGCTCGGAGAAGTGCTGATTGGCGATATGGGGATGGCGGCAGGCGGGCGCTTCAGTAGCGGTCACGCCAGTCATCAGTCCGGTCTGGACGTCGATATCTGGTTACAACTGCCGAAAAAGCGCTGGACGGCGCAAATGCTGCTGAAGCCTCAACCGTTGGATCTGGTCAGCGCCGATGGCCGCAATGTGGTGGCGCGTCACTGGCAGCCGCAGATTGACAGCCTGATTAAGCTGGCAGCAAAAGATGAGGAAGTGACGCGCATCTTCGTCAATCCGGCGATTAAAAAGCAGCTTTGTGCCGATGCCGGTGCCGATCGTGACTGGTTACGCAAAGTGCGCCCGTGGTTTGGTCATCGCGCGCATATGCATGTGCGCCTGCGCTGTCCGGTGGGCAGCACTGAGTGCGAAGAGCAGGCTCCGCCACCGGCAGGTGATGGCTGTGGTGCCGAGCTGAACAGCTGGTTTGAACCGAAAAAACCGGGCAGTGGATCGCCAGTGAAACGCGAGCCGCCGCCGTTGCCGCCGTCATGTCAGGCGTTACTGGATAAGCACTTACTTTAGGAACAGAGATGGATTGGTTCGTTGTCAGCCCGATGCTGGTCGGGCTGCTGTTTTGTGTTGCGGTACTGGCGGCATTTATCGACTCCATCGCCGGCGGCGGCGGATTACTCACCGTTCCGGCTCTGCTGGCCGTCGGGATGTCACCGGCGCAGGCGCTGGCCACCAATAAATTGCAGGCGGTGGGCGGCTCTTTCTCTGCCAGCCTCTACTTTGTGCGCCGCAAGGCGGTTAATCTCGCCGAGCAGAAGCTCAATATTGCCATGACATTTATTGGCTCGGTGATCGGCGCAATTCTGATTCAGCATATTCAGCCCGGCCTGCTGCGTCAGGTGCTGCCGCTGCTGATTATCGCCATCGGCCTCTATTTCCTGCTGATGCCGCGTCTCGGTGAAGAAGATCGCGTGCGCCGCTTACACGGTCTGCCTTTTGCGCTGATCGCCGGTGGCTGCGTTGGTTTTTACGACGGCTTTTTCGGCCCGGGTGCCGGTTCTTTCTATGCGCTGGCCTTTGTCACCCTGTGTGGCTATAACCTCGCAAAATCCACCGCACACGCCAAAGTCCTGAACTTCACCTCCAATATGGGCGGCCTGTTGTTCTTTATGTTTGGAGGCAAAGTGGTGTGGGGCACCGGGCTGATTATGCTGCTGGGCGCGATCTGCGGTGCACGACTGGGTGCGCGAATGGTACTCAGCCGTGGCCAGACGCTGATCCGCCCGATGGTGGTGATTGTCTCGGCGGTGATGAGCAGCAAGCTGTTGTATGACAGCTACGGCACACAAATTGGCGCGTGGCTTCAAACGCTGTTCTGAAGCCTGTTCACTGGCAATAGTGCTCGAAACTCTGCAACCATAATGCGACAATTTCGCGTTTTTTTATCTGATGACAAGTCCAATGACCACTACGCACCATTATCAGCAGCTTATTACTCTGTTTGACGACTGTTTTAACCAGGATTTTCAGACCCGCTTAATCAAAGGCGACGACGAGCCGATTTACCTGCCAGCAGATGATCAGTCGCCGTGGAATCGGGTGGTGTTTGCGCATGGCTACTATGCCAGCGCGCTGCACGAAATCTCGCACTGGTGTATCGCCGGTGCTGAACGCCGCAAGCTGGTGGATTTCGGCTACTGGTATTGCCCTGATGGCCGCGACGAAACCACGCAAAACCAGTTCGAGTCGGTTGAAATTAAACCGCAAGCGCTGGAATGGTTGTTTTCTGTTGCCGCAGGGTTTCCGTTCAATGTAAGTTGTGACAATCTCAACGGAGATTGCGAACCCGACCGCATTGCGTTTCAGCGCAAGGTGCAGGCTCAGGTTATTGATTATCTGAACAATGGCATTCCGGCGCGTCCGGCACGCTTTATTGAAGCACTTCGTTCGTATTACTCAACGCCCCCGATTACGGCAGCGCAGTTTCCCTGGCCGGAAGACCTGTGATCTGCCGGGGAGTGAATTTTGAAGAAGAGGAATTGACATGATCGCAGATTTTGAAGCGCGTATTCTGGCCCTGATTGACGATATGGTCGAGCACGCCAGTGACGATGAGCTGTTTGCCAGCGGTTATCTGAGCGGTCATCTCACGCTGGCGGTTGCCGAGCTGGATCAGAGCGGTGAACATACGCCGGAAGCCTTGCAGATTCAGGTGCAAAGAAGCCTGCATAACGCCATTGATGCCGGTGAGCTTTCGCCGCGCGATCAGGCGCTGGTGATCGGTATGTGGGACAACCTGTACCTGCAGGCGCGTCAGTCAGCATAATGCTGCGGGGCGAATCACTTCGCCCCTGACATCCGGCGTTACAACACCGCTTTTCCCTTCAGTAATTTCCTTACCCAGTAACGATTTGGATTGAGCGCTGCCAGCGTGGTGGCATCCAGCGGAATCGGCTCGTCGCACAGCTGTGCCGCCAGAATCTCTGCCGCCAGCGGCGCACTGCATAAACCCCGTGAACCGAGCGCACCCAGCGCGAACAGCTGAGGCCAGAGCGGCGACGGCAGCACCGTTTCGCCGTTTGCCAGCCGGTCGCGCAGATCGCCATACTGCATCAGCGTCTGCTGATAATCCGGCAGTGCGCCAACCATTGGCAGATGATCGCGGGTGGCGCAACGCACGCCGCAGCGCGCTTCGCCGGCGCTGACATCCACATCTTCAGGCCAGTCGCTGGCGGGCAGGCAACGCAGCAGGCGCGCGCGGTTTTCCTGCTGATCGCTTTCGCGGTAGTCGGTAGCGATTTCACCGCGGCGATAACTGGCTCCGATACAGTGGGTGCCAAACTGTGGGCTGCGCGGTGTCAGATACCCGTCATAGCAAAGCACCTGTTTTAACGCGCTAAGGCCGCCGCGTGAAGGCACATGGCTGACCTGTCCGGCCACCGCATATACCGGCAATTTGCTGCTCTGTGGCAGCGATGCCAGCCCGTGGCCGGTGGCCAGCACCACATTTTGATGCGTCACGCGTTGTCCACCGGCAAAGCTCAGCTGCCAGCCTGGCGAAAGCGCATCGAGTTGTTCCAGCCGGTGCAGCCAGTGAATGCGCAAACCTTGCTGGCTGGCGAGATCCAATACCGTTGCCGTCAGTTCGGCTGGCGATAACCAGCCGCCGAGCGGGTAGGTGATGCCGCCACAGCCGGTCTGCACGTCTGCCAGCGCGGCAACCTGTTGGGCATCGACAATCTGCGCCAGTTCAGGCGGTAATCCCATTTCGCCCATCTGCGCAATTTTTTCCTGACTTTTTTCATCCCAGCCGAGCTGAGTCACGCCGCACCAGTGGTGCTCAAAGGTCTGCGGCAGTTGGTCGTACAGACGGCGGGCAAAGGTAAACGCCGCCGGAAAAAACTGTTTCAGCGCTTCATCATGATGATTGAGTAACGGATAGAGCGCTCCCTGACGATTACCGGATGCGCCCAGTGCTGGCGCGTCATCGGCACAGTAGAGGGTCACGCGCTTCTTACGGCGCAACAGCGCCAGTGCCAGCAGCGCACTGGCGACGCCGCCACCAATAATGGCGATATCCTCACCTTGTGCGGCAGGGCGGGAATACCACGGTGTACGGGCAGCGATATCGGCAGAGTCGTTGAGCGTGCCGACCAGCATTTCGCGTTTCGGACCAAATCCTTTGCGCCGCGTAGCGGCAAATCCCGCCTCCAGCAGGCCGCGACGGACAAATCCGGCGGCGGTAAAGGTGGCAAAACTGCCGCCCGGACGCGCCAGTCGTGCCATGGCGTCGAACAGCTCGGGCGTCCACATCTCCGGGTTTTTCGACGGAGCAAAACCGTCGAGAAACCACGCATCCACCTGACGGTTGAGACTGTCATCAAAATTATCAATAAGTTGGTTAATATCACCGAACCACAGATCGAGGGTGATACGTCCGCCGTCGAGCAGCAGGCGATGGCAGCCCGGCAGCGCCTGCGGCCATTGGGCGCGCAGCTGTTCGGCCCACGGAGCCAGTTGCGGCCAGTGGGCATGCGCCTCGGCTAAATCCGCGACTTTTAGTGGGAATTTTTCCACGCTGATAAAGTGCAGGCGCTGTAAGGTCGCAGCAGGATGCGCGCGACGAAAACCATCAAAAGCCTGCCACAGCGTCAAAAAATTAAGCCCGGTACCGAAGCCGGTTTCGGCGGTAATAAATAATTCACGCGGGTGATCACTAAAACGCGCCGGTAAATTATTGCCCGCGAGAAACACGTAGCGCGTCTCTTCCAGCCCGTTCTGATTGGAAAAATAGACGTCGCCAAAGGTTCGCGACACAGGTGTACCCTGTTCATTCCAGGACAATTCGGCATGTTCAACCGGGGATAATTTCACGACAATGGCTCGTTAATCAGGCAGTGGCGCGATTCTAGCGATGTCGCTCACATGACGCAAATTTACAAAAGTTAAAAGCTGATCGGACTTGTTCGGCGTACAAGTGTAAGCTAGAGTGCTCGTCGTATCCTAATTTGAAGTGGAAGAGGTATTTGAATGAAACGTGCAGTGATTACTGGCTTAGGGATCGTTTCTAGCATTGGTAATAACCAGGAGGAAGTTCTGGCTTCTCTGCGTGAGGGCCGTTCGGGCATTACCTTCTCGCAAGAGCTGAAAGATTCCGGCATGCGTAGTCACGTCTGGGGTAACGTTAAGCTGTCTAAAGACGAAATCTCCAGCCTCATCGATCGCAAAGTGCTGCGCTTTATGAGTGATGCATCGGTCTACGCTTATATCTCCATGCTGGAAGCGGTAAAAGATTCCGGTCTGACCGTAGAGCAGTACCAGAATAACCCACGTGTGGGTCTGGTTGCCGGTTCCGGCGGCGGTTCCCCTTACTACCAGGCAGCCAGCGTTGATGGTATGCGTGCGAAAGGTCTGCGCGGCGTTGGCCCTTATATGGTCACCAAAGCTATGGCATCCGGCGTCTCTGCTTGCCTGGCAACACCGTTTAAAATCCACGGTGTGAACTACTCCATCAGCTCCGCCTGTGCGACTTCTGCACACTGTATTGGTAACGCGGTTGAGCAGATCCAGCTGGGCAAACAGGATATCGTGTTTGCTGGCGGCGGCGAAGAGCTGTGCTGGGAAATGTCCTGCGAGTTCGACGCCATGGGCGCGCTCTCTACCAAAAATAACGACGCACCAGAAAAAGCCTCACGTACCTATGATGCGGGCCGTGACGGCTTTGTTATCGCTGGCGGCGGCGGTATGGTGGTCGTTGAAGAGCTGGAGCATGCGCTGGCACGTGGTGCGCATATCTATGCTGAAATCGTTGGTTACGGCGCGACTTCTGACGGTGCTGATATGGTGGCGCCATCAGGTGAAGGTGCAGCGCGCTGCATGCGTATGGCGATGGAAGGTGTCGATACTCCGGTTGATTACCTGAACACCCACGGTACTTCCACTCCGGTAGGCGATGTGAAAGAACTGGGTGCAATCCGCGCGGTATTTGGTGATAAAGCGCCAGCAATGTCAGCTACCAAAGCGATGACCGGCCACTCTCTGGGTGCGGCAGGCGTTCAGGAAGCAATCTACTCACTGCTGATGCTGGAAAATGGCTTTATCGCGCCAAGCATCAACATTGATGAGCTGGATCCGGCGGCTGAAGGTCTGAATATCGTGACCAAACCGACCGAGCAGCAGCTGACGACGGTGATGTCCAACAGCTTCGGCTTCGGTGGCACCAACGCCACCCTGGTTATGCGTAAATATCAGTAATGATCGTGTTGGGGCGGCGTTCTCGCCGCCCGGCCATCAATAAGGGAGCCGAAAATGGCTCCCTTTATTATTGCTGCGGAGCCTTAATCACTATGACCGCCAGCAGGCTGACAATCAGCGCAGCGGACACTATCATCATCAGGCCACTCAGACTGGACACTGATAAAATCGCGCCACCGACCAGCGCTCCCGCACCTATCGCCGCATTAAAGATGGCCACATAAATCGCGGAAGCCGGCATCGCCGCTTCGCCCGCCAGGCGCAATATCCAGCTCTGAAAACCGACAAAAACAATCGCCACGCCGATTCCCCATCCCAGCAGCAGTGCCGACGCACTGAGCGCTGAACCGTTGTCCGGCAGTAATCCGATTGCCAGAACAGCAGCAGCCATCAACATCAGCGCCACCAGCACCAGCGGTTTAAGCTGGCGGTCGATCAGTTTGCCAGAAATCACATTACCCAGTATCCCCGCGACGCCAAATACCAGCAGCAGTGAGCTGACCAGCCCAGGACGAATATGCAATGCTTTCGACAACAGCGGTTCGATATACGTAAAGGCGGCAAAATGGGCAGTAATCGCGCAGGCAGTCGTCGCATAGATCAGCAGAAACGAGCGGTTACGGACAATAGCTGAAAGCTCACGCCAGCCAGGGCTGACCGAACGCGGCAGCCGTGGTAGCGTCAGCAGCATGGCACCGGCGGCAATCAGTGACAGTGCCGAAACGGCGATAAAGGCGGTTCTCCAGCCATCAGATTGCGCCAGCAAATTGGCCAGCGGCACGCCAGCCACGCTGGCGGCCGAGACGCCACCAAAAATAATCGAGGTTGCCAGACCGATTCGGTTGGCCGGAACCAGCTGCGCGCCCACCGTACCGATCATCGCCCAGAATGCGCCATGCGCCAGCGCACCAGCCATGCGGGCTATCAGCAGCGTGGAGAATTGCGCTGCTCCGGCGGCAACAAAACTGGAAAGCGCCAGTAGAGTCATTAAACCGATCAGCAGCGGTTTGCGCGGCACGCGGCTGAGAAGGGTGGCTGACAGCAGTGCGGCGATGGCGGCAATCCATGCATAGGCGGTGACGATCAATCCGGCTTTGCCGGTAGTCAGGCCAAAATCATCCGCTAACGGCGAAAGCAGGCCGACAGGAGCCAGTTCAGTGGTGACGATGGAAAAGCTGCTGATTCCTAATACCCCAACCGCCAGCCAGTTTTTCCACGGTAACGCGGCGTTGCCTGCTGAAGGTTGCGCCAGCGGTTGATGATCAATATCGCTCATAATTTAATTCCTTTCACGGTTTGCATCGCATTGCTGCTGATAAAGTGGATGCAGTATAATTTTCCTTAATTGGCTTTAATATTGACGTAATCGGAAGGTGGTTTTCCGATAATGGAAATCATATGAACACAGCATTAATCTGGGATGACGCCCGAATCTTTCTGGCGATCGCCCGCTGCGGCACGTTAAGTGGCGCAGCCATCGCGCTGGATATGGGGATTGCCACCGTTTCCCGGCGGCTGGATCGACTGGAAGCGGTGCTGGGTATGCCGTTATTCAGTCGTCACCAGCAGGGCTATCGACTGACGGATGACGGCGAGGTGCTGCTGGAACGTGCCGAAGCGCTGGAGCATGCCGGGCATCTGTTCGGTGAAGCGGCACGTCATCAGGGGCGCGTGGCGGGCTGTGTGCGGCTGGCTACCGCCGAGAATCTGGCGAATCCGCTGATCATTCCTTCGCTACCGCAACTTTTTGCCTGTCATCCTGAGTTGCAGGTGGAAATTGTCAGCGGCGTGCAGACGGTAAACTTGCACCGACGTGATGCCGATCTTGCCGTCAGAATGGTCAAACCTGAAGCGGGTAATGTGACAATTAAGCGGCTCGGCACCCTGGGTTTTGGGCTGTATGGTTCCGCCAGTTACCTTAACGCCCGTATCAACGGTCCGGAAGCAGGCAGCTTTGATCATGACCGCTTTATTGGCTGGGCAGAGTCACACAGCCATTTGCCCGCGGCCAGATGCCTTACCAGCATGCTGCGTGGACGCCGTTGTCAGCTGGCAACCACCACCTTATCCGCACAGATTGCTGCCGCCACTGCCGGCGTCGGGCTGGCAATGGTGCCGCACTTTATTGCCCGCCAGGCCGGGCTTATCTGCCTGCGGGCGGAGCCGGGCGCGGATCAGCCGCTCTGGCTGGCGATCCATGCCGATCTCTCTCATTCGAGGCGGGTCAGGGCGGTAGCCGATCATCTGATTGCGCTGTTTGCCAGTCGCCGCAATGAGCTGGCACAGCCGTAATCGATGGATGTGGCTTTACAGTATGGGATAAAATCGCCAGAATAATTAATTATGAAATATTAATTCCAGTGCCATTGCCGTGATACTGCGAAAAGGAAGCGATCGAGATGTCCAGTTCTGCCGCCGTTGAGCCTCAGGCCAGCCCCACACCTTCGCTGGTCAGCATGGTCGTTGCCGTGTTCTTAACCTATCTGACCGTTGGTTTGCCGCTGCCGGTGATCCCGCTGTATGTCCATCATGAACTGGGTCTGAACAATGTGATGGTCGGTATCGCGGTCGGCATTCAGTTTCTTGCGACCGTGCTGACGCGGGGCTATGCCGGGCGTCTTGCCGATCAGCAAGGTGGCCGGCGCTCGACCATCCAGGGAATGCTGGCTTGCTCGCTGGCCGGACTGGCCTATCTGCTGGCGGCGTTATTGCCGGTGGATGTGATGGTGAAATTTGGTCTGTTGGTGATCGGCCGTTTGATTCTTGGTTTTGGCGAAAGCCAGCTGCTGACTGGCAATCTCACCTGGGGCATGGGGCTGGTGGGGCCGAAGCGTTCCGGGCAGGTGATGTCATGGAACGGCATGGCGATTTATGGCGCGCTGGCAGCGGGCGCACCGCTGGGTTTGCTACTGCATGCTCACTGGGGCTTTGTCGCGCTTGGCGTGACCACCCTGCTGCTGCCGCTGTTTGCTTTGCTGTTTAACGTCTGGGTGCGGCCGGTAGCGACCCATCCCGGCGAGCGCCCCTCGCTGTGGCGCGTGGTCGGGCAGATTTGGCAGCCGGGTTTAGGTCTGGCGTTGCAGGGCGTCGGCTTCGCCGTGATCGGTACTTTTGTCTCGCTCTGGTTTGCCGCGCAAAGCTGGGGCAATGGCGGTTTTGCCCTGACGGCGTTTGGCCTTGCCTTTGTGCTGATGCGCGTGTTGTTTGGCGGAATGCCGGATCGTTTTGGCGGTATCCGGGTGGCACTGGTTTCGCTGGCCATCGAGGTTTGCGGCCTGCTGCTGCTGGGCCTGGCACCGAATGGCTGGCTGGCGCTGGCGGGTGCGGCACTGACCGGCTGCGGCTGTTCACTGGTCTTCCCGGCGTTAGGAGTTGAAGTGATTAAACGGGTGCAACCACAGGTTCGCGGTACCGCGCTGGGGGGCTATTCGGCGTTTCAGGATATTGCTTACGGCATCAGCGGCCCGTTGGCCGGCATGCTGGCGACCTCCGCCGGTTATGGTGCGGTATTTATTGCCGGTGCTGCCGCTGCCGCAACCGGTATTCTGGTTACGCTGCTGTTTGCCCGCGCTCAGTAATCCAGCTGCGCCAGCTTATCAACCGCCTGAATAATCTCCGTGCGCTCCAGCGCGGAGAATCCGAGAATCCAGCCTTGTTGCGGCGCGCTTTGCCTGATGCACAGCGGTGCCAGTGTTGGCAACAGTAATCCTCGCGCGGCGGCCTGAGCACTCAGTTGCTGGGCATCACCGCGGGTCAGTCTGACCGTCAGTTGCAGGCCGCCATGGTTATCCAGCGGTAAAAAACGGTCGCTCAGTTTCAGCGTCAGTTGTTCAAGTAACAGGTCACGACGGCTGTGATATAACTGACGCATCAGGCGTAAGTGCGCGGCAAAATGGCCGTTATCAATAAAGTCGGCGGTGATTGCCTGTGGCAGCTGCGCGCTGTGGCCATCGATAACGCTGCGTAAGCGGCGTAGCGGCTCAACCAGCGCTGGCGGCACCACCATATAAGCCAGACGCAATGAGGGAAACAGCACTTTGGAAAAGGTGCCGAGATAGATCACCCGCCCGGCGTTATCCAGACCCTGCATCGCGGGCATCGGCATGCCGCCATAGTAAAATTCGCTGTCGTAATCATCCTCAATTAACCAGCTCTGCCGGGTGGTGGCAAAGTTCAGCCATTGCAGGCGGCGCTCCAGACTCATGGTGACGCCGGTGGGATACTGATGTGACGGCGTGAGATACACCAGCCTCGGCGTGCCTGCCGTCAGCTGTGCGCCCTGATGGTCGAGAGACAGGGGAGAGAGCTGTGCGCCAGCGGTAATAAACGCATTGCGCGCGCCGGGGTAGCAGGGATCTTCCAGCCAGACCGAATCCCCCGCGTCCAGCAGCAGCAACGCGATCATCTGCAACGCCTGCTGTGAACTGCTAAGAATCATCACCTGTCCGGCATCACAGCGCACCCCACGTGACTGCGCCAGATAGCGCGCCACCGCCTGGCGTAACGGCAGATAGCCCTGAGGATCGCCATAGCGCATCAGCTTTTCGCCGTGCTGGCGCTGCTGGCTGGCAGTAATACGACGCCAGAGCGCATGCGGGAAAGCGCGTAATTCTGGCGAACCGGCGGCGAAAGCATACGGGAAAGGCGGATCCTGACAGCCGCCGGTGGCGACAATCTGCTGCCCACGTTGCGACAGCGCCAGTATGCCGGGCGTCGCTGCCACCGGCTTTGCGTCAGTGAACATCGCGATGGCGACAAAGGTTCCCTGACCGACTTTACGTAGCAGATAGCCCTCACTTTCCAGCTGGCTATAAGCGGCTTCTACCGTCACTCGCGACAGGCCAAGATCCTGCGCCATCAGGCGTGAAGAGGGTAAACGCTGGCCTTTTTGCAGGGTACCCTGGGCAATTGCCTGCCGCAACGAGGCGCTTAAGCGCTCGCGGCGCGTTCCCGTCTGCTGCGAAGCCAGTAACGCCAGCAGCGGCGCAGTGATAATTGCCATAAATCGGTCTTATTAATGGCCTGAAATGGGTATCAAGTGTAAGGCCGATTTGGCGTATTATCGAGTGAAATAATCAGCAGGAGATAATGATGCACACCTCATCAGTACTGGCCTTCCCCCCGCCCGACGCGGCTGAGAGCGCCGAATGGCTGCGCAAAAAACTGGCATATTATGCTGATGCCTGGGATGTGGCGGAGGATCTGTCGCGCGGCGTTAGCGAGATTGTGGTGATTGATACCCGCTCGCCAGAGGCGTATCGCGCCGGTCACATCTGCGGTGCCGTCAGTTTTCCCCACCGCACCATGACGGCGGAGAGCACTGCGTCGCTCGATCGCAGCAAAGTGTATGTAACCTATTGCGATGGCATCGGCTGTAATGGCTCAACTAAAGGCGCGTGGAAGCTGGCAAGCCATGGATTTCGGGTGAAAGAGTTAATTGGCGGGCTGGATTTCTGGCGGCGCGATAATCATCCCCTGGCTGAGGGTGACGAGCCGGGCAGCTGGCCATTGGCGGCGACGCTGCCCGGCTGCGGCTGTTAATTAAATCAATAACAGTTAAGCGTATTTATTATTTTTTTAGTTTGTCATTTAAAGAAAAGGGACGTTATATAAGCAACGGATTGGCTAATTAATCATGGTAAGGATGCCAGATGGATACCTATACTGATATTGCAAGACGGATTGCCAGAATCATGGTTTCGCCTGAAACGATGGTCGGCGTAACGCAAGGAATGGTCTCAGTGCCTGTGGATCTGAGCTATCTGGCTTATGGGTTTATTGATACTGAGACCAGAGGTATACGACAGGATGAAAAAATTCGCTTAGCGTTTGCTGTAAAAAGAGGAATATTGCACCGGGAAAAGTTGATCAAAGCGGTGGCGATTATTCTGAATATGTTTGAAGAGGTTATGTCATTATCAATGCAGAAACGACTCTATGGTGGAACCTTGGGTTCCGCAGAGGGACGCTTTGGAACCTCGGCTTTTTTAGCTCAAATGGTGGCGAATTTTATAGTGCAAAGCAATGGTCTATGGATCAATGTCACCAAAACAGTGGCCCCTGCACTGTTGCTTGTCGGTGGCATCGCCGAGCGCTCTATTTACCGATCGCTTTATCTGCGTAAAGCAGCGCCTCCAATTTACAGAGCATTGAGACATAGTGGCGATCTCGATCTGCTTTTCTTTTTAATCGAACCCTTAATTCAGCCCTTTATCGAGGCGATAAAAATAAGATATACCCAAAGTGAGGAAAACTTTAATCAACTTATGGAAATGATTGATAATGAAATTACCAATCTGGAAGGTTAAAAAATTACTATGGCATTTTTTCTGCTGGTTACTGGATTTTTTAAGTCATTTATTAGGAATGATTACGGTATTCCTCTGCTTTTATTGGTTATTTCATTTTGAAACCTGGTCAGAACGGTTGATATATATCAGTGCCACTCTTGTTATTTATATTGCTATTGTTGCCGTGGTTTGTCAGTTGACGAAAGAAAAGTATGACTAATCTGCCGGGCAACTGGCGCTCAACAGCCAGATTGCCCGATTGCGGCGATCAATCAGAGCAGAATCCACAGCAGCACGACCAGCAAGATCACCACGGCAAACGCGGTAAATGCCGGGCGATTAGCCAGCGGTTGCAGCACGGAAGGTAAGGATGCGGTCTGTGAATGATACAGTGGCCTGGGATTGATCTCGCTGTCGGCCAGCGGCTGTTCCGCCAGTTTCTCTGCGCGACGCGCAAACAGCAGGTTAAGCAGATCCTGAGTCTGGGCGGCGGTCAGCACCGACAGCGGCGTCGCCTGGAAGCGCTGCTGGCTGTAGATTTCCAGCATCTGTTGCTCGTCGCGGTCCGGCGGCTGCTTAAGCGCGGCGATCAGCATCGCCAGGGTTGGCGCGCTGTGCTGGCTTAAGGTCTGACGCACCTGCAAATACTGCGTCAGCAGCGGGAAGTGGCGTGACGGAATCGGGTCGCCGCTTTTCAGATTGACCAGTTTCAGCACCGATGCCCAGATTTTTACCGGCTGTTCATCGGTCGCCGCTGCCAGTCGGCCGATCTGCTGGTTAAGCGTATGATGCTCGGCAGGTAACAGGGTGCGATCGGTGGTCATGCTGCGCTGCGGCTGCGGAATCGCCAGCTGGCCGTTTTGCAGCATGGTCAGTACCTGACGCAGCTGATCCTGCGTCAGTGAACTTAATACCGTATGACCAAATTGCTGGCGAATAAAATCACTCACCGCCTGACGATTGTTACCCTGCGGCAGCAGATCGGTCAGTTGTTGCAACAGCTGACGCGTCGCGTGACTGTTTTGCACCTGTGCCAGACGGGTATTCAGAAACTGTTCCGCCGCCGGGAAATGCTGTGAGCGTAGCTCGGCATCGCTTTTTACACCGACCTCATGACGCAATCCGGCCCACAGCTCGACAGATTTAAGCGTACTGAGCGACATAATGCGCACGATCAGGCGTTCCAGCGTGGTGCGCTGGGCAGGAGAGAGCGGTTGATCGCCGGCACCCGCCGGACGTTGCTGACCTGGCGGCGTGGTTATCGCTGCGCGATCGCCGGAAAGCGGCGCACCTGGGCCACTGAGAGGTTGCATGGCGTAATCCTTTCCAAAAACAGGTCAACATCCGGGGCGCGCCGGAACAGAAACAGGTAATCCGCTATGATAACAATCCCGCCGGGGAATCGGTAGTGGTGAAGTCAATTAACTCCTTCCCCCACACGGCGGGGGAAGAAGCAACAGGATTAGCCGGTGGCCAGTGCGGCACGCTTAAGCCGCCAGCGTTTCCAGAGGGGAGGCAGCAGCAAAATCGCCACCGCCAGAATTAACAGTACTTTACTGATCAGACTTTCCCACAGAATCGGCAGGTTACCGTTACTGATTGACAGCGCGCGACGTAAATTTTGCTCCAGCATCTCCCCAAGCACAAAGCCGAGGATCAGCGGCGACATCGGAAAATCCATTTTGCGCAAGATATAGCCGAAGATGCCCAGTGCGACCATTAACATCAGGTCAAAGGTGGTGCTGTGCACCGCATAGACGCCGACCGCTGAAATCGCGGCAATGGTGGGAACCAGGAACCACAAAGGGATGGTCAGCATGCGCGCGAAGAGATTGATCATCGGGATATTCATAATCAGCAGCATGACGTTGCCGATTAACAGCGCGGCAATCAGCCCCCAGACAATATCCGGCTGTTCGGTAAACATCGCCGGGCCTGGCGTGATGTTGTACAACGTCAGCGCACCAACCATCACCGCCGTGGTGCCGGAACCGGGAATGCCCAGCGTCAGCATCGGAATAAATGAGCCACAGGCCGATGCATTATTGGCCGCTTCCGGTGCGGCAACGCCGCGAATATCGCCTTTGCCAAAGTTAGCGCCACCGCTGATTTTTTTCTCACTCATATAGGCGATAGCGCTGGCGATAGTGGCGCCGGCACCCGGCAGCACGCCGACAAAAAAGCCCAGTACGGAAGAGCGCAGGGTGGTACCGACGCACTGCGTTGCCTCTTTCAGATTGAACATCATGCGCCCGCTGGCGCGCACCACTTTTTGCCCGCTGCTGGTGGATTCCAGCATCAGCAGGATCTCACTGACCGAGAACAGGCCGATTACCACTACCACAAACTGAATGCCGTCGGAGAGGTGAACGCTGTCGAAGGTAAAGCGATAGACGCCGGAATTAGCATCCACGCCGATGGTCGCCATCGCCAGACCGATTAACGCGGCGAGCACCGATTTCAGCGGGTTATGACTCATCATGCTGCCCAGGCAGGCGATGGCAAACACCATCAGCGCAAAAAACTCTGCCGGACCAAATGCCAGCGACCAGTTGGCGAGCAACGGCGCAAACAGAATAATACCGATAATCGCAATGGTTGAGCCGATAAACGAGCTGACGGCCGAAATCGACAGCGCCACGCCCGCCTGACCTTTTTGCGCCATCGGGTAACCATCCAGCGCGGTCATAATCGCCCCGGCATCTCCCGGCACATTCAGCAGAATCGAGGAGATGCGCCCGCCGTATTCGCAGCCAATATACACCGTTGCCAGCAGGATCAGAGCCGATTCGGCGGGCAGATGCAGCGCAAAGGCCAGCGGCATCAGAATGGCAACGCCATTAATCGGACCAAGGCCGGGCAGGACGCCGACGATGGTGCCGATAAAGCAACCCGTCAGCGCGATCAGCAGGTTTTCCGGCGTCATGGCGACGGCAAAACCCTGCATTAAGAAAGACCAGGTTTCCATGGTAACTCCGTTAACTCAGCCAGCTGCCGAGCGGTAAAGTGACATCCAGCAGACGGTCAAAGGCGTAAAACAGCACGCCGCCGATCACCACGCCCGAGAGCGCAGACGCCCACCAGACGCCGCCAAACAGCATGCCAAGACCAAAGGTCAGCAGTGCGGTACTCAGTGGAAAACCGAGGGATTCAAACAGCCAGCCATACAGCAGCATCATTACCATCAGCATCAGTAACCGGCGGAAAACCGGCTTCGCGGGCCAGCTGATCAGATCCGGCTTGCGTATCAGCAGCAGCACCGCACAAAGCGCCATCAGGCTGAGCAGAATCATTGGAAACGGGCGCGGACCGAGAGGTTCATAGTTGTATTCGCTGTGAATGCCCCGGCCGATAAACAGGCCCGCGAGACACAGCGCCAGCCACAGCGTCGCGAAGATACGATCGCTCATCATCGCCTCCGCTTATTTCGCCAGCCCGAAGGATTTGGCTTGTTCGCGATAATCCGTCACCTGTTGTTTGACGTAACTGTCCAGCGCTTTACCGGTCATATTAAATTCAAACAGGCCACGCTGGTCGCGCTGCTTTTTAAACGCTTCGCTGGCGGTCAACTTATTAAAGGCGTCTTGCCACCACTGATATTCGGCGTCGCTGACCTTCGGACCGAGATAAAAACCGCGGATAACCGGCCAGACAATATCGAAACCTTGCTCTTTCGCGGTCGGAATCGCCTGCAGTGGCTCCGGCAGGCGTTTATCTGACATGACTGCCAGCACGCGCAGCTTGCCACCTGCCAGATGGGGCACCATTTCACTCATATCACCGGACACTACCTGAATATGGTTGCCAAGCAGCGCGGTAACCGCTTCGCCGCCGCCCTCAAAGGCGACATAGCGCATTTTACGCGGATCCAGCCCCGTATCGCGTGTCAGCAGTGCGGTTTTCATCCAGTCCTGGCTGCCAATCGATGCGCCCGCACCGACCACCACCGAGTTGATATCTTTTTTCATCGCAGCCATCAGTTCGCCGAGCGTCTGGTATGGCGAGTCGGCGCGTACTGCGACCATGCCGTAATCGGTGCCGATTGCCGCCAGCCACTTCACATCATCGACCGTGTAGCGGCCAAATTTGCCTTGCGACAGATTCAGCAGTGAACCGCCGGAGAACGCGACCACCGTGCCAAACTCGGCCGGACGTTGGGCGATAATCGCGTTATACGCCACGGCACCGACGCCGCCAGGCATAAAGGTGACGCGCATCGGCGCTTTCAGCAGTCCGTTTTCCTGCAATGAGATCTGTAACAGTTTGCAGGTCAGGTCAAAGCCGCCGCCGGGTTTGGCCGGGGCAATACATTCTGTGCGGCTGGGCGCTTCAGTGGCAAAACTGGCCTGCGCTGCCAGGCAGAGAGCGGCAGTGGCCAGGGTGGTGCGGATCATTTTTTTCATTAACTGCTCCATGTAAATATCTTCCCAGAGTGTGAGGCTTGCCGAATTTTCACGGTTGCCAAATTGTTAAGGCAGCAACCTTTCAATTACCTTTCACTGGACGGGAAAATCAACAGGATGTGATATGCGTCTCTTACTGGTGGAAGATACGGCGGAGCTGGCGTGCTGGTTGCACAAGGCGCTAACCCATGCGGGATTCGCCGTTGACTGGGTGGCTGATGGTCTGGCAGCCGATCAGTTGTTACAAACCGAGCAATACGCGCTGGTGGTTCTGGATGTGTCACTGCCGCGGCTAAACGGGCTGGAACTGCTGGCGCGCATCCGTAAGCGCGGGCAGAGCCTGCCGGTACTGTTACTGACGGCACGGGCGGAACTGGCGGATCGGGTGCGCGGGCTTAATCAGGGGGCGGATGACTATCTGACCAAACCTTTCGAGCTGGCAGAGCTTGAAGCGCGTATTCGTGCGCTGCTGCGCCGCAGTCAGAGCCACCCGATGGCGGCGCAGGTGTTTGGTCAGCTGATGCTGCATGACGACGGTTTCTTTGTGTTGCAGGACAAGCCGCTGGCGCTGACGCCGCGTGAATCCAGTGTGTTAACCACGCTGATGCAGCGCCGTGGCCGGCCGGTTTCGCGTCAACAGCTGTATGAGCAGACTTTTACCCTCGCAGATGAAGCCAGCCCGGAAAGTATCGAACTGTATGTGCACCGGGTACGTAAAAAACTCTCCGGCAGTAATGTCTCGATTGTGACGCTGCGCGGGCTGGGCTACAGCCTGGAGTGCCAGCCGTGCGCCTGATCCACTCGCTACGCGGCGAGCTGTTGCTGTGGCTGGGATTGCCGCTATTACTGCTGTGGGGATTGTCGGTGTATACCCACTATGAAAGTGCCTCGCAGGCGGCAACCCAGGCTTATGATCGCTCATTGCTGGCGTCGGCGCGCACCGTGGCGGAACGGCTGACAGTGCGCAGCGGACAGCTGGAAGTGGATGTGCCCTGGGTGGTGCTCGACAGTTTCGAGCGCAATATGCCGGATCGGCTGTTTTATCAGGTGATTTCGCCAGAGGGTAAAACGCTATCCGGCTATAACGATCTGCCAGGCATCCCGCCGGATAGCCGCCTGTCCACCCGTTATCCGGCGCTGGTTTACTTTTATGACGCCGACTATCGCCATACCCCGATTCGCATTGCCGCGCTGTGGCAGCCGGTCAGTGAAGAGGGGATCGGCGGTATGGCGCTGATCCTGGTGGCGGAAACGCTGACGTCACGCCAGCAGTTTGCCGCCGGACTGTTGCGCACCGCGATCTGGAGTCAGGGATTGTTGGTGCTGATCACTTTGCTGCTGGCGGGGCTGATGCTGCGCAAGGTGCTGCGTCCACTGCGTCGCTTATCACGTATTATATTGCGCCGTGATCCGGGCGACTTGTCGCCCCTGCCGTCGGTGATGCCGTGGTCAGAAATGCAGCCGCTGATTGCCGCGTTCAATCGTTATATGGCGCGCCTGCGCGAACTGCTGGCACGTCAGGCGCGATTTAGCGGCGATGTCTCCCATCAGTTGCGCACGCCGCTGACCATACTGAAAACCCAGCTGGCGCTGGCGCTGAACAGTCCGCGGCCGGAAATCTGGCGCGAGAGCTTGCAGGGAATGCGCGTCACGCTGGATGACACCATTCTGCTGACTGAGCGGCTACTCCAGCTATCGCGGATTAAAGGGCAGCACGGTGACGAGAACGCGTTACAGCGTGTTGATCTGGCCGAACGGTTGCGCGAGGCCTGCCTGACGCGTTATCAACAGGCGAGAAGTAAACGCATCGACTTAGGCTATGAGGGCGATGAGCACTGTGACGTGATGGGCGACGCGCTGTTACTGGCAGAGCTGTGCGCCAATCTGCTGGATAACGCCATCAAATACACCCCGCCGGGTGGCGTGGTGACTGCGCGGCTGCGTCATGGTCGGCTGGAAATTGAGGACAGCGGGCCAGGTATTGCACAATCCGAACGTCAACTGGCGATGATGCCATTCTGTCGGCTGGAGGGGAATGGCGGCCAGTCCGGAGTCGGGCTCGGACTGGCGCTGGTAAAGGATATCACCGACTGGCACGGCACCCATGCGGAACTGCTTAGCAGCCCGTTATTAGGCGGGCTGCTGGTGCGTATCCCGTTTACCTGCCTGCCGGAGATCAAGCGGACGGCGTAACCTGCGCTTTGCTGCGGATTAATGGCGTGCGTAAACGCTGCGCCAGTAACACGCCGAACAAGGTAACGCCGCCGCCAATATAGTGATAGCTGTGCAGCGACTCATGCAGAAACAGTACGGCGATAATCGCGGTAAAGATCGGTGCCAGGTTCATAAAGATGGTGGCGGTATTGGCGCCCATACGCTGTACTCCCTGAATCCACAGGAATGGCGCGATAATCGATGCCGGAATCCCGGCGAACAGCACCAGCGGAATATTGTGCAGATTCAGTGACACGTCAGAGGCGGCCAGAAAGCCGGGCGTCAGCATCAGCACGCCAAATATAATCTGCACATACAGGCTCTGCCAGTTGGGCAGCGGAATCGCCCAGCGTTTGGTCAGCACGCCGTAAAGCGCATAGGAGGTTGAGGCGGCAAACATCATCAGTTCGCCTTTACCCAGTCCATGCATCAGCAACTGCTGCGGGCTGCCCTGGCTGACCAGCCACACCAGGCCAGCAAACGACAAAATACTGCCGAGCAGAATACCGAGGGTCGGAGCCAGCCGCAGCACCAGCAGGCTAATCAGCACCGTCAGCAGTGGGATCAGCGCATTCAGAATGCCCATAAACAGCGCGGTAACGCTGTGCGCAGCATAATAAGCGAGGCTCTGATACAGCACCATGCCGAGCAAGCCGAGAATCAACAGTTTCCACCACTGCGCGGCAATCTGCCGACGGTTGCGCCAGGCTCCGGGCAACACAAACGGCGTCAGCGTAATCAGCGCCAACAGCCAGCGATAAAAGGAGATGGCCGCCGGATCGATAGCATTTGCCGACATTTTGCTGACGATGGCATTGATCGACCAGATCAATACCGCGAACAGAGGAAACAGGAAATTCATGGCGTGTCTCAGTAATTAAATCATGGCAGCAGTGTACGCTTGTCGGTTTTCCATGAGATAGTTAAAATCAGACAAGTTTACTCGCGGACCGGACAGAATGAGCCAGCAGCTGACTTATCATGCACCTGAACATGCCAGAGACGCGCGTTTTTTCTTTCGTTATGAACAGGCCAACGCGCGCACTGAATATCTGCCGCACGCGCACAGCTGGGGGCAGGTGATATTCGTCAAATGCAACGTGCTGGAGATGAATGTCGAAGGCCAGCGCTTGCTGACGCCCGCCGAGTTTCCCATCTGGATCCCTCCGGGTAAACAGCACGCCAGCTATAACAATAAACAGGCTCATTTTCGCACCTTTAATATCGCCGCCAGCCTGTGTCATGGCCTGCCGGACAATGCCTGTCTGTTGAAAGTCGGGCCGATCGTGAATGCGATTATCGACGACTGCGCCATGCGCCAGCTGCTGGTCGCCGAGAGCGAAGCGGATATTCGCCTGTGCGAAGTGCTGCTCGATCAGCTGTCAAAAGCGCAGCAGCAGGAGAGCTATCTGCCCACTTCGCAGGATAAATATCTTGCGCCGATTTTGCAGGCGCTGGAGCACAATCCGGCCGATAACACCACGCTGGCGCAGTGGGCGCAGCGGGTGTACACCACCGAGCGCACGCTGTCGCGCCGCTGTCAGGCGCTGCTCGGTATGTCGTTCAGCGAATGGCGGCAGCGTTTACGTTTTTTGCATGCGATTTCAAAGCTGGAGCAGGGGATGACGGTGCAGAATGTGGCGCTGGATTTAGGCTACAGTTCGGCCTCGGCGCTGATTGTGATGTTTCAGCAGCAGAGCGGCATGACGCCGGAACGTTATCGCCAGCGCGCCGGATAATGGCGCGCCGCAATGCTACAACGCACGCTGACAATATGGCAGAATGTTGGCCCCCACTGTGCTGATGCAGGAAACGAACTTTTGAAAATCCTCGTTGATGAAAATATGCCTTATGCCCGCGAACTGTTTAGCCGTACCGGCGATGTGGTCGCGGTGCCGGGTCGTCCGATTCCCGAAGCGCAACTGCGCGACGCTGATGGTCTGATGGTGCGTTCGGTAACCAAAGTGAATGCCGAACTGCTTAGCGGCAAACCGGTGAAGTTTGTCGGCACCGCCACCGCGGGAACCGACCATATTGATGAAGATTTTCTTGCCGCGCAGGGCATTGGTTTTTCCGCCGCGCCAGGCTGCAACGCGATTGCGGTAGTGGAATACGTGTTCTCTGCGTTGCTGCTGCTGGCAGAACGCGACGGCTTTCAGTTAACCGATCGCACCGTGGGTATTGTTGGTGTCGGTAATGTTGGCAGTCGCCTGCAAGCGCGGCTTGAGGCGCTGGGAATTCGCACGCTGTTATGCGATCCGCCGCGTGCCGATCGCGGTGACCAGGGCGAGTTTTATTCGCTGGAGCAACTGGTGGCTGAGGCCGATATCCTTACCTTCCACACGCCATTATTTAAAGACGGCGCGTATAAAACCCTGCACCTCGCCGATGGCGCGCTGCTGCGGGCGTTAAAACCCAACAGCATTCTGATTAATGCCTGCCGTGGTGCGGTGGTGGATAATGCGGCGCTGCTCGACGTGCTGAACCAGCGCGACGATCTTAGCGTGGTGCTGGATGTCTGGGAGCCGGAACCGGAACTGTCGCTGCCGCTGCTGGATAAAGTGGATATTGGCACCGCCCATATCGCCGGTTATACCCTTGAAGGGAAAGCGCGCGGCACCACTCAGGTGTTTGAAGCCTGGACGCAGTTTATTGGTCAGGCGCAGCAGGTGGCGCTCGATACCCTGCTGCCTGCGCCGGAATTTGGCCGCATCACGCTGCATGGGCCATTAGATCAGGCAACGCTGAAACGTTTAGTGCATCTGGTGTATGATGTGCGCCGCGATGACGCCCCGCTGCGTCATGTTGCCGCAATTGCCGGCGAATTTGATCGCCTGCGGAAGAATTATCAGGAGCGACGCGAATGGTCGTCGCTGCATGTGCAGTGTGATAACGCTGAAGCGGCTGAATTGCTGAATCAGCTGGGTTTTAATGCGGTATATCAGTAGGTTCACGTGGCACGGGCGGCGAGAACGCCGCCCCTGCGTTTAAACCACGGGCATCTGTCGTTTGGTGTCAAAAATTTCTGTCACGCTGTAAAGCGCGGAAAAGTCTGAATCAACGGGCGGTGTCATCACCGCCTTCTGTTTTTGTGTCATTGTCTGGAGTAAACCAACATGTCTGACGGCTGGAATATTGCGCTTTTGGGCGCGACAGGCGCAACAGGGAACGCTTTATTGGAATTACTGGCGGAACGTCAGTTCCCGGTTGGTGAATTGTATTTACTGGCCAGCGAGCGCAGTGCAGGTGAAAACATGCGCTTCGAAGGCAAAACGCTGTTTGTGAAAGATGCCAGCGATTTCGACTGGTCTCAGGCGCAGCTGGCATTTTTTGTTGCGGGTCGCGAGGCTTCAGCGCTCTATGCCGAAGAAGCCGCCAGTGCCGGTTGCCTGGTGATCGACAGCAGCGATCTGTTTGCCATGGAACCTGACGTGCCGTTAGTGGTGGCCGATGTTAATCCGCAGGTACTGGCGGATTACCGTAACCGCAATATTATTAGCGTGGCGGACAGTCTGACCAGCCAGTTGCTGTGTGCGATTAAACCGCTGGTGGAGCAGGCTGGCCTGAGTCGTTTGCAGGTGACCAATATGCTGTCTGTCTCCTCTTACGGCAAAGCCGCGGTGGATTCACTGGCCGGTGAGAGTGCGCGTTTGCTGAACGGCATTCCGGCGGAAGATCACTATTTCGGTCGGCAGCTGGCGTTTAACATGCTGCCGCTGCTGGCTGACAGCGAAGGCAGCGTGGCGCAGGAGCGTCGGCTGGTGGATCAGGTACGTAAAGTGATGCAGGACGAAGGCTTACCGATTGCCGTCAGCTGTGTGCAGTCACCGGTATTTTACGGTAATGCGCAGATCGTTCATGTGGAAGGTTTACGTCCGCTGTCCGCGGAAGAGGCGCGTGATGAACTGGCGCGTGCCGAAGATATCGTGCTGTCCGGCGAAGATGACTACCCGACGCAGGTCGGTGATGCTTCCGGCAATATCCAGCTGAGCATGGGTTGCCTGCGCAATGATTACGGCGTACCTGAGCTGCTGCAGTTCTGGTCGGTCGCCGATAACATCCGCTTCGGCGGCGCGCTGATGGCGATTAAAGCGGCTGAAAAACTGGTGCAGGAGTATCTGTACTGATGTCTGAGGGGGTTTTGCCAGTTGAGACCAGCACCATTAAGCTGGCGCTCGGCGTGGAGTATGATGGCTGTCGTTATTACGGCTGGCAGCGTCAGCAGGAAGTGCGCAGCGTGCAGGCGCGGCTGGAGCAGGCGTTGTCGAAAGTCGCCAACCATCCGGTGAATGTGTTTTGCGCCGGGCGCACCGATGCTGGCGTCCACGGCACCGGTCAGGTGGTGCATTTCGAAACCACCTCGCAGCGCAAAGACGCTGCGTGGACGCTGGGTGCCAATGCCAATCTGCCGGCGGATATCGCGGTACGTTGGGTGAAACAGGTGCCGGATGAGTTTCATGCGCGCTTCAGTGCGACTGCGCGGCGCTATCGCTATGTTATCTATAATCAGCGGCTGCGTCCGGCGATTTTAGGTGGCGGCGTGACCCATTTTTACCATCCGCTGGATGCGGAGAAAATGCAGCGTGCCGGACAGTGTCTGATTGGCGAAAACGACTTTACCTCGTTTCGCGCCGTGCAGTGCCAGTCACGGACGCCATGGCGTAACGTGATGCATCTGAACGTCAGTCGCCACGGCAGCTATATTGTGGTGGATATTAAGGCGAATGCCTTTGTGCATCATATGGTGCGCAATATTGTCGGAAGCCTGATGGAAATTGGTTGCGGCAATCAGCATGAAGGCTGGATGGCCGAACTGCTGGCAGCCAAAGATCGTACGCTGGCGGCGGCCACGGCGAAAGCTGAGGGGCTGTATCTGGTGGCGGTTGATTACCCGCAGCATTTTGCCTTACCACGTCCACCGATGGGACCCCTGTTCCTCGAGGATTAATACCGGACTGAAGGATTTTGAGAGAGAATCATGGATCTAATTCGTTTTGTCATCGATTTTATCCTGCATATTGATGTTCACCTGGCGGAGCTGGTGGCGCAGTACGGCATCTGGATTTACGCCATCCTGTTTTTGATCCTGTTCTGTGAAACCGGATTAGTGGTCACGCCATTCCTGCCGGGTGACTCACTGCTGTTTGTTGCCGGCGCGCTGGCCGCATTGCCGGGTAACGATCTTAACATTCACCTGATGGTGACACTGTTGGTGATTGCAGCAATTCTGGGAGATGCGGTTAACTACACCATCGGACGACTGTTTGGAGAACGATTATTCAGTAATCCGAACTCAAAAATTTTCCGTCGCAGCTATCTTGATAAAACCCATGCGTTTTATGCGCGTCACGGCGGGAAAACCATCATTCTGGCGCGTTTCGTGCCGATAGTCCGCACCTTCGCGCCGTTTGTTGCCGGTATGGGCCATATGTCCTATCGTCACTTTGCGTTTTATAACGTCAGCGGCGCGCTGTTGTGGGTACTGCTATTCTCCTATGCTGGCTATCTGTTTGGTGACTTACCGATAGTGCAGGAGAACCTGAAATTGCTGATTGTGGCAATTATCGTGGTTTCGATTCTGCCGGGTGTGATTGAGGTGTGGCGTCATCGCCGCGCCGCGCGACAGCAGAAACAATAGCCAATTTAAGGGCTAAAAACGCCATAACCGAGCCGGACGGACCAGATTTCTATCCACAGCGCCGGAAGGTTATGGTTTAATGAGCGACATTTACGGCCTGCTGAAGTCGCTTTCAGCAGCAACAAGAAAACTGGTTTCACCAGGTTCAAACAGAAAGGTCATCAATGAGCTGGATTGAACGAATTCTCAACAAGAGCACCATCACCCCTTCGCGTAAGGCGAGTATTCCTGAAGGGGTTTGGACAAAGTGTGATAGCTGTGGTCAGGTTCTCTACCGCGCCGAGCTGGAACGCAATCTGGAAGTCTGCCCGAAATGTGATCACCACATGCGTATGCATGGACGTGACCGCCTGCACAGCCTGTTAGACGAAGGCTCAATGGTTGAACTGGGTAGCGAACTGGAGCCAAGAGATCTGCTCAAGTTCCGGGATTCAAAAAAATACAAAGATCGCCTGGTTGCAGCACAGAAAGATACCGGCGAGAAAGATGCACTGATCGTGATGAAGGGGACGCTGCATGGCGCGCCGGTTGTCGCGGCGGCATTTGAGTTCTCCTTTATGGGCGGCTCAATGGGTTCCGTGGTCGGTGCGCGCTTTGTGCGTGCGGTGGAGCAGGCGCTGGAAGATAACTGCCCGATGATTTGTTTCTCGGCCAGTGGTGGCGCACGTATGCAGGAAGCGTTGCAATCGCTGATGCAGATGGCGAAAACCAGTGCCGCGCTGGCAAAATTACAGGAACGCGGTCTGCCGTATATTTCGGTGCTGACTGACCCAACCATGGGGGGCGTTTCCGCCAGCTTTGCGATGCTGGGCGACCTGAACATCGCTGAGCCAAAAGCTCTGATCGGTTTTGCCGGTCCGCGTGTTATTGAGCAGACAGTACGTGAAAAACTGCCGCCGGGCTTCCAGCGCAGTGAATTCCTGATTGAAAAGGGCGCGATTGATATGATCGTTCGCCGTCCGGAAATGCGTCTGAAACTGGCCAGTATCCTCGCCAAACTGATGAATCTGCCAGCGCCGCAGCCTGAAGCGGAAGAAGTTGCTGCCGAAGCACCTTCCCAGACCCCTGAGGCCTGACAGATGATGGAGAGGTACAGTCACTGTCGACACGGCAATGCTGTACCTTTCACCAATGAACCGTAACGTTGTGAACGGGACACATGGATAATCTTCACCTTCCTCAAGCCACGTCGCCTTTGGCCACGTGGCTTCATTATCTTGAGCATTTACATTCTCAGGCCATCGAACTTGGGCTGGATCGCATCCGCCGCGTCGCTGATCATCTTGATCTGCTAAAACCTGCTCCAACGGTATTTACCGTGGCGGGCACTAACGGCAAAGGCACCACCTGCCGTACGCTGGAAACGCTGTTGATGGCGGCAGGCTATCGGGTTGGCGTCTACAGCTCACCGCATCTGGTGCGTTATACCGAGCGCGTGCGTATTCAGGGTGCTGAACTGGACGAATCTGCTCATACCGCCAGTTTTGCCGCTATTGAAGCCGGGCGCGGTGAGACATCGCTGACCTATTTCGAATACGGCACACTGTCGGCGCTGATGCTGTTTAAGCAGGCGGCGGTTGATGTGGTGATTCTGGAAGTCGGCCTCGGCGGACGTCTCGATGCCACCAATATTGTCGATGCCGATGTGGCGGTGATCACCAGTATTGCCCTTGACCATACCGACTGGCTTGGCTCAGACCGCGAAAGCATTGGCCGCGAGAAAGCGGGGGTGTTTCGTGGCGTGAAACCGGCGGTGGTCGGCGAACCGGATATGCCGCAGTCGATTGCGGACGTTGCGGATGCCCTTGGCGCTACACTGTTGCAGCGCGATCGTCACTGGCATTACCAGCTTGATGGTAACGGCTGGAGCTTTACCGACAGTCACGGCAGTTTAGCCGGTCTGCCGCTGCCTCAGGTGCCCCTGCCCAATGCGGCCACCGCGTTAGCAGCACTGCGCGCGTCGACGTTGCAGGTGGATGAGGCGATTATTCGCCAATGGCTGGATAAAGCGATTCTGCCCGGTCGTTTTCAGACCGTGTCCAGCGCGCCGCGCGTGATTCTGGATGTTGCCCACAATCCGCACGCTGCCAGTTATCTGGCCAGCCGGCTGGCCGAGCTGCCAAAGCAGGGTAAAGTGCATGCGGTGGTCGGTATGCTGCATGATAAAGATATCGCCGGAACCCTTGCCTGTTTAGCGCCGCAAGTGGATAACTGGTACTGCGCACCGCTGGAAGGGCCACGTGGGGCAACGGCCGCCCAACTGATGGCGTATCTGCCGGAGGGACAGAGCTTTACCTGCGTGGTTGACGCCTGGCAAGCGGCGTTACAGCAGGCGCAGCAACAAGATATTGTGCTGGTGTGCGGCTCGTTCCACACCGTGGCACAGGTAATGGAAGCGATGGAAACGGAGAACGGCAGTGGCAAGTAAGTTTCAAAACCGTTTAGTCGGAACCGTCATTCTGGTCGCCGTTGGCGTTATCGTACTGCCAGGTCTGCTTGACGGTAAGAAAAAGCATTATAAAGAAGAGTTCGCGGCGATCCCGCTGGTGCCAAAACCGGGCGATCAGCAGGAAACCGATATGGTGCCGCCAGTGACGCAGTCATTGCCGTCGCAGCCGCCAGAAGGCGCAGGTGAAGCAGTCGAGGGCGACAGCGATCGCACGTCGCAGCCAGCGGATAATGGGTCAACCACGCCGCAGGCAGAAAGTCAGCCGACGGTGATTTCGCCGCCGCCAATGCAGCAATCAAAGCCGGTGGAGCAGCCCAAGTCTCAGCCTAAACCGCAGCAGCAGCCGAAGCCGGTCGAACAGCCGAAGCCACAGCCAAAACCGGTCGAAAAACCGAAGCCGGTTGAACAACCCAAACCGGTTGAACAACCGAAGCCGGAAAGCAGGCCACAGGAGCAGGCTCCGAGCGGTCAGGCTTATGTGGTTCAGCTGGGCGCACTGAAAAATGCGGCGAAAGTGAATGAGATCGTCGCGCAACTGCGGCTGTCGGGCTATCGAGCTTATACCGTGCCGTCAACGCCGGTACAGGGTCAGATCACCCGCATTTACGTTGGCCCGGACGCCTCGAAAGCCAAAATGCAGGCGGCGGTCAGCGATCTGCAAGGGATTTCCGGCCTCGGTGGCGTAGTAAAACCGTATAGCGCACGTTAAACCCTGTAGGGGAGCTGTTTTCGGCTCCCTTCCTGATGGCATTCGGGATACGGAATACTCGTCGCGCCTGTCGAAAATTAACGCAATGCTCTATGGTGATTGCCGTTTTTTTAATCGCCATTTTTTATTTAGTCTGGTAAAGGAAAACGCTACGCAAACGTTTTCTTTTTCTGTTAGAATTCGCCCCGAACTGGATGCAGGGGCACTGTCGCTGGAAGAGTTCATGGTCTGGATTGATTACGTCATCATTGCGGTTATCGGTTTTTCGGCTCTGGTCAGCCTGATCCGCGGGTTTGTTCGGGAAGCGTTATCTCTCGTTACCTGGGGATGCGCATTCTTTGTCGCCAGTCATTACTACTCCTATCTTGCGGTCTGGTTCACAGGTTTTGAAGACGAACTGGTTCGAAATGGAATTGCCATTGGCATACTCTTTATTGCTACCCTGATTGTGGGGGCGATAGTGAATTATGTGATTGGTTCCCTGGTCGAAAAGACCGGCCTGTCAGGTACCGACAGGGTGTTGGGCGTCTGTTTCGGGGCACTGCGTGGCGTACTGATTGTTTCTGCCATTCTGTTTTTCCTCGATACATTCACCGGCTTCTCAAAAAGCCCGGACTGGCAACAGTCTCAACTGGTTCCCCAGTTCAGTTACATCATCAGGTGGTTCTTTGACTACCTGCAAAGCACGTCGAGTTTTTTACCCCGGTAATCGCGCCGGGGGTGCGGCTTATGAGGATATGACAACATGTGCGGTATTGTCGGTATCACCGGTTTCATGCCGGTAAACCAGTCGATTTATGACGCGTTAACGGTGCTTCAGCACCGTGGGCAGGATGCCGCAGGCATCGTCACCATCGATGCATTAAATTGCTTCCGTCTGCGTAAGGCTAATGGCCTGGTCAGCGATGTATTCGAAGCGCGTCATATGCAGCGTCTGCAGGGTAATATGGGTATCGGCCACGTCCGTTATCCGACCGCCGGAAGCTCCAGTGCTTCTGAAGCGCAGCCCTTCTACGTTAACTCCCCTTACGGCATTACCCTTGCACATAACGGCAACCTGACTAACGCACATGAGCTGCGTAAACAGCTGTTTGAAAGCGGTCGTCGTCACGTTAACACCACGTCTGATTCAGAAATTCTGCTGAATATCTTTGCGCAGGAACTGGATCGCTTCCAGCACTATCCGCTGGAAGCAGAAAACATTTTTGCGGCGGTGGCGGCGGTGCATCAGAAGGTGCGCGGTGCTTACGCTGTGGTGTCGATGATTATCGGTCACGGCATGGTGGCTTTCCGCGATCCAAACGGTATTCGTCCGCTGGTGATCGGCAAGCGTGCGATGGCCGATGGTCGCATTGAGTATATGGTGGCCTCCGAAAGTGTGGCGCTGGATACGCTGGGCTTTGAGTTCCTGCGCGACGTTGCGCCGGGCGAGGCGGTGTACATCACCGAGAAAGGTCAGCTTTCCACCCGTCAGTGTGCGGAGAACCCGAAAAGTAATCCCTGCCTGTTCGAGTACGTCTACTTTGCGCGCCCGGACTCGTTTATCGACAAGATTTCGGTCTACAGCGCCCGTGTGCGTATGGGTACCAAGCTGGGCGCCAAGATTGCGCGCGAATGGGAAGATCTGGATATCGACGTGGTGATTCCGATTCCGGAAACTTCCTGCGATATCGCGCTGGAGATCGCCGGTATTCTGAATAAGCCTTATCGTCAGGGTTTTGTGAAAAACCGCTATGTTGGGCGTACCTTTATCATGCCGGGCCAGCACCTGCGTCGCAGTGCGGTTCGCCGTAAGCTGAACGCCAACCGTGCTGAGTTCCGTGATAAAAACGTGCTGCTGGTGGATGACTCCATCGTGCGTGGCACCACCTCTGAGCAGATCATTGAGATGGCGCGCGAAGCCGGGGCGAAAAAAGTGTACCTCGCTTCTGCGGCACCGGAAATTCGCTTCCCGAATGTTTACGGTATCGATATGCCAAGCGCGACTGAGCTGATTGCTCATGGCCGCGAAGTCGAAGAGATTCGCCAGATTATTGGTGCCGACGCGCTGATTTTCCAGGATCTTGACGATCTGATTGAAGCGGTACGTGAAGAGAACCCGGATATCGCGCAGTTTGAATGCTCGGTATTTAACGGAATCTACGTCACTAAAGATGTCGATCAACAATATCTTGAGTATCTCCAGTCACTGCGTAATGACGATGCCAAAGCACTGGCGCGCCAGAACGAAGTGGAAAACCTGGAAATGCATAACGAAGGTTAATGCTGACGCGTCAGTCTCTCTGGTTTTCGCAGAAAAGCATGCCAGTCGGTTAGCGCCGGCTGGCTTTTTTTTTGGCTCTTACATTGCGGAGATTCGCATATTGTGCGCTGTTACAAAAACAGGTTACTCCGCTCTGATGCCGGACAAATGTGTACCGGCAGAACTCGCTAAACCCGCGCCGTAACACAATTTCTTTTTACTATTGCCGCAGGCATAATGGCGTGACATGGTGGCCGTGCGACGGACATGAATAATGAAAATGCAACGCATCACGTTACATGATATTGCCACGCTGGCAGGCGTAACAAAAATGACGGTCAGCCGCTATTTGCGCACGCCTGAAAAAGTTAAAGCAGAGACAGCGGAAAGAATTGCCAGCGTTATCGCTGAAGTCGGTTATCAACCTGATGCGGATAATCCGGTTATCGCCAGTCACTCGCTGCCGCGTATCGGTGTGCTCATCCCCTCATTTCATAATCAAATCTTTGCCGATCTGCTGGCGGGTATCGAATCGGTTACCAGTGCGCAGGGCTATCAGACGCTGGTGGTGAATTACGACTACGACAGGCAGCGTGAGGAAGAGCAAATCGCTGCGGTACTGGCATTTAATGTTAAAGCGCTGCTGCTGACTGAAACCATCCATACCGTACGCGCCGAAAAGTATCTTAATGCCGCCGCGATTCCGGTAGCGGAAGTAATGGGATTATCCCACACGCCGGGGCGTATCAATGTTGGTTTTAATAATAATCGCGCCGGTTTTGATATGACCAGTATGCTGATTGCCAGCGGCAAAAAACGGATTATTTACTTCGGTTCAATGTCAGATATTCGCGATGAACAGCGCTATGCTGGCTATTGCGAAGCGATGGCAGCGGCGTGTCTGCCGGCGGGCCGCATTGTGCCGAATAAGGTGTCGTCGGTGTCAATTGGTACCGGCATGATGACGCTGGCGCGGCAGATGTATCCGGATATGGATGGTATTCTCTGTACCAATGATGATCTGGCGGTTGGCGTGTTACAGGAGTGCCGTGTTGCGGGTATCCTGGTTCCCCAACAGCTGGCGATCGCCGGTTTTCACGGTCTGGAAATTGGTCAGGTGACCACGCCTAAACTCGCCAGTGTGATTACGCCGCGCTTTGATATGGGTAAAATTGCCGCCGAAATTCTGATCAAAAAAATTCAGCATCAGCCGACCATTGAACAAGTCGATTTGCATTACCGTTTGTCGATGGGTGCAACGATTTAACCACTCTGCGTGTCCAAATGATTGATTTGCTGGCGAGGTCACGCCATTAGTAACATCATTTGTTAACACTTTTTAGCGTGAGCCGTGTCGCAACAAAAAGCCTCAGATCGCCTTTAATAGTTTCTGTCATCCCGACTGAAATTATCAGAGGAAAGTTTCATGACTCAGTTATCTCGTCCTCCGGTTAAATAACATCATTAGCGTATTTATCGTGGTTAGCCCCAGCGGTTAACCCTGCCCGTTGCGTTATTTTAAGGAGGTTGCCTGTGGATAATAAGATACCCGGAACCCGTTGGTTACGTGTGATTGCGCCGATCCTGATTACCTGTATTGTCTCATTTATGGATCGGGTGAATATCAGCTTTGCCTTGCCTGGCGGGATGGAAAAAGATCTGGCGATTACCAGCCAGATGGCCGGTATTGCCAGCGGGATATTTTTTATTGGTTATCTGTTTCTGCAAGTGCCCGGCGGGCGCATTGCGGTGAATGGCAGCGGTAAACGCTTTATTGCCTGGTCGCTGGTGGCGTGGATGGTGGTTTCGATCGCCACCGGCTTTGTCACCAACCATTATCAGTTGCTGGTACTGCGCTTTATCCTCGGCGTGTCGGAAGGCGGTATGTTGCCGGTGGTGTTAACCATGGTCAGCAACTGGTTCCCGGAAAAAGAGCTGGGACGCGCCAATGCCTTTGTGATGATGTTTGCGCCGCTTGGTGGGATGTTTACCGCCCCGATTTCCGGTTTAATTATTAATGCCTTTGACTGGCGCTGGCTGTTTATCATCGAAGGTTTGCTGTCGGCCGTGGTGTTATTGGTCTGGTGGCTGGTGATCAGCGATCGTCCGGAGGAAGCGCGCTGGTTGCCCGAACGCGAACGCGATTATCTGCTGCGTGAGCTGGCTAACGATCGCCATGCCCGTCGTAATCTGCAACCGGTCAGCAATGCGCCGCTGAAAGATGTATTTCGTAATACTGGCCTGTTGAAGCTGGTGGCGCTGAATTTCTTTTATCAGACCGGCGATTACGGCTATACCTTATGGCTGCCGAGTATCCTCAAGAATCTGACCGGGGCCAATATGGCCGGGGTAGGGATATTAGCGGTGCTCCCTTTTGTCGCCACTATCCTCGGTATTTATGTGATTTCCCGCTTCAGCGATCGCTCGGGGAAAAGACGCTTCTGGGTCATGTTCTCACTGTTCTGTTTCGCCGCCGCGTTATTGGCTTCCGTCATCCTGCGCGATCATATTATTGCTGCCTATATTTCGCTGGTGGTTTGTGGCTTCTTCCTGAAAGCGGCAACCAGCCCGTTCTGGTCGATTCCAGGGCGCATTGCTTCGGCGGAAGTGGCCGGTAGCGCACGTGGGGTGATTAACGGGCTGGGAAATTTAGGCGGATTTTGCGGGCCGTTTCTGGTCGGTATCGTTATTTATCAATATGGCCAGAATGCGGCAATCTGCGCGCTGGCGGCGTCACTGGTTATCGCTGGCCTGATTACACTGACTCTGCCGAAGGGATGCGACAGAAATGAAAAACCGCAGAATGAGTCGCTTAAGCCGGAGCAAGCGCAGCGGGCGTAATCTGACCGCGGTCAAACCGCTGGCAGCCGGGGATACCCGCAGTTGTAATTTGTCGCGCCAACGTCCAAACTTGCGCCATTAAGTATGATTTAACAAGGCAGAAGTATGAAGCGACTCATTATCGGTATTTCCGGCGCCAGCGGCGTAATTTATGGCGTACGGATGCTGCAAATTTTGCAGCAGGTGGCGGAAGTTGAAACTCACCTGGTGATGAGTCAGGCAGCACGTCAGACGCTGGCGCTGGAAAGTGACCTGACGGTGCGTGATGTGCAGGCGTTAGCCGATGTGGTGCATGATGTGCGTGATATTGCCGCCAGCATTTCATCTGGCTCGTTTAAAACCGAGGGCATGGTGATTCTGCCGTGTTCAATGAAAACCCTTTCCGGCATCGTGCACAGTTATACTGACGACCTGCTGACGCGCGCGGCGGATGTGGTATTGAAAGAGCGCCGTCGGCTGGTGCTGTGCGTGCGTGAAACCCCATTACATCTGGGCCATCTGCGGATGATGACCAGTGCGGCAGAACTTGGCGCAGTTATTATGCCGCCGGTGCCGGCGTTCTATCACCGACCGGAAAGCATCCAGCAAATCATCGATCAAACGGTCAACCGGGTGATCGATCAGTTTGATATTATCCTGCCACAGGATCTGTTTACGCGCTGGCAGGGTGCGTAACATTTAGCCATTTGCATCGCGGTGGTGCAATAATCTGGACTGGATCACTATTCGTGCATCGCGTGCACTAAAAAGCAACATAATTGCCGCCAGGCAACAACAACCCTGTTATATTTTCCCTCGCAAACTAAGCGCCTGCGCCCGGATTTAGCCTTGCATTTTGCAAGCTGACGCCGGGCAGCAATATGCCGAATAACTGGCATGAAATCTGCAAAAAGAAACGGCGCAAACACATCACGCACCTGATAAAAATAAGCAATTTACTTGAGGGTAATGTATGAAAAAGCAGGTCCTGGCTCTTTCTCTGGTACTGGCCTTCTCCAGCGCAAGCAGTGCATTCGCTGCCGTGCCAAAAAATCTGCGGATCGGAACCGATCCGACCTATGCGCCGTTTGAATCGAAAAACGCGCAGGGTCAGCTGGTGGGTTTTGATATCGATCTGGCTAATGAGATTTGTAAACGTATTGAAGCTAAATGCAGTTATGTAGAAAGCGATTTTGACGCGCTGATCCCTTCGCTAAAAGCGAAGAAGATTGATGCCATTATCTCTTCCCTTTCGATCACCGAAAAACGTCAGCAGGAGATTGCCTTCTCTGAAAAGCTGTATGCCGCCAATTCCCGTCTGATTGCCACGAAAGGTTCGCCGATTCAGCCCACCATTGAGTCACTGAAGGGCAAAAATATCGGCCTGCTGCAGGGCACGACCCAGGAAACCTACGCTAACCAGAACTGGCGTCCAAAAGGGATAACGGTCACGCCTTACGCTAACCAGGATCTGGTGTATCAGGATCTGACCGCCGGGCGTATCGATGCGGCATTTCAGGATGAAGTCGCGGCCAGCGAAGGCTTCCTGAAACAGCCGGTGGGCAAAGATTATCAGTTCGCCGGTCCGGCAGTAAAAGATGACGCTATTTTCGGCGTGGGTACCGGTATGGGCCTGCGCAAAGATGATACCGATCTGAAAGCGGCGATTGATAAAGCGTTCGCAGAGATGCGCGCAGACGGCACCTACGACAAACTGGCGAAGAAGTATTTTGACTTTGATGTCTACGGTGGCTGAGTAACACCTGTCGTCAACCTTAACCGCGGTTAGCCGGTTAAGGTTGCCTGTGATGGCTGCCCGCAACGGGCGGGTGGTCATTTCTTCGCCCCAACACGACAGGATCACATCCATGCTGTATGGCTATTCTGAAGTCATTTTAAAAGGCGCAGCGGTGACGCTGGAGCTGGCGCTAAGTTCGTTGCTGATCGCGGTCGTGCTTGGTCTGATTGGTGCCGGGGCGAAGTTGTCGAATAATCGTCTTATCGCGCTGATTTTCGAAGCTTATACCACGTTGATTCGTGGTGTGCCGGATCTGGTATTGATGCTGCTGATCTTTTACGGATTGCAAATCGCCCTCAACACGCTGACCGATGCTGTCGGTATCGCGCAGTTTAATATCGACCCGATGGTGGCCGGTATTCTTACCCTGGGTTTTATTTACGGCGCCTATTTCACCGAAACGTTTCGTGGCGCTTATCTGGCGGTGCCAAAAGGACAAATCGAAGCGGCAACCGCGTTCGGTTTTACCGGCTCGCAGGTTTTCCGCCGCATTCTGTTTCCGGGCATGATGCGCTTTGCGCTGCCGGGTATCGGTAATAACTGGCAGGTTATCCTGAAAGCCACCGCACTGGTGTCACTGCTCGGCCTTGAAGATCTGGTCAAGGCAACCCAGCTGGCCGGAAAAAGTACCTGGGAACCGTTCTGGTTTGCCATTGTGGCCGGGATGATTTATCTGCTGTTTACCACGCTGTCTAATGGTGTGTTGTGGTGGCTTGAACGCCGCTACTCGGTAGGGGTGAAAAGGGCAGAGCTATGATTGAGATTATTAACGAGTACTGGAAAGCCCTGCTCTGGACGGACGGCTATCGTTTTACCGGCGTGGCAATCACCCTGTGGCTGCTGATCATCTCGGTGGTGCTTGGCGGTTGTCTGGCGGTGTTGCTGGCGATCGCCAGGGTATCGCCGAATCGTGCGGTGCGTTTCCCGGTCTGGCTGTTTACTTACGTGTTTCGCGGCACGCCGCTGTATGTTCAGTTACTGGTGTTCTATTCCGGCATGTACACGCTGGAGGTGGTGAAAGGCACCGAAATGCTGAATGCCTTTTTCCGCAGCGGCCTGAACTGCACCCTACTGGCGCTGACGCTGAATACCTGTGCCTATACCACTGAGATTTTTGCCGGTGCGATTCGTGGCGTGCCGCACGGGGAAATCGAAGCGGCGCGCGCGTATGGCTTCTCAACCTTCAAACTTTATCGCTGCATTATTCTGCCTGCAGCACTACGCTCCGCGCTGCCGGCCTATAGCAACGAAGTGATTCTGATGCTGCATTCAACCGCGCTGGCATTTACCGCCACGGTGCCGGATTTACTGAAGGTGGCACGCGATATCAACTCGGCGACCTATCAGCCGTTTACCGCGTTTGGTATTGCGGCGGTGCTGTATCTGATTATTTCTTATGTGTTAATCAGCCTGTTCCGCCTGGCGGAAAAGCGCTGGCTGGCGCATGTTAAACCCTCATCGTCCCATTGAGTAAGTATCACTATGGCCGAAAATAAATTAAACGTAACTGAACTCCATAAACGTTATGGAAAACATGAGGTGCTGAAGGGCGTTTCATTGCAGGCCAATGCCGGTGACGTCATCAGTATTATTGGTTCATCAGGATCCGGAAAAAGTACGTTTTTACGCTGCATTAACTTCCTCGAAAAACCGAGCGAAGGGGCGATTGCGGTCAATAATGAGACCATTAATCTGGTGCGCGATACCGATGGTCAGCTGAAAGTATCCAATAAAGAGCAGCTGCGGATGCTGCGTACCCGGCTGACGATGGTGTTTCAGCATTTCAATCTCTGGAGCCATATGACGGTGCTGGAGAATGTGATGGAAGCGCCAATACAGGTGCTGGGTCTGAGCAAGCAGGACGCGCGCGAACGCGCGGTACGGTATCTGGATAAAGTGGGCATTGACGAGCTGGCGCGCGGCAAATATCCGGTCAATCTTTCCGGAGGCCAGCAGCAGCGTGTTTCCATTGCCCGTGCGCTGGCGATGGAGCCTGAAGTCTTGCTGTTTGATGAGCCAACTTCGGCGCTCGATCCTGAACTGGTGGGTGAAGTGCTGCGCATTATGCAGAAGCTGGCGGAAGAGGGCAAAACCATGGTGGTCGTGACCCATGAAATGGAGTTTGCCCGCCATGTGTCCAGCCATGTGATCTTCCTGCATCAGGGTAAGATTGAAGAGGAAGGGCCGCCGGAGGAGCTGTTTAACCACCCGAAAAGTGCCCGTTTGCAGCAGTTTTTATCAGGGGCGCTGAAATAGTTTTGTCCGGTGTTGAATCCACGGGCGGCGTTTTCGCCGCCCGCTGTTAAACCACGTCGCGCAACGCTTCATCCAGCTCATACCAGCGAAAACCAAAGCCGGACTCTTCCAGCCGTTTCGGTAATACATGCTGCCCACCTAAAACCAATACCGCCGACTCGCCCATCATCAGCTTAACCGCACTGGCCGGGGTGCGCATAAATGCCGGACGATGCATGGCATGGCCGAGAGCGGCCGCGAACTGCTCATTGCGTACCGCGTAAGGGGCAACCATATTAAACGGGCCACGCAGTTGCGGATTATCCAGCAGCCAGAGAATCGCGTTCAGCATATCGTCGAGGTGGATCCACGGCATATACTGTTTGCCGCTGCCCAATGGCCCGCCAATTCCCAGTCTGAACGGCAGTTTCATTTTCGCCAGCGCGCCACCCTGTTTCGCCAGCACCACGCCGGAACGCAGCAGGCAGACGCGGGTACGTTCGCTTTCGGCGCTGAGCGCCAGGGCTTCCCAGCGTGCGCACAGCTGATGGGTAAATTCATCGTGTCCGGGATCCTCTTCGGTCAGCACCAGTTCACCGGTATCGCCATAAAAACCGGTTGCCGAGCCGGAGATAAACACGGACGGCGGATTGCTGCTGGCATTGATTAACGACGCCAGCCGCTCGGTAATCTGCCAGCGGCTTTCGCACAGCTTCTGTTTCTGCTGTTCACTCCAGCGTTTATCCGCAATCGGTTCACCCGCCAGATTGATGACTGCCTCGATGTCATTCAGATCGCGCTGCTGCGCCAGCCCTGACCACAGGTTGACGGCCGGGTCGAGTCGGGTTCTGGCGGCGGCGACGTCACGCGTCACCACACTGACCTGATGCCCGATCCCGAGCAGGCGTGGAATCAGGTGGCTGCCGATCAATCCGGTGCCACCGGTGAGTAAAATATGCATGCTGATATCCTTATGCGTTGTGTGACGGCATATTTTCAGCATAGAAGAGAACCGACAGAAGAGTGTGATATTCGTCAGAGTTATCGGGTGCAGCGCGTCTTTCGCCGGCTGAAAATCCTCAGCCGTTGGCTAAAGCGAGTGCGCGCTGGGTTGCCGGACGAAGACGGATGCGCTCAAACCAGTTACGCACCGCCGGATAATCGGCTAAATCGATACGCTGACGCTCATGAGAGTTCACCCACGGCCAGATGGCCATATCCGCAATGCTGTAGTGTTCACCCGCGACCCAGGGTTTCTGCTCCAGCTGCTGGTTCAGCACGCTGTAAAGGCGCTGTGTTTCCACCTGGAAGCGCTCAATCGCATAAGGCACCGGCTGTGGCGCGAAATGGTTAAAATGATGATTCTGACCCAGCATCGGGCCAAAGCCGGCCATTTGCCAGAATAACCATTGCAGGGTCGCGGTGCGCTCACGCAGTTCGGCACTGAGGAATTTGCCACTCTTTTCTGCCAGATAGAGCAGGATTGCCCCGGACTCAAACAGATTGACCGGACCGCCGCCATCAACCGGCTTGTCATCGACGATGGCCGGAATCTTATTATTTGGCGCGATAGCGAGAAACGCAGCGGAAAATTGCTCGCCTTTACCGATATTGACCCGATGCAGTTTGTAAGGCAGCCCTGCCTCTTCAAGAAAAAGCGTGATCTTATGGCCGTTTGGGGTACCAGCGTAATAGAGATCGATCATTGAAGCTCCAGATAAAATCAGGCGTTAACAGAGATAAGTTTTAGAAATATAGAGTAATTAACCGGCAGTGGGAAGGCGCACGTTGTGCGGCTGGCTGCTGCAAAATCCCTGCAGTTGCCGATTGCCTTTGTCGGGAAAAATCGGTAAACAATGAGGTTCCGTCTGCGTCACTTTGTTTAAGGAATCAGAATGGATTACCCGAAAATTACCTTATGGTCCGATGCGTCGTTTTTTAGCCCTTATGCGATGTCGGTTTATGTGGCGCTGACTGAGAAAGGGGTGCCATTTAGCCTGAAGCGTGTCGATCTGGCATCAGCAGAGCATCTGAGTGACAGCTATCGTGATATCTCGCTGACGGCCAGGGTTCCTGGCTTGCAGGTTGACGATTTTTTGTTAAGTGAATCATCGGCAATTGCGGAGTATCTGGAAGAGCGTTTCCCGGCTCCTGAGTTTGAGCGTCTCTATCCGCGTGATGTGCAAAAACGCGCCAGAGCACGTGAAATTCAGGCGTGGCTGCGCAGCGATCTGCTTGCGCTACGCGTTGAGCGTCCGACCGAAGTGCTGTTTGCCGCAGAGAAATTTCCCCCTCTTTCCGGGAGCGGGCAGCGCGCAGCGCAAAAGTTGATTGCGGTTGCTGAACGCTTAATCAACGGCGGGCAACAAAATCTGTTTGGTGAGTGGTCAATAGCCGATACTGATTTAGCGATTATGATTAATCGTCTGGCATTGCACGGTGACGATCTGCCGGAAAAACTGGCTGATTACGCTTTTTTCCAGTGGCAACGCGCGTCTGTGCAGCTGTGGTCAGGAGAATCGGGCAAAACGCGTTAACAACCCGTTACGCTTATTGCGTCCGATAACATAAGCCATTACTTTAGGCGGTTGCGACAATAATGCGCGCAACCATGCGCCAGAACAGAAAAAAAGGGTCACTGATGGTGGAACAAAGTCAGGCTGCCGGTATGGAGTGGGTGGATATCGTTAACGAAGATAACGAGGTGATTGCTCAGTCAAGTCGGGCTCAGATGCGTGCACAATGTTTGCGCCATCGCGCAACCTATATCGTGGTTCACGATGGTATGGGAAAAATTCTGGTGCAGCGCCGTACCGACAATAAAGATTTTCTGCCGGGTATGCTGGATGCCACCGCCGGTGGGGTGGTGCAGAGTGGCGAAGTGCTGCTCGAGTCGGCACGTCGGGAAGCGGAAGAGGAGCTGGGTATCGCGGCGGTGCCGTTTGCCGAACATGGTCAGTTCTATTTTGAAGATCCGCACTGCCGCGTCTGGGGCGGGCTGTTCAGCTGTGTGTCACATGGCCCGTTCGCCATGCAGGAAGAGGAAGTGGCAGAGGTGTTCTGGATGACGCCGGAAGAGATCACCAGCCGCTGTGATGAGTTTACCCCTGACTCGCTGAAAGCACTTTCATTGTGGTTAAGCCGCAATAAAGAGCAAGGCTAAAAATTCCTGACTGGAGTTACTGTGTGAGCTGGGTTGTAAAACCCCACCGGTAATTCCAGTTTTAGCTGTACTATTATTATTTCGCCTGCTTAATAAATTAATTCTTATATATAAGAATATTATTTATATTATTCCTTTTATTTATTATTGTTTATTAAGGTTTTTATTATTTAATCATCAATGCATCATCAACAAATCTTCCGGCGATAAAAATAACCATTGCCAGCTGAATTTATCCGCACTATGTTTGGCAGGACGCGGTTGGCCTAATAACATTCAAGCTTAAAGGTTTTCTTTAATCGCGGGAGGAGAATTCAGGCAGAAGCAACTGCCATTAACATGGCGTTTATTATCAATAAAAATCGATATATACGATTAGATAACAGGATGGATACGATGAATACCAGGGTAATGACAATCACTTTATTGGCGATAACCGGATGGAGCGGCGCAGGCAGCGCGTATGCCTGTAGCCAGGCTCCAGTTGATCAGCAGAGTCTCTGTAATAAAACCTGTGATACGCTTCCTGCCAGTTTACAGCCTGCCTGTAGATTAAGCAGTGCGCCGCATAAAAACTGAAGCGCGCATTTTGGTTGGCGTGATATTTCAGGCACTCGCAAGATAAACCGGTAAATAAAACCGCTTGCCTTGCAGCAAGCGGTTTTTTTATCGCTTAGCCTTCAGCCTGTAAAGACTGAATTGCGGTTAACGCGATGGTATAAACAATATCGTCTACCAGTGCGCCACGCGACAGATCGTTGACCGGTTTGCGCATACCTTGCAGCATCGGGCCAATCGAGATCAGGTCAGCTGAACGCTGCACCGCTTTATAGGTGGTATTACCGGTGTTCAGATCCGGGAAGATAAAGACGGTAGCACGGCCTGCAACCGGTGAGTTTGGCGCTTTAGATTTTGCCACGTCGGCCATAATCGCTGCGTCATACTGTAACGGACCGTCAATCACCAGGTCAGGACGTTTTTCCTGCGCGATGCGCGTCGCTTCACGGACTTTTTCTACGTCACTACCGGCACCGGAGTTACCGGTTGAGTAGGAGATCATCGCAACGCGTGGATCGATACCAAACGCCGCCGCGGAGTCAGCCGACTGAATGGCGATCTCAGCCAGTTGTTCTGAGGTTGGGTCCGGGTTGATGGCGCAGTCGCCATATACCAGCACCTGCTCAGGCAGCAGCATAAAGAACACCGAGGAGACCAGTGAGCTGTTTGGCGCGGTTTTGATCAGCTGCAACGGTGGACGAATAGTGTTGGCGGTAGTGTGCACCGCGCCAGAAACCAGTCCGTCTACTTCATTCTGTTCCAGCATCATGGTGCCGAGCACCACGTTGTCTTCCAGCTGTTCGCGCGCAACCACTTCGGTCATGCCTTTGCTCTTACGCAGCTCAACCAGACGGGCGACATAGTTTTCACGCACCACTTCCGGGTCAACGATGTCGATGCCTTTACCCAGCTCAACACCCTGTACTGCTGCAACGCGCTGAATTTCATCCGGATTGCCCAGCAGCACGCAGTGCGCGATACCACGTTCGGCGCAAATCGCTGCCGCTTTGACGGTACGCGGCTCGTCGCCTTCAGGCAGCACAATGCGTTTACCGGCTTTACGTGCCAGCTCGGTCAGCTGGTAGCGGAAGGCCGGTGGCGACAGACGACGGCTGCGCTCGGAGGCGGCAGTCAGCGACTCAATCCAGTCAGCATCGATATGGCTGGCAACATACTCCTGCACGCGCTCAATACGTTGGGTATCGTCGCTTGGCACTTCCAGATTAAAGCTTTGCAGGCTCAATGAGGTCTGCCAGGTGTTGGTGTCGACCATAAATACCGGCAGGCCGGTCTGGAACGCACGCTCACACAATTTGTTAATGCGGTCATCAATTTCATAACCGCCGGTCAGCAGAATGGCACCAATTTCCACACCGTTCATTGCCGCCAGGCAGGCCGCAACCAGCACGTCCGGACGATCCGCTGAGGTAACCAGCAGCGAACCTGGACGGAAATGCTCCAGCATATGCGGGATACTGCGCGCGCAGAAAGTCACTGACTTCACGCGACGGGTATTAATATCGCCTTCGTTAATGATACGTGCGTTCAGGTGACGACACATATCGATGGCGCGGGTAGCGATAAGCTCGAAGCTCCACGGTACGCAGCCGAGCACCGGCAGTGGGCTGTTGGCAAACAGCTGCTTCGGATCGATATTGGCGACGCTGGCCTTAGTGGAATCATCAAAGATTTCAGACAGGTCAGGACGGGTGCGTCCCTGCTCGTCAACCGGGGCGTTCAGTTTGTTGATGATTACGCCGGTGATGCTTTTGTTCTTGCTGCCGCCGAAGCTGCTTTGTGTCAGTTCAATGCGCTCTTTCAGCTGAGCAGGAGAATCATTACCCAGCGCCGTCACAAAGACGATTTCTGCATTCAGCGTTTTAGCGATTTCGTAGTTCAGCGCATTGGCAAACTGATGTTTGCGCGTCGGTACTAAACCTTCAACCAGTACCACTTCCGCATCTTTGGTGTTTTCGTGATAGCGGGCGATGATCTCTTCCATCAACACATCCTGCTGATTAGAACCCAGCAGCGATTCAACACGGCTCATTTCCAGCGGTTCAGCAGCCGGGATTGAAGAGTTTTTGCGAATGATGGTGGTGGTCTGGTCTGGCGTGTTACCGCCGAGGCGTGGTTGTGCGATAGGTTTGAAGACGCTGAGACGAACGCCTTTACGTTCCATGGCCCGGATAACTCCCAGGCTGACACTGGTCAGGCCGACGCTGGTACCGGTAGGAATCAACATAATTGTACGTGACACGGTAAACCTCTCAGGTGTTGCGTGGTGTCCAAAACAACTCCGTCAGCCTGGGCTGACGGAGGAGAAGCATTAAGCAGTAAGGCGGGCAGCGTCTTGCGCGATGACCAACTCTTCGTTGGTTGGGATCACCACCGCAGGGCGGGTGCCTTCTTTATTGATAAAGCCGGATTTGCCAAAGCGTGCCGCAAGGTTACGCTCGTGGTCAACGTCAAAGCCCAGCAGCGCCAGTTTTCCCAGCGCCAGTTCACGCACCATGGCGGCGTTTTCACCAATACCGCCGGTAAACACGACTGCGTCCAGTCGGCCATCCATCAGTGCGGTGTAAGAACCGATATATTTCGCCAGGCGGTGGCAGAATACGTCCATCGCACGTTTGGCATCATCTTTATCGTGGTAGTTATCTTCCACGTAGCGACAGTCGCTGGTGACTTCGGTCAGACCTAACAGGCCGGACTCTTTGGTCAGCAGCTTGTTGATCGCGTCAACGCTCATACCGAGAGTATCGTGCAGGAAGAAGATAATTGCTGGATCGATATCACCACTACGGGTGCCCATCACCAGACCTTCCAGCGGCGTCAGGCCCATTGAGGTATCGACGCAAACGCCGTTGCGGATGGCGGAAACTGAACCCCCGTTGCCGAGATGACAGGTAATAATATTCAGCTCTTCCACCGGCTTATTCAGCATTTTAGCCGCTTCGTGGGTCACATAGAAGTGGCTGGTGCCGTGCGCGCCATAACGACGAACGCCATGTTCTTTATATAAGCTGTACGGCAGGGCGTAGAGATAGGACTCTTCCGGCATGGTCTGATGGAAAGCGGTGTCAAACACGGCGACATTTTTATCAGACAGCAGCGGGAAGTTTTTCATGGCTTCGTCGATACCGATCAGATGCGCCGGGTTATGCAGTGGAGCAAAAGAAGAAGCGTCTTTAATTCCCTGAACAACGTCATCAGTGATCACTACCGACTGAGTGAGTTTTTCACCACCATGCACGATGCGATGGCCGATTGCAGCGATTTGTGCTGACAGCTCAGGTTTTTGTGCCAGAATGGTTTTAACCATAAAGTTAAGTGCTTCACTGTGTGCCGCACCTGCACCTAAAGCTGCTTCATGTTTAGCGCCGTCCATCTTCCACTTAATACGCGCTTCAGGCAGATGGAAACACTCAGCTAAACCAGACAGATACTCTTCACCGTCTGCCGGGTTGATGATGGCAAACTTAAGTGAAGAACTCCCGCAGTTCAGAACCAGTACTAACTTACTCGACATGGAAGTACCTATTTGTTAAAAGTGGCTAAAATAAAGTCAATCAGACTATCAGCGTAGCGCATGAAAGCTGGTACATTAATGATTAAAATCATGCTGGCGGGTAAAATTGGCTCCGACAGCAAAAAAACTTGGTTATTTTACAGTTTTTTTTGAAGGCCAGCTTAGCTAAACATGGCTCGGCCAGCAGTTGACTAAGATTGCTCACGTTTCCAGGCTCGAAAAATCGCGCTCAGGATACCGACAGTCACTCTTAAAGACAAAATATTTTGAAGGATGTAATGTAAAGTTGTTTGGTTACGTAATTTTTTTATTTTTTATCTCTGAAGTTGAGGTCCGCCATGGCTAATCACTCCGGCTCCGTCAGTTGGTTCAAATTGTTCCAGCTTGGACAGCACTATATGAAGACATGGCCTGTCGATAAGCGCCTTGCGCCAATGTTTCCGGAAAATCGTGTCACTCGTGCCACGCGTTTCGCCATTCGTTTTATGCCTCCACTGGCGGTATTCACCCTGACCTGGCAAATCGCCCTCGGTGGCCAGCTTGGCCCGGCAGTGGCGACAGCGCTGTTTGCCTGTACTTTGCCGATGCAGGGGCTGTGGTGGCTCGGTAAGCGTTCAGTGACGCCGTTACCGCCCACGCTGTTGCAGTGGTTCCATGAGGTGCGGACTAAATTGCAGGAAGCCGGACAGGCGATTGCCCCGGTCGAAGGCAAGCCCACCTATCAGTCGCTGGCTGAGGTGCTGAAACGTGCCTTTAAACAGCTCGACAAAACCTTTCTCGACGATCTTTGAGTTGTTTTCGGGTTTCCGCTGGCAAAAACGCAGTGGAAACCCGGTGCCAAATCAAAGAAACCTCTGCTAGCGATACTGCGGTCTCCTGTGTTGTGCGATTCTTGGTCATCACTTTTAATTTAATACTGTCCAGGTGACACAGGAGTTAAAGATGGAAATGACCCACGCTCAGCGTTTAATCCTCTCCAACCAGTATAAAATAATGACGATGCTCGATCCCGATCATGCCGAGCGTTATCGCCGCCAGCAGACCATTGTCGAACGCGGCTATGGTTTACAGCTGCGTGAACTGGATCGTGAATTCGGTGAGCTGAGCGAAGAGGTGTGCCGCACGTTGATCGCCATTATGGAGATGCATCATGCGCTGCATGTTTCCTGGACAAATCTGAAAGATAACCGCGGGCTGGAAGAGCGTCGGCTGGCGTTTCTCGGATTTGATGCGGCGACGGAGGCGCGTTATCTCGGCTATGTGCGCTTTATGGTAAGTGTTGAAGGGCGCTATACCCAGTTTGATTCCGGTACGCATGGTTTTAATGCGCAGACGCCAATGTGGGAAAAATACCAACGAATGCTGACAGTGTGGCAAACTTGTCCACGGCAATACCATCTGAGTGCGAACGAGATCGCGCAAATCATCAACGCCTGAGAAGGAAACGCAAGTGAAGTGTAAAGGTTTTCTGTTTGATTTAGACGGCACATTGGTAGATTCACTCCCTGCTGTCGAACGTGCATGGACTAACTGGGGCAAACGTCACGGCATCGATGCCGCAGAGATTCTGGATTTTATCCATGGTAAACAGGCGATTACCTCACTGCGTCATTTTATGGCGGGTGCCTCTGAAGAGGAAATTCAGCAAGAGTTTTACGCGCTGGAAAAAATCGAAGCGGAAGACACGGATGGCATTATCGCACTGCCCGGCGCGCAGCAACTGCTGGCCACGCTCGATGAGCTGGCGATTCCGTGGGCGATTGTCACCTCGGGTTCTGTGCCGGTCGCTTCAGCCCGTCGTGCAGCCACCGGCTTACCGGAGCCGGAGGTGTTTGTTACCGCAGAGCGCGTGGCGCGCGGTAAACCCGAGCCGGATGCCTATTTGTTAGGTGCGCAGTTACTGGAGCTGGAACCGGAAGAGTGTGTGGTGGTGGAAGATGCCGGTGCCGGTATTCTTTCTGGCCTCGCCGCTGGCAGCCATGTGATTGCGGTCAACCCGCCATCGAATGCCCCGCGTCTTGACGATGTTGATATGGTGCTCTCCTCGCTGGAAGAGTTAATTATCAACAAAAATGCTGACGGCACGTTTGCGGTGCACAGAAAGCACTGAGCATGGGTTAATCCGTCTCCGGCGCTGTGCGAAAAAAATAGCAGCGGGGAGTGTCGCAGGATACGCTCCCGCTGATAACCGCAACCAGCTGTACGTCGGCGCACCCTGACTGCCTGACGGCAACAGGCGTTGCCCCTCAGTGCGGCAGGTTATATTTTAATCACCGCCCATCTGTGATAAATTTCCTTAATATCAATCTTGATGCCAGGAGCCACGGAATGGGTACCACCTCCACGCCGCATGATGCGCTGTTTAAACAATTCCTGACCTATCCAGAGGCCGCAAGGGATTTCCTGCAAATTCATATGCCGCCGGCACTGCTGAAATATTGCGATTTGGATTCTCTGCATCTTGAATCTTGCAGTTTTGTTGAAGAGGATTTGCGGGCGTTTTACTCGGACGTTTTGTATTCGCTGAAAACGGTGAGTGGCGAAGGCTATATTCACTGCCTGATTGAGCATCAAAGTTCACCTGACAAAAATATGACCTTCCGCCTGATGCGTTACGCTATCGCAGCGATGCAGCGTCATCTCAATGCGGGTCACGATTGTTTACCTGTAGTGATCCCCATTCTTTTCTATCATGGTACAACCAGTCCTTATCCCCATCCGATGAACTGGCTGAGGGCATTCAGCGATCCGGATCTGGCCGCCCGCGTTTACGGCGGCGATTTCCCGTTAGTGGATGTGACGGTAATTCCGGACAGTGAGATCCTGACCCACAGGAGAATTGCTCTGCTGGAGTTTCTGCAAAAAAATATTCGCCAGCGCGATCTGATGCTGTTTCTGGAACCGCTGGCAATGCTGATTGACAGCGAATACACTACCGATATGCTGGTCGCTGCAGTGATGAATTACCTGTTGCAGGTGGGTGAAACGGCAGATCCAGAATCATTTATGCGTGCACTCGCACGGAGCACGCATCACCATGAGGGGCTGATAATGACGTTAGCAGAGCAGCTTGAGCAGAAAGGACTTCAGAAAGGACTTCAGAAAGGACTTCGGAAAGGGCGGCAAGAGGGAATCAAGGAAGTTGCCGCTAAAATGCTTGCTGAGGGGCTGGAATTAGTCAGCGTCAGCAAAATAACGGGCCTGACGGAAGAAGAGTTGAATCAGCTTCGGCACTGACTGGCTGTGTCGGCATGGTTGCGAATTACAGCGGCGTATCCTGACTGATCTCATCCAGCGACAGATTAAAGCTCGGGACAAAGACCTCAATAAAATAATCCATTTCCGGGCTGCGCCTGTCGTTCAGCGTTTTTTCCAGCCGGGTTTTTGCCTGACGAAATTCATTGTTGCCTGCCGACAACTCTTCCAGACATTTGAGATAAGCGCACAGCGCATCAGCCTGCTTTACTACCGCGCTCTCTTCGGCGGTGTGTAGGTGTTCATCCAGCAGCGGGCGGAAAGCCTCCTGCAAATCGTCCGGCAGCATGTCGATCAGCTTTTGCTGAGCGATCTTCTCGATCTGCTTATATTCATGGGCGATCTGTGCATTGTAATATTTCACCGGTGTCGGCAGGTCGCCGGTCAGTACTTCGCTGGCATCGTGATACAACGCCAGCATGGCGATGCGTTCAGCATTCAGCTGACCGGAAAACTTCTGATTTTTGATTAATGCCAGCGCGTGCGCCACCATTGCTACTTGCAGACTGTGCTCAGAAACATTTTCGGTGCGCACATTACGCATCAGCGGCCAGCGGTTGATCAGTTTCAGACGGGAAAGATGAGCGAAGAAATGGCTTTGGTTCATAGCAATCTGTCCTGTTTTGCAGCGAGAACGCCTGATGCTGATCGTTTAAAGAATAATCATCAGGGTTTCTGGAATATCGTAGGGGAGCCGTTTCCGGCTCCCGTCCTGAGGGTATGCAGAGTGCTAACCCTCGGCACGGGCGGCGAGAACGCCGCCCTTACGGGTTCGGTTTACTGTTGGTAACCTTCAAGGAAACGGCCAAACTTGTTAACCGCCATTTCCAGTTCATCGACGCGTGGCAGGGTGACGATACGCACGTGGTCCGGCCATGGCCAGTTAAATGCGGTTCCCTGTACCAGCAGCACTTTTTCCTGTAGCAGGAAATCGAGCACCATTTTCTGGTCGTCATGAATATTAAAGCGTTTAGGATCAATGCGCGGGAACATATACAGCGCACCCTGTGGTTTCACACAACTGACGCCAGGGATTTCATTAATCAGTTCCCAGGCACGCTGGCGCTGTTCATACAGGCGACCACCCGGCACGATAAATTCACTGATACTCTGATAGCCACCCAGTGCGGTCTGGATCGCGTGCTGCGCCGGTACGTTAGCGCACAGACGCATCGATGCCAGCATCTCCAGACCCTCAATATAGCCTTTCGCATGCTTTTTCGGGCCGTTCAGCACCATCCAGCCCTGACGGAAACCGGCAACGCGGTAGGTTTTCGACAGACCATTAAAGGTAACGGTTAACAGATCCGGTGCCATTGCGGCAATCGAGTGGTGCTGCGCGGCATCATAAAGGATCTTGTCGTAGATCTCATCGGCGAAGATGATCAGGTTATGCTGGCGCGCCAGCTCGACCACTTCCATCAGCAACTCTTTGCTGTAAACCGCACCGGTCGGGTTATTGGGGTTGATAATCACAATACCGCGGGTGCGCGGGGTGATTTTGCTGCGAATATCATCGAGATCCGGGAACCAGTCGGAAGACTCATCGCATAAATAGTGCACCGCTTTGCCGCTGGAGAGGGAAACCGCCGCGGTCCACAACGGGTAGTCGGGCGCGGGAACCAGCATTTCATCGCCACTGTTCAGCAGCGCCTGCATCGACTGCACAATCAACTCAGAAACGCCGTTACCGATATAGATATCTTCAACGGTGACATCACGCATACCGCGCGCCTGATAGTGCTGCATAATGGCTTTACGGGCGGAGTAGAGACCTTTTGAATCGCAATAGCCCTGAGCGCCTGGCAGGTTACGAATCACATCGACCAGGATTTCATCGGGCGCTTCAAAGCCGAAGGGGGCCGGGTTACCGATATTGAGTTTAAGGACTTTATTGCCTTCTTCTTCTAGGCGTTTTGCTTCTTTTAACACCGGGCCACGAATGTCGTAGCAGACGTTGTCCAGTTTACCTGATTTATCAATTTGAAAATTCATCTACATCGCCTTAACTGGCAGAGCCGCGTTCCTGCCGTGGAAAATAACCCTGCACAATTTACTCCTCTGCTCCGCGCTTTTGAAGCGCTGCATCAGGTTTTGGCGCGATAGCGAGCCTTTTGCTATCACCATGGCACGCAACAGGGTGCCTGTCGCAATTTTTGGTGCAATGATCTAAAAATAGTATCCAGGGGAGCATATAATTCTGGTGTGTCTGCTGCGCTGTAAAGTGGATAATCCGGCCATCGCGGCTGTCCGGCGGCTGGAAAACAGCGCTTTTGATAGAGAATAATAAATAGATGATTAACTAAATAGTCAAAAGTTTCTAATTAAATTTAGGGTTTTTAGCGCTGGTGTGACCAGATTATCCGTGAGACGGGTGATGAGGTTAATTCGCATCAACAACAAAGTGGCCTTTTAGATCGCTTCTGAGACAACTTTTTTTCTCGTCTGAGGTCAGAGAAAATGGGTGCTGATTGATAAAATCCTGCTTTACTGATAAGAATTAGAAGATTGGGGCTTAAAATATAATCGGCAGTATGCCAGGATAACAATCAAGGGAGTTTGCTGCAAAAAAGCAGATGATTCCGGCGATAAAATCTACCGTTTTAGCGCAATAAATATTAAGTATTATTTACTATTTTGCGTTGCATGAGCAACGTGATGGATCGTCGATTTTGGGTTTGTAATTTTGACCAGTACACGGGCAGTCATTTGCTTTTTAGTGGCTGCAGCGTCAATTAACGACTACGGCGCAGCTTCCTACAACTTATGGGTTAATGCCAGGTGCATTAACAATGTATCAGACGCAAGATACTATTCATCTGTGTCCCTGATCGTGAGAGATCGACAGGACCGGTATCGTGAAAAGGAGTTCAGACGTTCGCCGACAAACTAATGAGTTGAGAGACATCACTGTTTAGCACTCTCGCCATGACGTTTTGTCACCGCTTTATTTGATCGATAAAGCATGTAGTAACACCAGGGTAGCTGTTTGTAAAAAATCTAATAAGTGAAGAAAAACATGACTAATGCAAATCGTCCGATTCTCAACCTCGACCTCGATCTGCTGAGGACGTTTGTTGCGGTTGCCGACCTGAATACTTTTGCGGCCGCGGCTGCAGCAGTATGCAGAACGCAATCAGCAGTAAGCCAGCAGATGCAGCGTCTGGAGCAATTGGTGGGCAAAGAGTTGTTTGCCCGACATGGACGCAACAAGTTGCTGACCGAACACGGCATTCAATTGCTGGGTTACGCCAGAAAGATACTGCGCTTCAATGACGAGGCTTGTACCTCGCTGATGTACAGCAATATTCAGGGGGTGCTCACCATCGGTGCGTCCGACGATACCTCTGATACCATCCTGCCTTACCTGCTTAACCGGGTCACCTCGGTTTATCCAAAACTGGCGATTGACGTGCGTGTGAAGCGCAACCCGTACATGATGGATATGCTGAGCCAGGGCGAAGTGGATTTGGTTGTCACCACTTCCAGCCCGGGAAGCTTTACTCACCAGGTACTGCGTACATCACCGACGCTGTGGTATTGCGCGGCTGACTATATCTTCCAGCGCGGTGAAGCGATTCCACTGGTGCTGCTGGATGAGCCGAGTCCGTACCGTGATATGGCGATTGATCATCTTAACGAAGCCGGTATCCCATGGCGCATCTCCTACGTCGCCTCCACACTGGCGGCGGTGCGCGCTGCGGTGAAAGCCGGTCTGGGTGTGACTGCACGTCCGGTCGAGATGATGAGCCCGGAACTGCGGGTGATGGGCGCGGCTGAAGGGCTGCCAGCACTGCCGGATACGCAGTACCTGCTGTGCCGTAATCCTGAAAGTGAAAACGAACTGGCACTGGCGATCTTTAATGCCATGGAGTCGAGCAGCGATCCTTACACGCTGGCCGCTGTCGGTCAGGAGAGTGGTGTGCTGCTGGATGACGAAGAGTAAAATCTGTTAATCGAAACGATACCTGTTCTCATTAAAACAGCGTTTTCGATACATTAACCGGTTAAAATAAGCCCTTCGATGATTTATTTCATCGAGGGGCTTTTTTGTAGGCTTTATCTGGTTTTTTTTTGGCTTTTTTATGTTAGTTAATTAATTGATTCACGCTTTTTGCTTAAATCTCTTCGTTTGCAAATATCACCCGATGTAACTATCCCTTCATTGATTACTTGCCGTTAGTGATTGTATTAAATATTGGTCTTTTTTTTATCATAAAGGGCAAAAGTGTGTCCTGGATCAAAAAAATAACCCCAATAAGGGGCAGGAAAACCGACTGATTCCTGTCAAAATACGATTGTTAAATGCACGATCCATGCAACACATTACCCGCTACACTCTATTTACAGCGTTAGACTGACACGATTTAGCTTATTATCTGCGCATCATATGTTAATAAAATGCTGCGGGTGTAAAATAACGTGTGGATACTTTTGTCAAAGTTGACAAAAGGTTATAGAAAGGAGTAAAAAACCCCATAAAATTGCTGCTTAATCATTAAAGACAGCAAAGTTTATAAGGTTTTTCATCCTTCCCTTGAATCGATGTGGTGTGTTAACTGCCGTTAAGAGAGCAGGACGCTAATCACCACTTTTGATGAGTAAGCAGAGAGTATGTCAACAACCACAGAAGTCATCGCTCATAACTGGGCATTCGCTGTTTTCCTGATCGTCGCCGTGGGCCTCTGTTGCCTGATGTTAGCTGGCGCGTGGTTTTGGGGCGGAAAAGCCCACGGAAGACATAAAAACACACCTTTTGAGTCTGGTATCGAAGCCGTTGGCACGACGCAGATGCGTCTCTCCGCCAAATTCTATCTGGTGGCGATGTTCTTCGTCATATTCGACGTTGAAGCCCTCTATTTATACGCATGGTCTACTGCAATTCGCGAAAGCGGCTGGGTAGGCTTTGTCGAAGCCGCAATTTTCATTTTGGTACTGTTGGCCGGGCTGGTTTATCTGGCGCGCATCGGCGCACTGGACTGGGCTCCAGCACGTCGTCGTGTCGTAGTCAAAACCACCACGGTCAGTCACACCAACCGTCATACGCAGTAACAGCGAGGCATTAAGATGGACTATACGCTCACCCGCATAGACCCGAACGGTGAGAACGACCGTTATCCCCTGCAGAAACAGGAAATCGTGACCGATCCCCTGGAGAAGCACGTTCATCAGAATATCTATATGGGCAAGTTAGAGAATGCCCTGCACGATATGGTGAACTGGGGCCGTAAGAACTCCCTCTGGCCGTTTAACTTCGGTCTTTCCTGTTGTTATGTCGAGATGACCACTTCGTTTACTGCGGTTCACGACGTTGCGCGTTTCGGTTCAGAAGTTATCCGTGCTTCGCCGCGTCAGGCTGACTTTATGGTGGTTGCCGGCACCTGTTTCACCAAAATGGCTCCGGTGGTGCAGCGTCTTTATGACCAGATGCTGGAACCGAAGTGGGTGATTTCGATGGGGGCCTGTGCCAACTCCGGTGGCATGTACGACATTTACTCCGTAGTGCAGGGCGTGGATAAGTTTCTGCCGGTCGATGTGTATATTCCTGGCTGCCCGCCGCGCCCGGAAGCGTATATGCAAGCGCTGTTGCTGTTGCAGGAGTCAATCGGTAAAGAGCGCCGCCCGTTGTCCTGGGTGGTAGGCGATCAGGGTGTTTATCGCGCCAATATGCAGTCCGAGCGCGAGAGAAAACAGGCCGAGCGTATTGCAGTGACGAATCTGCGTACCCCTGACGAAATTTAAGCCAGCAGTTTATGGATGTGGTCAACACCAGCGCGTAAGAAAATCACAATGTAACGTGCGCTGACCCACCTGACGCCAACACTGAGTGCCTGTCTGACAGGCCAGAATGGTGAACAACCTTATGACAGATTTAACCACGCAAGATCTCGCTCAGCCAGCATGGCAAACCCGTGATCACCAGGATGACCCGGTGATCGGCGAGCTGCGTAATCGTTTTGGGCCGGATGCCTTTACCGTGCAGCCTACCCGTACCGGCGTGCCGGTGGTGTGGGTAAAACGTGAGCAGTTACTGGAAATTATTGAGTTTCTGCGCAAGCTGCCGAAGCCCTACGTTATGCTGTATGACCTGCATGGTATGGATGAGCGCCTGCGGACCCACCGTGCCGGTTTACCGGCGGCGGATTTTTCCGTTTTCTACCACTTCATCTCCATTGAACGCAATCGCGATATCATGCTCAAGGTGGCGTTGTCTGAAAACGATCTGAATGTGCCGACCATCACCAAAATGTTTCCGAATGCCAACTGGTATGAGCGCGAAACCTGGGAGATGTTTGGTATCAATATTCAGGGCCACCCGCATCTGACGCGCATTATGATGCCGCAGACCTGGGAAGGGCATCCGCTGCGTAAAGACTACCCGGCGCGCGCCACCGAATTCGATCCTTTCGAGCTGACAAAGCAGAAAGAAGATCTGGAGATGGAAGCGCTGACCTTCAAGCCGGAAGACTGGGGCATGAAGCGCAGCACCACCAATGAGGACTTTATGTTCCTCAACCTCGGTCCTAACCACCCGTCGGCGCACGGTGCGTTCCGCATCATTATGCAGCTGGATGGTGAAGAGATCGTCGACTGCGTGCCGGATATCGGTTACCACCACCGTGGTGCGGAAAAGATGGGCGAGCGCCAGTCCTGGCATAGCTACATTCCGTATACCGACCGTATCGAATATCTCGGCGGCTGCGTCAACGAGATGCCGTATGTGCTGGCAGTAGAAAAACTGGCCGGGATTAAAGTGCCAGAACGCGTGGATGTGATTCGCGTGATGCTATCAGAGCTGTTCCGTATCAACAGCCATCTGCTGTACATCTCCACTTTTATTCAGGACGTCGGTGCCATGTCTCCGGTGTTCTTTGCCTTTACCGATCGCCAGAAAATTTATGATGTGGTGGAAGCCATCACCGGTTTCCGTATGCACCCGGCATGGTTCCGCATTGGCGGCGTGGCGCACGACCTGCCGAAAGGCTGGGATCGTCTGCTGCGCGAATTCCTCGACTGGCTGCCAAAACGTCTGAAAGCCTATGAGCAAACCGCGCTGAAAAACTCGGTGCTGATTGGTCGTTCGAAAGGCGTCTCTGCGTACGGTATGGATGAAGCGCTGGCATGGGGTACTACCGGTGCTGGCCTGCGCGCCACCGGTCTCGACTTTGATGTGCGTAAATGGCGTCCGTACTCCGGTTATGAAAACTTCGATTTCGAAGTGCCGATCGGTGCCGGTGTCAGCTGTGCTTACACCCGTGTGATGCTGAAGATGGAAGAGATGCGCCAGAGTTTGCGTATTCTGGAACAGTGCCTGAACAATATGCCGGAAGGCCCGTTCAAGGCCGATCATCCGCTGACCACGCCGCCACCGAAAGAGCGCACTCTGCAGCATATTGAAACCCTGATCACTCACTTCCTGCAGGTTTCCTGGGGGCCGGTGATGCCTGCCAACGAATCCTTCCAGATGATCGAGGCGACGAAGGGGATTAACAGTTACTACCTGACCAGCGATGGCAGCACCATGAGCTACCGCACCCGCGTGCGTACGCCAAGCTTCCCGCACCTGCAACAGATCCCGTCAGTGATCCGCGGCAGCCTGGTATCCGATCTGATCGTTTACCTCGGTAGTATCGATTTTGTTATGTCAGACGTGGACCGCTAATTATGCACGATCAAAAAATTGCGATCGAAACGATCGATGTGAGTGAGGTCTTTGTGCTGAGTGCCACAGAACGTGACGCTATTGAGCATGAAAAACATCATTACGAAGACGCACGCGCAGCCTCCATTGAAGCGCTGAAGATCGTGCAGAAACAGCGTGGCTGGGTGCCGGATGGCGCGATCAATGCCATTTCTGAAGTGCTGGGCATTCCGGCCAGTGATGTGGAAGGTGTCGCAACCTTTTACAGCCAGATCTTCCGTCAGCCGGTAGGCCGCCATGTGATTCGCTACTGCGACAGCGTGGTTTGCCATATTACCGGTTATCAGGGAATTCAGGCGGCGCTGGAACAGAACCTGAATATCAAGCCGGGCCAGACCACCACCGATGGTCGCTTTACCCTGCTGCCAACCTGCTGCCTCGGTAACTGCGATAAAGGCCCAACCATGATGGTCGACGAAGATACCCATGTGCATCTGACGCCGGAAACCATCGCTGACTTACTGGAGCAGTATCAATGAAACAGATCATTCGTACTGCCGAAATGCATCCACTGACCTGGCGGATGCGCGAAGACAAACAGCCGGTATGGCTGGATGAATATCGCAGCAAAAACGGCTATGCCGGTGCGGAAAAAGCGCTGAAAGGCATGGCGCCAGACGAGATTGTGGCGCTGGTAAAAGATTCCGGCCTGAAAGGGCGCGGCGGCGCGGGCTTCTCCACCGGTCTGAAGTGGAGCCTGATGCCGAAAGACGAAAGCATGAACATCCGTTACCTGCTGTGTAACGCCGATGAGATGGAGCCGGGCACCTATAAAGACCGCTTGCTGATGGAGCAGATGCCGCATCAGCTGGTGGAAGGCATGCTGATCAGTGCTTTTGCGCTGAAGGCGTACCGTGGCTATATCTTCCTGCGCGGTGAGTACATCGAGGCAGCGGTGAATCTGCGTCGTGCGATTGCCGAAGCCACCGAAGCGGGCCTGCTGGGCAAAAACATCCTCGGCAGCGGTTTTGATTTCGAACTGATCGTGCATACCGGTGCGGGTCGCTACATCTGTGGTGAAGAGACCGCGCTGATTAACTCGCTGGAAGGTCGCCGCGCCAATCCGCGCTCCAAGCCACCGTTCCCGGCTTCTGCCGGTGCATGGGGCAAGCCGACCTGCGTCAATAACGTCGAAACCCTGTCGAACGTGCCGGCCATCCTCGCGAATGGCGTGGAGTGGTACAAGGGCATTTCCAACAGCGACGATGCCGGGACCAAAATGATGGGCTTCTCTGGGCGGGTGAAAAACCCAGGGGTCTGGGAGCTGCCATTTGGCACCACAGCCCGCGAGATCCTTGAGGATTACGCAGGTGGCATGCGCGATGGCCTGAAATTCAAAGCCTGGCAGCCAGGCGGCGCCGGAACTGACTTCCTTACCGATCAGCATCTCGATCTGCCGATGGAGTTCGCCAGCATTGGTAAAGCCGGCAGCCGTTTGGGTACTGCGCTGGCGATGGCGGTCGATCACGAAATCAATATGGTGTCGCTGGTACGCAACCTGGAAGAGTTCTTCGCGCGAGAATCCTGTGGCTGGTGTACCCCATGTCGCGATGGTTTGCCGTGGAGCGTAAAAATCCTGCGTGCGCTGGAGCAGGGCAAAGGTCAGCCGGGCGATATCGAAACGCTTGAGCAGCTTTGTCGCCAGCTTGGTCCGGGCAAAACGTTTTGTGCCCATGCGCCAGGTGCAGTAGAGCCACTGCAAAGCGCGATTAAATATTTCCGCGAAGAATTTGAAGCCGGCATCGCGCCACAGGTCTTTGGTAACGCGCGTGCAATCAGCGGTATTCAGCCAAACCTGTTAAAAGCGCGTTGGTAAAAACGGCGTACAACCGGGGCGTCATGAATGGATGTCGCCCGCCAGGTTAGAAGAATTGTGTTTAACGCTTGAGAGATCAAGCCTTACGGAAGCATGTTCACTATGGCTACAATTCATGTAGACGGTAAAGAATATGATGTCGATGGCGCAGACAACTTGCTTCAGGCATGTCTGTCCCTCGGCCTTGATATTCCTTATTTTTGCTGGCACCCGGCGCTGGGCAGCGTAGGTGCTTGCCGCCAGTGTGCGGTGAAGCAATACCAAAATGCCGAAGATACCCGTGGTCGCCTGGTCATGTCCTGCATGACGCCAGCGTCAGACGGCACCTTTATCTCAATTGATGACGGCGAAGCGAAAGAGTTCCGTGAGAGCGTGGTCGAGTGGTTAATGACTAACCACCCGCACGACTGTCCGGTGTGTGAAGAGGGCGGTAACTGCCACCTTCAGGATATGACGGTGATGACCGGTCATAGCTTCCGCCGCTATCGTTTCACCAAACGTACCCACCGTAACCAGGATCTCGGGCCGTTTATTTCTCATGAAATGAACCGCTGTATCGCCTGTTACCGCTGCGTGCGTTACTACAAAGATTATGCCGACGGCACCGATCTCGGGGTGTATGGCGCGCACGACAACGTCTACTTTGGTCGTCCGGAAGATGGCACGCTGGAAAGCGAATTTTCCGGTAATCTGGTAGAAATTTGTCCAACCGGCGTCTTCACCGACAAAACCCACTCCGAGCGTTATAACCGTAAGTGGGATATGCAGTTCGCGCCAAGCATCTGCCAGCAGTGCAGCATCGGCTGTAACACCAGCCCTGGCGAGCGCTACGGCGAATTGCGTCGTATTGAAAACCGCTATAACGGCAGCGTTAACCACTACTTCCTCTGCGACCGTGGTCGTTTTGGTTATGGCTACGTTAACCTGAAAGATCGTCCACGCCACCCGATGCAGCGTCGCGGCGATGACTGGATTGCGCTGAATGCGGACCAGGCGATGCAGGGTGCTGCCGACGTATTGCGTCAGGCGAAAAAAGTGATCGGTATTGGTTCACCACGCGCCAGCATCGAGAGCAACTTTGCGCTGCGTGCGCTGGTCGGCGCAGAGAATTTCTCCACCGGCATTCCGGCAGCAGAGCAGGCGCGCCTGGAACTGATGCTGAAAGTGCTGCGCGAAGGCGGCATTCATACTCCGGCACTGCGCGAAATTGAAAGCTACGATGCGGTACTGATATTGGGTGAAGATTTGACCCAGACCGGTGCACGCGTGGCGTTATCGGTGCGTCAGGCGGTAAAAGGTAAATCACGCGAAATGGCAGCAGCACAAAAAGTGGCTGACTGGCAGATTGCGGCGATCCTGAATATCGGTCAGAACGCCAAACACCCGCTGTTTATGACCAACGTCGATGCCACCCGTATGGATGATATCGCCGCATGGAGCTATCGCGCCCCGGTTGAAGATCAGGCGCGCCTTGGCTTCGCCATTGCCCATGCGCTGGATAACAGCGCACCTGCGGTTGAGGGGATTGAACGCAGCCTGGCAGGCAAAATTGATGTGATCGTGCAGGCGTTAGCGGGCGCGAGAAAACCGCTGATCATCTCCGGCACCCATTCCGGTAGCCAGCAGATGATTGAAGCGGCGGCAAACGTGGCCAAAGCGCTGAAAGGCCGTGGTGCCGATGTCGGCATTACCCTGCTGGCTTCCGCCGCCAACAGCATCGGTCTTGGCATGATCGGCGGCAACACGCTGGACAGCGCGCTGGACGAGCTGGCCAACGGTAGTGCCGATGCAGTGGTGATTCTGGAGAACGATCTGTATCGCCAGGCGCCAGCCGCGCAGGTTGATGCCGCGTTAAGCAATACGCCAAATGTGATTGTTATCGATCACCAGCGCACCGCCACCATGGACAAAGCCGGACTGATCCTCTCCACTGCCAGCTTCGCGGAAAGTGATGGCACGGTGGTGAACCAGGAAGGCCGCGCACAGCGCTTCTTCCAGGTTTATGACCCGGCTTACTACGACAACACGGTCGAGATGCTGGAAAGCTGGCGCTGGCTGCACTCGCTGCACAGCACCGTTGAGAGCCGTCACGTTGACTGGACCCAGCTTGATGATGTCATTGATGCGGCGGTTCAGGCACTGCCACAGCTGGCAGCGATCAAGGATGCGGCACCGGATGCCAGCTTCCGTATTCGCGGTCAGAAACTGGCGCGTTCTCCGCATCGCTACAGTGGCCGTACCGCCATGCGCGCCAATATCAGCGTGCACGAGCCGCGTCAGCCGCAAGATAGAGACACCATGTTCGCCTTCTCAATGGAAGGGAACAACAGCCCGTTGGCCGATCGTCAGCAGATTCCATTTGCCTGGGCGCCAGGCTGGAACTCACCGCAGGCGTGGAACAAGTTCCAGGCTGAAGTGGGCGGTCACCTGCGTCACGGCGATCCGGGCGTGCGTCTGTTTGAGGCCAGCGAAGGTCAGTTGCCGTGGTTTGACAGCGTACCTGCCGCCTTTAGCGGTAGCGAAAATCAGTGGCGCGTCGCGCCTTACTATCACCTGTTCGGCAGTGAAGAGATGACCCAGCGTGCGCCGGTGATTCAGACGCGTATGCCGCAGCCGTATGTGATGGTTAACCCGACCGATGCCGCACGTCTGGGCGTCAATAACGGGACTGCCGTTGAGTTCAGCTATGCCGGTCAGACACTGCGTCTGCCAGTACAGTTCTCCGACGCGCTACAGGCAGGGCAGGTTGGATTGCCGATCGGTTTACCGGGCATTCCGCCATACCTTTCCGGTGCGAATATTGACGATCTGCGGGAGGCTGTGCAATGAGCTGGCTCACTCCGGAATTGATTGACGTGCTGATCGCCGTCGGCAAAGCGCTGGTGATCCTCTTTGTCGTGGTCGGCTGTGGCGCATTTATGAGCTTCGGCGAACGTCGCCTGCTGGGTCTGTTCCAGAACCGTTACGGACCTAACCGTGTCGGCTGGGGCGGCTCGCTACAGCTGGTGGCGGATATGATCAAAATGTTCTTTAAAGAGGACTGGATCCCACCGTTTACCGACCGCGTGATCTTTACGCTTGCGCCGATGATCGCCTTTACCTCGCTGCTGCTGGCGATGGCGATTGTGCCAGTGACCTCCACCTGGATGGGCGCGGACCTGAATATCGGTCTGCTGTTCTTCCTGATGATGGCGGGCCTCGCGGTATACGCGGTGCTGTTCGCTGGCTGGGCGAGTAATAACAAATACTCGCTGTTAGGTGCGATGCGTGCTTCTGCCCAGACCCTGAGCTATGAAGTGTTCCTTGGCCTGTCGCTGATGGGCGTGGTGGCGCAGGCTGGCTCGTTCAATATGGTCGAGATTGTTAACAGCCAGACGCATCTGTGGAATGTGATCCCGCAGTTCCTCGGCTTTATCACCTTCTGTATTGCTGGCGTGGCGGTGTGTCACCGTCATCCGTTTGACCAGCCGGAAGCTGAGCAGGAACTGGCCGATGGTTACCATATTGAATACGCCGGGATGAAGTTCGGTCTGTTCTTTGTCGGTGAATATATCGGGATCGTGACCGTTTCCTCACTGATCGTCACGCTGTTTTTCGGCGGCTGGCACGGTCCATGGTTGCCACCGATTTTCTGGTTTGCCATCAAGACGGCATTTTTCATGATGATGTTCATTCTGATTCGTGCTGCGTTGCCGCGTCCGCGCTATGACCAGGTGATGTCTTTCGGCTGGAAAGTGTGTCTGCCGTTGACGTTGTTGAACCTGCTGGCGACTGCCGCAGTGATTTTGTACACGGCGCAGTAAGAGGTTAAGAACATGACATTAAAAGATATTGTCGTTGGTTTTGGTACTACGGTTCGTAGTATCTGGCTGATTGGGATGAATGCTTTCGCCAAACGCGAAACCATGATGTACCCGGAAGAGCCGGTTTACCTGCCGCCACGTTATCGTGGCCGCATCGTGCTGACGCGCGATCCGGACGGCGAAGAGCGCTGCGTGGCCTGTAACCTGTGTGCGGTTGCTTGCCCAGTCGGCTGTATTTCGCTGCAAAAAGCCGAGCATCAGGATGGCCGCTGGTATCCGGAGTTCTTCCGCATCAACTTCTCGCGCTGCATTTTCTGTGGTCTGTGTGAAGAAGCCTGCCCGACTACCGCGATCCAGCTGACGCCGGATTTCGAACTGGGTGAGTTTAAGCGTCAGGATCTGGTGTACGAAAAAGAAGATCTGTTGATTTCAGGACCGGGTAAATATCCTGAGTACAACTTCTATCGTATGGCGGGTATGGCGATCGACGGGAAAGACAAGGGCGACGCTGAAAACGAAGCTAAACCTATCGACGTCAAAGGCTTGTTACCTTAAGGAGCCAGACATGGAATTTGCATTTTATTTTTGCGGACTGGTGGCGGTACTGACGACGTTGCGCGTCATTACCCACACTAATCCGGTGCATGCGTTGCTGTATCTGATTATCTCACTGCTGGCGATTGCGGGGGTGTTCTTCTCCATGGGTGCCTATTTTGCCGGCGCGCTGGAAATCATCGTTTACGCCGGTGCCATTATGGTGCTGTTTGTGTTTGTGGTGATGATGCTGAACCTCGGCAAAGCGGTGCAGGAGCAGGAGCGTCAATGGTTGCAGCCTTCATTATGGATTGGTCCGGGTGTGGTGGCGCTGGTTCTGCTGGCGGTGCTGATTTACGCCATTTCCACGGTTAACGACCAGGGCATTGACGGTACGATTATCGACGCGAAAGCGGTCGGAATTAGCCTGTTCGGTCCTTACGTTCTGGCAGTTGAGCTGGCTTCGATGCTGTTGTTGGCGGGTCTGGTGGTAGCATTCCACATCGGACGTGAAGATCGTCAGGGCGAGGTGCTGAGCAACCGTCCAGGCGATGCAGCGAAAAGTAAAAAGGAGGAACACGCATGATCCCTCTGCAACATGGGCTTATCCTGGCGGCGATTCTGTTCGTTCTCGGACTGACCGGGCTGGTGATGCGTCGCAATCTGTTGTTTATGTTAATTGGCCTCGAAATCATGATTAACGCTGCGGCACTGGCGTTCGTGGTGGCGGGAAGCTATTGGGGACAAGCCGACGGTCAGGTGATGTATATTCTGGCTATCAGCCTTGCGGCTGCCGAAGCCAGCATTGGCCTGGCGCTGCTGCTTCAGCTCTATCGTCGTCGTCAGACTCTGAACATTGACACAGTGAGCGAGATGCGCGGATGAACCTTCTCTATTTAACTATTCTGTTTCCGCTGATCGGCTTTTTGCTGCTGGCATTTTCCCGTGGTCGCTGGTCTGAGAACACTTCCGCGACCATCGGTATGGGTTCGGTTGGCCTGTCAGCGTTGGTAACGCTTTACGCCGGGGTGGACTTCTTTAATCAGGGTCAGCAGGTTTTCAACCAGCCACTCTGGACCTGGATGAATGTCGGTGACTTCAATATTGGTGTCAATCTGACGCTGGACGGCCTGTCGCTGACCATGCTGTCGGTCGTCACCGGGGTGGGTTTCTTCATTCATATGTTTGCCTCCTGGTATATGCGTAAGGAAGAGGGCTACTCGCGCTTCTTCGCCTATACCAACCTGTTTATCGCCAGCATGGTGGTTCTGGTTCTGGCCGATAACCTGATGCTGATGTATCTCGGCTGGGAAGGGGTGGGTCTCTGTTCCTATCTGCTGATCGGTTTCTACTACAGCAACCCGGACAACGGCGCGGCGGCGATGAAAGCCTTTATCATCACCCGCGTCGGTGACGTGTTCCTGGCGTTTGCGTTGTTTATTCTCTACAACGAGCTGGGCACGCTGAACTTCCGCGAAATGGTTGAGCTGGCACCGGCGCACTTCGCCGCTGACAACCACATGTTGCAGTGGGCGACGCTGATGCTGTTGGGTGGCGCGGTAGGTAAATCTGCTCAGCTGCCGTTACAGACCTGGCTGGCCGATGCGATGGCAGGCCCGACGCCGGTTTCCGCACTGATCCACGCGGCAACCATGGTAACGGCGGGTGTCTATCTGATCGCCCGTACCCATGGCCTGTTCCTGCTGACGCCAGAAGTGCTGCATCTGGTGGGGATTATCGGGGCGATTACCCTGGTGCTGGCTGGCTTTGCCGCGCTGGTGCAGACCGATATCAAACGAGTGCTGGCTTATTCGACGATGAGTCAGATTGGTTATATGTTCCTCGCGCTCGGCGTGCAAGCCTGGGACGCGGCGATTTTCCATCTGATGACGCACGCCTTCTTTAAAGCGTTACTGTTCCTCTCTTCCGGTTCGGTGATCCTTGCCTGCCATCACGAGCAGAACATTTTCAAAATGGGTGGCCTGCGTAAGAGCATTCCGCTGGTTTATGTCTGCTTCCTGGTGGGCGGCGCGGCGCTGTCAGCACTGCCGCTGATTACCGCGGGCTTCTTCAGTAAGGACGAGATCCTCGCCGGTGCGCTGGCGAACGGGCATCTTAATCTGATGGTGGCGGGCCTGGTGGGGGCATTTATGACCTCGCTGTATACCTTCCGCATGATCTTTATCGCCTTCCACGGTGAAGAGAAGATTCATGCGCATGCAGGTAAAGGCATTACTCACCATCTGCCGCTGATTGTTCTGCTGATTCTCTCAACCTTTATCGGCGCAATGATTGTTCCACCGTTACAGGGCGTACTGCCTGAAACCACTGAGCTGGCACATGGCAGCGTACTGACGCTGGAAATCACCTCGGGCGTGGTGGCTATCGTCGGTATTCTGCTGGCTGCCGCACTGTGGCTGGGCAAGCGCACCCTGGTGACCAATATTGCCAATAGCGCCATTGGCCGCTTCTTCCGCACCTGGTGGTTTGCCGCGTGGGGCTTCGACTGGCTATACGACAAAGTGTTTGTTAAACCGTATCTCGGCATCGCGTGGCTGCTGCAACGCGATCCGCTGAATGGTCTGATGAACATCCCGGCTATCCTGTCGCGCTTCGCGAACAAAGGGCTGGTGGTCAGCGAAAACGGCTATCTGCGCTGGTATATCGCTTCAATGAGTGTCGGTGCCGTGGTGGTACTGGCGCTGATGCTGGTGATTTAAGATTAGTGAGCGGGGTGGGGCAGAATCGCCACCCCAACAAGAAGAATATTGAAAATATACCCCGTATAAATGGGCGTTATCGGCGCAGTCAGTTTGTTCGCCGCCAGCGCGGAGCAACCGGAGCGTACTAAAGTACGTGAGGATTGCGAGCACTGCCGACGGACAAAATGACAAGCAAGATAGCCCAAACGGGGCCAAGAAAGGGAAAGACTCGCCATGTTATTGCCTTGGCTTATATTTATACCCTTCGTCGGTGGCTTGCTGTGCTGGCAGTGCGAACGCTTTGGCGTAAGAGTGCCGCGCTGGATCGCGCTGATCACCATGGGGTTAACGCTGGTGCTGTCGCTGCATCTCTGGATGCAGGGTAACTATGCGCTGACTCAGGCAGCAGGTTTGCCGCAGTGGCAATCTGAATTCTCCGCTTCGTGGATCCCACGTTTCGGCATCAGTTTCCATCTGGCACTCGACGGTCTGTCGCTGCTGATGGTAGTGCTGACCGGCCTGCTGGGGTTGATGGCGGTACTCTGTTCGTGGAAAGAGATTGAGAACAATCAGGGCTTCTTCTACCTTAACCTGATGTGGATTCTGGGCGGCGTGATCGGCGTGTTCCTTGCCATCGACCTGTTCCTGTTCTTCTTCTTCTGGGAAATGATGCTGGTGCCGATGTACTTCCTCATCGCGCTCTGGGGTCATAAAGCCTCCGACGGTAAAACCCGTATTACCGCGGCCACCAAGTTCTTCATCTATACCCAGGCAAGTGGTCTGGTGATGCTGATTGCGATTCTTGGCCTGGTGTTTGTTCACTACAATGCGACCGGTGTCTGGACGTTCAACTATGAACTGCTGCTGAAGACGCCAATGTCACACGGAGTGGAATACCTGCTGATGCTCGGCTTCTTTATCGCCTTTGCGGTAAAAATGCCGGTGGTGCCGTTGCACGGCTGGTTGCCGGATGCGCATAGCCAGGCACCGACCGCCGGTTCGGTCGACCTTGCAGGCATCCTGTTGAAGACCGCCGCTTATGGCCTGCTTCGTTTCAGCCTGCCGCTGTTTCCGAATGCGTCCGCTGAGTTCGCACCGATTGCCATGTGGCTGGGTATTATTGGTATCTTCTACGGCGCGTGGATGGCGTTCTCGCAGACCGATATCAAACGTCTGATTGCATACACCTCAGTATCCCATATGGGCTTTGTGCTGATTGCCATCTATACCGGCAGCCAGCTGGCTTACCAGGGCGCGGTGATTCAGATGATTGCTCACGGTCTCTCTGCGGCAGCACTGTTTATCCTGTGCGGTCAGCTGTATGAGCGTCTGCATACCCGTGATATGCGTCAGATGGGCGGTTTATGGTCGCGCATTAAATGGTTACCGGGTCTGTCACTGTTTTTCGCCGTGGCAAACCTTGGTATGCCAGGCACCGGTAATTTCGTCGGTGAATTTATGATTCTGGTCGGCAGCTTCCAGGTTGTGCCGGTGATTATCGTTATCGCGACTTTCGGCCTGGTGTTTGCTTCGGTCTACTCGTTAATCATGATGCAACGGGCTTATTACGGCCCGGCAAAATCCGACAAGCCGCTGAAAGGCATGTCACCGCGCGAATTCCTGATGATTATGGTGCTGGTGGTTCTGCTGGTGCTGCTGGGGGTTTACCCACAGCCGATTCTGGACACCTCACATGCTGCGATGAGCAATATTCAGCAGTGGTTTACCGCTTCAATTTCAACTACAAGGCCGTAATTCGCCATGACAATAACTCCTCAACATTTGATCGCGCTGCTACCGCTGTTGATCGTCGGATTGACGGTGGTGGTTGTGATGCTGTCCATTGCGTGGCGACGCAACCACTTCGTCAACGCAACCTTGACGGTAATCGGTCTTAACCTGGCTCTGCTGTCACTGTTCTTTGTTGGCCAGGCTGGCCCGATGGATGTCACGCCGTTACTGCGCGTTGACGGATACGCCATGTTCTATACCGGGCTGGTGATACTGGCGAGTCTCGCCACCTGTACTTTTGCCTATCCCTGGCTGGAGGGCTATACCGATAACCGTGAAGAGTTCTACCTGCTGGTGCTGATTGCCGCACTGGGTGGCGTGGTACTGGCCGGTGCGAACCATCTGGCTGCACTGTTTATCGGTATTGAGCTGCTGTCGCTGCCGCTGTTTGGCCTGATTGGTTATGCTTTCCGGCAGAAACGCTCGCTGGAAGCCGCCATCAAGTACATGATCCTTTCCGCTGCGGCATCGTCGTTCCTGCTGTTTGGCATGGCGCTGGTGTATGCCGATTCCGGTAACCTGAGCTTTGTGGCGCTGGGCAAAAACCTCAGCGATAACATGCTGCATCAGCCGCTGCTGCTGGCCGGTCTGGGTCTGATGATTGTCGGCCTCGGCTTTAAACTGTCGCTGGTTCCGTTCCACCTGTGGACGCCAGACGTCTATCAGGGCGCACCGGCACCGGTCTCCACCTTCCTGGCAACGGCCAGCAAGATCGCCATTTTTGGTGTGGTGATGCGCCTGTTCCTGTATGCGCCGGTAACCGACAGCGAAGCGGTAAAAACAGTATTGGGCGTGATTGCCTTTGCCTCGATGCTGTTCGGTAACCTGATGGCTATCTCGCAGAGCAATATCAAGCGTATGCTCGGTTACTCCTCAATCGCTCACCTCGGCTATCTGCTGGTGGCGCTGATTGCGGTGCAGACACATCAGCTGTCGCTGGAAACCGTCGGTGTTTATCTGGCCGGTTATCTGTTCAGCAGCCTGGGCGCGTTCGGCGTGGTCAGCCTGATGTCCAGCCCGTATCGTGGCCCGGATGCCGATTCACTGTACTCTTATCGTGGTCTGTTCTGGCATCGTCCGATTCTGTCGGCGGTGATGACGGTAATGATGCTGTCACTGGCGGGTATTCCGATGACGCTGGGCTTTATCGGTAAGTTCTACGTGATTGCGGTCGGCGTGAATGCGCACCTGTGGTGGCTGACGGCGGCAGTGGTGCTGGGTAGTGCCATTGGTCTGTACTACTATCTGCGTGTTACCGTCAGTCTGTACCTCAGCCCGCCAGAATCACTGCAGCGTGATACCCCGGCCAACTGGGCATTTACCGCTGGTGGTGTGGTGGTACTGATTTCGGCGATTCTGGTACTGTTGTTAGGTATCTATCCACAACCGCTGATCAATCTGGTCCAGATGGCACAACCACTCATGTAGCCGTGTTGATTGATGCGATAAAAAAATCAGGCTCATCGGGCCTGATTTTTTTTTAATATTGTATTTTACGCACATTATTAACGCATATCCTTTGTGCTCTTCCAGTCTTCTTGCTAGTTTGGAACTATCCTCTTCCTTGCCGGAGAAGCCCCTTGATAAGATTAATTTTCTTACTGGTGGGTGCTCATCAATTAAAATCCCGCTGGTTATTTCTCGCATTTCTCGGTTTGTGCTGGATCGCGCTCGGCATGGCGATTCTGTACGATATCGCCAGTGATGGACGACTGTCGGTGCCGCTGGATACGCTGGCCATTCTGTTGGTCGTGGAAGGACTGGTAGAAATAGTGGCCGCAATGATTGTCGGTCTGCGCATCTACTGGCCGGGTATCTGGAAAGGTCTGGGATTTATCTTTATTGCTTTTCTGGTGTTTGATCTGCCATGGGATAATAATTTCCTTGCCTCAGTGCTGTTTGGCGCGGCGTTCCTCGGCGATGGAATCTTCCGCATTGCCTCTTCGCTGGTTGTGCGTGGGACGAAGTGGCGGCGGGAAATTATCTTTGGCGTGATTGAAATAGCGCTCAGCATGCTGATTTTCAGTAACTGGCCGTTCCATCACCATATCGGCGTGCCGTTCTGCTTTGCGCTATTGCTGAGCACCTGGGGTATCTCGTTGCTGATGATGGCACGGCAGATCAAGTTAATGTCCGACAACGCCTCCGTGTGCGTGTTGCCGATCTTCACTTCGCGCAGTTTACGACCGTGGCGGGAAGTAGCCTACTATCATCCGCCATTTCCACAACAACCGCCAAAGACTCCGTTGCAGGCGCTGGTGTGGACACCTGTCGGATCGGCATCGGCAGTGGTGACCGAACGTCGCCGGGTTGTCGATCGCTATATCGCCGCCGTGGATAAAGACGGGGTGATTTCCACCGGCCATATCGCATTACAACTTCTTCCGGATCTGTATATCAGCCATAACCCATTTAACTATATTGACCGCGATAGCGCTAACTTCCGCGCCCTGTTGCGTGCGGGTGAGGAGAATGACGTTCCAGGACGGTTTTTTGCCTCCATGGAAGAGGAGATCGTCGACTGGAGTCCACCGGATCAGCAGGTGCTTTTCACGCGTTACAATGAACAGGCACTGCGTAATTTTTGGCAGGTTTTCTCGATGGATACTACCTATAACCTGACCTCGCGCAACTGCTCGTCAACGGCGATTCAGGCGCTGGATGTTGCCATTGAAGGCGTCATGGGACGCTGTAGTCTTCCGATGATGCGCTTGTTGCTTGATCCCAATTTCTGGATGATGGGGCTGTTGCGTGGTCGGGCAGAAGAGATGACCTGGACTCCCGGACTGGCGCTGGATTATGTCCGCCTGCTGCAACGGGTGATTGAGCCGCAATATAGTCGCGCCTGGCATAAGCGTGTGCGCGAAGCGTATACCGTCAGAAAATCGCTGATCAAAAAGGAAATCCGCCTGAAGAAAGGGCAAAAATTCACGCAGAGCGACAGTCATGAGAAGTGAATTGCGGGCAAAGATTTCCGTTATTGCCGCCGTCACTATCTTTGGTCTGACCTATGGGCTAAGCGCACCGCTGATTGCCATTACGCTGGCGAATCGTGGCTACAGCGAAGCCTTTATCGGCATCAATGCCGGGATGCATGCGCTGGGCGTGTTGCTGATTGCCCCGGCGTTGCCGTGGTTGTGCCGTACCTTCTCGACGCGGCAATTGATGTTTACTGCTTTACTGGCAGCGGCAGGTTTGCTGATGATGTTTCCGTGGCTGCCTGTCGCCAGCTGGTTTGTGCTGCGGTTGCTGCTCGGCGTGGCCACCGAAGTGATTCTGGTGGTCACCGAAACCTGGCTGAATCAGGTTTCGGTGGAACAGCATCGGGCGAAGAATTTAGCAATGTACACTGCGATGCTGTCGCTCGGCTTTGCGCTAGGGCCGATGATTCTCAGTCTGATGGGCAGCGGGTCTGACGCCTTTATGCTGGGCGGCGTTGTCGCGCTGCTGGCCGCGCTGGCAATGTTACAGTCGAGAACCGGCGCCATGTCGTCAGAGCATGAGGTAAAACGTTCACTGGCGGCATGGGTGAAGTTAATTCCGCTGGCGCTGGCTGCGACGGTGCTGAATGCGGCGCTGGAATGTGCTGGCATGAACCTGTTGCCGCTGTATGCGATGAATCTCGGCTGGAGCGAATCCGAAGCCACTTCGTTGATCGCCATTTTGCTGGTCGGTGCCATCGTGTTGCAGCTGCCGGTCGGCTGGCTGGCGGATCGTTTCGATCGTCAACGATTGGTCGTGATGCTGGCTGCGCTGTCCACCCTTGGGGCTTTAGTCTGGCCGCTGGCGTTGCAGCATATCTGGCTGGCGCGTGCGCTGTTGTTTATCTGGGGCGGAGTGTTTGTCGGTATCTATACGGTGATTATTACGTTGATTGGTCAGCGTTTTCGCGGCGCTGAACTGGCGGGAGCCTATGCTATTCTTTCGGTTGGCTGGGGTATCGGGGCATTATTCGGCCCGATGCTGGGTGGTCTGTCCATGTCATTATCCTTGCATGGATTACCGCTGATGACCGCACTGCTGTGTGGCATATTTACTTTGTTCGCACTGCGCACCCGGCGGGAAGCGATATAACAGGAAAATGCAGGAGAAGGAGCATGGAACTTATCTGGCAGGATTTACACCACAGTGAGCTTAACGTCGCTCAGCTTTACGCTATTCTGGCGCTGCGTAGCCGGGTATTTGTGGTGGAACAAAATTGCCCTTATCAGGATATCGACGGTGACGATCTGGCGCGCGATAACCGTCACATTATCGGTATGCTGGAGGATAAAGTGGTGGCATATGCGCGCATTCTGACGCCGCAACAACCAGGGGAACCGGTGCGCATTGGCCGGGTGATTATTGCGCCGGAAGCGCGAGGGTTAAGCCTCGGTTACCGATTAATGGAACAGGCAATTGCCAGTTGTGAGCATAACTGGCCAGGCCAGTCGATCTATCTGTCAGCCCAGGCGCATTTGCAGGATTTTTATGGCCGCTTAGGGTTTAAGCCAGTAGGCGAGATCTATCTTGAGGATGATATTCCGCATATTGCAATGCAGAATTAGCGAAACAGAGTGCTAACTCTCGACAGGGGCAGCGAGAACGCCGCCCCTGCAAAAATAGGCCATTCTATTCAGATATCAATCAATCGGGATGCATCTGCCGATCGTCAACATGCTGGCGTTTATCCGGCGGCGGCGGAAAATACTGATACAGCCAGGTCTCGCTCAGCGTTTCTCCCTGCGAGCGCAGGAACATCCGCATCTCCACCGGTTTAGTATCGTCACTGTTCGGATACCAGTCATACAAGATGCGATAACCGTTCAGCGGCTCGACGAACAGAATCTCTACCTGCTTAATGGTGCCGGATGAGACGTTAATCACCGGCTCAATACCTTTCGGCGCAGCAGCTTTCAGATCGCCACCGACAAAATCCACCGCGATACGGCGCGCCCAGACATCCGGGTAATGCTCGCCCGGTGCCCAGCCTTCCGGGAAGCCGCCCATACCGGTGCGGGTTGCATCAACGCGCGCTAAACCGCTGCGCACCGGCGGCAAGCCGCTCCAGTAAAGCTTGTAGTGGAATTTATATTCACTGCCGGCTTTGATGGGCTCTTCCGGCTGCCAGAAGCAGACGATGTTATCCAGCGTTTCACCGGTGGTCGGGATCTCCATCAGATTGATGGCACCTTTACCCCATTTACCGACCGGTTCGACCCACAGACTCGGCCGCTTGTCATACCAGCCAATCACATCCTGGTAATCCTTGAAATCATGGTTCAGTTGCAACAGGCCAAACCCGCGCGGGTTATTGTCCTGGTAGGCATTAAACTGTAATTTCTGCGGGTTATTCAGCGGACGGCAGATCCATTCGCCGCTGCCGGTCCACATCGCCAGGCGGTCGGAGTCGTGAATCTGCGGATGGATGGTGTCGCACATGCGGCGTTCATTCGTGCCGCAACTGAACATACTGGTCATCGGCGCGATACCGAGCTGTTTAATATCTTTACGCGCGAAGATATGGTTTTCAATCTCCATTACCACGCGTTTAGATTCACAGTTGATAATAAACTTATAGGCACCGGTAGCGCTTGGGCCATCAAGCAGGGCATACACGGTAAACGTGGTGTCCTCCGCTTTTGGCGTTTCGAACCAGAAGGCGGTGAAATCCGGGAACTCTTCCTGGCCGTTACTGAAGGTATTTACCGCAATACCGCGTGCCGACAAACCGTACTGATAAGTATCATCTACCGCACGGAAATAGCTGGCACCGAGGAAGGAGACAATATCGCGCTTTGCCAGTTCCGGCTTTTTGAACGCACGGAAACCGGCAAATCCGAGGTCGGTTTTGCCTTCAAGTTGTTGAGTATCAACCCTGGCGTTGTTGTAGTTAAACAGTTCCGGGCGGAAGTGGACTTCGCGCGCTTCGCGGCTGCTTTCATCAACGGCAAACATGCGGATACGACGTTTAAAGCCCATGCCAACGTGGAAGAACTGCACATCCAGTTCGCGGTCGGCGATATCATTCCATAGAGAATGATTGGCGTCGTATTGGATTTCGTTGTAAGCCTGAGGCGTCAGCGTTGCCAGCGTGTCCGGCAGCGGACCTGGTGCGCCACCCCACGGCTGTTTAGCCATGCCTGCGGCCATCTTTTTCAGAACGTCAAAATCAAATCGCATCGCGGTGCCGTCAGCAATATCGGCATCTGCCCAGGCGGACTGCGCAAATAGCGTGGATAAGCCAGACATACCGCTTACGGTAGCGAATGCCATTGACGCTTTCATAAACATTCTTCGATTCATGCCAGAAGTATTTTCCTTTGCTGAACGGAGTTTGTAGTGACTGTCGTGCGCTTGTGCACCCATTTGCATCTCCTGGCAAGGCCAGGGTTACAGGGAGGTACGACAGCTTGCTGATACAAAAATTCAAATCTGATGAAATTTATCAGATTAATCGAATAAACCCACGGTTTTCCGCTGCGCTGGCGACAGATTTAACGCACTTTACGTTCGCTGCTTTTTTGTGCGCAGGCGGCGGTGGGCACCTGATGGGGGGTGAGCAGGGGAAATGGATAAATCAGCGCCACTTTCAGCGACTACCGCTTTATTCTCAGGTTATTCCTGGTAGCAATGACGCGCAACCGCCAGAAAACGGTCTATAGTTAATGGATATGCATGTTATTTGTACACGGAGGAAGAAAATGGCTATACCTGATGAAACGCATGAGACCCGACTGGATGACGATCTGACACTGCTGACCGAAACGCTGGAAGAAGTGCTGAAATCCTCGGGTGACCCTGCCGATCAGAAATACATTGAGCTCAAAGCGAAAGCTGAGCAGGCACTGCATGATGTTAAATCACGCGTCAGTGAGGCCTCGGATAACTACTATTTCCGCGCCAAACAGGCAGTGTATCGTGCTGATGATTATGTGCACGAAAAACCGTGGCATGGTATTGGCGTCGGTGCCACTGCTGGCCTGGTCATTGGTTTACTGCTGGCACGTCGCTAAATCAGGCCTGCCGATAAAGTTTGTGGGTCGGTCATACCGGCCCCAATTTTTTCTTCTCTCTTCACGCGCGTCCTTCCTCAAAATTTAAAATCACTGATGATTTATCGCTAATTAATTTTTGCTGGCAGGTAATTAAACTATTATTACTTTCCGCTATTTTATTTTTTGCTGACTGAGCTTTTTTTGTAAGTGAAAAAATAACTTTATATTTATTATGTTCACTGAGATTGTCGTTTTATATTTGCAGTTAATTGTTTTCAGCCAAATAATATCTCCAGTTTGAAATAAAAGGAATGCGCTGATGTTAGGGAAAATAATCAGTTTCTGGCAAAGTTTTAATCAGACAGGGTTAAAGGATGTGCCTTTATTTAAATTACCTTTGTCGGCTATCGAAAATACCGCTGCGTCTATCTCGCAAAAGGATTATATCAAAGCCGATCGTCGTTACGCCAAAGGAAAGAAACAGCCGATATTAAGTCGAATCTCAAGGATTAGCCTGCGGGAAAAACAGCGGGAATATCTGAACGACATGGCTGAGAATACGGTCAGCATCGCCAGTGAGAGCCCAGGGATTCAGCAAGGTCACGGCATACTGCCAGCCAAAGCGCCACTGCTTCCGCGACAACCCAGCGGCATGGTGCAGGCAGTTGAAGCGGCGTTACACCTTTTCGTCCCCGCTCAGCCGCAAATATACGCCGGGTCGGTGCCGGCAAAGAACAGTGTCGTGACCTCCTCAGCCCGGCAATTACTGCGGACGGGGGATACCTCCCGAAGCACGATTTACCCTCAGTCTGCCGCCAACAGCGGCGAATTTACGCGACCAAAAAGATCGCTACAACAGCAGGAAAAACTGGCAGATCTGGCGGAAGAATCGCTATTGCCGCTACCTGCAACGCATGACGTTTTTCATCAGCCGGCGGATAACAGCAGCCAGTTCGGTCAGCAATTAGAGACGTTTTTCCAACGCATGAATATCGTGCTGGACAGCGAACAACAGCAACAGCTGATCACCACGCTGGAGGATGGCTGGATGGTTTTCAGCGCTCCAGCGGACGACAGATCGCGTCCGAGGCGGGTGCATGAAGATCAAATGCGGCGAAGCAACATGTTTTATGAAATGTCCATCAAAGACAAATCGATAAACAAACAGAGTGTCGGGGCAAAAATCACTCAGTGGGCAGATGATATGACTGAGCAGGGACAAACGCTATTTATCAAAGGGACAAAAAGTTATAACCCGCTGCATTTTTTACAGAGCGGAGGCGCGGCGGTGCTGGGTTTTTTTTCGAGGAAAGTGGGGGAAACCGTATCCGGAGAGATTTTTGAGCGCAAACCCGGACAAAGCAAAGCAGACTTTATTCTTGAATGGGGGATGGCAACAACAATACTGCCTGAAACCCAGGCAAGGGCGGCATTTAATCCAGCGCGCGTGAAACCCGGTAGCGGCATATTTAAAAGTCCGCCAGCGGTAAACGCAGCGGAGGTTAACTTGCCGGGAACCGTGATCACTCACTCACCAACCGGGTTGACGGTTCATGTGGTACTGGAGAAAAAAATCGCCGGCCAGCGCTGGAATCTTTATCCGGATAGCCCAAACACTGGTATAGCGGAGCGAGTCGACGGAAAGCAAGTGACCAGGCAGCCAGCAACCCGCGATGCGCAAACCAATGCCTGGCAAATTAAAGGCATTGAGGGTCAGCATATTTTCACTTTTGGCCCGAAGCAGCAGTATTTTATCCAGACTAAAGAAAGCTATCATCCGCTCAGCTATTCCGCCGCTGATGACAGCTGGACAGTATCGGGTCTGTCGCCAGGCAATAAAGTACCGAAGAAAATCTATTTCAATAAACAGGCCGGTGAATGGAGAGAATTCTGTGCGGCAAATGTGCATCTTAATGCCAGGGTGTTATCTGAAATATCGGAAGCGTTAATTAGCGAGAAACCGGGTCAGCAACGCGTGCTGGCTAACTGGGGGGCACCGTCACGGCGAGTCTGGGCTTCATCGGCGTCCGACAGTCAATATCTGCAGATATATACCTCCGTCGCCGACAATCCGAACCAGATTAAATTCGGCTATGTTACGGGGCAGCTGCACGGCGATGTTTTTTGCATTACGGCGGCGGAAGGTCAGCCGTTATACCGGCAAACTGTGTTGAAGTGGCATGCCGCAGCGCAACAATGGGATGTTATCACCTCGCCGTTCAGATTATTGCAGCAGGCAGAAGCCACGATTGAAACCACGAAACTGCTGCAGTCAGGCGATATGGCGGGCAAACCGGTTGCGGTGCCAGATATTCCGGGGCTGTATAGGGCCGGAGAGGGCTTTTTTTTACTCTGGCAAACTAAGGCCGACGGCACGGCGCAGTATCTGGAGCTGATGCCAACCGGGCTGACAGCGGAATACCGCGCTGTTCACTCGGAAGGGGCGGGGCACGGGACGATTGTACCGCAAGTGCATTTACGTTATGACACCCATGCGGCAGAGTGGCGCTTTCTGACGTTGAAGCATGAGGCATTTGCCGGGCTGCCGGACGCGGTGAAAATCCAGCCGGTTCCTCCACTTACCACAGGTGATCGTTTGCCCTGGCTTCATGATGCTTATCATCGCCAGGGGGAGACCTGGCTCCATACCGGTAGCGATAAACACGGTCAGCCGGAATATATCAAGGTCTGGCAGGATGCTGATGACCCAGACCGTTTTATTCAGCATTTACCTGATGAAACCCAGCCGCGCATTTATCTCTATGATGAAAATAGTGAATTTGTACGTGAAGACGAGAATTTGTGTCGCGCGACCCGCGCTGCGGACGATCAACTTTGTCAGCCGGGACCGTCGGGTTATCAACCGCCAGTGAAGAAAAGCCGTCTGACGCAGCAAAGTGATGCAGCAGTGGAAAAGTGGTTAGATGAGAACCGGCGTCTGCCAAGGGAAACTCTGACCGGCAGCGGAGATAGTTTAAAAAACAGTAAAAATTTATCCTATGCCTTGCGGCTGTACCAGATGCGACCTGAGGCAAAAGAGAAAATACTGCAACATTCCGATGCCAGTCTTTTTTGGCTGGGACGCCGGTTAAAAAAATTAGAAAAGTTGCAGCAGAGCGCACCCGAAACGTATCAAGATTTTATTAATAATAAACAGCATCCGGACGAGCCTGATCTTGAATATGCTCTGCGTTTATATCTGGAATCTAACCGTCGCGACACCATCAAACCAGCGATTATCCAGTACACCGGTGTGAGTGTTATACGTCTGGAAAGAGAGATCGTTAAATCGCAGGATCCAAAAATATTTTTTGAAAAATATCCAAAAGGTGAGCAGGAATCTGATATGAACTGGGCGCTACGTCTGGCGAGGCTGCCGGGTGAAAATATGAGTTTGCAAACCATCGCCTGGTATACTCAGGTCGATCTGATACAGCTCTATTATCGTATTGGTACGCCTTATAAGCCGCTGGCAAGCGAACTACAGACGTGGTTCGGTAACTATATCAGGCATCCCGGTGAAAGAGATTTAGATTATGCTGTGCGGCTGGTCGGGCTGCATAAGGAACAGATCAGACAGGGGATAACTGCGGCAAAATTGATTAATAATGATGCCATCGCCCATCATGCGACGATCACCTTTCAGGCTCTTGACGCTGAGCTGCAAAGAATAGAAGAAACCCGCGCGTGGCTCAACAGTATTCCGCGGCAACCGCAAGAGGGGCAAACTGCTGGCGATAACAATAACCAGCAATACGCTTTACTGCTGGTTAAGGAACGTTATTTGCAGGGTAAGCCAAAGGTAAGAAATCGCGAAATTGCCACGCATGTCGGGATAACGCCACAGCAACTCACAGAGTGGGTACAAAGCGAAAAGTTTGCGTGGTTGAATAAAATTGAACGGCAACCTTCTGAAATTGTGATGGAAAATGACAGTCTGTCCACTGCGCAGCTGAAAAACCAATACTATAGTCTGCGGCTGATTGATCAAAGAAAATCGCAAAACACACATTGGTTGATAACGGATGACGATCTTGTGCGATATTGTCAGATTACCCTCCGCTCGCTGGAAGAGGCGCTGGCGCCGGGATTTGGTGAGGATAATCCACAACACGCTGCGCCAGTTGAACAGGAAGCGATCTGGCAGCCGGTTAGCGGATTACGGCATCTGAAACTGAAAAAGAACGGGTGGTTGTTGGTCTCCGCCGCAGATTCAGCGACGAGCGTGACGATGAGGGTTATTGGCGAGGGTAAAGTGGAGGTGACGGGACTTGAAAATTTAAAAAGATCATTATCAAGAAAAGAGTATCAGCAAATTAAAATAAAATTTGATGCTAAAGCGAAAGAATTAATAGAAAACGACGGCAACAACCAGGACGATGATTTAAGCGCTAATCTGCACGTAATTGATGATGAGAAAAATCCCGGTATCGGCTTGCAGGTCAACGCCAAAAAGGATATTGACGCTAACGAAATTATCGGTGTTTATACCGGAGTGTGGCATGAAGATGGGGATTCACTACTCAATGAGATCTACAAAATGGGATCGCAGCCCGTTTTAACGTATCTCTGGGGAGAGCTAAAAGGGCCAGGCTTAATAAGCGCTTACCAGCATGCCAATGAACTTGCGTTAATTAATACCGGGGAAATGGCAGGGTTTCCATCGTTGGGAGAAAATAATGTTGGCCTGGGCTATATTAATGGCAAAATACCAATTTATTATGCCAGCCGGAAAATCAACGCTGGCGAACAGTTATTGATAGATTATGGCAGCTATTATTATCCAAACGATATGATTCAAAAAACACTGGATGACGACATTATAGGCATTATCGCCAGGGAAAAAGAGTGCTATTTTGTCATTAAAGGTGAAAGTAAGGCGGACTCGGTATTTATCGGGCCAGACGGCGAGGTTGATAAAATCCCACCTCAATATAAAGGCAGGAAGTATATCCTGAGAAGACGTCTGAACGAGCGCGGAATCCTGACCTACGATACCATGAGCAAAAAAGGTGACAAAGTCATTGTCCTGGGGAAAGTGGATGAAAATAATCTTTATTGTGCCATGGCAAAAGCAATGTTTCCGTCTGCTGGCCTTGATAAAGTCAATGAAACTATTATCAACTTAAAAGATATCGCAAGGAATGCCCGGGTGGAGGGCGGGGAAATTAAACCCGAACCAGTTTAAAAGTTGGCATTTCGGGAACGCTGACGCTGGCAGTAAAAATATAACCTTCTTTATCTGTTGCATATTAAATTATTGTGTTGCCAGGATAAATAACTGCAAAGGAATGTCTATGTTAACGAATAACGCAATACAGGTTTTACGCGATATTAATCAATATGATGTCCGGGAAAATACGTCTTCTCGCATTCCCTTTATCAGCATTCACAACACCGGGCTCTGCTTATCCCAGACAGATTTTCAACGCGCCGATCGTAATATCGCTAACGGGAAAAAAGTACCGGTATTAACTCGCTGCCAGCGGGTGTCATTGCGTGATGAAGGAATAAAAAAATTTAACTGTGAAACAAGCGAAATGTTCAAGACTTTGTCGCAGGCGGTTGCTGTTCCGGCGGGTCAAAGCTTATTGCCAGCGGAACCTGGCTTTGCCCCTCTCACCAGTGCATCGGAAAGGATGTTTGAATTGTTGTTGCATACGCGCATGATTGGTCATTCCCCACAGCTTTATCTCGGTTCCCTGCCGCCAGTGATTATTGCCGGCTGTGGCGTACGACCACAGCCAGATCCGGCTCCGCTTCAGAGCGCCTCTGGCGATCGGTTTTTCAGCGAGCCAGTGCTGAGCGCGTTTGACGAGGCACTGAACCGCGTGATGAACAGCGCTTTTCCCTGGCATTCGGCGGCAGCGCAGGAAATAAGATCAACAGTGCTGCCGATGTTGCCCAATGAAAAAGTGGCAGAGGAAAGCGATTCGACGATAGCCCAACCACAAAATTCACCCGCAGAAGCAGAGGATTATATTATCTGTCGGCCGGGGGATAACAGTACACAAACCCGTCAGCAATTTGAGGATTTTTTCGATCGCATGGAGGTGGCGCTGGAGCCTGAACAACAGCAACAGCTGATGGCGCTGCTCTCGGATGGGGTTATCGTTTTTCATTTTTCCGAAGATGACTGTTTGCGCCCGAAACGAGTGCATGAGGACGAAATGAGACGACGCAATAAAATCTATGAGATGTCCATAAAGGAAAAATCGACAAATAAAGAGAGTATTGGGGCAAAAATCACACTGTGGGCAGATGAGATGACTCAGGAAAGTCATACATTATTTGTTAAAGGAACTGAGAGTAAAAATCCGGGGCATTTTTTGCTTTCCGGCGGGGCGGCGCTGGTCGGTTTCTTTAGCCGAAAAGTGGGCGAAACCTTCACCGGTGAGATATTTGAGCGCCAGCCTGGCCAGACCAAAGCAGATTTTCTTCTGGAATGGGGAATGGCGATTGCCATTATGCCTGAAACCCAGGCGAGCAAGGCATTTAATCCGCCGCGAGGGAATCCTGCCAGTTCGCAGGTTTTTAAAACCCTGCCTGCGATTGAGAAGCCAGAAAATAACTTACCCGGCACCCTCATCCATCACCCAAAAACCGGACTGACGGTTCATAGCATTCTGGAAAAAAAAATCGGTGGCGAGCAGTGGCATATTTATCCTGATGGCTCAGGCAGCGGCGTGGCGGAGCAGGTGGGTAAGTCGCCTGTCAGATACCCGGCCACGCATAATTCCCAAACCAATAGATGGAAAATAGCCGGAATTGAAGGTGAGTATATTTTCACCTATGGTGCAAAAAAAGAGTTTTTTATATGGACTGAAGAAGGCGGCTACCGTCCGGTAACTCACTCCGCCGATGATGGAACCTGGATATTGTCAGGTATCTCTGACGGGAAAGTCATTACCAAAAGAATTTACTTTAATGAGCTTCTCGGGGAATGGAAAGAGTTTTGCACAAAAAATGACCACCTCAACGCCAGAGTGTTGGCTCGCTTGCCTGAAGAATTAATTAACCCTACGCCTGGTCAGCAGAGGGTGATGTCCTCTGCCTTTGTCGAGGGAAAAATACGCTCGACACGACCAGGGGAAGAGTATCTGGAGGTGAGATCATGGGTGCCTGATAGTCCGCATCTTATTGAAATCGGTTATGTGCGTGGCAATCTGGAGGGGGAATACTTTACTGTCAGAGGAGCAGAGGATCAGCCGATCTACCGGCAGATGGTGTTGAAATGGCAGCCGCAAACCCGAAGATGGGACAGTGCCCCATCACCGTTTAGCGCCTTACAAAAGGCTGAGCAATACATCGACAGCAGTTGGTTGCAGCAGAATGTGGCAGCACCGTGGCTGGCAACGGTAGATAATCGGCCAGGGCTGTACTGGAATGGCAACAGCCTATTTATGCGCTGGAGCAATGCTGCAGAGGGTTCGGTACAGTATCTGAAACTGATGGCAGACAACATTTCCGGTGATTACTCTCCGTTGCAACCCGGTGCTGATGATATGCGGTTTCGCTATGATGAGCAGACGGCAGAGTGGCAATTTCACCTGTTAAGGCACCCGGCATTTTCCACACTACCCGAGAGTGTCAGAGTACAGTTTACTGACCCCTTATCTCTGACGGCGTCAGAAGATTATGACGATGTTTATCAGGAAAACGACAGTGGCGATCGCTATATCTATCTTGGTGAAAATAAACAAGATGTAGCGGAGTATATCCGGGTAGAGCAGGATGCCGAGCAGGGCGATCTGTTCAGTCTGCGGGTGCCGGCTAAGCAACAGCCGTCTGGGCCGGATGATCTTTATCTGTATCGTTATGATGAAAATGAAGAGTTTGTGCTGGAAGAGATACGATCTTGCCAGCCGATGGTCAGGCGCGGGGCTGACGATCCACTGCCCTGCGCGGGGCCATCCGGCATCAAACGCCCGGCGGTGGCCGAAGTGAACCGGTCACCGGCGAAGAAACTCCATTTCGGTCCAGCCTTTAAAGCGGATGTTGAACAATGGCTTAATGATCATCCGCGTCTGCCGCAAGAAGCAGAACTACCCGCTGACGACGCTATCCTGGCTGAGCAAAATAACCTGAACTATGCTGTGCGGCTGACCAACATCGCGCCTAAAATCTTGCCGGTAAAGCGTATTGCCGACCATGCAAGGGTAAATCCGGTTTTACTGCGAGATACGTTAAAGGAATTTACGCCACCCGTTCAGGAGTGGTTTGCCGCTCATCCGCGGCACAGCTGGGAACAACAAATCAATTATGCCGTGCGCTTGTGTCGCATGGCACCTGACGGCATTTCGATTGTTGCGATTGCGAAGCATACCTGGCTGACGGAATCGTCGATTGCTGCGGAATTAAAGTCACGATCAACGCAAACGGCAGAATGGTTTGAGCAATATCCTCAGGATGCGTGGGAGGATAACCTCGATTATGCGGTACGTCTGCACCGAATGCGACCGGAGGCGATTACCGTGCATATGATCGCCAGGTATGCCGCGGTCGAGCAAAGCATGCTAAAGGCAAAAACTGAGCTGGCAACCCCTAAAGCACAGCAATGGTTAGATGAGCACCCGCGCAAGCCAGCTGAATCCGATGCGGATTATGCATTGCGTCTGTGCTTAATGGAGGAAAACGGTGTCACGACCTCCTATATCGCACAGCATATCAAAACCAGAGAAGGGGCAATTAGAAAACGCTTATTCCGGGTTCCGTTTGAAAGCCGAAGAATTTTATTCAGTTTTCGGCAGCGCGAAAATGAGAGTGACCTGGATTATGCTATGCGCCTTTACCAGCAGTTACAGGGGAAGGTGAAAGATAAATATATCGCAATCTATGCCGGTGTGAAAAAGTCTGCTTTATTAAAAGTAACCGGCACCAATAATAAAGCGCCTGCTGAACCCATGACAGAATTGCAACAGCAATGGTTTGCCAGCCGACCACGTAAACCAAAAGAAGTCAGCATTGACTATGCCCGACGTCTGGTTATGGCGCGTGACGATGAAAAAAAATCAGGCAGTTTGGGGCGATTAACCATCACCAATATTCTTATCGCTGAGCATGCTGATATCAGCAATATATTTCTTTCGCGCGGGTTAAAAAATTACAAACTCATGCATGAGTGGTTTGAGAAAAATTCCCGGTCGCCGGATGAGATCCCGGCTGAGAATGCAGAAAAAAACCAGCACTATGCGTTGAGGTTGGTTAAATTGCGTAATCAGCAACAGGAAAAGGTCAGTATAAAAGACAGCGATATTGCCGCGCATGTCGGGATAACGCCTGAGCAGTTGAAACAGTGGGCTGACAGTGAAAAGAGTGTGTGGTTTATTCCGTTTGAACAAGAGCGGGAGAAGGACCAACAGTTTATATTTAATGAGCACGACACGGGCTTTCACCGTATGCGCAAGAATCAGCTGTTTGCGCTGAGTATGATTAAATATCGCGATCATGGCGCTGACCCAAGGAGTGCACTGATTACCGATAAGGACATTGCAAATATGGCCGATATCACGACAGGTTCGTTGTATGAAGCCCTGCAGCCCGGGTTTCTCGATGAAAATCCTTTCTCCAAACCTTATGATCCGATAACCGGTTGGGCACCAGAGACCGGTTTACTGCGACTGAACCTGCAACAAAATCCCCACTTGCTGACCGATCCGAATAATCCGACGGAGAGTATTACTCACAAGGTGCTGGGTGATGAGCCAATATCGATTACCAATCTTGATTCTTTGCTGTTTTCTCTGCGAATTTTTAAAAAAACGTCGCGTGATAAGCTGGAAGCGACCTGGCTTGGTCAGCTGGAAAACATCATTAAGAGCGATGGTAGCCGACAAAACTCGTTTATCGAAAATGGCAAAAAAGTAGAGGGTCAGTTAAACAAGTATCTTGAAGTCTATAGCGATCTGGAAAAGGAGAGCTCTGTGGGTATGGAAGTCAGAGCCAGAGAGGAGATTCCTGGCGGGACGCTGCTTGGCATTTACACCGGCGTCCGGCATGAAAATGATGCTTCACTGCAGAAAGAGTTTCGTAAGATGGGTTCTCAGCAAGTTCTCACTTACCTCTGGGGCGATCAACAACCGGAGGAAGCACAACAGTTGGTTGGCGGCACAACCAGTAGTTATCAGAATGCCAATATATTGGCATTAATTAACACCGGGAAAATGAATAATTTTCCATCGCTGGGTAAAAACAATGTGTTGGCGGGTTACGTTAACAATAAAATTGTCTTTTATGTCACTCGACACCGTATCAGAAAAGGTGAACAGCTGTTGATTAATTATGGTGAGGGTTATCATCCATATTATGAAATTCAGTCGACGCTGAATAATGCGATTATTGATACGATTGCACGCAGCGAGAAATGTTATTTCACCCTGCGCGACATGGCTAATTCTGAGCGTGTTTTCGGCCCCGAGGGTGAAGTAGAAAATGTCTCTGACAATAAACCATTACGGTTGCTGCGAGAGATTAAACTGAATTCGGGAATACTTAAATATAATGTGATACAAAACGATGAGGAAATCAGCATTCCCATACGTAATGATGATGCCAATAACCTTTATCACGCTCTGGCTGTTATTATCGATCCCAAAGCGGGGGAGGACATCATTGAACAAAAGATCCTCGCAATGAAGGCCGCAGTTAAAGCGAGATATCCCAGTGAAGAGGGAATCAAACAAGAACCTGCCGAGGACAAAGCTGAATTTAAGTGAGTTAACGCGGTTTGGGCGGCGAGAACGCCGCCGCTATAACAGCTGTCGGGCAGTAGGATAATCGACAATAATGACGTTGATATAGCGACCGTTTAAGGCTCCGCGAATGGCGTTGGCTTTCTCTTTGCCACCGGCCAGCGCCACCACTTGCGGACACTGGCGCAGCTGCTCCAGCTCCATACCAATCACCGGATCTTCCTCCTTACTTAATACCGCATCGCCTGCGGCATCGTAATAATGCAGACAGAGATCACCCACCGCGCCGCGCTCCGCCAGCGTTTTCAACATCGCTTCGTCATAGTAATTGCCGGAATTGCGCAGCAGCTGCGAGGGTTCCAGATCGCCGACGCCCACTACTGCCACATCCACTTCCGAGAATTTGCTGACCACTTCCGCGACATCCTGATTCGATACCATCCGCGCGCGTTCGTCGACCGCGCGCTCGATACTTTGCGCCGGTAATAACCATGCCGGGCAGCTCAGATTGGCCGCCAGCGTCTGGGTGAGGATGGTCGCCTGCACATTGCCGTTGGCGCCGACGCCGCCCAGCAGCTGAATCACGCCGCGCGCTTTGGCGCTTTGTGGATGCAGTTCATCCACCATCACGCGGATGGTACTGCTCCAGGAAGAGATGCCGACCAGATCATTGGCACGGATGCGGGTTTCCATATAGTGCGCGGCGGCGGAGCCAATCGCCTGCTTCACCTGCTGGGAACTGGCCTGTTCAGGCACATCCACCACGATAGCTTGCTGGAGTCCATACTTCTCTTCGAGGCTTTTTTCCAGCGCCGGGAATATATTGGCCGGCTGCACCACGCTGATTTTGACCAGTCCTTCTTTCAGGCAGCGATTCAGCACGCGCGACACAAAAGATTGCGATAAATTGAGCGAGCGGGCGATGTCCGATTGCTTCTGATTTTCCATGTAATAGAGCGTGGCGATTTTGACCATCAGACGCTGCTCATCCTGCTTTGACATAATTCCTCCTTCCTGCCGACATTCGCATTGTCATGCAAGGGTGCGCAAATAACAACTGCTGTGCGCAGCGCTCAATTATTCAACAAAGTGTGATCCTTTTCGCTTTTCACGATGTTGCTGTTCGACAAAAGCGCAGGCAACGCACATAGTAATCTTGAATAATAAATCATGTATGAATATATATTCAATGCGGAGATAATAATGAACACTCTGGTGAAACTGACGTTGATTGCCTCAGCAATGCTGGCTTCCTCTTCTCTGCTGGCGGCAGAGAAAGGTTTGATTGCGATTATTACCCCGTCACACGATAACCCGTTTTTCAAAGCTGAAGCCGAGGGCGCGAAAGCCAAAGCGCAGGAGCTTGGCTACAGCACGCTGGTCGCGTCGCATGATGATGACGTTAATAAGCAAAACCAGTTAATTGAAACCGCCATTGCCCGTAAAGCGAAAGCCATTGTGCTGGATAACGCGGGTGCGGATGCCACCGTCGGTCCGCTGGAAAAAGCCAAAGCGGCCGGTATCCCAACTTTTCTGATCGATCGTGAAATTAATAAAACCGGTGTGGCAGTGGCGCAAATTGTTTCCAATAACTATCAGGGCGCACAGCTCGGTGCCGAGAAGTTCGCCAAATTGCTGAACGGTAAAGGCGAGTATGTCGAGTTACTCGGCAAAGAGTCTGATACCAACTCCGGCGTGCGTTCACAGGGCTATCACGATGTGCTGGATGACTATCCGGATCTGAAAATGGTGGCGCAGCAGAGTGCCAACTGGAGCCAGACCGAAGCCTTCAGCCGGATGGAAACCATTCTGCAAAAGCATCCAAATATTGTCGGTGTGATTTCGGGTAATGACACCATGGCGCTGGGGGCGGAAGCCGCGCTGAAATCAGCCGGAAAAACCAACGTGATTGTGGTGGGCTTCGATGGCAGCGATTACGTACGTGATTCGATTATCAATAAAGGCAATATCAAGGCAACGGTGCTGCAACCGGGCTGGGCGCAAGCGCAAATGGCTATCGAGCAGGCGGACTACTACCTGAAGAATGGCAAAGCGCAGAAAGAAGAGAAGCAGCTGATGGACTGCGTGCTGATCGATGAAAGCAATGCCAGCAAACTAAAAGTCTTCAACCTGTCTGAATAGTGCGCAGAGGCTGATTATGTTGAAAAAACACTGGGGGATAAGTTTGCTGTCTTGTGCCTCTTTGTTGCTGACGGCTTGTACGGTGGTCGATCTGGATGCGGAGGGAAAACCGATTATTCCGCCCGACCCAGATGCCAAAGCCAGCTACAGCAATCAAACCCCGCAGCAGGTGGTCGCGCAGAGCTGGGACAGCAAAGTGATGGCGTCGGCCCACAGTCAGGCGCTTGACTGGGGCGGGCTGCTGGAGAAAAGCCGCAGCCTGACGCCGGGCAAAGGCCTGAGTGTGTTTGTTAAGGCCAGCGGAGAAGTCACGGCAGTTAACCGCGTCAGTGAGCGTGAGCAGAATCTGGCGATGACGATTAACGGCCAGCCGGTCAGTGTGCAGCTGGGGCCGGTGGTGCGCAGTAATGCGATTCGTGATGCGGCCGGGTTTAATTTTGAAGAGTTTACCAACCAGGTGCAGTTTGCCCAGCTGACGAAAGCGCTGAATCGGCAGGCGGTGAAACAGCTGCCGCCGGTCGACGCCAGCTGGCAGGGCAAAACCGTTGAGGCGCTAATGGCAGTGACCGTCCGCCAGGACGGCGTGCAGGAAGCGGTGGCACTGAGCCTGAAGCCGGAGGCACCCTGATGCAGCCAGATAACAGCCAGACCAGTGAGCTGATCCTTGAAACACGCGGGGTGTCGATGCTGTTTCCCGGCACGCTGGCGCTGGACCGCATCGACTATCACGTCTGGCGCGGCAAAGTTAACGTGATTATTGGCGAAAACGGTGCCGGTAAATCCACGCTGATGAAAATACTGGCCGGGGTGCAGCAGCCGAGCAGTGGTGAAATCTGGCTAAATGGTCAGCAGGTACAGCTGGCGAATACCCGTGAAGCCGCGCGACTGGGTATTGGCATGGTGCATCAGGAGCTGAACCTGTTTGAAAACCTGAGCGTTGCGGAAAATATCTTTCTCGGACGCGAAATTCAGCGCGGATTTATGCCGATTGATATGGCAGCGCAGGAGCAGCGCACCGCCGAATTGTTGCAGCGACTGGATCAGCCGATTTCACCACGCGAACAGGTGGCGAATCTGAAAGTGGGTCAGCAGCAGCTGGTGGAAATTGCCAAAGCGCTGGCTGAAGACGCCGATATTTTGATTCTCGATGAGCCGACCTCGGCGCTGAGTAAAACTGAAGTAGCGATTCTGTTCCGGGTCATCCGCGAACTGACGCGTCAGGGTGTGACCATCATTTATATCTCACACCGGCTGGAAGAGCTGATGGCGATTGGCGATCGGATCACCATTCTGCGTGACGGCAAATTCCAGGCTGAAGCCACAGTCAGCGACATTGATGTGCCGTGGATTGTGCGCGAAATGCTCGGCAGTGAGCCGGTCAGCAACTTTTTGCAACCTGATCGTCAGTTTGGCGCGCCGGTGCTGGAAGCGGAGCATATTACCTGCGTCAACTCCGCCGGTAACACGCTGGTGGATGATGTGTCGTTTTACGTGCGTGCCGGCGAGATCGTCGGCATTTATGGCCTGATGGGCGCGGGGCGCACCGAACTGTTTGAGTGTCTGCTGGGCACCGAGCGCAACTATCTTGGTAAGTTGTGGCTCGACAGCAAACCGGTGGCCACCCGGCTGTCGACCGCTGACCGCATTCGTATGGGGATGAGTCTGGTGCCGGAAGATCGCAAACGCACCGGTATTTTTCCGGTGTCGTCGGTCGCCAGTAACCTGACCATCGCCAGCCTGTGGCGTCGCCTTAGCTGGCGTTTTGCTATCGCGCAGCAGCAGGAGCGGGCGGTGGTTGCCAGTACCGTTGGCAATCTGTCGATCAAAGTGTCCTCGCCGGATGTGGCGATTCAGGCGCTGAGCGGCGGGAATCAGCAGAAAGTGGTGATTGGGCGTTCGCTGCTGACTAACCCCAAACTGCTGCTGCTGGATGAACCGAGCCGTGGTATCGACGTCGGCGCTAAAGCTGATGTGTTTCGCATGATGGTCGAGCTGTCGGAGCAGGGGATCGCGGTGATTTTCTCCACCTCAGATTTAAAAGAGATTATGGCGGTTTCCGACCGCATCCTGGTGATGTCGGGTGGCAAACTTACCGCTGATATTCCGCGCGCCAGCGCCGAAGAATCAGCTCTGGTGAAAGCAAGTGCGCAAGGGTTCTGACGATGATAAACGACAACGGCGTTGCGCGGGTAACGCAACCGGCCAAAGCATTTAACTCGCGAGAAAGCCTGATTTTACTGCTTCTGAAGATGCGCACCTTTATTGCGCTGTTTCTGATTGTTGGCTTTTTTGCCATTACCGTGCCGGATTTTCTCGCCGTCGGCAGCATGGTGATCATGATTAAACATATCGCCATAAACGCCTTTCTGGCGCTGGGGATCACCTTTGTGATTATCACCGCCGGTATCGATCTGTCGATTGGCGCAACATTGGGATTGTGCGGGATGGTGGCGGGTTGGCTGATCACTAAAGGGATTGTGTTACCGATGTTCGGTATTGCGATCTTCCCCAGCATTTGGGTGGTTGTGCCGGTGGTATTGTTAATTGGCGCACTGATCGGTGCCGGTAATGGCTGGATTATTACCCGCTATAACGTCGCGCCATTTATCTGCACGCTGGGCACCATGTATATCCTGCGCGGTGCCGCCATGCTGACGTCCGGCGGCGAAACCTTTCCCGGCCTGGCGGGCAATCCGCAGCTGGGGAATACCGGTTTTGATGCAATAGGATCCGGCACTTTACTCGGCTTGCCTTACGCCATCTGGATGATGATCGTACTGGCGCTGGTGATTGGATATATCGCCACCCGCCTGCCGTTTGGCCGCCAGGTGTATGCCATTGGCGATAATGAAAAGGCGGCGGAACTGTCTGGCGTGCGCGTTAAACAGGTCAAGATTCTGGTGTACACGCTGTCAGGATTCTGCGCGGCAATTGCCGGGATCGTGGTGTCATCACAACTGGTTGCCAGCCATCCGGCGAACGGCAGCTCGTTTGAGATGAATGCCATTGCGGCAGTGGTATTAGGGGGAACCTCGCTGGCTGGCGGGCGCGGAACCATTATTGGTACGTTGATTGGTGCCTTCGTTATCGGCTTTCTCGCCGATGGGTTGATTATGATGGGCGTCAGCGAATTCTGGCAGATGGTGATCAAAGGGATCGTGATTATTGTGGCCGTGATTATCGATCAGATGCAAAACCGCATGCAGCAAAAAGCAGCAGTGGTGGCGCAGAAGGCGGTAATCCAGCAGGGTGAAGCGAGCCGCTAAGTCGCGGCAAACTTAATTTTTTTTACCTCCATGAATAAATATTCGTGGTTGATTTTAAATTCAAAGAGGTTGCTATGAATCCGTTCAAACTTTCGGTTGAACAGCTGGAAAAAAAGGCGCGCGCTGTTCGCAGACGCATCATTACGCTGAATGCCAACAGCCCGGCGGGCGGGCATACCGGGGCCGATTTATCGCAGGTTGAGATCCTTACTGCACTCTATTTCCGCCTGCTGGATTGCGCGCCGGATCGTACCGATGATGAGACGCGCGATATCTATATTCAGTCGAAAGGTCATGCGGTGGGCGGTTACTACTGCGTGCTGGCGGAGGCGGGTTATTTCCCGGAAAGCTGGCTGCCGACATACCAGCACGCGGATTCCCACCTGCCGGGCCATCCGGTTAAACATAAAACTCCCGGCATTGAGCTGAATACCGGCGCTCTGGGGCATGGTCTGCCGGTTGCGGTCGGCATAGCGCTGGCGGCAAAAAAAGATAACAGCAAGCGGCGGGTATTTGTGGTGACCGGTGACGGCGAGCTGGCCGAAGGCAGTAACTGGGAGGCGGCGTTAGTTGCTGCCCATTACGGTCTCGATAATCTGACCATCATTAATGACAAAAACAAACTGCAACTGGCCGGTGCCACCAGCGAAATTATGAATACCGATCCGCTGGCGGAGAAATGGCTGGCATTTGGTATGAACGTCACTGAATGCGCCGGTAACGATATGCGTTCAGTGGTGGACACGCTGGAAAATCTGCCAGCCAACGGCAAGCCAAATGTGGTGATTGCCAATACCGAGAAAGGTTTCGGTGTTTCATTTATTCAGAGTAAGCCGGAGTGGCATCACCGTGTGCCAAAAGGTGATGAGATCGACCTGGCGATGGAGGAGTTGAAAGATGAGTAATTCAGCACATTTGGCCGATGTGATGGTGAAGGCGTTTATCGAAGCGGTCGAACGCGGCATTGATCTGGTGCCGGTGGTGGCCGATTCCACCTCCACGGCTAAAATTTCGCCGTTTATCAAACAGTTTCCTGGCAGACTGGTCAATGTCGGCATTGCTGAGCAGACGCTGGTGGGTACCGCCGCCGGACTGGCGATTGGCGGTAAAGTGGCAGTGACCTGTAATGCCGCACCGTTCCTGATTTCACGCGCTAACGAGCAGGTCAAAGTCGATGTTTGCTACAACAATACCAACGTTAAGCTATTCGGTCTGAATGCCGGTGCCAGCTATGGCCCGCTGGCCAGTACCCATCACAGTATCGATGATATCGCAGTGATGCGTGGCTTCGGCAATATCGAAATTTATGCGCCATCCTGCCCGGTTGAGTGCCGTCAGATTATCGACTATGCCCTCGATCATGTCGGGCCGGTGTATATCCGCCTCGACGGTAAGGCACTGCCGGAACTGCACGATGCCAGCTACCAGTTTGTGCCTGGCCATATTGATGTCTTGCGTGAAGGTAAAGAGATTGCGCTGGTGGCGATGGGATCAACGGTGCACGAGATTGTCGATGCAGCGGCACAGCTGGAGCTGCAGGGGATTGCGGCGGCTGTGATCAGCATCGCATCGATCAGGCCCTGCGATACCCAACGCCTGCGTAACCTGCTAAATCACTATCCCAACGTTATCACCGTCGAAGAGCACAATATAAACGGTGGTGTCGGCAGTTTAGTGGCGGAAGTGCTGGCCGAAGGCGGTGTTGGCAGCAAATTGCGGCGGCTCGGCATTGCCGATGGCGATTACGCGATTGCCGGCGACCGCGCCTCAACCCGCGCCCATCACAGTATTGATGCGGCTGGCGTAGTGCGCAATGCCTTGCAGATGTGCCAGGGGGAATAACCATGTCAGGCCCGCTTATTTTAGCTATCGATGAAGGCACCACCAACGCGAAGGCGATTGCTGTCGATGCTGATGGTCGAGTCGTGGCACGAGCCAGCCAGCCGTTGCAAATTGCTCATCCGCAGCCTGGGCTGGCGGAGCAGGATCCGCTGGCGATCTGGCAGGCGGTGCGGCAGGCGATTGCTGAGTGTCTGGCGCAGTGTGGCGGTGCGACGGTAGCGGCCGTCGCCATCAGTAATCAGCGCGAATCGATTATGATTTGGCAGCGCAGCGACGGTAAGCCGGTAACGCCGCTGGTCAGCTGGCAGGACCGCCGCTCGGAAGCGCTGTGTCGCGATTTACAGCAAAGTGGGCAGCAACCGCTGATTTCGGCGTTAACCGGGCTGGCGGTTGACCCGATGTTTCCAGCGGCGAAAGTGACCGGCATGCTGGCCGCGATCCCGAATGGCTACACGCGGGCGGCGGCGGGAGAACTCTGTATTGGTACTGTCGATAGCTGGCTGTGCTGGCAACTGACTGGCGGTCAGCAATTTGTCACTGATTATGCCAATGCGGCGCGCACCCAGCTGTTCAATATTCACCAGGCACAGTGGGATGACGCGCTGTTAACGCTGTTCCAGGTGCCGCGTCAGGCATTGCCGGAGGTGCAACCTTCTGCCGCGCAGCATGGCGCGGTGCAGCTCGATGATATTCCCGGTCTGGCCGCCGGTACGCCGATTCTGGCATTAATTGGTGATTCGCATGCGGCGCTCTATGCCCGGCGTTCGGATGGTGGTGAAGTAATTAAAGCCACTTATGGCACCGGCTCATCACTGATGATGTCGCTGCCGGCGGCGGTGATGAGCGAACGCGGGCTAAGTACCACCATTGCCTGGCATGACGGCCAGCTGCGCTACGCGTTTGAAGGCAATATTACTCACACCGGATCGGGCGCGGCCTGGCTGTCGCGCATGCTGGGGGTGAACGATCCCCGGCAGCTGACCGCAATGGCGCAACGCAGCGACAGCAATCAGGGGATCTACTTTGTTCCGGCTCTGTCGGGGCTGGGCGCGCCCTGGTGGGACTTACAGGCTCGCGGGCTGATTTGTGGCCTGACCGATGCGGCGACCCCTGAAGTCCTGGCGCGGGTGGCGCTGGAATCGATAGCTTTTCAGATTGCCGATGTGTTTTTAGCTATGGAGCAGGCGGGTGGTCAGTCGCTGGCACAACTCTGTGTTGACGGCAGCGCCACAGAAAATAGCTGGCTGATGCAGTTTCAGGCCGATCTGTTGCAGCGTCCCTTAATCATCGCCCCCACCGCTGAGGTCTCAGCGCTTGGTGCGGCGGTTCTGGCCGGGCGTCAGCTTAACTGGTGGGGCGAGGGCGATGAACTGAATGCATTACGCGGCGGCACCACCATCTGGCCGCGTGCAATGCAGGCGCAACGGGCGCAAGAGAATTACCAGGGCTGGCTGGCTGCGGTGGCACGCTGTCGTTACCAGCCAGTAAAATCCTGACTGCGGGTCAGGTGGAATAATTTGTCGTTTAATCAAAAAGGAGCCGCTCAGCTCCTTTTTGCCGTCTTCCAGACTATCTGATTGATTATATTCTGAAATCAGAGATATAGCTTTAATCTTGATGCCTTCCATTTTACTATCGTAAAAATATTCAACATCCAATCTGACGGGAGAACACAGTGATTAGAGTGGAAATGCTCTCAACTGGCGATGAAGTGCTGCACGGACAAATTGTTGATACCAACGCCGCATGGCTGGCAGAGGTATTGTTCTCGCATGGTCTGCCGATGACCAGCCGCTCAACGGTGGGAGACAGTTTGCAGGCGCTGGTTGCGGCGTTAACTGAGCGCAGTCAGATTGCTGATGTGCTGATTGTTAACGGCGGCCTGGGGCCGACCAGCGACGATCTTAGCGCACTGGCGGCGGCGACAGCGCAGGGCGTCGGGCTGGAAATTCATCAGGAGTGGCTGGAGAAGATGGAAGCGTTCTTTGCCAGTCGTGGTAAGCCGATGGCCGCCAGCAACCGTAAACAGGCGGAAATTCCGGTTGGCGCGGAACTGGTCGATAATCCGGTGGGTACTGCCTGTGGCTTTGCCATTCAGCTCAATCGCTGCTGGATCTTCTTTACTCCCGGCGTGCCATCAGAATTTAAAGTGATGGTTGAGCAGCAAATTATCCCGCGGCTGAAACAGCGCTACACCTTACCTGAACCGCCGATCTGCTTACGTCTGACGACGTTTGGTCGTGGCGAAAGCGATCTCGCTACCGAGCTGGAGTCGCTGCCGCTGCCGGAAGGCGTGGTGATGGGTTACCGCTCATCGATGCCGATTATCGAATTAAAGCTGACCGGCCCGGCGTCACAACGGGTGGCGATGGAGCAGAGCTGGCAGCAGGTGCGGCTGATGATGGCCGAGTACACCATTTTCGAAGGCACCGAAGGATTACCGGCCTTGCTGGCACGCTTACTGCAACAGCGGGAATTGACGCTGAGCGTCAGCGAGCAGTTTTCCGCCGGATTATTACAGTGGCAGCTGGCATCCGCCGATGTCGCTTTAGCCGCGGGCAATGTGCTGCCATCGCAGCCGGAGTCTTTATCGGCGCTGGCCGTGCGCACCGCCGCATTGGCACAGACCAACGGTTCGGCGCTGGCATTATCGGTTGGTGGTTTCGCTGACGAACAGCTGGGCTTTGCCTTGCATACGCCGGAGGGCACCTTTGCTCAGCAGGTGAAATTCAATATTAATCGTCACGGATTAAAAGCGCGTCAGGAAGTGGTGGCGATGATGGCAATGAATATGCTGCGCCGCTGGCTGAAGGGCAGTGATGTCACCACGGGTCACGGCTGGATCGATGTGCTGGAGACGATTAAGGTTTAAGGATTGCTGGAATCGCCCAGGGGAGCTGTTCCGGCTCCCGTCCTGATGGCATGCGGGGTGCTAACCTTCGGCACGGGCGGCGAAAAACAGGCCTGGCATCAGGCGAACAGGAATGCCGATTACATCTCGATCTCAATATCGCCTTTCGCCCGACAGCAGCAGGGCAAAATCTCACCCTCTTGTACAAAGGCTAATGGCCGGGCGGCATAACAGACTTCGCCTTTCAGCAGGCGCGTGCGGCAGGAGCCGCAATAGCCTTCGCGACACTGGTATTCCACATACAGATTATGCGACTCCAGCGCCGCCAGCAGTGAAGGATGCTCATCATCGCATTGCAGCTGCGCACCGGAGGCGCGCAGCGTAATGATCGAACCGGCCATAATTTACAGCTGGAAATCGCTAAAGTCGTCGCCATTGACTTCGGAGTCAATCTGGCCAACGAGGTAAGAGCTGACTTCCACTTCCTGTGGTGCCACCTGCACGTTATCGGAGACCAGCCAGGAGTTGATCCATGGAATCGGGTTCGAACGGGTTTTGAATGGCAGATCCAGACCAACCGCATTCATACGGATGTTGGTGATGTACTCAATATACTGCCACAGAATGTCTTTGTTCAGGCCAATCATGGAGCCATCGCGGAACAGGTATTCTGCCCACTCTTTTTCCTGCTCTGCTGCCAGCACAAACAGGTCGTAACACTGCTGACGACATTCGCGGGCAATTTCTGCCATCTCCGGATCGTCTTCACCGCTGCGCATCAGGTTCAGCATATGCTGAGTACCGGTCAGGTGCAGCGCTTCGTCTCGGGCGATCAGACGGATAATTTTTGCATTACCTTCCATCAGTTCGCGCTCGGCGAAGGCGAAGGAGCAGGCAAAGCTGACGTAGAAGCGAATCGCTTCCAGCGCGTTAACGCTCATCAGGCAGATATACAGCTGCTTTTTCAGCTCGCGCAGGCTGACGGTAATGGTTTTGCCGTTAACCTGATGTGAACCTTCACCCAGCAGATGCCAGTAGTTGGTCATCTCAATCAGATCGTCGTAGTAACCTGAAATATCTTTGGCACGCGACAGGATCTGCTCATTGGTGACGATATCGTCGAACACAATCGCCGGATCGTTAACAATGTTACGAATAATATGGGTGTAAGAACGCGAGTGAATCGTCTCCGAAAACGCCCAGGTTTCTACCCAGGTTTCCAGCTCAGGAATCGAGATCAGCGGCAGCAGCGCGACGTTAGGGCTGCGACCCTGAATAGAGTCCAGCAGCGTCTGATATTTCAGGTTGCTGATAAAGATATGTTTTTCATGATCCGGCAGCCCCTGATAGTCAATACGGTCACGTGACACGTCGACTTCTTCCGGACGCCAGAAGAAAGAGAGCTGTTTTTCAATCAGCTTTTCAAAGATGTCATATTTCTGTTGGTCATAACGCGCAACATTCACCGGCTGACCGAAGAACATTGGTTCGTCCAGCTGATTATTTTTATTCTGTGAAAACGTGGTGTAAGCCATGATGGTAATCCAGTCATTAGAGGTAGTGGCCGGGCTGTGCCGACCACTACTGAGGTGTCATCCGGGGAGGATTAAATCTTGCAAGCGCCGCTTTCGCAGCCATCATCCTGAATGGACGGTGCCAGATCGTCCTGCGCATCTTCCGCGCCATCACGGGTGTTCTGGTAGTAAAGCGTTTTCACCCCGAATTTATACGCAGTCAGCAGATCTTTCAGCAACTGCTTCATCGGTACGCGACCGTTAGCAAAGCGCGTTGGATCGTAGTTGGTGTTTGAGGAGATCGCCTGGTCGATAAACTTCTGCATCAGACCAACCAGCTGCAGATAACCGTCGTTATTCGGCATATCCCACAGCAGCTCATAGTTATCTTTCAGGCTCTCATACTCCGGCACCACCTGACGCAGAATGCCGTCTTTCGATGCTTTAATGCTGATATGACCGCGCGGCGGCTCAATACCGTTAGTGGCGTTAGAGATCTGCGAAGAGGTCTCTGACGGCATCAGTGCAGAGAGCGTGGAGTTACGCAGGCCGTGAGTTTTAATCTGCTCGCGCAGGTTTTCCCAGTCCAGATGCAGCGGTTCGTTGCTGATGACATCCAGATCTTTCTTGTAAGTGTCGATCGGCAGAATGCCCTGTGCATAAGTGGTTTCGTTAAACCACGGGCACGCGCCTTGCTCTTTCGCCAGCTCGTTGGAGGCTTTCAGCAGATAATACTGAATCGCTTCGAAGGTTCTGTGCGTCAGGTTGTTGGCGCTGCCATCGGAATAGCGCACGCCATGCTTCGCCAGATAGTAGGCGAAGTTGATCACGCCAATACCGAGGGTGCGACGACCCATTGCACCGCGTTTGGCGGCCGGAATCGGGTAGTCCTGATAGTCCAGCAGGGCATCCAGCGCACGCACCGCCAGCGTTGCCAACTCTTCCAGATCGTCAAGGCTGTTGATGGCACCGAGGTTAAACGCAGACAGCGTACAGAGCGCGATCTCACCGTTTTCGTCATTCACATCCAGCAGCGGCTTGGTTGGCAGCGCGATTTCCAGGCACAGGTTGGACTGGCGTACCGGAGCGATAGACGGATCAAACGGGCTGTGGGTGTTGCAGTGGTCAACGTTCTGAATGTAGATACGGCCGGTTGAGGCGCGTTCCTGCATCATCAGTGAGAACAGATCGACCGCTTTCACACGCTGTTTGCGGATGCTGTCATCTTTCTCATATTTGGTGTACAGACGCTCGAACTCATCCTGATCGGCAAAGAAGGCATCGTACAGGCCAGGCACGTCAGACGGGCTGAACAGTGTAATATCTTCACCTTTCAGCAGGCGCTGATACATCAGTTTATTCAGCTGCACGCCGTAGTCCATATGACGGACGCGGTTGCCCTCAACCCCACGGTTGTTTTTCAGTACCAGCAGGCTTTCCACTTCAAGATGCCACATTGGGTAGAACAGCGTGGCTGCACCACCGCGTACCCCGCCCTGAGAGCAGGACTTCACTGCGGTCTGGAAGTGCTTATAGAACGGGATACAACCGGTGTGGAAGGCTTCGCCGCCACGGATTGGGCTGCCCAGCGCACGGATACGACCGGCGTTGATACCGATACCGGCGCGCTGCGACACATATTTTACGATCGCGCTGCTGGTGGCATTAATGGAATCCAGGCTGTCACCGCACTCGATCAGGACGCAAGAGCTGAACTGACGGGTAGGGGTGCGCACGCCAGACATAATTGGCGTCGGCAGTGAGATCTTAAAGGTTGAGATCGCATCGTAGAAGCGCTTGATGTAATCCAGACGGGTTTCACGCGGATAACCCGAGAACAGGCAAGCGGCCACCAGAATGTACAGGAACTGCGCGCTTTCATAGATTTCGCCGCTGACGCGGTTCTGCACCAGATATTTACCTTCCAGCTGCTTAACCGCTGCGTAAGAGAAGTTCATATCGCGCCAGTGGTCGATAAAACCGTCCATCTGCTCAAACTCTTCCGTCGAGTAGTCTTCCAGCAGATGTTTGTCGTATTTGCCCAGGTCGATCATACGCTTGACCTGATCGATCAGTTTTGGTGGTTCAAACTGACCGTAAGCTTTTTTACGCAGGTGGAAAATCGCCAGGCGTGCCGCCATATATTGATAGTCTGGCGCTTCACGTGAGATCAGATCGGCTGCTGCTTTGATCACCGTTTCGTGGATATCAGAAGTTCTGATGCCGTCGTAGAACTGGATATGTGAACGCAGCTCTACTTGTGAAACGGAAACGTTTTGCAGACCTTCAGCTGCCCAGTCGAGAACCCGGTGGATTTTATCAAGATTAATACGTTCTGTGCGACCATCGCGTTTTGTGACCAGCAGACTCTGATTCATGTCGGGTTTTACCTGTCCGTAAAAAATATCCCCTGTTTATGCACAGAAATCTCATTGTGAGTAACTCTGTGGATAAACACTATATATAGTAGTCAGGGGAGGATTGTGTAACTAGATGGTGAGTATTCTAGTAACTTATCAGCGCATAACAAGAGTTGATTTCTGATCGTTTTTCGGTTCCATACGCGGGGTTTTTTACTAAGTCCACGTTTCTCAAGGGTCGTAGCCCTGTCAATCCTTAAGATAAAAAAATCAAAAATTTGATCGAACGCTGATTTTCTATCCATTGCTTATTCCGCACAATTTTCTTTGCGGAAAAAGTGTTCTGAGCCGGACGATTTTATCGTTCAGCTGATGTCAGGCGATACTTTCATTTGCGCACTGCACTATCCTGACGTTTCGCTCACCAGACGTACAACAGGAAAAAGATCTGTCCGCGCGCTTAAGGCTAAGAAAATCCGATGGCATTTTGATGAAGGCGGGGGTGGGGAGGGGGCGATCATTGATTCGGGCGGCGAGAATGCCGCCCCTGGCACAACAGATTACTCAATCACGCTATGGGTATGCACCATATAGTTGACGTCAACGCCGCGACCTAAACGGAATTTATTGGTCAGCGGGTTATAGTGCAGGCCAATCATATGGCGCTCGCGCAGCGGCGTTTCGTCGACCCAGTTCAGCAGTTCAGCAGGGCGGATAAACTTTTTAATATCGTGCGTACCGCGCGGCACCATGCGCAGCACATATTCCGCGCCGAAGATCGCCATCAGCCAGGATTTGCTGTTGCGGTTCAGCGTTGAGAAGAACACTTCACCGCCCGGTTTCACCAGACGGGCGCAGGCGTGAACCACGGAACGCGGGTCCGGCACGTGCTCCAGCATCTCCATACAGGTCACGACATCGTACTGACCGGCAAATTGTTCAGCATGATCTTCCACCGTCTGCTGCACGTAATCAATTTTCACCCCGCTTTCCAGCGCATGCAGACGCGCCACTTCCAGCGGTTCGGCACCCATATCCAGACCGGTTACCTCAGCCCCTTCCCGCGCCATACTTTCGGCCAGAATGCCACCGCCGCAGCCAACATCCAGCACTTTTTTACCGAACAGTCCGCCCGCGTGTTGAGCAATATAGCCGAGGCGCAGCGGGTTAATCCGGTGCAGAGGTTTAAACTCACCTTCCATATCCCACCAGCGTGAGGCGACCGCTTCGAATTTAGCGATCTCGTGATGATCAACGTTAGGTGCGCCAGAATTAGGGTTTGCATTCATTGAATTAGTGCTCCAGCAACAAAATTTCTTTGAAGTATACATCTTTCCGGCAGCGAAGGGCACGAGAGCGCCGCTGGCGAATAAAGCATGCATTACGACGCTTTCCGTTCACCGTATCAGTGCAGTGTGATATACTTTCGCACCTTTGAATCCGGGACTAATGTAGAGGGATAGCGGCTCCATGAGCGACCTTGCCAGAGAAATCACACCGGTCAATATCGAGGAAGAGTTAAAGAACTCCTACCTTGATTACGCCATGTCGGTCATCGTTGGCCGTGCATTACCAGATGTTCGGGATGGACTCAAACCAGTCCACCGTCGTGTGCTCTATGCCATGAACGTTCTCGGTAACGACTGGAATAAACCATATAAAAAGTCTGCCCGTGTTGTCGGCGACGTAATCGGTAAATATCACCCGCACGGCGATACCGCTGTCTATGACACCATCGTGCGTATGGCGCAGCCATTCTCGCTGCGCTATATGCTGGTCGATGGTCAGGGTAACTTCGGTTCCATTGACGGCGACTCTGCGGCAGCGATGCGTTATACCGAAGTGCGTATGTCGAAAATCGCCCACGAGCTGCTGGCGGATCTGGAAAAAGAGACCGTCGACTTCGTGCCGAACTACGACGGCACCGAGCAGATCCCGGAAGTGATGCCGACCCGAATCCCGAACCTGCTGATTAACGGCGCGTCCGGTATTGCCGTCGGGATGGCCACCAACATTCCTCCTCATAACCTGACAGAAGTGATTAACGGCTGTCTGGCTTATATCGATGATGAAAACATCAGCGTTGAAGGGCTGATGGAGCATATTACCGGGCCAGACTTCCCGACAGCGGCGTTTATCAACGGTCGTCGCGGTATCGAAGAAGCCTATCGCACCGGTCGCGGTAAAATTTATATCCGCGCCCGTGGTGAAGTGGAAACCGATGCGAAAACCGGTCGCGAAACCATCATCATCAATGAAATTCCTTATCAGGTGAACAAAGCGCGCCTGATTGAGAAAATTGCTGAGCTGGTGAAAGAGAAACGTCTGGAAGGCATCAGCGCACTGCGCGATGAATCCGATAAAGACGGTATGCGTATCGTAATTGAAATCAAACGCGATGCGGTTGGCGAAGTGGTGCTGAATAACCTCTACTCGCTGACACAGCTGCAAACTTCGTTCGGCATCAACATGGTGGCACTGCACCAGGGCCAGCCGAAGATTATGCCGCTGAAGGATATTATCGAAGCCTTTGTACGCCATCGCCGTGAAGTGGTGACGCGTCGTACCATTTTCGAACTGCGTAAAGCGCGCGATCGTGCCCATATCCTTGAAGCACTGGCGATTGCGCTGGCCAATATCGATCCGATTATCGAATTGATTCGCCGTGCGCCAACGCCAGCCGAAGCGAAAGCGGGTCTGATTGCACGTCCGTGGGATCTCGGTAACGTCTCCTCCATGCTGGAACGCGCCGGTGACAACGCGGCACGTCCTGAGTGGCTGGAAGAAGAGTTTGGTATTCGCGACGGTAAATACTACCTGACCGAGCAGCAGGCTCAGGCGATTCTTGATCTGCGTCTGCAGAAACTGACCGGCCTTGAGCACGAGAAGCTGCTGGACGAGTACAAAGGTCTGCTGGAGCAGATCGCTGAACTGCTGCACATTCTGGAAAGCGCTGAGCGCCTGATGGAAGTGATTCGCGAAGAGCTGGAACTGATTCGCGATCAGTTTGGTGACGAGCGCCGTACCGAAATTACTGCTAACAGCGCGGATATCAACATCGAAGACCTGATTAATCAGGAAGATGTGGTGGTTACGCTGTCGCATCAGGGCTACGTTAAGTATCAGCCTCTGACGGATTACGAAGCGCAGCGTCGTGGTGGTAAAGGTAAGTCGGCAGCACGTATTAAAGAAGAAGACTTTATTGACCGTCTGCTGGTGGCCAACACCCACGACACCATTCTGTGCTTCTCAAGCCGTGGCCGTCTCTACTGGATGAAAGTTTATCAGCTGCCGGAAGCGAGCCGTGGCGCACGTGGACGTCCGATCGTCAACCTGCTGCCGCTGGAGCCGAACGAGCGTATCACCGCGATTCTGCCAGTACGTGAGTACGCAGAAGGGCTGAATATCTTTATGGCAACCGCCAGCGGTACCGTGAAGAAAACCGCGCTGACTGAGTTCAGCCGTCCGCGTAGTGCCGGTATTATTGCCGTCAACCTGCGCGATGACGATGAGCTGATCGGCGTGGCGCTGACTGACGGTAACGACGAGGCGATGCTGTTCTCTGCCGCCGGTAAAGTGGTGCGCTTCTCCGAGCAGGCGGTGCGTGCCATGGGTCGTACCGCATCCGGTGTCCGCGGTATCAAGCTGGCGGAAGGCGACAGCGTGGTCTCGCTGATCATCCCACGGGAAGATGGCGCGATCCTGACGGTAACGCAGAACGGTTACGGTAAACGTACTGAGAACAGCCAGTATCCAACCAAATCGCGTGCGACTCAGGGTGTTATCTCGATCAAAGTGACCGAACGTAACGGGCCGGTAATCGGTGCGGTACAGGTGGTCGACAGCGATCAGATTATGATGATCACCGATGCCGGTACGCTGGTGCGTACGCGTGTGTCTGAGGTCAGCATCGTCGGACGTAACACGCAGGGTGTGATTCTGATCCGTACTGCGGAAGATGAAAATGTGGTTGGCCTGCAGCGTGTCGCTGAGCCGGTAGCGGAAGAAGAGCTGGATGCTATCGACGGCAGCGTCGCGGAAGGTGATGACGAGATCGTGCCAGAAGTGGATAACGATGACGAAGCCACCGAAGGCGACGACGAGTAATCGTTAAGCTTACAGCGTGAGATAAAAAGGCCAGCATTGCTGGCCTTTTTTTTTGTTAAAAGCACATATTTAGTTTATCTCCGTTACTCCACAATCACCCGGTTCTGCCGCAAAAATGCCATAACCTGGTTCACCACCTGTTGATGAATCGCCGCGCGCTCGGCTGTCGGGGTTTCGCAGATAAATTCTTCCCCTTCTTCTGCCAGCACTTCCTTCGCCTGTGGCTGACACAGCGGCAGGAAATCAAAATGTCCGGTTTGTGGCAGACGCTGTTGCGGTAAATGAATATTTTCCACACCCAACTGCTGCGGCTTCGGCGCGCGAACATAGTAGTCAGCGGCAAGTAACAGTACCGGCACGTTAATCCTGGCAATACTTTGTGGCGTCACCGCATAAGCCATACCTGGATCGAGCGCAACAGCAAACGTTATGCGTGGATCACGGTAGCTGGCTTCAAGGCGACCGGCATCCAGCTGTTGCAGCCTGACGCCAGCACGATGATAAAACTGACAGTCTGGCATCGACGGCATCGTGGCGCAGTAATCGGCGAAACGCTGGCGGTTAAGCTGCGCGCCCGCCAGTGCCAGTGCGCTGTATCCGCCTTTAGAGTGGCCGATCACGCCGATAGTCTGCCGATCGATAACGCTGCCCCAGCGGGCATCGCGCAAGATAACGTTTAGCATAATGCTGATATCGCGCGTTTGCAGCGTGACGTCAGTGGTGGCGCGCGAGTCGCCGGTGGTGCTGCCGGGATGGTTGGCCGCCAGTACGATAATGCCGTGGCGGGCAAGCTGCGTCGCCAGCCAGGCAAGACTGGTATTATTGCCGCCGCTACCGTGGCTCAGTACCACCATCGGGAATTTTCCCGCCGCCAGCGACGCATCGGGGATGGCCGCAAAGCCCTGAAACACCGAATTGTTTCCCTGTAATACCGACGGTGCCTCTGACCGGGTGGGGTAGAATAAGCGGACTGATAATTGCCGCTGCGGATCGTCCGTGGTGATCAACAGGGACTGATTACCGACGGTATAACTCCAGCTGCTGCAACTGAACATCAACATGAATAGATAAATAAAGCGCATGGCGTTAACTCCTGAATGAGAAAGCGCTATCATCCTGTTTATCTGATAAATTCTCGTCCTCGATCAGGATTTGCTACCTGAAAATATGCTGATTCCGTTCAATTTCGTGCTGAGTTTCTGCTTTATGCTGCTGCTGTTGCGGATGTTATTACGCGATGGTAATTCGCGCTGGTTTAGCGCGCTGCTGACTCTCTGCCTGGTGCATTATCTGTTTGCCGGGCTAAAGCAGCTGTATCCACTGTTATTTATCTCATCACTGTTGCCGGTAACCGCGACAGCACTTCCGCTACTGTGCTGGCTGGCCTTACGTCAGGCATCCGGTCAACGCGCACCGCTGAGCGGCTTGCTGATACCGGTGGGAATGATGGTGTGGTGTGTCTGGCTGTGGCCGCAGGGAATTGATGGGTTGTTGTTAGTTAGCTGGCTCGCCTGCGGCGGTGCCATGTTATTCAGGCTGCGTGCGGGCGAGGCGATATTTTCCGCTCCGTTACTGCGGCGTATTGGCATTACGCTGCTGAGCTGGCGACTGATGGCCGTGATGCTGATTTTCACCGCATTACTGGATCTGGCGATTACCACTGCTATCTCGTTTTCTGGTGATATCGTCGTTCGCAGTTTATTGTTCGCCGGGCAGATCATACTTTGTCTGTTTATCGCTATGGCGCTGGTGCTGACACCCGTCGGGGCCAGCACTGCGCCGGATATTAGCGTCAGAACTGCCGATGAGAGTGATGCGCAGGTGCTGCAAACTGTCGAGCAAGTGATGCGTGACACGGCGCTGTACCGCGACTCGGGTCTGAACCTGGCGATGCTGGCGCGCAAGAGCGGCATTCCGGCGCGAAAGGTATCTGCGGCGATTAATCTGCTACGGCAACAGAGCGTGTCGCAGTATGTTAATCAGTGGCGCATCAGCGAAGCCTGCCAACAGCTTCGCCAGGGCTCGCGACCGGTTATCGACATCATGGAGGCGGTCGGTTTTGTGACCAAATCGAATTTTAACCGTGAGTTTTTACGCATCACCGGCCAAACTCCGTCGCAATGGCGTAGCGGGCATTCAGACCAGGCTGGATTATCCTGAAGCGCCGTGCCAGTTCTGGCTTTTTATAACCAGTACCGCTACTGTATCGGCATCGCAAAACTCACCACTGACACTTTGCCGCCGTAGGTTACACTTGAAATATTTTGTCTCTTTTCGCACGACGTTAAGAATTTCCCGCTACCTGTTCCGGGCGCTGGCTTTAATGCTCTGGGCGCTTGGCGCCTTACTCACCACTTTCTATATTATTAACGTCTTGCACGATAAAGAGTCGCAGGTGCGGCAGGAGTTCAGTACCAGTTACGACCAGGCGCAATGGTATATCCATCATTCGGTCGATATGACGCGCGAACTGAAGTTTATCGCGGAAAACCGGCTGAATTACCCGGCGAACGGTGCCGATATGACCACCGCCGGTAAATTAACACTACCGCAGTTTTATCCACTGTATGCCGACTCTGACTGCTCATCAATGGATACTAACTGGCGCAGTTCGCTGGAGTCGCTGAGCTATTTCCTTACTTACTGGAAAACCAATTTCTCCTCCGCCTATGAACTGAACCGGGTGTTCTTTGTCGGTGGTGAAAGTTTATGTCTGGCCGATTTTTCGCCTGGCAATGCCTCGGTCGATCGCGAAAGAGCGCTGAAGTCGCGGAATGAGCATATTTTACGCTACCGCAATGCGAACGGTGAAGAGCGTAAAAACAGCCTGTACTGGATTGCTCCCACTGCGCAGCCGGGCGTTGGCTACTTCAATATGATCACGCCAGTCTATGTTGCCAATAAGCGGGAGGCACTGCTGGGTATTGAGCAAAATATCCGGCTGGATGATTTTATCTCTCCGGGCAGTCTGCCAGTGGTGGCGACACTTATTGATCAGGATAATCAGCCGGTTCTTTCTTCTGCTCGCGGCAACGCCCGTTTCTCACTGGACGATCTGCCGGATGACAAAGTCTGGTTTGGTTATCTCAACGGTTTTAAACAGCTGGTGCTGAAAAAAGCGTTACAGCCTTCGACACTCAGTGTGGTCTATTCCATCTCGACTGATGTGCTGGTGGAACAGTTGAAAATGCTGATGATCAATGCGCTACTGATGAATCTGTTAAGCGGTATGATTCTTTTCTCGCTGGCGTGGTTATTTGAGCGCCGTATGTTCCTGCCGGCAGAAGATAATGCTCATCGCCTTGAAGAGCATGAGCAGTTTAACCGCAAGATTGTCGCCTCGGCACCGGTTGGTATCTGTATTCTGCGTACCAGTGACGGCACCAATATTCTCAGTAATGAACTGGCACATAATTACCTTAATCTGCTGACCCAGGAAGATCGTCAGCGACTGACGGAGATTATCTGCGGCCAGCAGGTTAACTTTGTTGACGTGTTAACCGGCAGTAATACCAACCTGCAAATCAGCTTTGTCCATTCGCGGTATCGCAATGAAAACGTGGCAATCTGCGTGTTGGTGGATGTCAGCGCCCGCGTCAAAATGGAAGAGTCGTTGCAGGAGATGGCGCAGGCTGCCGAGCAGGCCAGTCAGTCAAAGTCGATGTTTCTTGCGACCGTCAGCCATGAGCTGCGTACCCCGCTGTACGGTATTATTGGTAACCTCGATTTGCTGCAAACCAAAGCGCTGCCAAAAGGCGTCGAGTCGCTGGTCACGGCGATGAATAACTCTTCCAGCCTGTTGCTGAAAATCATCAGCGATATTCTCGACTTCTCAAAAATTGAGTCTGAGCAGCTGCGGATTGAACCGCGTGAGTTTGCGCCGCGCGAGGTGATTACCCATATTGCTTCTAACTATCTGTCGCTGGTGGTGAAAAAACGCCTGACGCTTTACTGCTTTATTGACAGCGATGTTCCGGTATTACTGGATGGCGACCCGTTGCGTTTACAACAGGTCATCTCTAATTTGCTGAATAACGCCATTAAATTTACCCATACCGGCTGCATTATTTTGCATGCCTACGTCAGAGACGGTTATCTGGCATTTCGCGTGCGTGATACCGGTGTCGGGATTCCGGCGAAAGAGATCACCCGGTTATTTGACCCCTTCTTCCAGGTCGGCACTGGCGTACAGAGCAACTTCCAGGGCACCGGCTTAGGGCTGGCGATCTGCGAAAAGCTGATCAATATGATGGATGGCGATATCGAAGTTGATTCTGAACCGGGCATGGGCAGTCAGTTTATTGTACGTATTCCACTGTATAACAGCCGGGTGATTGTTCCACCATTGCATGAAGGTTTGCAGGACAAGCAGGTGTGGCTGGAGCTGCGCAATGAATATCTGGCCACTTTCCTTGAGAACTTGCTAAACGATCACGGTATCCAGGTTTATCGCTATGATGAAACGGGCTATGGTGCGGATGATGTGATTATCACTGACTACGATTTCGCCGCACTAAATCAGGTGCGGGCGGTTATTGAATTCGATGGTAAACATATTGATATGCCGCAGGAAGTTTCGGCTGGCCGCTGGGTTTACAGCACTGCCACGCCGCACGAGCTCCCGGCGTTATTGGGTCGGATCTACCGGGTGCCGGTTGATGTTCCGGACGGGCTGGCATTGCTGCCGGCACCAGAAGAGAGTGTGAACAACGAGGATATTCTGATCCTGGTGGTGGACGATCATCCCATCAACCGTATGTTGCTTTCCGACCAGCTTGGCTCGCTGGGCTTCCGGGTGAAAACCGCCCAGGACGGTGTGGATGCGCTAAATGTGATCAGCCGGAGCGATATTGATATTGTCCTGAGCGATGTCAATATGCCGAATATGGACGGCTATCGCCTGACACAGCGTCTGCGCCAGTTAGGACATACTTTCCCGGTGATTGGCGTCACCGCTAATGCGCTGGCAGAAGAGAAGCAGCGTTGTATTGAAGCCGGAATGGATAACTGTCTGTCGAAGCCGGTTACGCTGGATACCTTGCAGAAGACCTTAGCGTTTTATGCTGAGCGGGTAAGAAAAGTGCGCGAAGGGTAGGGGCAGAATAGCAACGGGCGGCGTTTTCGCCGCCCGCGCCAGATATCATCGGCCGTCAGGCGAGGTGTCAGTCTTTCTCGACCGGCATTGAACTAACGGAAGAGAGGTAGTTCAGTAGCGCGATATCGTTATCCACACCCAGTTTCATCATCGCTGATTTCTTCTGGCTACTGATGGTTTTGATACTGCGGTTCAGTTTTTTGGCGATTTCCGTCACCAGGAAACCTTCGGCAAACAGACGCAGGACTTCGCTCTCTTTCGGTGACAGGCGTTTGTCGCCATAACCACCGGCGCTGATTTTCTCCAGCAGTTTTGCCACGCTGTCCGGGGTGTATTTCTTGCCTTTCTGCAGCGCTGCCAGCGCTTTCGGCAGGTCGGTCGGCGCGCCCTGTTTCAGCACGATGCCTTCAATATCCAGATCCAGCACGGCACTGAGGATCGCCGGGTTGTTGTTCATGGTCAGAACAATAATCGACAGGTCAGGATAGTGACGTTTGATATATTTGATCAGCGTAATGCCATCGCCATACTTCTCACCCGGCATCGACAGATCGGTAATTAATACGTTGGCATCTAATTTAGACAGGCTGTTAATCAGAGCAGTAGAGTCTTCAAACTCACCAACAACGTTTACCCATTCAATCTGTTCAAGTGACTTACGAATGCCAAACAGGACAATCGGATGGTCATCAGCAATAATTACATTCAAATTATTCATCTTATTGGTTACCTTGCTGCAGCAGTTCATTGACGTAAGCGTCAATGTTACTGGTGGTATTTTTAATGTTTGAATCGTCACACTCTTTAATGTGCTGTTCTAACGTTTCACAAAGCTGCTTGCCGGGTACCAGATTAAGCATGGCAAACACGCCTTTGAGGCGATGCGCTGTCTGAGCAAGCGAACTGTAATCCTTGTTCGCCGCCTCAGTATACAATCTCTTTACATCATCCGGTACTGTGTCGACAAACAGCTGGTAGTAACCGCTACTAAGCAGCGGTGTGGCATCCTGTTCTTCAACAGGTTCATCACCCAGCGCATCTTGCGCCAGCTGTTGTTCAATCAGCTGTAACAATGCATCCTGCATTGCACTACTGATATTGAAGTTAACCCGGTATTGATTGTCGTTAATCGCCCGGAAGCCCATCTCATCATCCGTGAGCAGTAACGACCAGGGCGTTAAACGCGCCGGGTCGTCAGTCACCAGAACATCATGATCCTGGCCTGAGAAGCGCTCATCTGGTGTGATGCAGTTCGCGCCCCAGTTTTCCAGCTGATGACAAACGATCTTGCGTACATCATCAACGGTGATTTCGATTAATGCCGTCAGACCTTCCAGCAATTTTTCTTCCTGCAACTGCTGGTTTTCCAGCGGAACATGCAGATTAATGCTGTAACGAGTACCGATATCCGGTCGGGCATGGATTTCTAAATGCCCGCCCAACTGCTTACACAGCTGTTTGCACAGGAAGAAGGTGAGGCCTGAAGCCTGACCAAAGCGATCCTGTGACGTTTCGCCGAGGAACGGGAAGTCATTATTCCCCAGTTCATCGACCGTCAGGCCCGCTCCGGTATCGACGATATGAATCGTCAGACGGTCCGGCCGCTCCGAAGGCGAATCGACATCCAGCGTAATCTTGCCCCAGTCGGTGGTGGTCAACGAATAGTGCAGCAGCGTCAACAACACTTTACGGATGGCGCGGCGATCGCCAAAGCGCATTTCGTCACTGTTCAGACGGTTGCACATTAGCAGTGTCAGCCCCTTACGACGAGTCAGTGGCAGCAGCTCCAGCGCCAGTTCATCCAGCAGCGATTGCAGATTGAACGAGGCCGAGTCTGGCGTCCAGTCATGAGCTTCCAGCCGGTTAAGCAGCACGATATCTTCCAGCATCCGGCTCAGCGCTTCAGTTTCCTGCAACACATTCAGCCGCGCTTCTTCATCACTCTGATCATTTAACTGCTGCAACTGGCCAACAATATTGCTCAGCGGGCGATTCAGCGCATGGCCCAGATTCTGCAACAGCTGCTGACGCATCTGGTGATTTTTATCCAGCACCTGCTGTGCCTTTTGCAGTTTTTTGTTCACCAGCAGCTCACGATCCTGATCGCGCATCATAAACAGCTGGGTATGAGGTGAAACCACACTGCGTGCATGACGGATCTCATACACCTCATTGTTTACCGTTGCCTGCAATACGCCCTGATGCTGATCGGACATATTGATAATTTTTTGCAGATTAAGATGTGGCAGCAGGTGCTCGGCAATTTTGTTGCTGATAATGGTGCGATTGCTGGCGAAGTCATACACCAGTAAGCCGACCGGCAGGCTGGCAACAATCTCTTCATTCAGTACTCGCAGCGAATCGAGTTCAGCGCTCTGGTTTTCGCTGGGGCGCAGCGATTGCTGACGCAGCAGAAACAGACCGGCCAGCGACATCAGCAGCAGCGCCAGGTTAGCCAGCAGCGGCCACAGTAGATTGCGCAGCGTATCGAACACCAGGCTGGTGAGTGGCACACGGTAAACCAGTTGCAACGGCGTGCTGCTCAGTGAAGAGGCAATCTCCACATTAGGATTAACCAGCGAAATACGCGTGCTCGGGCTCTCTTCATCGCTCTGCGTGCCTTCGCCAGCCACCGCGCTGTCTTGCTTAAGCTGGAAGTTTTCCAGCGGCATATTGTGCGGGATGAGATCGTTAACGGGCAGGTCAAACGCCACTACGGTCGCCAGATGGCCCGGCTGATTAAAGGTGGTACGCACGGTAAAATAGTGGTCGTTCTGCCAGGCAAAACGGCGCAGTGGCGAGAAACTTTCACGCTCATCCAGCGCATTCGCCTGCTGCAACATTTCCGCACGTCGCGCATCGACAATGCTGGTGATGGCACTCTCTTTGTAGCGCGTCGCCATATCTTTCAGCGGCAGGGTTGAGATCAGAATCAGACTGTTGTCCTGACCATTGAGGAAATACATCGACCAGGTACTGTTTTCCGCACCCCACAGCGTATCGAGATAGCCCGACATGCGTTGGGTCATATCCAGCGTGCTGCTGTCATGAGAGCCGAAGATCAAGGCTTCCGTTTTACGGCGGGTTTTTTCCAGATAATAGACGTCGGGACGCAGACGCGTCTCTTGCAGGCTATTTGGGGGTGACCCTGCCGCGCTGGCCGCCAGATTTTCATAAATCTGCCAGGTGGCGAAGCGATAGCTGTCGATACGCTTTTGCATGGCGTAAGTAATATCGGACATCGCATAACGTTTTTCTGTCAGCCATGCGTTTACCGCGTTATGGATCATAAATCCCAACGCCAGCAGTAATACCAAAATAAACATCACAAAGAAGCGTGTGACATTGCCAGAGGTGAGGGGAAACTTATATGGCACCATAACGTAATGTGACACCCAAAATTATCGTGTGACCAGCCGGGCGCTGGCAGCAACAGCCAAAAGCAGCACCGCGATGGCGGAAAAAGCCGTCGTCAGGCTAAACCACTGGGAAACAAAGCCGACCAGTGCCGGACCTGCCAGAATACCTGCATATCCAATCGTTGTCATGGCAGAAATCGCCAGGTTTACCGGCATGGTTTCCTGCTTGCCGGCGGCGCTGAACAGGATTGGCACGGTATTGGACGCGCCAAAACCTACCAACAGGAAAGCCAGCAGCGTCACCCGTACATCGTTAACGCTGACCGCCAGCAAAATGCCGGCGGCGGCGCACAGGCTGCCCAGTAATAAAATCGTCGCACTGCCGAAAGAGTTAACGATGCGATCGCCGGTCAGGCGGCCGATCGTCATGGCGATGGAAAACACCGCATAGCCCAGTCCGGCCTGTGAGGCAGGCATATCACGCACGTTGGTCAGGAACAGTGCGCCCCAGTCGAGGATCGCACCCTCAGCCAGGAACAGAATAAAACAGAGCGCGCCAAGGAACAGCACCCAGCCACGAGGTAACACAAACAGTGGCGAATCTGACTGATGCAAACGATCGCTTAACAGATGCTTCTGACTACTCAGCAGCAGCAGGATGATCAGCGCGGCAATCATCAGCACGGCATTGAGCGGCGACAGGCCGAGCCACAGCATCGCACTTACCAGGCCGGCACCGGCGATACCGCCGATACTAAAGAAACCATGAAAACCGGACATCATGGCGCGCCCGGAGGCTTTTTCCACCTCGACCGCCTGAATATTCATCGCCACATCCAGTACGCCGATTGAGGCGCCAAACGCCATCAGACAGAGCGCCAGCGTAAACGGCGTGGGTGACACCGCCAGCAGCGGTAACACCAGCATAATAAACAGGCCGGCAGTCACGATCACCGCCTTACAGCCGTACTTGCCGGCTAACATGCCGGTCAGCGGCATTGCCACCAGTGAGCCAACACCGAGAAATAACAGTAAACCGCCCAGCGAAGCATCGCTGAGATTGACGCGTGTTTTGGCGTACGGCACCAGCGGTGCCCAGGCGGACATTCCCATCCCGGCAATAAAAAATATCACACGCGTGGCTATCTGCGTGGCAAGGGCGGATTGCCGGAGTTGTACAGCATCTGATGTGGTCATTTTTATCGTGTTAATTCCGCACAGTAAGTCGGTCTTTTTACCACAATCGGTCCCGGCTTAGAATGGGAGTTGTCGCAGTGCCCGGCGTTTACCTGATGATATATTTTCAGTCTGTCATCATGCCGATGTTAATAACCGATAAAAACAGCGATGTTAACCTAAAAATCACCGTTGCCAGTGTTTTCCAGACGGTTCCTGGTGGGGATTTATCGCGGTTGCCTGTTCAAATCATTTTCCTGCTACATCAGTGTCGGCAATTTAACCCACCATGACGCGTGAGACAGTAGTCGTAATGTGTTGTTTTTACGACGGTTGTCTCATGTTGTTAGCTCATGGTGCGACAGCCAGGACCTGCCAGCAATCACAATTCTGTGTAAATTTAAACTTTTCCCCGTCGGTAAATATCCCCCTTTTTTGTCAATTTCAGTGCTCCTCAGGCGCTGATTTTCGACTGCGTGGTAACAGATTTGTCGCAGTTAAATCAGAGCACTAGGCGGTTTTCTCCCGCTTACAGAAGAAACCATCAAAAAATAACATTAGAATATCTAAACTATTTAATCGATTTATTTAATCGAAATGATTAATAATCATTGCCGCCAAGTTGTCGTTTCTTGATTATATCTGGTGAGCGGGTTCGATATATATAAACCGTAATTTCCAGGTGTTAGGTTTTGCTTTTTCGTTTTGATTTGGTTTTTTCCACCAGTGATGTTGGGTTGTTAAGTATTCATAAACGTAATCATTAACATTAATACTGCGTGTGATTATTCAATTTTAATGATGTTTTTTCACGCGTGGCATATTACCTCAACTGGTGTGTAAGGGGTCATTCATATGGCACAGCTTAATCAAGGTCGCGTTGATATCATCTCGCGTGATAATGGAACACTCACTTCTCAGGTCAACGGGGGTTTTACCCATTCGGTGCTGCTGACTGAGCCCAGCGTGGTAAAGATAAATGGTACCCGTGAGATGGTCGCGACCTTTGAGCGACAGGGAAATGACCTTATCCTGCATATGCGCGATGGCAGCGTGGTGCGTTACAAACGGTTTTTCTTCAACGATGTTGATGGCATGCACAGTGAGCTGGTGTTTGATGACGGCGTCAACCCTCTACAGCATGCACTGTTCCCAATGACTGGCGATGTGGCAGATGCCAATGCAGTCATGGTGTTAAACCCGCAATATGAATCGTTGGGTGATATCGACGCACTGCTGCTGGCGGATAATCAAAATACCGATGATATCTTTACCGCCGCAGGCTTCGGTCTGCTCGGTATCGCCGGGGCAGGTGTCGCTGCGGCTACCGGTGGCGGCAGTGGCAGCGGCGCCCGGGATGGTGATAATAACCCGTCGACACCACAACAGCCGACTATCACCATTAATGTGTTTGCCGGTGATGATGTGCTGGACAGCACAGAGCAGCAGAGCAGCCAGATCATCTCCGGCACCACCACCAATGTTGAGGCGGGCAGAACCGTCACCATCACGCTGGGCGGCGTCACCTATACCGCGACGGTGGGCGCGGACGGCAGCTGGAGCGTATCGGTACCCCCGTCAGCTCTCCAGGCGCTGGCAAACGGCAGCGCCACCATCAGCGCGACGGTCAGTAACAGTGCGGGCAACAGCGCCAGCGACACCCAGGCAATTACCGTAACCGGCCCGGCGGCGGAAACGCCGACCCTCACCATCGGCACTTTTGCCGGTGACAACATTCTTGACGCCGATGAGAAAGGCAGCAGCCAGGCCATTTCCGGCACCACCACCAACGTTGAGGCGGGCAGAACCGTCACCATCACGCTGGGCGGCGTCACCTATACCGCGACGGTGGGCGCGGACGGCAGCTGGAGCGTATCGGTACCCCCGTCAGCTCTCCAGGCGCTGGCAAACGGCAGCG